>Ga0256833_1000025_pt1 | contig 120977 bp, 120 predicted proteins | sample 356284metaG_FD_190535 | JGI IMG/M metagenome (GOLD analysis project Ga0256833, IMG submission 190535) | Hydrothermal vent microbial communities from Mid Atlantic Ridge, Atlantic Ocean - 356-284 | ecosystem: Environmental > Aquatic > Marine > Hydrothermal vents | place: Atlantic Ocean: Mid... | reverse complement strand
TTCCTCAGGGGAGGTGTGGGGGCGGAGAAGAAGGGGGGAGGTGGAGGCTCTGGCGGAGTTTCACAGTCCGGGAATGGTCTTCGGAGGGGAAAATTTGGAAAAAGGGTCTGTCCCCAAATTTGGGAGGGATGAGGAAGTTGGGGGAATCCCTATCGGAGAAGTTCACCATAAAGGAAGTGGAAAGGAAACTGAGCGATAAAGAAAAGCGGGTTTCCATAATTTTCTGAGGAAAATGAGGGAACTTGGGGTGATAGAGCGGGACCGGGAGGCGGGCAGAGGGGCATATAAGTTTACCAATTTGATATATCCAATGTATTTATGGATGGAGGGGAGGGGTTCTCTTAGGGCTTAGCAAAGGGGCAGCGGTGCAGATGGGGACAATTTCGGCATTTTCGAGGGTCCACGGCGTCCTCTCCAGGAATCCAGGAACCCATTTTGAAGGCCCTGGCCCTTTCTGCTAAGATGAGAGCTTCTTTTATGTCTTCCTGGGTAATGTTTACAGGGGTTTTTTCTTTAGCCCCCTTCACCTTGAAAAACACCTTAGGAAAAACTCTGTATTTTTCCTGAATTAAAAAACTATAAAGGGCTAACCTCACAAGGTCGGAGTAAAATAATTGTCCGTTTTTCTTTGTGAGGATTAATGCAATCTCTTTTTTCTTGAATTCTATAAAGGGTTTTCCCGAGAGCTTTCTCCTCTTGGAATAAATGTATTGGTAGCGTCTTGGGCGAAGTTTAACCTTCAACTTAAACAGAGCAATCAAAAAAGTCAGGAGTATGACAATAAGGGGCAAAATAAAAATTTTTTCCATCAATGCAGAACTATGGCAATCATTATGAACAAAAGTATTAACCCGAGGATAATCCAGAAGGGTCTCAGGCTTACAGGGCTGGGGGACTTTGGGAAAACCTGGGCTGGACCTCCCTTGCCAGGTTTTGGCAACTTTGCGTTATTCCTTATCCCCTCATCCACCCAAAACCAAAATAAACTATAAGGGCAAAATGTGAACTCCTTCACCTCATAGACACAAACTACATCTATTCTTTTCTTACATGACTTAACCATCGCATTTATTATATCTAAATTTTTGTATGGGGAGGACCTCGTGATATTCCCCTTTTCTACGATTACCTTCGGTTCAGGAAGAGAACAATTTAACTTCCCGGAAGGAGCCCTTCCTCCCCAGCCGTTTTTATAGGATAAGCGAGTTTCTTCGCTCCCAGCATGGCCAAATTGCGTCCATTATCTGAAGGTCAGGGGTCTGAATAGGTAAACCGAAGGCAACATCCTGGCGGAGTCCGTGTATCGGGATTCCCTTCCACGCTACTCTGCCTTCAGCCTTCCGGGGACCGTCCCGAACATGTTCTTTGCCGCTAAGGTTAGAACCATCTGGGTAAGGATGGGTGGTTATAACCCTGGGGGGTAGCAGGGGCCAGCACATTGGGTTTAAAAGAATCCTATCTCCCTCTCTCACGAGTCCAGGTCTTTGAAAATTCTGTTTATTATCTCCTTTGGCCCCTCTTCCTGATACATCTGGCCCTGTATAATTCCACATTCATGGTTCATTTCCTTCTCAAATCCTTTCTGTCCAAAAATTTTCCCTTCCTTTTCATCCTCAGATTTTCATAAAGCACATTTAATAACTCCTTCTGAGGATCCAAGGTATATTCCCAGAACATAATTCCTGCTAAATTATTTTTCTTTATATAATCGCATTTTATTCTCAGGGATTGAGGGTCCTCAAAGGAAATCCAGAGGTCCCCATTGTAAAGGAAGGGGGCCTTTGCTTCCTCATCCCAATATCTTTGGAGCTTCTCCTGGGGGATCAGAGCTTTTATTTCCCCGTAGTCCATTCCTTCCAGGGCTACTGAATATGGTTGATAAAGGCCATTATGCACATTCTCCACCCCTTCCCATGCCCTTCCGTAAAAGGGGACACCTAAGACAATTTTCCGGGAAGGGAATCCTGCCCGGAGAAAGAATTTGACAGCCCTATTGGCGCTTATGCCTTCCTTGCCCTCTGGGTCAAATTTGCTCAGGAAGAGATTTGAAATATGGCCAGTGGTCTGCGTCCAAGGTCCGTAAAAATCATAGGCCATAAGATTCACATAATCAACTATCCTGGCTAATTTGGTGGGCTCTATCCAACTAAGATATTCCTCAAAGGCCCCGGCTGCAAAGGACAAACTGTAGGATTTCCCTGTTTTATTTCTTAGACAGATTAAACCCTCCCTTAACTCCTCCATTAATTTTGTAAAGTTTTCCCTGTCCTCGGCTCTGGATTTTATCATTCCCCCACCCCCATCCACAGGATACTCCCAATCTATATCCACCCCGTCAAAATCATATTTCTCCATCCATTCCATAACATTTTCCACAAATTTTTCCCTCCACTCCCTGTAAAAACTCACATCTGAAAATCCCTCCGCTCCCCATCCGCCTATGGAAAGATTTATCTTTAAACGGGGATATTTTCCCTTTAGCCTCCCCAATTGAGCAAGGAGATTGCCATCTTCATAGCCTTCCAAATATATTTCCCAGTTATTTCGGATAGAGGCAAAGGCTATGTTTAAGTCCGTCAATTTTTCCCCGGAAATATCTTCGGCTGTCCAGGGCCTTCCACAATTAATGTATCCTATTATCCTGTAGTAGGAGCCTAATGTTCGCTCATGCTGGAAAAAGATTGAAAAAAAGAAAACGAGAAATAACCTTTTCACCTTGGCTATTATAGCAAAAAGTAAACCCCCGAAGCTTAGGGTTTCCCTAAATTTTAGGGAAGTTAAGCAACGGTCTATGGCAAGAAAGAAGATTAAAGTTGCTCAGAAAAAAGGGTCTGTCCCCGTCCCCAAAATTGGGGGAATTTTTCCGGGAGGCAAGGAAGGCTATTTCATATAGATTTTCTCATGAGGCAATAAGAGACTCTTGAAGGCAGAAAGCTTCGCTGATATTATTTTTAACTAAAAGGAGGGCTCCATGAAGACGGTTATGGTTATACCCACATACTGGGCGAGACCATCCAGCGAGGGCTGGAGGCCGGGGGACGCCATCTACGACCATCCCACCCCCCTGGACAAGGAGGGAACCTTAGCCAGGGCCATTGAAAGCCTTAAAGTCTTGAGAAAAAGGGATTTTCTCCTGATTGTAATAGCCGCTGCCACCGCAGAGGAGATAGAGGGGCAGGTGGAGGGAATGGTTAAAGGGATAGTCGGAGAGGCTGAACCCCCGATGGAAACCCTGGTCTTTTCCCATAAAGACCTGGAGAAATTAAAGGAGGCCGTGGAGGATAATGTTGGCCCCTGGGCCCTTTCCCTTCTTTCTTTGAGGGGATATTCCAACATAAGGAATCTATGTCTGCTTCTTCCCCACATTTTCGGTGCAGAAGCAGTGGTCCTCATAGACGACGACGAGGTTTTTGAGGACCCGGACTTCATGGACAAAGCCCTGCAGTTTCTGGGAGGAGAACTGAACGGAAAAAAGGTGCTGGCCAAGGCGGGTTATTACATGCAGCCCTACGGGGGCTACAGGCTAAGGAAGGATTTTGAGCCCTGGATGGCCGTCTGGGATAACCTTCAGAGGATGAACCAGGCCTTTGAGGTTTTTATCGCCCAGGGTCCCAGACTTAAGAGAACCCCCTTCGTCTTCGGTGGGAACGCTGTTATTCATCGGGAGGTTTTTACAAAAATTCCCTTTGACCCTAAGATAACCAGGGGGGAAGACATAGATTACCTCATCAACGCTGAGATTCACGGTTTCAGCTTTTACCTGGACCGGGAGCTCACCATAAGGCACCTTCCGCCCCCTAAGCCCCATCCCCTGTGGATGAGGATGAGGGAAGATATAATTCGGTTCCTTTACGAAAGGGAGAAAATAAGGGAAAGCGGCTGCCTTAGGCCTCAGGATTACGATCCCTATCCAGGAGCCTTTCTCAGGGATGACCTGGAAGAAAAAGTGCTCAGGGCCAGTCAGCTGCTGGCAATCCAGTACCTGTCCGAGGGAAAGGCTCAGGATGCCAAGGAAGCCCTGACCAATATAAGCCTGGCCTGGGAAAATCCCTTCCGGGGAGGTTCTGTCCTTAAAATCTACGAGGACTTCCGAAAAAAATGGGAGAGGCTCATGGGAGAGGTTGAGGAGAAAAGGGAGGTTTTCTCCGGACTTTTTACCCTGCTATAATTAGGTTTCAAGGAGGCAAGATGAAGGAGAAGCTCAAGGCAAGGATAATGGACCAAAGGGCCATCAGGAGGGTTGTAAACCGATTGGCCACGGAGATCCTGGAAAGAAACAGGGATGTGGAAAACCTGGCCCTCATAGGGATAAGGACCAGGGGAGTGTACCTCGCCCAGAGGCTCCGCGATGCCATAAAGCGTCTGGAGGGAATAGAGGTCCCCATGGGCATCCTGGACATAACCCTTTACCGGGACGATATTCCCAGAAAGGGGATAACTCCGGAGGTAAAGGGAACGGAAATTCCCTTTCCGGTGGACGGCAGGGACATTGTGCTCGTGGACGATGTTCTCTTTACGGGAAGGACCGTCCGGGCCGCCATGGATTCCATAATTGACTTGGGGAGGCCCAGAACCATACAGCTGGCGGTGCTGGTGGACAGGGGCCACAGGGAGCTTCCCATACAGGCCAATTATGTGGGTAAGGTCCTTCCAACCTCCCGCCGGGAAAGGGTGAGGGTACGATTCAAAGAACACGATGGGGTGGACGAGGTGGTTATAACAGAACCGGAGGAATAAATGCGCCACCTTCTCTCCATTGAGGAAACCCCCAGAGAGGAGATAGAGAGGATCCTTGAAGTCGGGAGGACCTTTCTGGAGATATCCCGTCGTCCCATAAAAAAGGTTCCTGTCCTCAGGGGAAAAACGGTGGTGAACCTCTTCTTTGAGCCCAGCACCAGGACCCGCTCCTCCTTTGAGATAGCGGCCAAAAGGCTATCGGCGGATGTTATGAATTTTTCGGCCTCGGTTTCCTCGGTGAGGAAGGGGGAAAGCCTCAAGGATACGGTTTTAAACCTGGAGGCCATGAAGACGGACCTCATAGTCATAAGGCATCCTTCCCCTGGGGTCGCCCGCTTCCTTACCACCTTCTGCTCCAGCTCCGTGGTTAACGCAGGAGACGGTGCCCACGAACATCCCACCCAGGCCCTCCTGGACGCTCTTACTGTACTGGAGCAAAAGGGAAGGCTGGACGGACTTAAAGTGGTAATAGTGGGGGACATACTCCACAGCAGGGTGGCCCGCTCGGACCTTTTTCTCTTCCATAAAATGGATTCTTCGGTGGTGCTATCCGGACCCCCCACTTTGATACCCCCTTATTTTGAGGCATGGCCGGCTGAGATAGATTACGACCTGGACCGTGCCCTGGAAGGGGCAGATGTGGTTATAATGCTGAGGCTTCAGATGGAGAGGATGAAGGGAGGTTTTCTTCCCAGCCTGAGGGAATACAGGGAAAGATATCAGCTAACAAAAGGGAGGCTGGGGCTGACGAAGCCTGATGCCATCGTTATGCATCCCGGACCCATAAACAGGGGCATAGAACTTTCCCACGAGGTAGCCGACTCCTCCCGCTCGGTGATTCTGGATCAGGTGGAGAAGGGTGTGGCGGTTAGAATGGCCGTTCTTTCCCTTCTTCTCGGAGGTGAAGCATGAGGATACTTTTGAAGGAAGGCAGGGTGGTTTCCCCGGCCAACAGGATAGACCGGGTTATGGATATCCTCATAGAAGACGGTGAGATTAAGGAAATGGGGGAGATCCAATGCGAAAATTGTCGGGTTTACAATCTGGAAAGGAAGGTGGTTTTTCCAGGCCTTATAGACATGCATGTTCACTTCAGGGAGCCGGGAAGGGAGGATGCCGAGAGCATAGATTCCGGGGCTGATGCTGCAGCTAAGGGGGGATTTGTGGCCGTGGCCATGATGCCCAACACAAACCCGCCTATAGACGACCCTCTGAGGGTCAGATTCGTGGTGGAAAAATCCCGCTCGGCCAAAGTTTTCATATTCCCGGTGGGAGCCCTCACCAAGGGAAGAAAAGGACAGGAACTGGCGGAGCTTTACCTTATGGCCCGGGAAGGGGCGGTGGCCTTTTCCGACGACGGGTCCCCGGTGGAAAATTCCCTGGTTCTGAGAAGAGGCCTGGAGTACCTTCTGGCCATAGACCTTCCGTATCTTTCCCATGCAGAGGACCTGCAGCTTTCCCAGGAGGGCCTTGTTAACGAAAGTCCCTTCACTGCCAGGCTGGGCCTTAGAGGAAGACCCTGGGTCTCCGAAGCCGTGGGTGTTAGCAGGGATGTTCTGCTGGCTGAGTTCACCGGGGCTAAGGTTCACATCCAGCATGTAAGCAGCCGAAGGGCCTTGGACATAATTAAGGAAGCCAAGGATAGGGGGGTTAAGGTTACCTGCGAGGTTACTCCCCATCATTTATTTCTGGATGAGAGGGTTCTGGAGAGCTTTGACCCCAATTTTAAAATGAATCCTCCCCTCAGGACCCCTGAAGACAGGGAGGCTCTGCTCAGGGGAGTTAAGGACGGAACAGTGGATGTTATTGCCACCGATCATGCTCCCCATAGCTGGGACGACAAGGAGGTGGAATTTGATGCTGCTCCCTTCGGGGTTGTAGGGCTTGAGACCGCCGTTTCCCTGGTGTGGGACAGGCTGGTTCACAGGAGGGTAATTTCCCCCAAGAGATTTGCGGAGCTTCTTTCGGTAAACCCTGCCAGGATATTGGGCCTGAGGGGTTTCGGAATCATAGAAAAGGGGTATCCTGCCCACATAACCGTGGTGGACCCGAAAAAAGAGGTGACGGTAGACAGGGAAAGCTTTGCATCCAGGAGCCGCAATACCCCCTTCCACGGCTGGAGGTTAAAGGGGGCTCCTGTTTTAACCATCGTTGAGGGAGAGGTTGTCCACAGCGCTATCTGAACTCTTAAAGGTCTGCGCCGGGTGTGGTTCCTGCCTTTCGTCCTGTCCGGTTTATTATTATCTGAGGGATGAGACCTATTCTCCCCGGGGAAAAATTTCCGTGGTGAGGGCCCTGCAGGAAGGCACCATAACCCCGCAGGAGGGTGGCCCCGTTCTATCCTACTGTTCCCTCTGCGGAGGTTGTGAGGCCGTCTGTCCCAACGGAATAAAAACCATAGATATAATAGTGGAGGCCAGAAGGAGGTGGGGGAGGAGTTCCCTGAAGAGGGCCCTGGTCCAGGGATTTTTAAAGTTTCCCCTGCCGGCCCACCTTTTTACATCCCTGGCAGGGCTTATATTTCCGGATAAACTCCCCTTCCGTCCAGCCCTCAGGACCTTTCTGTCCTCTTCAAAGGAGCGCTATGGAAAGGGAACCAGGGGGAGGGTTCTCCTTTTCGTGGGCTGTCTCACCAACAGGTTCTTTCCTCACCATGCTGAGGCTGCGGTGGAGGTTTTGGCCAGGCTGGGATATGAAGTGGTGGTTCCCAAAGGGCAAATATGCTGTGGTTTCCCCTTTTTATCCTTAGGGGAGGAAGGGGAGTTCAAGAGAATAATGGAGCACAACAAGAAGGTTATAGATGCCCTGGGGCCGGATTTCATTACCTCCACCTGTCCCACAGGGATGGACACCCTTCGGAGGTTTTACGGTTATTCCAATGTCAGGGACCTTTCCTGGCTGGTTCTTCAGGCCGGCCCATCCATGGGGAGGCTGAAGCTTTCTACCACCTGGCACGACCCCTGTCATTTGAAGAAGGAGCTGGGCGTATGGAAGGAGCCCCGGCGGTTGCTTTCGGAGATATCCGATTTCAGGGAAATGGAAAGGGCAGACCTCTGCTGTGGTTTTGGAGGGAGTTTTTCCCTTTCCCATCCCGGGATTTCCTTCGCCTTGAGAAGGGAGAAGAGGGTTTACATAAGGGAGAGCGGAGCCCAGGCCTTAGTAACAGCCTGTCCTGGTTGTATAATGTTTCTTGGGAGTTTTTCTCCTTTGCCGGTTTACCACTTAGCGGAAATTCTTCAGAGGGCCTTAGGATGAAGAAGTTTTACATCATAACCGGCCTTTTCCTTCTTGCCCTTATAGTCTTCGTCAAGGGACCTCTATCCGCTATACTTCTTACGCTTTCCTATTTAATTATCCTGGGCATATTCTTTCTACCTGGGGCGATCTCAAAATTTCTGTTTTCCCTCAAGAACAGGCTGCTTTTTTCCCACATCCTGGCCAGCATAATCCCTACCCTTTTAGTGGTATTTTTGGTGACCCTCTTTATGTACATAATGCTGGCCTCCTTCACCAATTCCTTGGTTATAGGCTGGGTGGATCTGAAGCTGGACGAGCTGCGGGCGGGCATGGGAAGAGAGGTCAATTTTCCCATCCGGGAGGGCTTTGAAGGGATGGTGGAGGGAAGGGACGGATTTTACATAGTGGTTTTCAGGGGAAAACAGAGGGCCTTCAGAATAGACAGGGAGATGCCGGGCTTCTTCCGCAGGGAATATCAGCTCTGGATGAGCTTTCCCCCGGTTTTATATCGCTACGAAGACGGGAAAATGGAAACCGAGGGAAGGACGGGGTCTGAAAATGTGAAGGGGATAAGCATACCCGTTATATATGTGGGCGATGTTTATTCTGAAAAAACAGGCAAGGTTTATTACGGGGCCTTTTTTGAGGTGAAGGCCACCCCTTCCTCCTTTGTGAAAGGGCTTCTGAAGGGAAAGGGGGTTATAGGAAGCCGAATGTTTTTGGTTTTTCTCCTGCTGGCGGTGCTCTTTTCCTTTGTGAACTTAGCGGCCATGACCTCCGGCATATGGATATCCAGGGATGTAGCCAGGGGGGTGGAAGAGCTTTCCTTTGCGGTAAGGGCCGTAAGGGGAGGGGACCTCTCCGTAAGAATAACCAGCCCCAGGAAGGACCAGCTGGGGCAGCTCCTTTCGGATTTTAACGCCATGGTTGAGAGACTTGCTCAGCTGGTGGAGAGGGAAAAAAGCGCCTCTGAGCTGGAGCACGAACTGAAGATAGCCAGGAAAATTCAATTGAAACTTCTTCCTCCTCAGAGGGTTGCCATCCCCGGAATAGACTACGCTGCCTTGACTTTAGCGGCCAAGGGGGTGGGGGGTGATTTTTACGACATAATAGAAGGCGAAGGCTGGTTTGTGGCCATGGCGGATGTTTCCGGGAAGGGCTTACATTCCTCTCTCTACGGAGCCATGCTGAAGGGAACATTGCTGGCCCTGCTTGCATCCGGGGAGGGTCTGCAGGAGGCGGTGGTTAGGGCCAATGCTCTTCTTTATCCCTATCTGAGGCCCAATTACTTCATAACCCTTTCCCTGCTCAGATTTGATCACCGGGAGGTGGAATTCCTCCGGGCCGGCCACACTCCCCTTATCCTTCACAGGCCTGTTTGGGAAAGGGGAATAGACAGGCTGGAGTATCTGGTGCCCGAAGGTATGGGGATAGGCCTTGTGGAAAACCTGGAGGGCAGACTGAAGACCGTCAGGTTCTCCCTCTCTCCCGGGGATTCGGTTTTGCTTTTCACCGACGGCCTCAGCGAACTTCCCTCCAAGGATGGTAAGGACCTCTTTGGGGTTGAAAGGATAGGGGCAATATTGAGAAAATACCATAGCCTCTCACCTAAGGAGATAATAACCAGGCTCCTGAGGGAGGCCGAGGCCTTTTCGGGCAGGGAGATACCCCCTGACGATATCGCCATATTTTTAGCAAGGGCAAGATGAACTATAAATTCAAAGACAAGGCCCTCCTTGAAAGGGCTCTCACCCATATTTCCTACTCCAACGAAAGGCTCAAGGACAGGGATTTCAATTACGAGAGGCTTGAGTTTCTGGGGGATTCCGTGGTTAATTTTTTGCTGGCCCACTGGGTTTATGAAAATTTTCCGTTCATGGATGAGGGGAAGCTTTCCCGGCTTAAGGCAGCCCTCTCCTCCAGGGAGGTTCTTGCCCGGGCCGCCAGAAGGCTTGGGCTTCACGAGAAATTGAGGCTCTCTAAGGGAGAGGAGAAGATGGGGGGGAGGGAAAAAAGCTCTATTCTTTCCGATGTTTTTGAGGCCTATGTGGCGGCGGTTTTTCTGGACGGAGGGCTGGAGCCGGCCAGAGAGGTGGTTTTTAAAGCCCTGGCCCCTGAGCTGGAGGAGGTTCTGGAGGAAGGGGCCACTGCCTTTGATTACAAGTCGGCCCTCCAGGAGTACGCCCAGAGATTGGGAAGCCCCCTTCCAGAATACAGGGTAATCAGGGAAGAGGGCCCTCCTCACAGGAGAAAATTTACTGTGGAGGTGGAGGTTCTTGGCAGGAAGTTCAGGGGGGAGGGTTTTTCCAAGAAACAGGCCATGTATTCCGCCGCCAAATCCGCATGGGAAGCCCTGGTGGGAAAAGAAAGGGAAATAATAAAGGACAAATTCTTTCTTCCCTCGCATAAGGAGGAAAAGGAGGAAAAATGAGATTTGCCACCAAAGCCATCCATGTGGGGGACCAGCCCCTGGAAAAGGTAAAGCCGGTCATCACCCCGATTTTTCAGACCTCCAATTATTCTCTCTCCGATGAGGTTTATAAGGCCTTTACCCAGGGGAAGGAAAGGGAGGTGTGGATCTACACCAGGCACAACAATCCCACCCGCAGGGCAGCCGAGGAGAAAATTGCCGCCCTGGAGGGGGGGGAGGATGCCTTGGTGGTGGCTTCGGGTATGGCTGCCCTGGCCTCGGTGCTTTTGACCTATCTTAGGCCAGGGGATCACATGGTCACCTCCCAGCACCTTTATGGAGGTTCCCTTAACCTCATAAAAAAGCTCAAAGAGAATTTCTCCATCAAGGTGAGCTTTGCCTCCCCGAACCATCCCGAGGGGATAATAGACGCATCAACTTCTCAGACCAGGCTTTTCTTCTTTGAGAGCCTTTCCAACCCCCTGCTCAAGCCGTTTTTCGTGGAAGGAGTTAAGGATTTTGCCAGGAGGAGGGGAATAAAAATAGTGGTGGACAATACCTTCCTTTCCCCTTACAATTTCAATCCACTCAATCACGGGGCCGACATAGTTATACACTCCGCCACCAAATACCTGGGAGGTCATTCGGACCTTCTGGCAGGGGCGGTGGTGGGGAGCCAGGAGGATGTTCATCGGATCTGGGAAACTTATGTGGCCTTGGGGCCGGTGGCAGATCCTTTGGCCTGCTTCCTCCTGGACAGGAGTTTAAAGACCCTGCACCTCAGGATGGAAAGGCACAATAGCAACGCCCTGCAGGCGGCGGAGTTCTTGGAGGAGCATCCCGGGGTTGAATGGGTAATATATCCCTTTCTTCCCTCCTATCGCCATCGCGAATACGCCAAGGAGAACTTCAGGGGAGGTGGGGGTATGGTAACCTTCAAGGTTAAAGGAGGGGACGAGGCCGGCCTCAGGTTTATGAGAAGGCTCAAAATCGTCAAAGAGGCAGCCTCCTTGGGAGGGGTGGAGTCCCTGGTTTCCATGCCCTTCAACACTTCCCACTATGCCCTTTCCCCAGAGGAGAGGGCGGAGCTTGGAATAGAGGAGGGAGCCGTCAGGTTATCGGTGGGGGTGGAGGACATAGAGGACATACTCTCCGATGTGGACCAGGCTCTGGGCTAAGGCTTGAAAAAGCCTCAGGGTTTGGTATTCTTTTAGCCATGGAAAGGAAACTGGCGGCGGTTATACTGGCTGCGGGCAAGGGAACCCGCATGAAATCCTCCAGAAACAAGCTTCTGCACAGGATCCTGGGTAAGGAGGTTATAAGGTTCCCGGTGGAGGCTGCCCAGGGGGCAGGGGCCGAACCCATTATAGTGGTGGCAGGTCCCCACAACATAAGCGGCTTCAGGAAAATCTTTCCCAAGGGAATCCAGTTTGCCCTTCAGAAAAAGGCCCTGGGAACTGCCCATGCCCTCCGGCAGGCCGAGGAGTTTCTGGAGGAATTTTCAGGGGACCTTTTGGTGCTCGTGGGTGATTCCCCATATATCAACGCAGAACTGCTGAAGGAGCTTATACATCACCATAGGGAAACCTCCTCTTCCCTTACCTTGATATCTTCGGTTTTCCAGCAGCCTCCCCCTTATGGCAGGATCATAAGGGACGAGAAGGGATGGGTAATTAAAGTGGTGGAGGAAATTGATGCCACCGAGGATGAACTTAAAATCCGGGAGGTAAATTCCTCATATTATGCCTTTAGATGGGAGGAAATCAGACCACTTCTTCCTTTGATAAAGGAAAACCCAAAAAAGGGGGAATTTTATCTTACGGACATAGTGGAGATAGCTTACAGAAAGGGGCTTAAAACCTCAGCTCTGAGGATAGACGACCCCCTTCTTACCAAGGGTATAAACACTAAGGAGGACCTGGCGGAGGCCAACGAATACTTCAACCGCAGGAACATACAGGCCCTGCTGGAGTCCGGGGTGAGCTTCGTCTCCAGGGAAGATGTGGTGGTGGAGTTCGGAGTTCATGTGGGCAGGGATACGGTTATCTATCCCTTCACTTATCTTGGAAAGGGAACCTTCGTGGGTAAAAACTGCCGGATAGGCCCCTTCGCCTATATTAAAGGGGTAAGGGTGGAAGACGGATGGACTCTCTCCTTCGTTAAGATGGTTTCAGAGGATGATTGAAGGGCTACGGCGGAAGTTTATCTCAAGGTTTGGAAAGGAGCCATCTCTTATAAGTTTTGCCCCCGGCAGGGTAAATGTGATAGGGGAACACACCGATTACAACGGCGGGTTTGTTTTGCCGGCGGCTATAGGGAAGGGGACTTATGTGGTTCTGGCTCCAGGGGAGGGTAAAAAAATACGGGTATCTTCCGAAAACATAGGAAGGTGGGAGGAGTGGGAAGCAGGCCAGTATCCAAAGCGTGGGAGTTTCGGAGATTACCTTCGGGGCGTTCTTCTTTACTCCAGGGCCCCTGCTGTTGGCCTGGACATCCTTCTGTCCTCTGACCTTCCCATAGGGGGTGGCCTGAGCTCTTCCGCCTCCCTGGAGATGGCCTTTGCCCTGGCAGTAAACGAGTTCTTTTCTCTTGGCAGAAGAATGGAGGAACTTGTTGAAATATCCCATAGAGCAGAGAACGAGTTCGTAGGGGTAAAGTGCGGAATTATGGACCAGTTTGCCTCCGCCCTTTCCAGGGAGGGGCATCTTCTTTTCCTGAACACCAAAAACCTGAGCTACAACTTCGTGCCCTTTCCAGGAAACCTCCTCCTTGCCCTGGTGGACACCGGCATAAGGAGGAGGCTCAGCTCATCTCAATATAATCAGCGAAGGGAGGAATGTCGGAGGGCTTTGCAGGCCCTGAGGAGGCTTTTTCCGGACCTGGAAACCCTGAGCGATGCGGACGAGGAAATGCTACTGGCCGCGAGGCCTTATATGGACGAGGTAGCATACAAAAGAGCTGTTCATGTTGTATCGGAAAATCAAAGGGTGGAAGCCCTGGTGGAATTTCTCCGTTCAGGGGACCTCTGCATGGTGGAGAAGATAATGAAGCTTGCCCATCTAAGCCTCTCCGAGGACTTTGAGGTTTCCCTTCCGCAGATAGACCGTCTGGTGGAGAAAATATCCTCTCTTCCCTATGTTTACGGGGCTCGCCTTACAGGGGCTGGCTTTGGTGGCTACATAATAGCCCTTTTGTTGAGGGGTAAAGAAAAGACTTTTCTTTCAGAGCTTTCCACCCGCCATGTAATTTTTACCCTTCCACGGGGTTCTGCCCGGATAATTTATTCCCGGCCAGGATAGAGCTTTTTCTTTCCTATGGAGATTTCAAAGGAGAGGATGCAGCGTCCCCCGGAGGGGTCCTTAGCTTCTATGACGAAGGGAAAATTTCCGGTTTTTTTGGGGAGCTTCCAACGAAGAACATTGCCTTCCAGGACGGCTCCAGGGGGCGCCTTTTTGAGGGTGAGCTTTACCTTGTTCGGAGGGTCATCCTCGTCCTTAACGATTATTTCGTACACATAGGTATCTCCGGGCTTAAGTCCCTTGGCCGAAGGGGGAGAGGATACAATGTTCGGTGGTATATCAGAAACCCTAACCCTGAGACTTTCTGCGTAATCCACTGCCTTTCCGCTTTTCTTCTCCAGGAGCTTTACGGCTACCCAGATGAAGTTTCCCTTCTTGAAATAAGAAGATGGCAAAATCAGGGAATTTATGTTTATGGGTCTGCCGTTTACGAACCATGTGTATACATACTGATATCCTTCCGGAGGAACTGCAGGGGATACCACGGCTCGCACATCGGTTTTTTCCGTTATTTTGGCAGGCATAAGGCTTACCCCGTCAATTTTCTGACCCAGAAGGAAGATAGGTAGAACCAGTGCTATCAATATCCTCTTCATCTCAATACTCTCCGTAGAACATTCCCAGGCTGGCGGTGTCCACTATCTTGGAGGAGATTATATCACCGCTATCGGTCAAGAGGTCACCCTGAACATAGAACTGAATGGCCAGGAAGTATATTCCCTCCCCCATGCCCACTCCGGGAGGAAAGGGAGGAATGAATTCTGCCATTATCCTGGGATTTCTTCCGGTAAGGTCAGTGCCGTTGGGTAAGGTTTGGGGCAAAGAGAACCTTCCCTTCATACCGTGGGCAAATTCCGGGCTAAAATCTATTTCCTGGCTGTATCCTTCCAGGTTAGAAAAATCGCCTAAGGAGGCCAGAGGATCTGAGGCTATGGCTGAATAGAAATAATTGGCCCCTGCGTCGGCTATGTGTACAGCGGCTGAGGACCTTTCCGCATATATTACTGAGGTAATTTCCCTCTGGCTCATCAGGATTCCCGCCATTCCTATTATGGCAAGAACCGCCACCGCTATGAGACTAAATACGAGTATACTTCCTTTTTCTTTCATGATTTACCTCCTCAGTAAACGGTAAACATGTTCCTTGGGGAGATGATAATTTTAGATACCTCTAACTTCATTTTAACCCAGGGTTCACCGTTGAGAATTAAGCTGTCCCTATCCCCGATAAGGGGAATTTCAAGGTGGTCGGTTTTTTGGTACTTCCTCAAAAACTCCTCAGTGACCCCGGCCATGCTTATTTTTATTGCAGTAGCCTGTTTGTTTATTATGGCTCCGTAAAGGTCCTGAAAGGGGGGAGCGTCCTGGTAGTCGTAATCGGCAGGTATGTCGTTGCCGAGGGAGCAGAGAACCCTTTTTATGTTGGGGTTGGAGGGATCGTCCATGTAATAATACTCAAATTGAAGGTCTATAATGTTCTTTCCAAGTGGTACACATTTTTGGGTTTGGGGAGTATAACCGCCCTGGCACGGATCAGCTTCTCCCCGGGTGTCAAAGCTGGCCACCAGGTAATAGTTTTCTCCTATTTTGTCTATAAAATAAATCCCAAAAAATTCCAGCTTTATCACCACCGATGTGTTGCGGAAGTATGTTATGGAGTTTCCGTACTTGGGGGTGGAATAATCCACCACCGATGGAAGAAGATCCCTGTAAGAAATGGGTATGGGGCCGGAGCGGGAGAAATTCAAAAGGCCGGAATAGTATACAGGTGTATCCCTCAGATAGAGGGTTTGATTTCCCACATCTACCCCTTGTACCTGAAAGACATAGAATCCGTCGGAGCTCATAACCATGCCTATGTCGCCACGATGCCAGAAGGCTTCCTGGGGGGTTTTGGAAGTGTCGTAAAACTTTTCTAAGGAAAGGGAGAGGGTGGATGGATTCCAGGAAGATTGGGTAGGGGAGAACCTGGTTATAGTTGAGGTGTCGCCGTAGGCGAGAATTATTCCGTCGGGTCCATTCTCGTTTCCTCCGCCTTCGTCGGGAGTGTTTAAGGGAATAATTCCCCTGAAAGAACAGGTGCCCTGAGTAAGGCCTGAGGAAGTGGCTGAGCCCATGTAAGATTGATTGCATGCCACCCCTATGCCGGCGCCGGCCGATAGGATTTTGTCGGAAATTTCAAGTAGGCCTGTTCTCAGCTGGGACTGAAGGAGAACCCTCTTATTTTGCCGAACGAAGCTTTTTTGATGGAAGACGAGGACCGCAGTAAAAGCTATACCTGCCAGAATGAAGATCGTCAGGGCCACCAGAAGCTCTATCAGTGTCATTCCTCTCTGTCTCATCTTTCCCTCCTATTGTCGCTGAATTACATAGGATACGAGCTCCAGGGCTTTCCACGAAGAGGAAGAGGAGTCCTTTCTCCATTCAACTCCCACCCTGACTTCCCATACAGTCACAGAACCCGGGGTAGGTAGGGGAACCTGGGAGAAATGATATTCCCTTCTAAAATGGGGGAATCCTTCTATGGTGCCGAAGTCCTCCGTTTGGAATTCCCCTGTGAGTATTCCCTCTGGATGAGCCTTTACCCTTTCTATTGCCTGTTCTGCCAGATAGAAGGCCTTGGACCTGATGTCGTTTCTTCTATCAAAGGTAAGCCTCATTCCGAAGGTAGAAATGACGAAAAGAACTACCAGACCCAGGATTGCTACCCCTACCAGGCCCTCCAGCATTATGAATCCTTCCTGCCTTCTCATGTTTCCTCCCTAATAAATAAAATGTTTTTCCGTTTCCATGGCGCCCAGGGGATATAATCGTATCTTTATGTAATGATTGGAGTTGGAAGCCAGGCTTACATATATTTCCACAAGGTCCATTTGCATGCTGGTGCCCTGGGAGACCATGATTTTTCCTTCCGGATAGAAATAAATCTCGGTGTAGGCCGGAACCAGATAAATTTTCGCCTCTGCTGGGACCTCCACGGGATTTTGAAGAACTGGAAAATAGGTCTTGTTTATAGTATCGTTTTCTTCCAGCCAGTATTTGCGGACATTGGATGGGTCGTCAAACCTTATTCTCACAATGCGCTCATCTTTGCTGGCCAGGGCTTTGGCCTGGTAGATGAGGCTAACGGTTCGGTTTACTTCGCCCTTGAGGGTCCAATTTATCCTGGATTTTCCCAGGGAGTTCACGGCTATGAGGGCTATAACCCCTATTATCATGATGACAAGCAGGAGTTCCAGAAGAGAAAAGCCCTTATTTTTCATGCTTTAACCTCCAGTAAATCGGTCCGAAGGTGGAGGGAAGCGAAAGCTGTTTCTGCCCTATTATCTGCTTTGAACCCGGAGAAGAGCCGGTTATGTAAATTTCGTATCCTCCCAGACCGGATACTCCTCCGCCTCCTATCCTGCCTTCCTGGCGGGTGGCCGCCACATCTCCACCGCATCCGGGTATGGTTATTCTATAAGTTCTCATTGTCCCTCCGGAGGAGCATGGGTCATTGATCCCCGTCAGAGTTGGGGTATATGTGGAAAAGTAAAGGTCTCCGAAGGCTATGGGGTCGTCAAAGAGCTTTTCTCCAAATTCCGGGAAGGAAATCTTCCAGCCCGCCTGGGAAGTCAGGGTCACGGTGGGAGGGTTGTTGTTTTCATCAAATACATCGCTTACCTCTGTGAGAACCGACGATATATCCTGGAGGTCGTCTATGGTTATGGGTTGTGAGGGTATGCCATTTACATCTATTATCCCCACCATGTGCCATGTGGAGGAAGTGTTGAGGGGTTCGTCCCTCCTTCCGGTTCCGGCGAAAACCCAGCGCCTTCCGCATGAGTCATTGGCCACCACCACCTTCTGGAATATGGGCTGGTCTGAGCCGAGCTCTGCCAGTTTGCCCATGTGCCAGTCGTCCTTGTCGTCGCTGCTTATGTCCACCTTCCATATGTTTCCCTGAATGTCTCCCACATATATTGTGTCCACTTTACCGTCGGAATTGAGATCCACCAGGGTGGGGGTCCCCACCAGGGAGTGAAGCCCTGATACTACTTCGTAGAGCTCCTGAGGGGGATGTATGTAAACATAATTATTTCCCCTCCTGACCCTGGCTGTGGGAATAGACCTTACGAAGGCCTTTATCACATCCCCGCTGGTGGCATCCAGTATAAACAGCCCCGCCCCTTCATCGATCTCGTTCCACTCGTTGGGCTCGTGGTCAGAAGGATATCCTCCGGTTACCACCACAGCATATATTTTATCCCCATCCAGCCCTATCAGGCCTACCTTTGGCCTTCCCCAAGTTTGGCCCACGAATTGAGCCCAATACTGCCCCTTCCAGTTGTGCTGATATGGGGGTGGCATGCATATTTCCTGGAAGTAGGGAGGGCCAGACTGACCAGGGGATGGTCCTCCTGCATTGTTCCAGTAAGTTATGCAGTCTATATTTTGACTCGGAGGAAGAGCGGGGAATTCCCATAATACCCTTCCAAACTCATTGCCCGAGTCATCTTCTGCGAAGCTTTTGTCCGGGTCGGTTACATCAATGGCATAATACCTCTTTCCTCCCTGACGAAGGCCGAAGGTGAGCAGGCTTATGAAGGGCCTTTCGTTGAAGGGTTTGCTGAGGTCGTTTATCCTTACATCTACAGCTGTCAGAAGCCCATCCACAAAGTAATCCCAGGAGTTGTTTATGGCTGTCCTGGTAAGGGTGGGCAGAGTATTGGTGGGGACGAAGGCCCTTACCGTCATGCCGGCGGAGTAGCTGTGGCCTCCGACCTCCGAGTCTTCCACCGTAACAACCCTGAGAGTTCCGTCGTTGGTTCCGTAGTAGAGTAAAGGAGTCCTGTCCTTCCATTGGTCATAAAACTCAGCGTATTTTTCACCGTAGTCGGGAAGATACTTCAGGAAGGCAAAGGGCGAGGCCACAAGCACCAGGTTGGAGTGGAATACATCCCCGTGGGCCCAATACTCGGTGGAGTAATTTTCGCATTGCACATACAGTCTGTTTCCGCTGGGGTTTATCCTGCAGCCGAGGAGGGACGAGTTTATAGAATAAACATTGCCTGACCGGCTATTGTATGGGGAGGGGATTTGATAAAGTTTTTTCAGGTAAGTCCAGGGGATTTCGCTTCTTATATCGCCAAGATTTACGGTTTTCGTGTAGGCATAGGTGAAGAAAGACCTCAGGACCCTCCTCCTTCTCCATCGGGAGCTCAGGTTTTTGTTTTTAAGGTAATTCGTCCAGACCTCCCCCGCATCCCACTGGAGGTGGGTTGGATTCCCATCAGAGTCCAGGTAAAATTCCCCGTTTTCGTTCAGTTCGTAGGCTTCCTGGTGTCCCTCCCATATCTTTCTTCCCGCCTTGGGGAGGAACCAGCTTATGAAGCCGTATCTTTCGGAGGAGGTAATCCTCTTGGGAGGGGATATGGGGGCAAAGGAAAGGGCCTTTTCCAGTATGCTCTGGATAGCCTGCCTCAGGGCGTCCACCAGCTCGTCGTAATTCTGAGCGTTAAAGTACAAACCTCCCCCGTTGTTGGCGGTATTTTGGAGAAGCGTGGAATCTCCGCCCCTTAGAGCTACTGTATAGACTGTAAGGTTTTGGTTTCCGTCAAGGTCAGGCCTCAGGTCTGTGGTGTGGACATAATAGGCCACATCATCCAGAAGGTCGCTGTAGCATCCATAACCATAACAGTCGCTTTTTCTGTCGCTGGAATTCCCATCTCCGTCTATATCGTAATGGCCCGGTCCTCCGGGACACCAGTTTCCCTGAAGGGGAGGTATCCTGGGGGAATAATATCCCTGGGAGCCGAGACCGCTGTAGCAGTTGAAGTTATCGGCTGTGGGGCTTCCGTCGGTTAACAGTATGACGAAGTTCTTCTGGCACCAGTACTTAATGGGAGAGTGGAGGCACTTGCTTCTTTCCCTTACGCAGCGGCCTGAAGAAAAGGGAAGTCCACCTTCCTGATTTTTGAAATACCAGTAAGCGGAATCCAGAGTTTCCGCCAGGGGGGTCCAGGTGTTGAAGCTCATGTGATATACAGTTTCCCACAGGTTGTGCCTCGTATCGGTGCAGTCCCCGGTGGTGCAATATTCCGGATCGGAGATGTCGGAGATGGGATATTCCACCTTGCCTCCGCTTCCAGCCGAGTAAAGGAAGTCCATTAGCCCGATGTTCAGGTCGTTTCTGAACTCATCTGAAAGAACTATAAAGGCGCGCTGGGCTGCTGTGCGCCTGTAAGTGCGTCCACTGCGACAATAGAAAGAGTATGTTCTGAAATTGTCGCTGGTGGTGTAATACCTGAAGCTTGAGCAATCGGAAACATTCACATCCCTTGACCTCATGGACCCGGAATTGTCCAGGATGAAGAGAAGATTGGGTTTTGCGTGCATGGTGAAGAATACCCTGTCGTCGGTGGGGTTTTCGCTGGCTCCTGTTAGAGGAAGAAGAAAACCTATTAAAAGAAAAAGCACCAGGGCCCTTTTTGCCATTTTTAGCCTCCTTTCATCTTTAATGCCTACAGTATAAAAGCAAAAAGGGTGCCAAAAATGCCCAAAATAAAAAAAGGGGAGGCTTCTGCCTCCCCTGAAAGTTGTGGGTAAAATTTACCCGATTTTCTTTAATACATGTCCATGCCTGCTCCGGGGGTCTTCTCCTCCTTTTCGGGTATCTCCGCCACCAGGGCGTTGGTCATGAGGAGAAGGCCTGCCACGGAAGCGGCGTTTTCCAGGGCGATTCTGGTGACCTTGGCCGGGTCAATGACCCCAGCCTTCACCAGGTCCTCAAACTGGCCCTTCAGGGCGTTGAAGCCGTAATTTACATCCTTGTTGTCCAGGATCTTTTCAACGATGACGGAGCCCTCAAATCCCGCATTCTCAGCTATCTGCTGGGCAGGGACCCTGAGGACCTTCTTGACTATCTCAGCCCCCAGGTTCTCGTCTCCCTCCAGTTTGAAGTCCTGGATCTTCTGCAGCATCCTGAGGTAGGCCACCCCACCTCCGGGAACAATTCCCTCTTCCACCGCGGCCTTGGTGGCGTGCATGGCGTCCTCAACCCTGGCCTTCTTTTCCTTCATCTCAGGTTCGGTGGAGGCTCCCACTTTGATGACGGCCACTCCTCCCACCAGTTTGGCCAGCCTTTCCTGAAGTTTTTCCCTGTCGTAATCGGAGGTGGTTTCCTCTATCTCCCTGCGGATCTGCTCTATCCTGGCCTTTATGTCCTCATCCTTGCCCTTTCCACCTATTATGGTAGTGTTTTCCTTGTCCACCACCACCTTCTCAGCCTGTCCCAGCCAGCTGAGGTCTATCTTGTCCAGCTTGACCCCCAGGTCCTCGGAGACCACCTTCCCTCCGGTGAGGATGGCTATGTCCTGGAGCATGGCCTTACGCCTCTCTCCGAATCCGGGGGCCTTAACGGCGCAGGAAGTGAATATTCCCTTTATTTTGTTCACAACCAAGGTGGCTAAAGCCTCTCCTTCCACATCCTCGGCTATGACCAGGAGGGGCCTTCCGGTCTTGGCCACCTGCTCAAGAAGCGGCAGGAACTCTCTAATGGAGGATATCTTCTTCTCGTGGATGAGGATGTAGGGATTCTCCAGAACGGCCTCCATCCTCTCGGCGTCGGTTACAAAGTATGGGGAGAGATATCCACGGTCAAACTGCATTCCCTCCACCACTTCCATCTCTATCTTGTTGGACTTTCCTTCCTCCACGGTGATGACTCCGTCCTTGCCCACCTTCTTCATGGCCTCGGCGATTATCTCTCCGATCTCCATGTCGTTGTTGGCGGAAATGGCAGCCACATAGGCTATTTCGTCCTCATTGACCTCCCTGGAAATCTCCTTCAGGGCTTCCACCGCCTTCTCTACGGTCTTGTCAATTCCCCTCTTGACCAGCGCCGGATTGGCCCCAGCCACTATGTAGCGGAGTCCCTCGTGGAATATGGCCTGGGCCAAAACGGTGGCAGTGGTGGTACCATCGCCGGCCACATCGGAGGTTTTGGTGGCCACTTCCTTGACCATCTGGGCTCCCATGTTTTCCCAGGGATCCTTGAGCTCAATTTCCTTGGCCACGGTGACCCCGTCCTTGGTAACGTTGGGAGCCCCGAACTTCCTCTCAATGATTACGTTCCTTCCCTTGGGACCGAGGGTTACCTTTACGGTATCCGCCAGTTTGTCAAGTCCCCTTTTAATGTATTCAAATACTTCGTCTCCCAGTCTGATGTCCTTGGCCATGGCTCACCTCCTTATTTTTCAATTATTGCAAGGATTTCGTCCTCGCGGACGATGACAAATTCCTCATCGTCAATTTTGACCTCTGTGCCCGCATACTTGCCTATCAGGACCATGTCCCCGGGCTTTACAGTCAGAGGAACCTTCTGTCCGTTTTCCAGAATTTTCCCCTCTCCCACGGCTATAACCTCTGCCTTCTGGGGTTTTTCCTTGGCGGTGTCAGGAATTATAATCCCCCCCTTTTTTACCTCTTCTTCTTCAATCCTTTTGAGAACCACTCTGTCGTGCAAGGGTTTTAACTTCATCCCTCACCTCCTTTATCATTTTTTGTGGTTTGATTATACCAAAATAAATATACGATAATTCAAGCGAAAATATTTGGAAATATATCAAAAATTTTTCGGATTTTTTGGTTTTTTTGCTATTTTCTCCTTATTCTGTATTTTTTGATTTTTTGAGAGAGGGTGTTTCGGTGTATTCCGAGGATTTTCGCTGCCCGGTTTAATCTGCCCCCCGAAAGCTTCAGGGCCTCGGTTATGGCTATTTTTTCCACCTCTTCCAGAAATTCCCTGAGGGTTATCCCGGAGGAAATGAGAAACCTTATTTCCTCTTCCAGTTTTCGGCGGAGTTCCATTTCTCCTCCAGGAAATTTTTCCCCTTGGCGAAGAGCTTGCTGGCTAAGGAGACCATGTAAGGACCTGTTCTGGACTTCAGGACGAAGTTTCTGGTTCCTTCAAAGGATACTAAGAGCATGGCCAGGGCCATAAGGAAAATAACGGCCTTCACGGCAGCAAAGGCTCCTCCCAGCAATCTGTCCGCCAGCCCTATGGCTCCCTTTATTAAAAAGGAAATTACCGCCGAAGCCAGAGCGAATACTAAGTAAACTGCTATAAATGTCAGCACCGCTGCCGCTATCTTCAAAAGGGAAGGGTTTTTTATATGGGGAGCCAGGAGGTTTAAAGCCCTTTGTGGATAGTTCAGCGCAGCGTAAAAGGCGGCTAAAAGCCCCACCAGGGAAAGAAGCTGGCGGAGAAACCCCCGGATAAAACCGTAAAAAAAGGCCAGGGCCAGAATAAAAATGAAAAGGGTATCAAAATTCATTTTTTCCCCTCCTCATTTTTAGCTCCACCACAAGGCTGTAGTCGCAGGCCACATCCCCTAAATGCACCTTTGGCTTTCTTTTCCCGTGGAAATCGCTCCCGCAGGTGGGAACCAGGGAATATTTATCCGCCATTCTTCTGTAGAAAGCTTCCTGCTGTGGGTCATGGTATGTGTTCTTCACTTCAATTCCCTGAAGTCCCCTGTCTTTCAGGTAGAGGATATCCGTTTCCTCCATGGGAAGGTAAGCCCCTGGATGGGCAAGCACGGGCACTGCACCCCTCTTCAGGAGGGATTCAATCATTTCCTCTATGGGAACATATACCCTTTCCACATAGGCAGGACCCGGTGAAAGGAAATATCCTCTGTAAAACTCCCTTATGGGATCCTTCATGCCCTGGAATTTCTCAGGGTGCCTCTCCATGATAATTTCAATGATTATGGGAGCAGTGGGGGGGGATGGACCTGCCCTTCTTAGAACATCCTCCAGTTCTATGTGAAAGCCCAGGGATTTTAGTTTTTTTACCCTTTTTTCAGTAAGCTCCAGGCGGCTTCTGAGTATGGGCTGGAGAACATGGGGGGCCTCTTGAGGGGACAGGAAATAGCCCAGAAGATGGGTTTCTCTGCCCTTATATCCCGTGGTTATTTCCACGCCGGGGATTACCTCCAGGCCTTCCCTTTCCCCCTCCCTTAAAACCTCAGGATAAGCTCCCATGGAATCGTGGTCGGTTATGGAGAGGGCGGTGTAATTAAGCTCCTTCAACCTCCTTACTATTTCTCCGGGGGAAAGTTCCCCGTCGGAGCTATATTTTGAATGGATGTGCAGGTCAACCTTCTTCACCGAAGAGTCTCCTGAGGGCCTCCCGGTATTTTTCCTGGGTTTTCCTTACCACCTCCGGAGGCAGGGGAGGAGGGGTTGATTTCCGGTCCCAATCGGTGCTTAGAAGATAGTCCCTCACATACTGTTTATCAAAACTACGCTGAGGTCTTCCGGGCTCGTATTCCTCAGCGGGCCAGAACCTTGAGGAGTCCGGTGTTAGTAGCTCATCTATCAGGATGGGCTTTCCGTCCAGGAGGCCGAATTCAAACTTGGTATCCGCTATGATTATTCCCCTTTCTAAGGCGTAGTCGTGGGCTTTTTCGTATATGGACAGGGAAATTTCCATGAGGTAATCCGCATGCTTTCCCACTATTTTCCGGTATTCCTCCATGCTGATGGGCATGTCGTGACCTTCCTGGGCCTTGGTGGTGGGGGTAAAGGCAGGATGGGGGAGCTTTTCGCTTTCTCTCAGGCCGTTTCCCACTTCCTGTCCGAAGAGTTTCCCGGTTCTCTTATACTCCTTCCAGCCGCTTCCTGCTAAATATCCCCTTACTATAAATTCCACCGGAATGGGTCGGGTTTCCTTTACCAGCATGAACCTGTCCTTGAACTCCTGCGGAAGACCCTCCACCCTCTCGTATTCCCACTCCAGGAGGTGATTGGGAACCTCGGAGAAAAAGTTGAACCACAGGACGGACATTCTGGTCAGTATTTTTCCCTTCCCCGGAATCTCCGTGGGGAGAACAAAGTCAAAGGCAGAAATCCTGTCCGTGGCCACTAAGAGGAGTTTGTCCTCTCCATAGCGGTAAATATCCCTTACCTTACCCTTTCTTATTAACTTCAGTTTTCCCATGGGGAAATATTATCACACAGAGCCCTCAGGCGGGAAGGGTGAGATGGGAAGTTGATTAGCACAATTTATTAAATGTAGAAATTTTGAGTTGCCTTGATTTTGTGTTACTATTGTAAAGAAAATAATACCGAAGGAGGACGCAATGAAAACCAGAAGGAGTTTGTGCCTCTGGCCTCTGGTTGCAATTCTTATAAGTTTTCCCCTGTTGGCAGGAAAGCATCAAAAAAAGGATTCCCGGAAAGAACCCGTGGATATAGGAAAGGTCCAGATAGTGGTTACTGCCACCAAGACCCCCCATCCCCTGGAGGATGTTCCGGTTCCTGCCGCCGTGATTACTGCAAAGCAAATAAGGGAGCTTAACGCCCAGAATGTGGGCGCAGCCCTCAGATGGTTGCCAGGGGTGGAGATAAGAAGCAACGGCTATTCAAGGGCCACGGTGAAAATCCACGGACTTCCTTCAAAGTACACTCTGGTTCTTGTGGACGGTCAAAGAATTAAGGGCAGGCACGCCGATAGCATAGATATTGGCCAGATACCGGTTGATATGATCGACAGGATAGAGGTCATCAAGGGACCGGCATCGGTTCTCTACGGAAGCGATGCCGTGGCCGGGGTGGTCAACATAATAACTAAAGCTCCTCCCGGCTCTACCGTGTTTAACGGGTTCTTTACCTACGGCACTGGAAACGCCATCAGGGCTATGGCTTCCCTGGGAGGAGGAGCAGGGAAAAGCTTGAAATATCTGATCGGAGGCAGCCGCAATAAGAGCGACAACATGGGGGAAGGTTATGAATACGACGGTTACAACGCCAGAGTCAGTCTGGAATATCGCCCGGGAAAAGAAAATGCCCTCAGGTTAATTTCCGGATACTTCAGGGAAAAAAGCCAATATCTGGAGGATGAGCACTATAACCTCAATTTTTCCTGGGATTTCTACCACAGGGATGGTTCCTTCCTGAGTTTGAAGGGTTTTTACCTTAAATCCAATAGACTGGACGCCAGACCCGGCAGGGATCCCAGAACCTGGAATGAGGTTTCGGGCAGGGGAGAGGTGGAATATGTAAGACTCTTAGGAGAAAAGCACCTGCTCACCTTGGGGGCTGAATCCAGGCTGGACCAGATTGAATACACTTTGATTGAGGGAAGAAAGGCTCAGAGAATTTATAGCTTCTACCTGCAGGACGAGGCTTCTCTGTTCCGGAGGCTCAACTTTATTTTGGCGCTTCGCCTGGACCATCACGACCGCTGGGGGAATGTTTTCGTGCCCAGAGCCGGCGTTTTTCTCAATCTTCCCAGGGCAAAGGTAAGGGCTTCGGTGGGCAGAGGATTTTTAGCTCCCACCCTTTCCCAACTTTACGAGAGCACATATTATCACCCATGGTCCGGGGGCTTCTGGTTAGGTGGGAATCCGGATTTGAAACCGGAGTATTCCTGGGGAGGGAATCTTGAGGTTGAAGTATTTCTTTCAGAGAATGTCGCGATGAGGATTTCCTGGTTCGGGAATTACCTCAAGAACATGATAACCAGCGAGAGAACCGGCGAATATATAGAGGGTAAACCCCTTTTCCGTGCGGTCAACCTGGATGAGGGAAGAAGCACAGGTCTGGAGGCAGAACTTTCAGGTAACCTGAGCAGAAGGTTTTTCTGGAACCTGGGTTACACTTTCCTGAACACCGAGGTTTCTTCCACAGGCAGAGAATTTCCCTACTCCCCACACCATTCTGTTAATTTGCTTCTCAGGTATTACATGCCGGAGTGGGGCTTAAATTTCACCCTGGCCGGAAGGTATCTCAGTAAGAGGTACGCCAACACATCCAATACCTATATCCTGAAGGATTCATATCTCATTGATTTAAGTTTGAACAAAAGAATTTTCCCGGGAATGGAGTTTTTCCTTGCGGTGGACAACCTTTTAAACCAGATGATAGAAAAGGAGAGCAAATATTTCCGCCAGGGCAGGACCGTTTATGTGGGCGTAAGGTTTGAGATAAAAAAGGGAGGTGAAAAATGAAAAAAGCGCTGGTTTCCCTGTCCGTTCTTTTTTTAATCTCAGGCTTTTCTCGGGGGCATTCCCTGTGGATTAGTCTGAAAAAATATGTGGTTAAGCCAGGGATGAGGACAGAATTTTATGTGGGATATGGCCACAAATATCTCTCTCCTCAGGGTCTGGTGATAAACCAGGAGGAAAGATATAAAAAGATGTTCAAAGAGCTATTTTTCCTGTCCCCTTCAGGGTTAAAATCCGTGCTTCCCATAAGCTCTGGAGCCGGTTTCTTCAAGGCCCGTAAAGAAGGTGTTTATGTGCTATGCCTGAAGCTGGAGAGGGGACCAGATGAACCCTATGGTCCCTCTGGAAAATACGCTAAAGCCTTAATTCAGGTTGGAAGTGGGAAGAAAGGATTTTCCTCCATGTGCGGGTCCAGGGTAGAACTGATCCCTTTAGATAATCCATATTCCCTGCAGGCCGGTCAGTACCTGCGGGTGAAAGTTCTTTTTGAAGGTAATCCCCTTTCTACCTTCGTTTATGCTACCTATAAGGGATACAAACCGGTGGAAGATGCGTTTCCCGTTACGGTCAGAAGCGACGCAAAGGGTATTGCCAGGTTGAAGCTCAATGTTGCTGGCCAATGGATGGTCTTTGTGAGCCATAAGGTTGACTACAGTGCGACCCTTACATTTGAAATAGGCAAAAGATGAGCAAAAGCAAAGTTCTGAAATTGGCCTTTTTCCTTATGGCTGGACTTGTAGTCGCGCATGCGGTAGGATATAAAGTTGAAAAGGGAGGTGCCATAACGATATCCGCTTGGTACGAAGGATTGACCAGGGTTCCCATGAAGGAAGCGTTTGTGAATGTGTTTGCCCCCGGGGATAAGGCTTTTTTTCAGAAGGGCAGAACTGACCGAAGGGGGAGGTTTTCCTTCTATCCCGACAGGCCAGGGCAATGGTATGTGCTTATTAACGATGGAAGGGGCCATGGGGTAGTGGTGAAGGTAAGGGTAAGGGAATTAAGAGCCGGAGAAACCTGTTCCCCGGGCCTTCCCCTTTATTTTAAGTTTATCGTGGGACTGAGCATAATATTTGGAGTTTTTGGGGCTGTTTCGCTCTGGAAAGGACGGGGAGGGGGATGATGCACATACCGGATGGTTTTCTCTCCCCTGAAACCTGCATCCTCTCCTACGGATTATCCCTTCCCTTTCTATACAGGGGCATCAAGGGAGTTTTGGAGGAGGAATCCCTGGCGAAGCTGGCTTCCCTTTCTGCCTTATCCTTCCTGGTTATGATGATAAACATTCCTATCCCGGGAGGAACCTCCGGTCATGCCCTGGGAACCTCCCTCATTGCCATAGTGTTCGGGCCGTGGAAGGCGGTGGCTTCCCTATCCATCGTCCTCGCCATCCAGGCCCTCCTTTTTGCCGATGGAGGGATAACCACCTACGGAGCCAACCTTTTAACCATGGGAATAGTGCCTGCCTTCGTGGGATTCTGGATGTGGAGGATTTCTCCCCGTAGGGCTCTGGGGTATTTCCTCAGCGGATATGTATCTCTGCTGTCGTCGGTTTTAACCGCCGCCATTGTTCTGGGAATTCAGCCTATTTTCTTTTCCCAGGGGGGACAACCCCTTTATTTCCCCTACGGTCTTAAAACAACTCTGGCTGCCATGGGAATTCCTGCTCTGCTTTTCTTCGGTCCCATAGAAGGGGTTTTTAATCTTGCGGTTTTAAGCTTTCTTTTGAAGGATGAGAAGGGAGTTTAAGCTCATCTTGATTTTTCTGCTTCTGCTTCCCCTTGGTCTTTTATGGGAAGGGGCCTGGGGGGAATGGGGAGGAGAGGAACTGAGAAGGATGCTGGGTTTTTTGCCCCAGGGAATAAAAAAGTTCTCCGGGCTGTGGAGGGCTCCCTTTTCGGGTTATTCTTTGCCCTTTCTGGGGGAGGTTCCTTCTTATCTTCTGGCCGGAATTCTGGGGGCAGGGGCAGTTTTCCTTTTCTTTTACCTGCTGGACAGGGTTAGAAGATGAAAGAAACTGTGGCCTTTGTTTTCTTTTTGAGCTTTGTTTTCTTCCTTGCCTTAAGCAAAGATTGGAGATTGTTCCTGGCGGTGGTGTTTCTTGCCCTTCCCTTCGTAAGGCTCAAAAGGCTTTTCGCGCTTCTGATTTTGCTGGTGGTGGTCTCCCTTCCCTACCTCTTTTTCCATCCCTCCGGCCTTTCCCCCTGGGGGTGGATGTTGATGTTTAACCTTAGGGCCATGGCCATGGCCCTCTCTTCGGCCGCCTTCTTCTCCTTTGTGAATCTTTTGAAGGCCCTCTCCTTTTCCAGGACCCTCAGAGCCCTTTTCTCCCTTTCCTACGCCCAGTTTTCCTCATACAAAAGGACCTATGGGTCCTTTTACTCAGCCCTTCGCTCCAGGACCCTAAGGAAAAGGCTGGGGCGGTCCTTTTTCCCCTACGCCGGCGCTGTATTCTCTTATTTCTACAGATTATCGGAAAAAAGGGCCGGGGAAATGAATCAGGCCCTGCGTTCCAGGGGGTTCTATGTTTGAGCTGAGGGAGGTCTGGTTTTCCTACGGAAGGGAAACCGTTCTTAAGGGGATAAATCTTAAATTGAAGGAAGGCGAAAGGGTGGTGCTTCTGGGAGGCAACGGATGCGGGAAATCCACCCTCCTTAAGTTGATGGACGGTCTTCTCTTCGCCGAAAAGGGAAAGGTGCTCTGGAAGGGTAGGGAGCTTACCCCTTCTGGTTTGAGAAAAATGGAGGAGGAATTCCGAAGGTCCGTGGCCCTTCTTTTCCAGGATGTGGAAGTTATGCTTTTTAACCCCACGGTGGAGGACGAGATAGCCTTTGGTCCCCGTCAGTTGAACCTCCAGGATGTGGAAGAAAGGGTTAAAAAGTGGGGGAACAAATTGGGGATTAAGCCGCTCTTTAAGAGGTCCCCGGCCGAGCTCAGCATAGGGGAGAAGAAGAAGGTGGCCCTGGCTTCCGTATTGGTCCTGGAACCGGAGGTTTTGCTCCTGGACGAACCCCTTTCCAACCTGGACCCCAGGAGCACAGGGGAGGTAATTGACCTGCTCTGGGAACTTCATATCACCACCGTGGTGGCCACCCAGAACCTTAGCCTGGCGGCGGAACTGGGGGAAAGGGCGGTTCTCCTCTCGGAAGAGCACCGGATAATTTACGACGGCGATTTTGAAGGCCTTTTTTTAAACCGCGACCTTCTGCTTCAAGCAAATCTCCTGCACCTTCATCGTCATCGCCACGGAAGGCTTCTGCACAGCCATTTTCATCCTCACGATTGGGAATGAAGTATAATTGAAGCATGGCCCGGGAAGGAAAAAAGGTTGTGTTCTTTGCCCTGGCCGCCAACCTGGCCATTGCGCTCTGCAAACTTGCGGTTTATTTTCTAACCCGTTCCTCCTCCATGCTTTCCGAAACCATACACTCGGCGGCTGATACGGGAAATCAAATACTGATTCTGGTGGGACTTAAAAGGAGCAGGAAGCCGGAGGACCCTTCACATCCCTTCGGCTACTCTAAGGAAAAGTTCTTCTGGTCCTTTTTAGTGGCGATCCAGCTTTTTGCCCTGGGTGGGCTTTATTCCATAACGGAGGGCATAAAAAAAATAGCCCATCCTCATCCTGTGGAAAGGCCCATCTTGGCCGTAGGACTGCTTTTGTTTTCCATGGCGGCCGAGGGTTTTTCCTTTGCAAAGGCAAGGAAGGCGGTGCTGAGGGAAAAGGGAAGGATGTCTGTCCTGAAATTCCTCCGCCGCACCGCCAAAACTGAGCTGATGGTGGTTTACTTGGAGGATTTAGCGGCCCTGGTAGGTCTCAGCTTTGCCCTCTTGGCCGTGCTCCTTTCTGTTTTTACGGGCAATTCAGTTTTTGATGGGGCCGGTTCCCTTGCCATAGGCTTCCTTCTTGTTTGGGTTGCCTTCTTCTTGGGCAGAGAGATGCACTCCCTTATCGTGGGGGAGGCAGCTCCCGGGGAGGTGATGGAATTTGCCAGAAGAACCTTTGAAGCTCAACCGGGGGTGGAGAGGGTGATTTACCTGAAATCCATGATTCTGGGGGATAATCACATCTTGCTGGCCGGAAAACTGGGTTTCAGCCCACAGACCAGCATGGAAACGGTGAGCAGGGCGGTGGACAGGGCGGAACAGCAGATAAGAAGCAGGTATCCTGAGGTTAAAAAAATATTTATGGAGGCTGATGTTCTCAAATGAAGGTTAAATTTTTGGGAACCGCCGGGGCGAGATATGTGATGGCTACCCAGCTCAGGTCCTCCGCAGGAACCTACATTGAGCACCGGGGAAATAAGGCCCTTCTTGACCCGGGGCCGGGAACCCTGGTGAGAATGGCAAAATCCAGGCCAAGGTTGGACCCTTCCAGGTTGGAGGTGGTTATCCTTTCCCACATTCACCTTGACCACAGCGGAGACCTAAATGCCATCCTTGATGCCATGACCGAAGGGGCGAAGAGGAAGAGGGGGGTGCTGCTGGCACCCTCCCAGGCAGTGGACGGGGAAGACAGGGTTCTCTTCCGCTACCTCCTTCCGGCGGTGGAGATAATTCGTATGGAGCCGGAGAAAAGGTACGACATAGGAGGATGGTCGGTGGAAACTTCCTGTCCCCACCATCACGGGGTAGAAACTTACGGAATAAAGGTGCCCTTGGAAAGGGGAAAACTCTGTTTCGTGGTGGATACCTCCTTTTTCCCCGAACTTCCTTCCTGCTACAGGGATTGCACCCACCTGGTGGTCAATACGGTTTTGAAGGAATGCAATCCCAAGATAAAGCACCTTTGTTTGGAGGATGTGGAAAGGCTGGCTGAGGAGGTAAAGCCGGAATTGATGGTAATGACCCACTTCGGAATGGGGATGCTCAGGGCCAAGCCCTGGGAAAGGGCGGAGGAACTCGCCCGCCTTACCGGGGTAAAGGTAAAGGCTGCCTCCGACGGAATGAGCCTGGAGATATGATAGAATTGAAGGAAGGAGGTAACATGAGAAAGATTTTCGCTCTGCTTTTTATCGTTTCTTTGGGTTTCGCTTACCAGTTTAAGGGGGTAGAGGAACTGGTGGGGAGATGGGTCAACGCCAGAGCCTCTACCAGGGGAATAACGAAGGTGGTTATTTCCCTAAGGGGAGGGGACCTTTATGTGAAGGTCTGGGGAAAATGTCATCCCACCGATTGTTATTGGGGTGAAGTTAAGGCCTATACCTTCGCAGGGAACCTTTACCAGGACCCCACAAGAAGCTTCAGGGCCATGCTGGCCATTTTCAAGTTCAGGGAATCGGAGAGGTTTCTTCTGGCAGAGAGGCCATCGGCCGGCATCTTAAAGGTTAAACTTTTCAACCACTATCCATTGAATCAAAGGAAGAATTCCGCCGAGACTTACCTCTTTCGCAAAGCTAAGGCGGCTCCTCCACCCCCTCCATCCGTTCGAGGGATAACCCGGGCCCCCCGTCCCCTTTATCCTCCTAATTGGAAGGTTTTTAACCATTATCCCCGTAGGACTACCCTCCGATGGGCTTCTGTTCCCGGGGCCGTTTCCTACACGGTGGAGATCTACTACATTGAACCCTGTGGTCCCCTCCGCAGGATAGAGACCTGCAGGGCCGTTCTTTTAAAGAGGGTTGAAGGTATAAGGGGAACCAGTTATACCTTCAACTTCGTTGGAGCACAGCCCGGCAAGTGGAGGGTTTGGGGAGTGGATGCCCGGGGAAGGCCGGGACCCAAGAGCCCCTGGATGTACTTCCGCTATACCCGTTAACCCTTTATGACGAGGAGGGGCCTCATCCTGGCAACCTTCCGGGAGATGCCAGCCCCTTCTATGGCCTCCACCACCAAGGAGACATCCTTGTAGGCTTCGGGCATCTCCTCCATCACGGTCTTTCTGCTGGCGGACTTCACCAGTATTCCCACATTCCTCAGTTCCGATTCAATGGAGCGTCCTCTGGCGGCTTTGATGGCCTTGTGTCTGCTCATTACCCTTCCGGCTCCGTGGCAGGAGGAGCCGAAGGTCTCCTCCATGGCCCTTGCGGTTGCCACTAAGAGGTATGAGTACCTTCCCATGTCGCCTGGAATGATGACCGGTTGGCCCGTTTTCCTGTACCTGGACGGGAGCTCAGGGTGTCCAGGGGGAAAGGCCCTGGTGGCTCCCTTACGGTGAACGGCCAGGGTAAGTTTCCTTCCGTTTAGGCTGTGCTCCTCCTTTTTCACTATGTTGTGGGCGTGGTCGTAAACGAGTTCCAGACCCATTTCCTCGTAGTTCATACCCAGGGCCTCCCTGAAGGCTTCCCTGGCCCAATGCATTATGATTTGACGGTTGGCCCAGGCGAAATTGGCCGCTGCGGCCATGGCCCCCAAGTATCTCCTCCCCTCCTTTGATTGGATGGGTGCACAGGCTAACTGCCTATCCGGAAGCCATATCCTGTATCTGGAAAGAGCCCTTTCCATTACCACTAAGAAGTCGGTGGCCACCTGATGACCCAGGCCCCGGGAACCCGTATGTATCATGAGCGTTATCATACCCAGCTTAAGGCCGAATTCTTCAGCGGTTTCCTCGTCGTATATTTCCTCCACCACCTGGACCTCCGCGAAGTGGTTCCCGGAACCTAAGGTGCCCAGCTGATCCTTTCCCCTCTCCAGGGCCTTGTGCGATACCTCAGAAGGGTCTGCCCATGGAAGCCTTCCACTGCTTTCGGTAACCTCCAGGTCCCTTTCGGTGCCGTATCCTTTTTTAACAGCCCAATGGGAGCCGTCGGCCAGGACTTCCCTGAGCTGCGAATGGGAGAGACGAAGTTTTCCGGTGGAACCCACCCCGGTGGGTATTTTCCGAAACAGCGCATTAAGCAGTTTTTCCTTCTTCGGCTCAATGTTCTTTAAGGTTAGATTGCTCCTTATCAGCCTGACCCCGCAGTTTATGTCAAAACCGACTCCTCCCGGAGAGACTATGCCTTCGTACCAATCGGTGGCTATTACCCCTCCTATGGGAAGACCATAGCCGTAGTGGATGTCTGGCATGGCCATGGAGGCCTTCACTATTCCGGGGAGGGTGGCGGCGTTGGCTACCTGCTGAAGGGCTCCGTCTTCCACATCCCTTATCACTTCCTCGGAGGCGTAAACTACCCCCGGAACCCTCATTTTTCCGTGCCTGGGGATCTCCCATTTGTAAGGAGAAATTCTTTTAAGTTTTTCCTTCATATTAATATTATAATTGCACAGGGAGGAAAGAATGCTTGCAGGTCTTGCCCTTTCAGCCACCATAATATTTTTTAACGGCAATATCTTTACCTCGGACCCTTCGCTTCCCAGAGCGGAGGCCTTAGCGGTAAAAAACGGAAGGATAGTGGCCCTGGGGTCCAACCGGGAGATTATGAAGTTGAAGGGCCCTGATACGAGGGTTGTGGACCTTCGGGGAAGGTTCGTGACCCCGGGGATAGTGGATGCCCACCTTCATTTCCTTTCCGGTTCCCTTGGGCTTTTGACCCTGGACTTAAGGGGACTTTCCCTCCAGGAGTGCCTTCAAAAGGTAAAGGAAAGGGCCCGGCAACTCGGACCGGGAAAGTGGATAGTGGGAAGGGGCTGGGACCAGACCCTATGGAAGGAAAAAAGGTTTCCTAACCGCCGCCTTCTTGATGAGGTAGCCCCGGAAAACCCAGTGTACCTGCGGAGGGTTGACGGTCACACCCTCTGGGTGAACTCCTTGGCCCTTAAGATGGCCGGTATAGGGAAAGAAACCCCGGACCCGCCGGGCGGACAGATTCTCAGGGATGAAAGGGGATTTCCTACCGGAATCCTCAAGGAAAATGCAGCTTCCTTAGTGAAGCCGCCGGAACCTTCGGCGAAAGAGAAAAGGGAGGCCCTCCTTAAGGGTTTTCGCTACGCGCTGGAGAACGGGGTCACCGCAGTGGGAGACATGTCAGAACAGGATGCTCCCTTTCTTTACAGGGAACTGGAGCTGGAAGGCAGGCTTCCCATAAGGATAGTATACAGTCCCTTTATGGATTTCGGATACCGGACCGTAAGCCAATTAAGGGAGGAAGTTGAGCGTTGGAGGTCAGATTACATAAGGTTCGGCTTCGTAAAGGGCTTCATAGATGGAACCCTGGGCTCAAAAACCGCTGCCTTGAAAAGACCGTACAGAGGGAGCAGGTCCACTGGAATTCTGGTCATAAGTCCGCAGGAGCTTTTTACGAAGGTTCTTATGTATCACCGGGAGGGCTATCAGATAGCCCTCCATGCCATAGGGGATGAGGCGGTTTATTTGGGGCTTGAGGCCTACAGGAGGGCCCAGCTCCTTTATCCCAGGCCCGATGCCCGCCACCGCCTGGAGCACATCCAGGTCTACGACCCCCGGGACCTTCGCCTCTTTGCCCAGTACTCCATCATACCCTCGGTCCAGCCCTGTCACTTGCTTACAGATATAAGGTTCGTGGAGGACCGCCTGGGAAAGGAGAGGGCGGTTTTTTCCTACCCATGGAGGAGTTTCCTTGAGCTTAGCCTTCCCCTTGCCTTCGGAACCGATTGGCCGGTGGAGCCCATAGATCCCAGAAGGAATTTTTACGCCGCGGTAAATAGGTTGGGCTGGAACACCAAGGAGGCTATATCCATAGAGGATGCCCTCAAGGCGGCCACCATATACTCCGCCTTTTCTTTAAGGCTGGAGAAGGAACTGGGAAGCCTCCGGGTGGGCAAATTCGCCGATTTCGTCGTCTGGGATAAGGACTTCACCAGGATACCGCCTGAGGAGTATCTGAAAAACAGGGTACTCATGACGGTGGTAGGGGGGCATATAGTCTACAAAAACGAGGATTTTAATCCTTGAGCCATCGTAGAAAGGCCTTCACCGCCTCCGGCCAGAATTTAACCCCTGAGTTTTCCCTGAGGTGGTCCAGGGCTTCCTCTTCGCTGAGGGCTTTCCTGTAAGGGCGGTCCGTGGTCAAAGCATCAAAGACATCGGCCACGGCTATTATTCTGGCAAAAAGCGGTATTTCGTGGCAGGAAAGTCCCTCTGGATAGCCGCTACCGTCGCAGCGCTCGTGGTGAAATTTTATGCCTTCCAGGATCTTTTCGGTGCCGGGGATACCCTCTACTATTTCCGCCCCTATGACAGGGTGTCTTTCTATTAAAAGTCTTTCCTGGGGGTTCAAAGGCGAACTTTTTCTGAGGATTTGGTCCGGGATACCTATTTTCCCTATGTCGTGGAGAATGGCGGAAAGTTCCAGAAGTTCCAGTTCCTTAGCTGAAAGTCCCAGGTTTTCTCCGATGGCTCTGGAATAGTGAAGCACACGCCTGGTGTGGCCGCCGGTGTATGGGTCCCTTTTGTCTATGGCGGTGGCCAGGGCCAGGGCGGTTTCCTTAAAGAGTTTTTTCTGGAAAAAATAGAGCTTGGCGTTTTCCAGGGCCATGGCTACAGGACCTGAGATGGCATCCACCAGCTCCAGGTCCTGGGAAGAAAAGCGGGGAGACTTGTTTATCAGCTGGATTACCCCTATCACCCCTTCCCTGGATTTCAGGGGAAAGGTCAGGAGATTTACGGTGTGAAATTTGCTGAGCTCGTCGAAGCTGGGGTTCCAGAGGGGGGAGTTTTTTGCCTCCTCTATAATAACAGGCCTTTGGGAGAGGGCCACCGTCCCTGCTATGCCCTCCCCTATATTCAGGGTTTTCCCCTTTAGAAGCTCTGCGCTCCTTCCCACTATGGCCCTGAAAAAAAGCTTGCCCTCCTTCCAGTTCACCTCCCAGATGGAACCTGCCTCACATCCCACCAAGGAAACTATTCCCTTCAAGGACTGGTTAAGGACTTCCTCCGGCTCCAAGGAAGAGTAAATCCGGGAGAGCAGATGTAATATCTCTTTAAGGTTGTCTGGCGAGGTATTCATCAATGTGCTTCTGAATTCTCCTCCTGGTTTCGTAAGGAAGGTTTAGCCACTTGAAGGCCACGATTTTATCGTTTCCCAGGTGGGCAATTCTTACCACCTTGGCGGAGCCCACAGGATATTTCCCATCGGGAAAAATCAGCTCCAATGGCCCTACCTCCTGGTCCAGCTGAATTTTGGATATGGGAAATTTGGGCAAAATGGCCACCCCTCCGGTGGATATGTTGTCCACCACCCCCTCAAAATCCTTCAGAGGTTTGGCGAGAAACCTCAGGATTATGGGTTTTTCCACAAACCCCGGGACCCTGGGGAAGGCCCTCTTGTCCCTGAACTCCCTGGGTAGGCTTCCGCGGATCTTCAGAATTTCAATTTGCCTCTGGAAAAACTTCCTCGCCCTTAAGAGCATTATCAAGAAATAGATGTCCAGAGCCAGAAGAATTCCCACAATAATGTAGCACCAGATACTCATGCCCATTTATTTTAACAAATTAGAACAGTTTCTGATATAATCTTTCCTTATGGAAAAAGAGAAGATTTTAAGCGCTCTGGAGGCGTTGTCCAAGGAAAAGGGGATAGACGAAGACTATCTGATTAAAGCCATAGAGGACGCTGTAAGAACAGCTTCCAGAAAATATTTCGGGGAGGGGGAGAAAATAGAGGTATTTTTCGACAGGGAAAAGGGTGAAGTGAAGGTTCTCGTAAGGAAAAAAGTGGTTTCCCATGTCCAGGATCCCACCAAGGAAATACACATAGAGAAAGCCAGGAAGCTCTTCAGCGAGGAGATAAAGGAAGGGGACGAGGTGGAGCTGACCCTTCCTCCCGAAACCCTGGGCAGAATTGCAGCCCAGGCCGCAAAGAATGTGCTTTTTTCCAGGGTGAAGGAGGCGGAGGAGGACCGGATTTTTAACAAATACAAGGACCTGGAAGGCCAGGTGGTAACCGCCAGGATTCACAGGATAAGCGATGGGGATGTATATCTTTTCATAGGGAGGGACGAGGCCATACTCCCCAGAAGGGAGCAGGTTTACGCAGATCAGTATAGGCCCGGCAGAGAAATCAAAGCTTTACTGCTGAAAGTTCACCGCTACGCCAGGCCCGTTCAGCTCATCCTTTCCAGAAGCAGGCCTGAGCTGGTAATTAAACTCCTTGAAAAGGAGATACCGGAGCTGGCGGAAGGAAAAATCCAGGTAAAGGGCATAGTGAGGGAGCCAGGGATAAGGTCAAAGATAGCCGTTTATTCCGAGGACCCGGCGGTGGATGCCCTGGGTTCCTGCATAGGGATGAAGGGAAACAGGGTTTTAGCCGTGACCAAGGAACTTTCCGGCGAGCGGATAGACATAATCCTCTGGGACGAGGACCCTGAGAAGTTCATTGCCAACGCCATGAGTCCCGCTAAGGTCAGGGAGGTTAGGATTCTGGACCCCCAGGCCAGGGTGGCCGAGGTGGTGGTTCCGGACGAGAGCTACTCTGTGGCTGTGGGCAGGAAAGGCACCAACATAAGGCTGGCCTCCAGGCTTACCCGGTGGAAAATAAACCTAAAGACGGAGAGCGAGAGGAGGGAGGAAATATTGAAAGAAGTGGATGAAAGCCTCCCCTTTGCGGAGTTTCCAAAGCCTTTGGCCCTGGCTTTAAAAAAGAGAAACATATTGACCTGGGAGCAGCTTCAGAGCCTTTCCGAAGAGGAGCTTCGGTCTCTTCCAGGGATAAGCAAAAAATTTCTGGACAGGATAAAGGAAGAATTAGATATAAGGGGCTACGGGTTAAGGAGGTAGTATGGCCAAGTTCAGGGTATACCAGATCGCCAAGGAGTTCGGACTTGAAAGCAAACTGGTCATTGACCTGCTGAAGGACATAGGCATTGAAGTCAAGAGCGCCAGCAGCACCATTAACGAGGAAGAGCTGATAAGGATAAAGGAAAGGATAGAGGAATACAAAAGGACCGGAAGGAAGCCAGGCCCCAGGGTGGCTGAGGAGAGGAGGGAGAAAAGAAAGGAGGAAGAAAGGCCAGCTAAGAAGCCCCCTTCTCCCGGACCAAGGCCAAAGCAGGTCCCTGCCAGAAAGGCTCCTCCCAAGAAGCCACCGAGGCCGGATCACAAAAAGCTCTCGGCCAGAAGATTTGAGATGATAAAAAAGAAAAAGGAGGAGGTGAAGTTTCCGGAAAGCGCCACAGCCGTGGAAGGCGAGACCCTAAAGGAACTGGCTGAGAAGCTGGGGGTTAAAGTTTCCCAGGTGGAGGAAAAGCTTCGCCAGGGAGGGCTTCTTATCTCCTCCAATACGATGATAGATGCCACCCTGGCCCAAGAGATAGGTCGGATTTTAAAGGTCAGCATAGAGTTTAAAAGCTTTGAAGAAAGTTTGGAGGAGCTTCACGGAAGGGGAAGCAAATTCGTTGAGAGGGCACCCATAGTTACCGTTATGGGCCATGTGGACCACGGTAAAACCACCCTCCTGGATTACATAAGGAGAACCAGGGTAGCGGAAAGGGAGGCAGGGGGGATAACCCAGCACATAGGAGCCTACAAGGTTAAAGTAGGGGATAAATGGATTACCTTTATAGACACCCCGGGACACGAAGCCTTTACCAAATTAAGGGCCAGGGGAGCCCAGGTGACCGATATAGTGGTTCTGGTGGTGGCCGCCGACGATGGGGTGATGCCCCAGACCGTGGAGGCCATAAATCACGCTAAGGCCGCCGGAGTTCAGATGATAGTGGCCATAAACAAGATTGACAAGCCCGAAGCGGACCCCATGAGGGTAAAACAGCAACTGGCGGAGCACGGAGTTCTGGTGGAGGAATGGGGAGGGGATGTGGTGGCTGTGGAAATTTCCGCCAAAACCGGAAAAGGGGTGGACGAACTGCTGGAGATGATCGTTCTGGTGGGCGAAATGTTGGAGCTTAAAGCTCCGGTGGATGTGCCGGCCCAGGGCACCATACTGGTGGCCAGGCTGGACCCCAGAAAGGGACCTACGGTAAAGGCAATAGTTCAAAAGGGAATTTTAAGGCCCAGGCAGGCCTTCGTTGCTGGACTTACCTACGGGAAGGTTAGAGGGCTATTTGACGAATTCGCAAAGCCCATAAAGGAAGCAGGACCCTCTGACCCTGTGGAGATCCTGGGATTTGAGGAAGTTCCCCAGGAGGGAGACAGGCTTTATGTGGTGGACGATATAGATAAGGCCAAGGAGATAGTGAGGATAAGGAAGGAGAGGCTGAAGACCGGCACCAGAAGGGTGGAAAGGAAAATTACCTTAGAGGACCTGCTGAAGGAGCTGGAAGGGGAGGAAGAAAAGGAGCTGCTCATAATATTAAAGGCCGATGTTATAGGGTCCCTGGAGGCCATAAGGGACTCCTTAGAAAGGCTCTCCAACGATGAAGTCAAAATAAGAATCCTTCACGCCGCCACAGGGCCTGTGAGCGAAAGCGATGTTCTTTTGGCTTCGGCTTCCAGGGCCATAATAATCGGTTTCAATGTTAAGGCAGAGAAGAAAGCCCTGGCCACGGCGTCGGCTGAAAAGGTTCAGATAAGGCTTTATCGGGTTATTTACGAGCTTTTGGACGATGTTAAGAAGGCCCTCAAGGGAATGCTTAAGCCCAGAATAGAGGAGACGGTGGTGGGCAGAGCTGAGGTTAAACAAACCTTCAAGATAGCCAGGGTTGGCGTCGTGGCAGGCTGTCTTGTGGTGGAAGGTAAGGTCAGGAGGGACCTGAGGGCCAGGGTTCTCCGGGACGGGGAGGTTATATTTGACGGAAAGATAGCCTCCCTCAAGCATTACAGGGACGATGTGGAGGAAGTGAGAATGGGGAGCGAATGCGGCATAAGGCTTGAAAGCTTCAACGATGTGAAGAAGGGGGACATTATAGAGGTTTACGAACGCAGGCAGGTATAAATTGGACTATGGTCATAGGCTATCTCTACATAGAGTTCTACATTCCCTGGAGCCATTCCTTGAAGGAAAAGAGGAAGTTTATAAACAGCTTTAAGAACAGGGTCAGAAACCATTATAATGTGGCGGTGGCGGAGGTGGATTTTCAAAGCCTCTGGCAGAGGGTTGCCCTGGGCCTTGTATCCATAGCCTCCGAAAGGGCAGCCCTGGAGAGCACCTTTGAGAGGATATTGAAGGATGCCTCCTTCCTGGATGCCCAGATATTGAAACAGGAGGTTGAATACCTTTGAAGGAGAGAAGAAGGGAAAGGCTGGAGAAGCTTCTTCTGGAACAGCTGGCTTCGGATATTTTGACCATATACGAGCTTGCTGACAGGATGGTGGCCGTAACCAGGGTTAGACTGTCCAAGGACCTTTCCTCCGCCAAGGTTTACATAACAGCCCTGGAGGATGTGGAGGAAGTGGTTAAAATTCTGAACTCAAGGACGGGTTATCTTAGAAAACTTCTTGCAACCAATCTTAATTTAAGATATACTCCCAGACTAAGTTTTTTTAAGGACGAAGAAGAGGAGAGGGCAAAAAGGATTGATGAGATCTTCAGAAAACTCAGAGAAGAAGAGGGAGATAGCCAGGAGACTTAGAGAATGCTCTTCCGTGGCCATAACCTGTCATCTTCGTCCCGACGGGGATTGCATAGGTTCTGCCTTGGGACTTATGCATTCCCTGAGGCTTCTTGGCAAAAGGGCTGAGGTCTACAATGTGGACCCCACCCCCTGTTTTTTGAAGAAGCTTCCCGGGGCGGGAGAAATTAAACTGGGAGAAGTCCCCCCGGATTTTCAGTGCGTTGTATTCATGGAAACCTCGGCCCTGGACCGCAGCGGACAGAGGTGGAAGGGAGATTTTTCCATTCACATAGACCATCACAGAACCTCCGAGGAGTTTGCTGACCTCAACTGGATAGAGCCAGATCGCTCCTCCGTGGGGGAAATGGTATTTGAACTCCTCATGGAATACAATTTTCCCATAGATGAAAAGGTGGCCACCTGCCTTTACGCTGCCATATTTTCCGATACCGGGGGATTCCGCTTCTCCAATACCAGCGCCCTCTCCTTCAAGTATGCTTCTTTTTTAGTGCAGGCCGGTGCAGACCCGGCCCGGGTAAGCAGGATAATCCTTGAGAGCCATCGGAGGGAAGAGATATTCCTTCTTCAGAGGATGCTTTCCACCCTGAGGTTTCATCCTTCGGGAAAGGTGGTGGCCGTTTTCCTTTTTAGAAAATTTCTTCAGGAGTTGAACCTTCAGCTTCACGATGTGGAGACGGAGACGGTAATGAACATTCTGAGGTCCGTGGAGGATGTTGAAATTGCCATGATATTCAAGGAGCTGGAGAAGGGTTTTCGGGTGAGCCTCAGGTCCAAGGGAAAGGCCGATGTGGGGCTTTTGGCCGAGGCCTATGGGGGAGGTGGTCATCCTCAGGCGGCGGGTTTTAATATAAATTTGCCACCGGAAAAGGCCCTGCAGGAGGTTTATCAAAGAATAGAGGAGATGTTTCCGTGGGTGAGAAAACCGGAATAATCCTGGTGAACAAGCGCCGTGGGATGACCTCCCACGATGTGGTTGACGAGGTAAGGAGGATTCTGCACCAGAAGAAGGTGGGGCACATGGGGACCTTGGACCCCCAGGCCGAGGGGCTTTTGGTGCTGGGGGTGGGGAGGGCCACCCGCCTTTTCCCCTTTCTCGTCAGGGGGGTCAAGATCTATTCCGGCACCATCAGGCTGGGGGCAGAAACCGACACCTACGATAGGGACGGGAAGGTGATATCCCGGGTGGAGGAATTTGAGCTCAGCGAGGAGCAGATAAAAGGGGTCATGGAGGAGTTTGTGGGGCAGATAGTTCAGGTTCCCCCTCCCTTTTCCGCCAAAAAGACCGGTGGGAGGAGGATGTACGAGCTGGCCAGGAAGGGGAAGAAGGTGGAGCCCAGGCCGGTTAAAGTGGAAGTCCACTACTTTACCCTGAAATCCTACGAGCCCCCCTACCTTCACTTTGAGATTAAATGTTCTGCAGGAACCTATGTAAGGTCCATAGCCCACGACCTGGGCCAGAAGCTGGGGGTGGGGGGATATCTGGATTACCTGAGGAGGCTTAGGAGCGGGGAGTTTTCCATAGAAGATGCCAGGACCCTGGAAGAGCTGAGGGAGGCCGCCGAAGAGGGCCGCCTGGACGATGTGATAATTCCCCTTAATAAGGTGCTGACGGAGTATCCTGTGGTTTACCTCAGGGAGGAAGGGGTGCGCAGGGCCAGGCACGGTAACTTCATACCCCTTAAGATGGTGGGAGGCAAGGAGGGGGGCAGGAGGAACGATTATTTCCGCTTAATGGACTTTCGTTCCAACTTCATAGGGATAGGCAAGCCCGGGAAGGAAGGGGGAGAACTGGGGATAAGACCTGTTCTCATCATCGGAGAATGAAGGAGAAGTTCAAGTCTAAATGGGGTTTTATTCTTGCAGGCCTGGGTATGGCCATAGGCACGGGGAATATATGGAGGTTTCCCAGGGTGGTATCCAGCAACGGAGGAGGGGCCTTCGTAATCCCGTGGCTCCTCAGCCTTTTTCTCTGGGCCCTGCCCCTCATTTTCCTTGAATATTCCCTTGGCAAAAACCTGGGGATGGGGGTTGTGGGGGTTTTCCAGGAGGTGCTGGGAAAGAGAAAGGGCTTCTTAGGGGGATTTGTGGCGGCGGTGACCGCAGGGATAATGTTTTACTATTCTGTCGTCACAGGTTGGGCCCTTTTTTACACCCTTTCCTCCCTTTTTTCCAGCGGGCTCTTCTCTAATCCTGAAGGATTCTGGAAGCTCTTCCAGAGGTCCCCCTTTCCCCTCGTGTTTCATCTTTTAGCCATATTCTCCGTGGGCTACATAGTTTCCAGGGGAGTTTCCAGGGGGATAGAAAGGGCCACCACGGTTATGGTGCCCTCCCTTTTTCTTCTTTTAATGCTGCTCGCCTTGAGGGTCGTCTTTCTCCCAGGAGGGATAAAGGGGCTTGATTTTCTGTTTTATCCCGATTTCACCAAACTCTCACGGCCGGGGGTATGGATAGAGGCCCTGAGCCAGGCTGCCTGGTCCACAGGGGCAGGATGGGGATTGGTCCTCACCTATTCCATATACGCTCCCAAAAGGGAGGATGGATTTGCCAGTAGCGCGGTTCTGGTCTTCGGTGATTACACCGCCTCCCTCCTGGCGGCTATAGCAGTGGTGGGGACCATATTTTCCTTCACCCCCTCCCCTGAGCGGGCCGGTAAGATTCTTGCCTCCGGAAATGTGGGCCTTACCTTTTTGTGGATTCCCCGACTTTTTTCCCATCTCCCTTTAGCCCGTTTCTTCTCCTTTTTGTTTTTCCTCTCCCTTTTTCTGGCCGCCATCTCCTCCCTGCTTTCCCTTATGGAACTGGAGGTGAGGGTTTTCGTGGACATGGGTATGAATAGGAAGAGGGCTACCTTCCTCATTTCCGCGGTGGCCTTTGTTTTGGGAATTCCATCGGCCTTAAGCCTAAATTTTCTTAACAACCAGGATTGGGTCTGGGGGCTTGCCCTCCTCCTCAACGGCTTTCTTTTCTCAATTCTTATATGGAAACTTGGGGGCAGGTTCTTTATTTTCGCAAGAAAGGTTACCTCTTTCTCTGTGGGAAGATATGTCCATTATGTGGCCAAGTATGTAATTCCGCTGGAATTTGCTGTTCTTTTTCTTTGGTGGATGACATCATCTGCTAAGGGGAAATTCTGGGATCCTCTGAGGGTATATTCCCCTGCCACCGTCCTTTTCCAGTGGGGAGCAGTTATAATAATACTCTGGCTTTACTTTAAATTTAAGGAGGAGAATTGAGGCCGGAAGCGCTGGTTTTCATGCTCATAACCCTGGGCATCTGTGGAGGAGGATTTTTGTGGGCCCTTTATCATCACGGAAGGAGCCAGGATGAAGGGAAAAATTGAGGAACATGCGGATAGGGCCAGGGAAGATGTGAGAGGATGGATTAGGGCTCTGGGCATAAGAAAAATCCCACCCTTCCTTCCCAATTTAATTACCCTGTCCAGCATCCTGATAACGGCCATAGCCTCCTTTTTGATAGCCACAGCCCACTTTTCCTGGGCGTTTATCGTCTTCATCGCTTCGCAATTTATGGACGCCTTAGATGGAGCCTTTGCCAGGGAGTATGGCCTGGTTTCCCCTTACGGGGCCTTTCTGGACTCCACCGTGGACAGAGTAAACGAATTCCTCTGGTACCTGGGGATGGTTTATTATTTCCAGAAAACAGGACCGGGATGGGCCCTTTACCTTTTAATTTCAGCCATGTTCCTTTCCTTTATGGTGAGTTATACCAGGGCGAGGCTTGAGGGGGTGGGGGTGGAGTGCCGGGTGGGGGTTTTCACCAGGATGGTTAGAATTTACATAATGTCAGCAGCGGTCGTCTTTCTCATATACTCCAGGTATCTGGCCTTAGGCACTGTGGCATTCTTGGCTCTGGGGTCCCTTGCCTCCTCCCTTCAAAGGGTTTTCTGTGGAATAAGGAAATTGAAGGAAAGGTGAGCTACTGTCCTTCCTTTACGATTTCAGGGTATTTTTCTCCCTTTTCCTTCCTTATGGTATCCCCGATTTTCACCCTTTCGTAAAACCATAAGGGCACCGTAACCGTTATGATTTCTCCCTCCTCAGTTTTTACCTTGAGGATATAGTGTGCCCTGGTGTTTTTGTACATGGACTTGAGGGTCCTTATGGTTACAACCCTCCTCTTGTCCACCACCGTCCCGTAATAGCTTTTTTTCGCCGCCGAAAATCTCTGCATAATGACCCAGGCGAAGAACAGGACCCCAACGGCTAAGACCCCGGTATAAACTTTCCTCCACATGGAGAAATTATACCCGGAGTTGAACTTGCAAAAAAGGCCTTTGTAGGGCAGAATTTCCCCATGAGACCCAAGGTAATAGGAATTGATACCAAGGTAAAGGTTTTATCGGGCGAAAGGACTTATGTTTTCTTTGATAATGCGGCATCCACCCCGGCCCTGGAAAGGGTAAAGGAAAAACTGGAGCAGGTCCTCCCCTTTTACTCCAATGTGGAGAGGGGAATAGGCTACAAGTCCTTCGTTTCCACTGAGCTCTTTGAGCGTGCCAGGGAAAAGGTGAAGGAATTTCTCAATGTCCCCGAAAGCCATACCGTTATCTTCACCAAGAACACCACCGAGGCCATCAACAAACTGGCAAGAAAACTCAAAAACTACATCGGGGATGGAAAGGTCCTCACCACGGAAATGGAACATCATTCCAACCTTCTCCCTTGGACGCAGAATTACGATACCGTGGTCCTTCCGGTTGATGGAAATGGAAGGCTGGATTTGAACCTGATGGAGGATACCCTCAAAAGGGAAGGAGGGAAGGTGAAACTGGTGGCGGTCTCCGGTGCCTCCAATGTTACGGGTTATCCGAATCCCATCTACGAAATTGGGGAGATAGCCCATCGTTATGGAGCCCTTTTGGCTGTGGACGGGGCTCAGCTTGTCCCTCACAGGAGGGTGGACCTTTCCCGGGGAATAGATTTTCTGGCCTTTTCCGCCCATAAGTTCTACGCACCCTTCGGCTCAGGCGCCCTGATAGGAAGAAAGGACCTGCTTTCTCAGGGAAAACCTGAATCCGTGGGAGGCGGGACCGTTAAATTCGTTTCCCTGGACGAGGTCATCTGGGCAGACCTTCCCGAAAGGGAGGAGGCGGGAACCCCTGTGATTCTGGGGGCAGTAGCCCTGGCCGAGGCCATGGAGGTTTTCCAGCAGTGGGGGATGGATGAGCTGGAGAGGGTGGAGGAGGAACTTCACAGGGAACTTTACCGCGTCCTTTCCTCCTTTGAAAGGATTGAAATACTGGGAGGGGAGAGGAGGGAGGACGATTTTCCGGTCATTTCCTTTGTGACAGCAGGGGTTTCTCCTTATCTCATCTCCTCGGTTCTCTCCTTTGAGTATGCTATTGGGGTAAGGACAGGGTGTTTTTGCGCTCAGCCCTATGTGAAGAAACTTCTGGGAGTTTCCTCTGAGGATACAGAGAAGGTCAGGCAGAACCTTATAAAAGGGAGGCTTCCAGGACTGGGGGCCATAAGAACCAGCCTGAGTTTCTACAACACCTTGGAGGAGATCCGGCTTCTGAGGGATGCCCTGGACGATGCCCTCCACAGGAAGGATTTTGACTATGATTACGATGAGCACCTGAAGGCCTTCGTCCCCCGGGGCTTCCAATTCACCCTTCCCTTCTGATGCCTCTCTGGAAGTTGGCTCTGCTGACTTTTACAGGGCTTTTCTGCGGTTTTATAAATGTGGTGGCTGGAGGCGGTTCCTTCATAAGCCTTCCGGTCCTCATTTTCCTGGGCCTTCCCCCTGCCGTGGCCAACGGAACCAATAGAATAGGGATACTCGTTCAGAACATCTTTGCCCTCTGGAGGTTTCACCGGCTTCGGGTTTTTCCCTGGAGGTTTTCCGCGGCGGTGGTGGCTCCCGCAGTGCTGGGAGCCCTGGTGGGGGCCCATTTAGCCACGGTAATTTCCCAGGAGCTTTTCAAAAAGGCCCTGGCCTTCCTCATGGTAATGGTTACAGCTTTAACCCTTTATCTGAAGCCCATGGGAAAACTTTCCGCAGGACAGGAAACGCTCTCGCTCCCCAGACTTTCCCCCAGAAGGTGGGCCTTTATCCTCGGCCTCTTCTTCATTATAGGGATCTACGGTGGGTTCGTGCAGGCCGGGGTGGGTTTCTTTATACTTTCCGCCATCCTTCTGGCAGGATACGATCTGGTGAGGGGAAATGCCGTTAAAATTTTTGTGGTTCTCATTTTCACGGTTTTTGCCTTAGGGGTTTTCCTCGCCAAGGGACTGGTCCACTGGGAGGCGGGCCTTGCCTTGGCTGTAGGGACCACCCTTGGCGGTCAACTGGGGGCCTTTGCATCCGTAAAGAAGGGGAACCCTTTTATCCAGAAGATGGTTACATTCCTCATAATCGTCTTCGCTTTAAGGCTTCTTCTGACTTAATATATGAACATGCAGTCCCCGTAGGAGTAAAACCTGTATTCCTTCTCCACTGCTTCCCGGTAGGCCTTCAGTAGGAAATCCTTACCTGCGAAGGCCGAAACCAGCAATATTAGGGATGAACGGGGAAGGTGGAAATTGGTGAAGAGGGCGTCCACCACCTGGAATTTGTATCCCGGGTATATGAAAAGCTCGGTAAAATGAGAACCAGGGGAAAAATCGTGGGAGTAGGCGGACTCCAAGGCCCTTACCACCGTGGTGCCCACCGCCACGATTCTCCTCCCCTGCTGTTTTGCCCTTCGGAGCTGAAGGGAAGCCTTTTCAGATATGTAATATTCCTCCGCTGGAAGTCTGTTTTCCTCCACCTCCTCCTTTAAAAGCGGTCTGAAGGTGGCTTCCCCCACATTGTGAACTATCTCCACCATCTCCGCCTTCTCCCTTATCCTCCGGAGAATTTCTTCGTTGAAATGAAGGCCTGCGGTGGGGGCGGCTACGGAGCTTCCTTCCTTAGCGAATACGGTCTGATACCTTTCTTCGTCTTCTGGAAGGGGTTTCCTTTTTATGTAAGGGGGAAGGGGAACCCTCCCTATTTTGTCCAGCTCCTTTTCTACTGGAAAGAGGAACCTTACCAGCCTCTTACCTGCCTGGCCTTCTTCGGCCACCAGAGCCTCCAGGCCAGGGCCAAAACTTAGTTTTTCTCCCTTTTTAAGCCTTCTCGCCGGTTTCCCCAGGGTTTCCCATAGGTTTTCCCCCTTTTTTCTCAGGAGCAGGAGTTCCACCCTTCCGCCGGTTGACCTTCTTCCTATGAGCCTTGCCTTTATAACCCTTGTGATGTTTATCACCACCAGGTCCCCTCTTCTAAGGTATGAGGGGAAATTGTAGAATCTGTCGTGTATTATTTTAGCAGCAGACCTTTCCAGGACCATCATTCTGGAATTACCCCTTTCCTTGGGGGGGTGCTGGGCTATTAAATGGGGTGGAAGATAGAAGTCAAATTCCTTTACTTTCATTTTCCGAGGAGGGAGCGGGCTATAAGCCGAATTCTGTCTTGGGCCACCATTTGTCTGGGAGAAGGGTTGCCCCTTCCCTCAAGCTGCCTACCAGGGGTTATGGCCGGGCCAGCCACCCCTTTTGGCATTGCTCCGGGTGGGGTTTACCGTGCCCCCGGTGTTGCCACCGGAGCGGTGGGCTCTTACCCCACCTTTTCACCCTTACCCCGCCCTATGAAAGGACGGGGCGGTCTATTTTCTGTGGCACTTTCCCTGGGCTTGCGCCCGGTCCCCGTTAGGGACCACCCTGCCCTGCGGAGTTCGGACTTTCCTCCCGCCTTACGGCGAGCGGTGGCCCGCCCGCTCCCTTAAATATTATACCATGTGCAGGTCGTGGCCCATCTTTTCCTTCTTGGTTTTAAGATAATCCCTGTTGATTCTGTTGGGGGGAATTTCTATGGGAACCCTCTCCACTATTTCCAGGCCGTATCCTCCTAAGGCCACGAACTTCCTTATGTTGTTGGTAAGCAGCCTCATCTTCCTCACCCCCAGGGCCCTCAGCACCTGTGCTCCCATTCCGAAGTCCCTCTCATCCGCTTTAAATCCAAGCTTCTTGTTGGCTTCTACAGTGTCCAGGCCCTGGTCCTGGAGGGCATAGGCCTTTATCTTGTTCTCCAGGCCTATACCCCTTCCCTCGTGGTCCAGGATGTAGAGGACAACCCCTTTGCCTTCCTTCTCTATCATCTCCATGGCTCTGTGCAATTGCTCTCCGCAATCGCATCGGAGGGAACCGAAGGTGTCCCCGGTGAGGCACTGGGAATGGGCCCTTACGAGAATCGGCTCATCCGATTTTATCTCACCCTTTACTAAGGCTACATATTCGTGTCCGTGAATTATGTCCTTGAAAAGGTGGATGGTGAAATGTCCGTACTTGGTGGGAAGGTCCGCCTTGGCCACCTCCCTAACCAGGGATTCCCTGGCCATTCTGTAGCGGACCAGGTCCTCTATTTTGACTATTTTCAAACCGTATTTTTTGGCAAATTCCTGGAGCTGTGGCAGGCGGGCCATGGTGCCGTCTTCGTTCATTATTTCGCACATTACCCCTGCTGGGTAAAGTCCCGCCAGGCGGGCTAAGTCCAAGGAGGCTTCGGTATGGCCGGTCCTCTCAAGAACTCCTCCCTTTCTTGCCACTATGGGGAATATGTGACCGGGCCTTGCGAAGTCCTTGGCCCTGGCCTCGGGGTCTGCCAGTTTTTTTATGGTGATGGCCCTGTCGTAGGCGGAAATTCCCGTGGTGGTTCCCTCCACAGCGTCCACGGATATGGTAAATGCAGTTTTGTAAGGGGCGGTGTTATCCACCACCATGGGAGGAAGTTCCAGCTCCTCCGCCCTTTCCTGGGTTATGGATACGCATATAAGCCCCCGGGCTTTGCTGGCCATAAAGTTCACCGCCTCAGGGGTTATCTTCTCCGCTGCCATTACTAAGTCGCCTTCGTTTTCTCTGTCCTCGCTGTCCACCACGATAACCATCTTCCCCTGCCTGATCTCTTCCAGGGCCTCTTCAATGGTCGCAAACATTTTCACCTCCGGATGGAATATTTTATTATATTTCCTCAATAAAAACCAGGAGGGAATTATGGATATTTATCTTATAAGACACGGAGAAACCCGGGGCAACCGGGAAGGATATTTCCGGGGAAGGTCCGATTTTCCCCTCAACGAAAACGGTAGAGAACAGGCCAGGCTGCTGGCGGAGGCTCTGAAGGACTCCGGGATAGGGAGGATTTACTCAGGACCCTTGAGCCGCGCCAAGGAGACGGCGGAAATTCTGGCGGCAAAACTGGGGGTTTCTGTGGAGGTGGAGGAAGGGTTCAACAACATAAATCTCGGCCCCTGGGAGGGGAGAAAGAAGGAGGAGATAAAAAGGGAGTTTCCCCGGGAGTTTCAGCTCTGGATAACTACCCCTGAGAAGCTTAAACTTCCAGGGGCGGAGACGGTGATGGAGGTTATGGAAAGGGCCGTTAAGACGCTGAAGAGAGTGGTGGAGGAGAACGAGGCGCTGGGAGCTATAGCTGTAGTCACCCACAGGGCGGTTTTAAAACCCCTGATAGCAGGTATACTGGAAATAAAACCCCCTTTTTTCTGGAAGGTTCATGTGGACACCGCTTCTTACTCAATTTTAAAATTTAAAAAAGATAGGGGATTTACCCTTTATCTTCTGAATCAGACAGCTCATCTTAAAAATTTTGTGGTGGAAGAGTATTGACAAAATTGTATTTTTAGTTTAAACTGCTTTTGAAGTTTAAGCTAAGGAGGCTGTTATGATTCAGAAGACCAATTTTTACAGGATTCGTTTTATTAAAACCGGAGACAGGCTGGAACTGGAAGTGGAAGGAGATAGGGAATTCGTGGAGGAAAAGATCAAGGAATTTAAAGCCCTCTTCATGGAGGAACCTCTGAAAAAGCCTGCCCCCCGCAAGGAGACGAAGAAAAGAACCCCGGCGAAAAAGGTAAAGAAGGCAGAGAAAAAGACCAAAGCGCTGGAATTTAATGTTGAAGAGGCCAAGGCCTGGCTGAAGAAGCAGAATTTGAAACCCGAAGAAAAGCTGGCGGCGCTGGTCTTTTATCTCAGCAAAAATCTGGGAAGGGTCAGTTTCAAGACCAGGGAGATAACCGATGCCGTTAAACAGCTTGGGTTGAGGATCAAGAACATTTACTTCCATCTGAACAAGACCAAGAAAATGCAACCCCCTTTGATGGAAAAGGTGGGAAGGGGAGAGTGGAAACTTACCGACCAGGGCGAAAAGAGGTTCTCAGAAGAGAGCTCTTCTTGATTTAGGCAAAGAAAGCCATGTGGGCCCTTTATATAATCATCCTGTATTTCCTGGTCCTTACAGGGCTGAACTTCCTCAGGGCCAGGAGGGTAAAGACCCAGGAAGACTTCATGGTAGCCGGAAGGAGCCTCAGCATAAGGGTTATGGTCTTTACCCTTATCTGTACATGGATCGGGTCCGGGACCTTCATCGCCGGCGCAGAATACGCCGCTAAGGCCGGTTTTTCTTCTCTCTGGATGCCTGCGGGAGCCTGGCTGGGGATAATTGTGATCTACTTCCTCGCCGCCAAAATAAGGACCTTCGGGCAATACACCGTGGGGGACATCCTGGAGGTTAGATACGGAGGCTTTGCCAGGCTCTTCGGGGCCTTAGCGCTGATAATAAGTTTCACCGCCATAGTATCCTATCAGTTCAGGGCAGGTGGATACATACTCAATGTTATAACCGAAGGCAGGATAAGCGTTGGGCAGGGACAATTCTTAACCGCGGTTTTCGTAATTCTCTTCACCGCCCTGGGAGGTATGATAGCTGTGGCCTACACTGACCTTCCCAACGGGATAATAATCCTCATAGCCACCATAGCCTCCGTTCCCTTCGTTATACATTCGGCGGGAGGTTGGCATACCATAAGGCAGGTGCTTCCAGCCAGCCACTTTGCGATAATAAATCAGAGCTTCGGAGCCCATCCTTATCTGAAGGCAGGGGGCTATTTTCTGGCCACCATGCTCCTTCTCCTCGGCGTCCAGAGCATGTATCAGAAGTTCTATTCCGCCAAAACCCCCAGGGATGCCAAGGAGGCCGTGGCCCTCTGGGTGGTGGGAACCATAATAGTGGAGACCATAGTGGTGGTCATAGCGGTTTTTGCCTCCGCCAGGTACTGGCCCGAGATTCAGGCCTGGATGAACAGCGGAGGAAAGGAGGGATTGGACCCGGCCTCCATTGTATTGGTGGCAGCCAAGCACATGGTTCCTCCCCTTATCGGACTCCTCCTTATGGGAGCTGCCTCCGTGGTGGTTCTTTCCACCGGCATGAACTATCTCCTTTCTCCCACCACCAACATAATGAGGGATATATATCAGCGTTTTCTAAAAAAGGAAACCACCCACCGGGAGATGGTGGCCCTGCAGAGGATAATGGTCCTCCTTCTGGGGGTCGTTGCCTATTACCTGGCGGTCAAAATGCAGTCCGTTTTGAACATGGCATATTTTGCCTATACCATTTACGGCGTTTCCATTACCCCTGCTCTTATAGCCGCCTTAGCATGGAGGAGGGCTACCAGAAGGGCCGGGCTCTGGTCCATAATTCTCGGTAGTTTCACGGCGGTGGGCCTTAAGGTATTTGCTTCCGCTTATCCCTCCATGGCCCCTGAGGGAGACCCCTTTGGCGTCCCGTTAATTTACCCGGCCTTTCTCATTTCTATCCTGGCCTTGGTGGTTATAAGCTATCTGGATAAGGCCCCTTCCAGAGAAGAGCTGGCACCCCTTTTCCCCAATGAGAAAGCCTGAGGAACTGGAACTTTTAAGGGCCCAGGCCAGCGCCCGGTTTGAGAAGATCCACAAGGAGCTGGACGAGAAGGAGCACCTTAAGCCCCTGGAGGGTAAGATAGAAGATTTAAGAACTAAGATCAACGAGAAGTTCGGAGAGCTTTCCTCTTCGGGATGGAGGACTAAAATTCTGGGCCCTCAGCTGGATATAAGCGCCCTTACCGTGGAAATTTTCAATTTGCTCATTCCCTATTTAGAGGAAATGAGCAGGAGGATCTTTCAGGTCTGGGAACTTCACAGGAAAATGTACATGACCCTGATCCCCCTCATGGACGCCAAGGACCAGGAATGGTTCTCCAGGGCCATGGAGGAGCTCAAGTCCAGGGAAAGCAGGTTCCAGGAGACCGCAGATGCCCTTTCCCACCTGGTACACTTAGCCAGAGGTATATCCTTAGAGAAAACGCAGCCCAAAGAGCTTTCCTCTTCCTTTTACCGGTGGTTTGAAAAAAGGTTCAGAACCGGGGTGGACAGGGAAAGCCTTAAAGTTTACCTTCCCTATCTGAGAGAATCTCAACCGGTTCTGGACTTCGGTTGCGGAGGAGGTGAAATGTTGGAGCTCCTTAAGGAGGAGGGAATAGAGGCCTTCGGAGTGGACATTAACTCCGACTTCGTTGAGGAATGCAGGAGCAAGGGGCTTCGGTGCCATCTGGCGGATGGGATAAAGTTCCTCGCAACCCTTGAAGACGGCTCCTTAGGGGCGGTTTTTTCAGCCCAGGTTCTGGAGCATTTCCCCTTTGAGGATATAGAGAAAATCCTTTATCTTTCCTACGAGAAGGTTAGGCCCGGGGGATACTTCATCGCCGAGACCGTGAATGTGGCCTCCCCGGCTGCCTTTCACGGAGCCTTCCTCCTGGATCCCACCCACATAACCCCCCTTCATCCCGAGACCCTGAGGTTTCTCCTGGAGTCATCGGGATGGAGGGTGGAGGAAATAATAAGAAGAAATTTGCCTGAGCAGCTTCCGGAGTTTCCTGCCCACAACGAGAGGGAGGCGGCCATAAGGGAAAGCCTCCGAAGAATAAACGGATTCCTCTTTTCCCATCAGGACTACGCGGTGGTGGCGAAAAGACCTTAAGTTTGTTTTGAACCGGCGGGATTTAGGTTAAAATAAAATTGTCCAAAACATACTAAAGGAGGTAAAAAATGAATTTAGTAGAGAGGGCAAAGAATATCATCCTTTCCCCCAAGACCGAATGGGAGGCAATAGCTTCCGAGGAGACCTCGGTCCAGGAGCTTTATGTGAACTACGCCCTGATTCTGGTGGCCGCCGCTGCCTTAGCTGAATTTATCGGCAGGGCCATTGTGGGATTTTCCGTCCTGGGGGCCCATTTCAGAACCCCCATGGGGTCTGCCTTGGTGGGGTTTATTCTAAGAGTGGTTCTTACCCTGGTGGGGGTTTTCGTCCTGGCCTACATTATTGACGCCTTAGCCCCCAGTTTTAACGGGGAAAAGGACATCCTTTCCTCCCACAAGCTGGCGGTTTACTCGTCCACCCCGGGATGGGTGGGAGGCCTTTTGATGATAATTCCTCCCTTAGGGGTGCTGGCTCTGCTCTTTGCCCTTTACGGAATATACCTGCTTTACCTGGGAGCCACTCCCATAAAGAAGGTCCCCTCCGATAAGGCCCCCGTCTTTACCTTAGTGGTGGTCATAGTTTCCATAATTATCTACTGGATAGTGGGAATCATAGTGGCAAGCTTTATGCTGGCTGGAAGGTTTGCCGTTTGATAATCCTGCCATGAAAAAGGCGGCTCTTTTCTTTATCTTTGCTTCTTTTCTGTTGGCCCTCCAGTGGGACCAGGTATTCAAGAATTACGGGGCCAGGATAAGGACCCTCCACTGGATAAATTCCGGGGCTTTTGTTTACCAGAGGGAGGGCAAGTTCTACCGATACGATGTTAACTCCCGTTCTTCCGTGGAACTTTCTGACCTGGCCCGGAGCTTCCAGGAGAAGTTCGACAGGAAGTTCAACCTGAGGTTCTTTCTTGGGGAGGGCCCCCTCCTCCTTTTTCCCGCAGGTAAGAGCACCTATATTTACGACACCACCTCCGGTGAATGGAAGGAGGTTAAGGCGAAGGGTCGTCTTATCCTATCCCCGGACAGGACCATGGCGGCCTTCTCCCAGGGGGGGAATTTGAAGCTGGTGGTTTTAAAAACCGGAGAGGTAAGAACCCTTACCAGGGACGGTGGAGAGGAGGTCTTCTACGGAAAAACCGATTGGGTTTACTGCGAGGAGCTGGAGCTTTGCCGTGGGATATGGTGGTCGGCGGATTCCAGGAAGCTCCTCTTCCTGAAGTTTGACGAAACGCAGGTAAAGTCCTATCCCATCCTGGATTTTATTCCTCTATACGGAGAGATTTACCAGGAGAAGTACCCCAAGGCAGGGGAGAACAATCCGAAGGTTTCCATAGGGATAACGGATATCTTCGGCAAGGAAACGAAGTGGATTCCCTACGAAGACGAGTATCTTGCCAGGGCGGGATGGATAGATTCAGACAGAATTTACTTTATCACCCTCAACAGAGCCCAGAATCACCTGAAACTCTGGATTTACAGGGTTTCCACCGGGGAGAGGAACCTGGCTCTGGAGGAGAAGTGGCCCACATGGTTGAACATAACGGATAACTTCCTCTTTTACCGGGATAAACTGATCTGGGGAAGCGAAAGGGACGGCCACATGCACCTTTACCTGTACAAACTCAAGGGCCTGAAGCTCAAGCTCAGCAGGCAAATAACCAAAGGAAACTGGGAGGTTACCAGGCTTTACGGCACCGACGGTAAAAGAATATACTTCCAGTCCAATCTCTCTTCTCCCCCCGAAAGGAAAATTTACCTTTCCAGTTTCAGGGGGAAAATCAAATGCCTGACAAGAAGGGAAGGCACCCACAGGGCTGTCTTTTCCCCCAACTACAGGTATTTCGTGGATTTTTACTCGGATGTTCTGACCCCCACCCAGGTCTATGTGGTTAGAACAACGGGGGGCAAAAGGCTTCTCGATAAAGGAAGGGATATTGCTGACCTCGGCTTAAGGTATCCGGAGATAAGCGCTGTAGACCTGGACGGCAGGGAATACTACACGATGACCATAAAACCCCCTGATTTTTCCCCGCAGAAGCAGTACCCCGTTGTGGTCTATGTTTACGGAGGACCCCACGCCCAGGTGGTAAGGCGGGCCTGGATGGGGAGTTTCGGGCTTTTCCATCAGTACTTGGCCTCCAGGGGATTCATAGTAACCAGCATAGACAACCGGGGAAGCTACGGAAGGGGAAAAAAGTGGGAGGACTGGATTTACAAAAACTTTGGCCGCCACGAGCTGGAGGACCAGCTCCTCTGGGTTTCTCACCTCAAAAACCTTAGCTTCGTGGATCCCCAGAGGATAGGTATATGGGGGTGGAGCTACGGTGGATTTATGACCCTCACCGCCATGTTGAAGGGCAAGGGAACCTATAAGGTTGGGGTGGCGGTGGCTCCGGTAACCGATTGGAAGTACTACGATACCATATATACGGAAAGGTATATGCTCACCCCCAGGGAAAACCCCGATGGATATAAAAATTCATCCCCGGTTAATTTCGCCTCCCTGCTTCAGGGAAAACTTCTGATAATCCACGGAACCAGCGACGACAATGTTCACTTCCAGAACACCGTTGCCATGATTAAGGCCCTGCTGGATGCTAAAAAGAAATTTGAAGTAATGATATATCCCCGACAGAGACACGGAATATCCGCCTATCGTAAAGATGTTCTCAGGAGGGTTGCGGAGTTCTTTTTAAGCAACCTTTGAAAGGGTCCATGGAAAGGGAACTTACTCCTGCCATGAAGCAGTATGTGCAGCTGAAGTCCCGTTATCCCGACAGTCTTCTTCTGCTGAGGATGGGCGATTTCTACGAGTTGTTCTTTGAAGACGCCAAAATAGCTTCCAGGATATTGGACATTGCCCTTACCACCAGGGAGAAGGGGAAGGAAAATCCTATACCCATGTGCGGCGTTCCCTATCATTCCGTTGATTCTTACATAGAGAAACTACTTAAAGCCGGATATAAGGTGGCCATAGCCGAGCAGTTAGAGGACCCCCGCAGGGCTAAGGGGATAGTTAAAAGGGATGTGGTCAGGGTAATCACTCCATCCACTGCCATTGAGATGGAGGGTGAAAGGGGAGAAGGGGAATTTCTGGCCATCCTCTGGAGGGAGGGGAAAAAAATAGGAACCGTGTTCCTCAACCTTTCCACCGGCGAGGTCCTGGGGGACGAAATTCTGGAAGAAGAGCTGGAGCACTTCCTGCAGCTCATGGAACCCAAGGAGATAATAGCCAATTTTGAGGTTAAAGAAAGGAGGCACTACAAAATTGAAGGAAGTCGTGGAAAATCCCCTCTGGAGAAGGCATACAACGCTTCCCTTTTCTATGTGGAGGCCCTCAGGGGGAGGAAACCGGAGCTCCTTCCCATGGTTTCCTTAAAAGATGGGTTCTTTATGGATGGGGCTTCCGTAAGGAACCTGGAGATATTTAGGAATCTCAGGGACGGAGGCCGAAGGGGCAGTTTGCTCCAGGTTATAGACCATACCCTCACCCCCATGGGAGCAAGGCTCCTGAGGCAGACCCTGAGGTTTCCTCTGAAAAGGCCCGAAGACATAGAGAGGAGGCTTGATGGGGTGGAGGAGCTTTACAAAAAAAGCGAGCTCAGGAGGGATTTAAGAGCTCTTCTTCAAAGGCTGGGAGACATGGACAGGATAGCAGCCCGGGCGGGGTTTGATGTGGCAGGCCCCAGGGACCTGGCTTCCCTCAGGGAATACCTTCAGATAATACCCGGAGTAAAGGAGAGGCTGGCCGAAGCCACTTCCGCCGTTCTCAGGGAAATAATGGAAAGACTTTCTCCCCTTCCCTCCCTCCTTTCCCTGCTGAGAAACGCTATAGTGGACGAGCCTCCCTTTCTTCTCTCCCAGGGCGGAGTAATAAGGGAAGGTTTTCATCCTGAGCTGGACGAGCTCAGGGCGGTGGCCAAGAACGCCAAGGGAATTATACTGGCCATGGAGGAAAGTGAGAGGGAGAGAACCGGCATAAAGAAGCTCAGGATAGGATACAACAAGGTTTTTGGTTATTTCATTGAAATTCCCAAGTCCCAGGCCTCCCGGGTGCCCCCGGATTATATAAGAAAGCAGACCTTAGTGGGAAGCGAGAGGTTCGTTACTGCGAAAATCAAGGAGATGGAGGAAAAGATCCTCCACGCCGAGGAGAGGATAAGGGAACTGGAGGAGCATCTGTTCAGGGAGGTAAGGGACGAAGTGGCGAAACACACGGGGGAACTTCGGGCCAACGCTAAGGCCCTGGGAGAACTGGACCTTCTGGCCGGCTTCGCGGAGGTGGCCTCCCTGAGGGGTTATGTAAGACCCAGGGTGAAGAGGGATGGACGGCTCGTAATAAAGCAGGGACGCCATCCTGTGGTGGAGGTTCTGAAAAAGGGGGAGGCCTTCGTCCCCAACGACACATACATGGACGAGAGGGAGAGGATCCTCATAATAACCGGTCCCAACATGGGGGGAAAATCCACCTACCTCCGCCAGGTGGCCCTGATATGCCTTCTTGCTCACTGCGGTAGCTTTGTGCCGGCTGAGGAAGCCGAGATTCCCCTTCTGGACAGGATATTTACCAGAATAGGGGCTACGGATTTTCTGGCCGGGGGAGAATCCACCTTTATGGTGGAGATGAAGGAGACCGCGGAGATTCTAAATAGAGCCACCCCAAGAAGTCTTATAATACTTGATGAAATAGGTAGAGGAACCTCCACCTATGACGGAATATCCATAGCCTGGGCTGTGGTGGAGTACATTCACCACAGGATAAAGGCAAAAACCCTTTTTGCCACCCATTATTACGAACTTACGGACCTGGAGGAAGAGCTTGAAGGGGTGGTGAATTATCACATCAAGGTGGCAGAGTGGCAGGGCAATGTGGTCTTTCTCTACGAACTGGAGAGGGGAAGGTCCGAAAAATCCTACGGCATACATGTGGCCAGGCTGGCCCGGGTTCCAGAACAGGTTGTTAAAAGGGCATGGGAGGTGCTGGAAGGCCTGGAGAGAAAGAGGGGAGGGCCTGCCTCCTCCAAGCAACCTTTTCAACCCTCCCTCTTTGAAGAGGACCCTTTAAGGGAAGCGCTCAGGGGTATAAACCCCGACGCCCTTACCCCCCTGCAGGCCCTGGAGTTCCTGTACAAATTGAAAAAGATGGAATAGCCTAAAACCTGGAGAAGAAACCCAGGTTAAAGTAAAAGCCCGAAAAGTTAAACTTCGCTCTTTGGACCTTCACTATAGCATGGTCGGAAGGGGGTTCGGTGGCAATATACAAAACCGGACGAGTTCCAATTCCCAGGAAGGATATTTCCACCCTGTAAACATTCCCGTGTAAGGATTCCCCCGCTGCATTTGAGTAATCCCCTTCCAGGTCCTTGAAGTTTGCCAGGATATACTTTCCTCCAAGATATATCCCCATTTTTTCGTTAAACTTGAACCTCAGATTGGCTCCTGCCATGAAGCCCACGGTGGACTTCTTCATGTTGTCGTATTTTTCCCAGTAGGAGTCAAGAGGAGCCGAGTTCAGTCTGCTCTCCATACCGGCTTGGTGGTAGAAGTTACCCATAAGAAAGGCAACATTGCCGAAGGTTTCCAGTTCTACAAACCTGGAGGGGAGGGTGAAACTCAGGCCTATGTAAGGAGCAGAGATCCTGGACTTAAACTCCGTTGAATAGGTTAACTCCAGTGTGTCGTTCATATGAGTGAGGGAGAGGGTAGAGTCCGAGCTCTTGCTGGCGGTGAAGTAAGCAAGGCCTGCGTTTATTCCCAGGTTCCTGTTGAGGCGGTAATTGACCTCCACTCCTCCTCCCAGGAGCCTTTTTAAACCCTCCAGGGGATGGTCAATGGAGGCGGACGAATATTCAGGAATTTGGGATAGATAGTTTAAATAAGCGTTTAAGGTCTCCACATTGGCGTTGAAGTCCTCCGGGTTTACTATGGCATACTGGAAGTTGAAACTGAGGCCAAAACGGGCCTGGGAGGGGGCAGGGGGTGATGTGGAAGGGGAAGAAGCTGGTGTCCGAAGGGGTGAGGGAGAAGGGGACTTTGTTACCTTTACCGTCTCAAGTCTGACAACCCGTGACCATACATAACCTATTTTTCCGTCGGCCAAGCGGATTTTCAGCCATTCCCCCAGGTTTTCCAGAAGTTCCGCCTTTTCCCCCGGGGCCATGGTGTGTATTATATCCCCCTGGGTAGAGGGAAGGGCCCTGACATTGGCGCTTCTCAGGGCCACCACATAGTTCTTCTCAATACTGGCCTGGGCAAAGAGAGAAAAGACCAGCACTACGGCCAACAAAAGGAGTGAAATCCTTCTCATGTTTCACCTCCTTAATTCTCTCACAATAAATTTTAGAGAAAAATCAAAATTTTTCCAGAATTGAAAAATCCATGATATTTAAATAATATCAAAGTTTAGAAAATGCTTGCCAAACGGTGTCCATTGCCATGGCCCTGGGAGAATAAATTTATTGGGACATGGAATTTTAGCTGAAAATTTCCGGATAAGGTATTGACTTTCCTGAAAATTTCCACTAATTTCTTTTTGGAAATGAGAATACAGGAGATAGAGGTTTACGACTGGGAGTCTCTGGACGCCCTGAAGGACAGGGCGGAGATAATAGAAGAGATAGGTGACCTGGACCAATTTCCCTCCATGTCGGTCTTTTGCCGCATAGGGGAGGATTATTTTGAACTTATCTACAGCGATACCGAGGGGAACTACATAAGACATTACCCGGAGGAAGGCATTTTCCTCAGAGCCATTGAGAAGAGGAGGGAGGAATTCGGGATTCTGGACCGGAGGGAAGGCTCCGATTTTGAGGACCTTTTTGAATGATACCCATTTTTGATAAGAAGCTCCTTCGCCTCACCAGCCTTGCCTTTATCGTTCCCTCCAGCATGGCTGTGGGATACGGTCTGGGCTATCTACTGGACAAAACCTTTTCCACCGAAAGCTTCAGGTTTGCAGGGATTTTCTTGGGGATTGTGGCCGGTTTCTACGAGCTGGTGAAGGAGATAATAAAATACAACAGGAATCTGGATGGAAAGGGAGATTAAACTTATCTTTTCCCTTGCCCTTATTTTCACCCTCCTGGGTTCCCTTATAATTTTGACCTTTTCCAGCTATAAAAACTCCCTTCTTTTTCTCCTGGGGGGCAGCATTATGTGGGTTCATTTTACTGCTATAAAGGGAATTACGGGAAGGATAATTGGAAAGAGAACCAGGAGGGCGGCCATCCACATGCTGAGTTTTATGCTGACCATAGGGGGGGTGGTGCTCCTCACCTTTTACCTTTTGAAATTCGGCAGGCTTATGGTAGTATATTTCCTTTCAGGGACATTGACCCTGGCCCTGGCGGCCAATGTGGTTATGATAAAGATTCTGCTTAAGGGAAGCAAAGATGCATGAAGAGAGCCTGTGGGTAGTTCGGGAATTCAACAGGATATTTGGGCCTTTTATATTGAAGGTTTTTTCCCATTTCGGTATTCACTTAAACCCGCAGGAGCCCGTTCCCCAGCATGTAGTTCTCGCTCTTCTGGCTTCCTTCACCGTAGTTTTCATTTTCGGGGTTTTAGCGCCCAGGCCCAAGTTCCATCCAGACCGCCGTCAGGCGTTTTTTGAGCAGGTTTTCCTTTTCTTTGACTCTCTGAACAGGGACATTATAGGGGAGGAGGGGAGAAGGTTTATTCCCATAGTGGGGAGCCTCTTTCTATTTATAATCACAATGAACTATTTCGGGCTTCTTCCCGGCCTTTCCGCCCCCACCATGAACATAAATGTGCCGGCAGCAATGGCCATCTTTGTATTTCTTTACTACAACCTTCAAGGAATTAAAAAGCACAGGTTGGCCTACATTAAGCAGTTCACAGGGGAATACATTTTCATAGCCCCGCTCATGGGTCCCATAGAGTTCATAAGTCATCTTTCCCGTCCCCTTTCACTTTCCATCCGTCTTTTCGGTAACATAACCGCTGAGGAGACATTGATTGTGGTGCTTGCAGGCCTTTTTGCCCCCCTGTTGCCAGTCCCTTTAATGGCACTGGCCATAATAACAGGAGGCTTGCAGGCTTATATCTTCGCTATGCTCACCGCGGTTTACCTTTCTGGAGCGGTGGGCGAAGAACATTAAAGGAGGTTAAACATGAGGTATCTTCTGGGTTTAGTCCTTTTCATTACTGCTTCTTCCCTTTTCGCCGCCGAACCTTCCTCTTCCGCTGCCGTTTCCACTTCAGTCTACGGATGGATAGCCATTGCAGCGGGCTTCGGCATAGCCATAGCCTCGGCGGTAGGAGCCTTAGCCCAATCCCGGGTTGTTCACAGGGCCTCCGAGGCTATAGCCCGCAACCCCGGAACAGCCCCCCACATCAGGTTCGGACTCATCCTGGGCCTCGTTCTCATTGAGTCCCTGGTTATCTATACCCTACTCATTGAGATTCTCCTGGTAGGAAAGATTAAGCTCTGAAAATGAAGGCAGCCAGGGGGAATTAGCCCTTGTGGGCCTGGCTTAAAAAGTTGTTTCGCCGATTGTCCCGGCACCACATAGACGATAAGGCGGCTATAATTTCCTATTATGCCCTCTGGGCTTCGGTTCCCCTGGCTGGCTTCCTCCTCTACATTTCCACCTACATAATAGGGTCTTCTGAAAAGGTTATAAACGACTTAAATTTGTTTTCCCAGGAGTTTTTCTCATCGATAAACCCCCGCTTTTTCACCAACATGAAGATTTACGCATCCAAAATAAGGGAGGTGGGGGTTCTGGGAATTTACCTGGCGGTAGTCCTCGGTATAATGCTGATTTCCAAGGTGATTTCCGCTATCCAGGAGATCTATGAAGTCCAGTGCAGGAAGTCCTTTTTCTGGAAGAGATTGAAGGAAATAATAATCTTGCTCTTTTCCGGTTTTTTCCTCTTCGGAGCCTTCGGGCTTATGGGTGCAATAAGCGCCTTTAACCGTTTTGTGGCTTTCAATCAAACCCTTTCCCAGTATTTAAATCCCTACACCATGGCCATAGTCAATAATTTTCTGGTAAGGGTTCTTATTCCCTTTCTCTTGGCCACCTTCTACTTCTTCGCCCTTTATAAGTGGATTCCGGAAAGGAAGGTTAAAACCTTCGCGGCCTTCAGGAGCGCCATCTTCGCTTCAGTTCTATGGATAGCCGGCACCCATATTTTTATGTGGTATATAGAAAATATTTCCTTGGCCAGCAAGGTTTTTGGCACCCTTTCCACCGTGATAATGTTCATATTCTGGGTGGAGATTTCCTCCCTGATACTGCTTCTGGGAGCGGAAATTTCAGCCCTCTTAAACGAGAAAAATGAAGCTTAAGGAAATAGCTGAAAAACTGGGCCTTGAGCTCAGGGGCAACGGCGAGGTGGATATAAATGGGGTTTCCTCCCTGGAGGATGCCCGGGAGGGGGAAATCGCTCCCTTTTATAGAAAAATTTACGAAAGAGTTGCCCTTTCTTCTAAGGCTTCCGCTTTTCTGGTGGGGCCCGATACCCTCATAGAAGGAAGGAATCTCCTTGTTTCCCCTCGTCCCAGGGCAGACCTTATAAGGTTAATCAGGCTCTTTCACCCTGAGAGGCCACCCCGCCGGGGTATCTCCCCCACAGCGATAATTCACCCCACGGTTCAACTGGGAAGGGATGTTTATATAGGGGATTTTGTGAAGATAGGGGAGAATTCAGTCCTGGGGGATGGGGTGGAAATACACGCTGGTTCTGTGATTTACCCGGATGTTAAAATTGGACCCTATACCAGAATATACTCCAATGTGGTCATAAGGGAAGGAACGGAGATAGGGGAGAAGTGCATAATTCATCCCGGCGTGGTCATCGGATGCGATGGATTCGGATTTGAGGCAGGGGAGAAGATTCCGCAGGTAGGGAGGGTTATCATCGGAAGCGAGGTGGAAATAGGGGCCAATACGGTAATAGACAGGGCAGCCCTGGGGGCCACGAGGATAGAAAACAGGGTAAAGATAGGAAATCTATGCCTCATCGCCCACGGGACAAAAATAGGGGAAGGAAGCATGTTGGCAGGAATGATAGCCATAGGAGGAAGCGCCCGTATAGGAAAAGGAGTTATCTGCGGAGGGATGGTGGGCATAAGGGACAATTTAGAAGTGGGAGATGGGGCTATGATAGCAGCCAAGACCTGCGTTTTTCGGCCGGTGGCCCCCGGCGAGGTGGTGGGGGGATGTCCCAACACTGCCCTCACCCGGTGGAAGAGGGCCATGGCCTGGCTTTATCGCCTTGGAAAAAAAGGAAAGGATAAGAAGTAAAGCCCTGGAGCTGGGCTTTTCCAAGGTCGGTTTCACTTCACCGGAAAAAATACCTGAAAAATTCCTTATTCAATGGCTTTCCCGCAGGGCCGAGGGCACCATGGCCTACATGAGAAGGAACATTGAGCTCCGTCTGGACCCCAGGAAACTTTTTCCCCCTGTGAAGACTATAATTTCCCTGGCGGTCAATTACTATCCCGGGAAAATCCATTATGGAAAAACCAGAATTTCAAGATACGCCCTGGGAAGGGACTACCACAGGGTCCTGAAGAAAATGATGAAGAGGCTTTTTTACTACATAAAGGAAGAAATTCCCGGGGTGAAGGCGAGGTTTTTCGTTGATTCCGCCCCGGTTATGGAAAGAGAGCTGGCAAGGAGAGCCGGGCTTGGATGGATAGGAAAGAACACCATGTTGATAACTAAGGAGTACGGATCATGGGTCTTTCTGGGGGAAATATTTATTTCCGAAGCCCTGCCCCCGGACGAACCCTTCCGGAAAAATCACTGCGGAACCTGCAGCCTTTGCGTGGAGTCCTGCCCTACCGGGGCATTAAAGCCCTATTTCCTGGACGCTCGCCTATGCCTTTCCTACATTACGGTAGAGCATAAAGGAGAGGTACCCGAAATTTATCGTCTGAAGAACTCAGGGTGGATTTTCGGATGCGATACATGCCAGGAGGTTTGCCCCTGGAACCGCAGGGCCCAAAGGACCAATATAAAGGATTTTGAGCCGAGGATTCCCCCTTCTCTGGATTCTTTGCCTTCAAAGAAGGAGTTTGAGAAAAGGTTCCAGGGCACAGCTTTAAAAAGGGCCGGATACGAAAAAATTAAAAAAATTCTAACATTTATAAAATAAGCATTTTAGGATTAATCCCTATTTTCGGGCAGGAGTGAACCAGTTTTGCAAAAAATTTAAAAAAATATTGAAATCTCCCGGGGAGAGTTCTAATATAAAAATTGTTAAATGGAAAATGGGGAGAGGCAGGGAAAAGGAAGTGAAGTATGGATAAAGAGAGAAAGACTTCCCTTTACCTTGTTTTAGCGCTTTTGGTGTTTTTTGGCGCTTACAAGGTTAGCGGACAAACGCAGAAGAAGTGCGCCGTGGCCCTTAAGGTGTTGAATGTGCTCTCATCCCCTTCTCCCGATTCATCTCCGGTTTACATAGCACAACCAGGGGAGAAAATGGACATCCTGGATGACCTTGGAACCTGGCTAAAGGTCAAAGCGAGGAACGGGGCCGTGGGGTTTGTTCAGGCTCATCTTGTAAGGGTGGAGATAATAATTCAGGGCACTCCGCCTGCTCCGAAACCTCAGGTGAAGCCTTCGGGTCCCTCCTCAGGGGCTCAGCCCGTGGTCTCCAGGCCCCACCGAAGGATATGGCCGTATCTTTTGGGGGGAGCTGCGGTGGCAGGTGGAGCTGCGTATCTTCTCTTTAGAAAGGGGGGGATTTTAAACAAAGGAACTGCCACGCTAAGGATAAGTTCAAATCCTTCCGGTGCGGAAGTTTTTCTTGACGGAAGTTCAAGGTGCACTACTCCATGCACCATTGAAAATGTAGAGCCGGGCAAACACAGCTTAAAAATTGTTAAGGAACTTTTCGGAGAATGGGAAAAGGAGATGGAAATTAAGGGTTATCAGGACTACGAAATAGAGGCAAAGCTTTCCCCTTACAAATACGAGTTCGTAAAATGTGTGGGCGGTTCGGGAGGAGGTTCCCGCTCCTTTGATAGACCGGCTGAGGTGGCCATAGGCCCTTCGGGTAAGGTTTATGTGGCGGACGGAGACAACAGGAGGATTCAGGTCCTTAGTCGGCACGGTGATTTTCTCTACAGCAAGGTTATAGGTTCTTACATCTGGGGAATCAAATACTACGGAAACTCCCGGTTTATAACTTCCACCTCCACTGCCAATGCGGTGATTTATTTTCTGAACCTGAGCCTTTCGGTGGTTGGCCAATTCACTACATCCTATTCCAGCTATTGCATAGGCTCTAATAAAAACGGGAGGATCCTCATGGCTAATCCCTGGGAGAACAGGGTTTTCGTTTTCAATTCCTCCGGTTCTCTTTTGAAGAGCGTTGCGATGAAAGACCCGGTGGAGGCTGAAGGGAGTCCCAACGGAGATATTTATGTGAGTTTGCACTACGACCAGAAGATAGGCATATTTTCTTCCTCCTTAGAGAAAAAGGCCGAGTTTTCCTCCCAGGATGCGGACCCCTGGTCCATAGCCTTTGACAGGGACGGTAATGTTTATGTGAGCGATTATTCCTGGGGCCACATATGCAAATTTACCCCTGACGGCTCCGTTTACTCGTGCTTCGGGGGCTCGCAGTACCAATCTTCCCTCTGGGGTATAGATGTTTTTGACAACGGTGATGTTGTGGTTGTGGACCATATGAGAAACAAAGTTTGCTTCTGGACCATGGGAAGTGAAACTGCATCTTCAGGCTCCGCCAGAATCACCGTTAAGAGAAAAAGGAACTCCGGCATGGGAGGGAATAAAGGGAAATACGAGGTGAAGGGCCGATTCACTCCCGCTAAGGAAAGGTGGAGGATCAAGCGGTTGAGGAAGTAGCTTAATTTTCTATTAGAAAAATCTTTCCCTTCCTGCAGGAGAAAACCTTGAGCAACTTAACTCTCCAGCGGATTTCCCTTAAGCTATACCTCTTCCTTTCCCCTAAATTTTTGAACCATATCAAGGTCCTCCCCCTTTTCTTCAAGGGGCTTAGGCTCCTTCCCCTCCTGGGGATAAAGAGGGAGGACCTTCCGGTGTATAGATAGAGGACAGGGGGAGAATTACAAAAAATAGGCCCTGGAAGGGAGTGTCTCTTAATGTAGGTTATTAAAGCGGAGTTTTTCAAGTTGGAGGCAGGAGTTATTCCGCTCTGGAAGTATTTTAGGACCTCCTTAGTGGAAACATAAAGATGGGAGAGGGTAAAGAGGAGGACGAAAATCAGAACTGCTCTTTTAAGCCCTTGGGTAGTGGATATTTCCCTTAGGGATAGGGCTAAAAGGATGAGGAAAACAGGGAAGAGGGGGGCAAGGAACCTGGGAAAGGCCTTTTGAGGGAATTCTGAATAAAGAAAGGAGAGCAGGAGAAAGAAAAAATACGATGAGAGAAGCAGAATAGGAACGATGAGTTTTTCTTTAACAGCCCTGGAGGAGAAGGCCCTGTAGATAGCAGCACCCAGGATTAAAATCCAGAGAAGGAAGAAAAGGGGAGCCAGGGGCTCCACTGGGGAAAACCACCGATAAAGGAGCAGATGGAATATTTTATAGAGCTTGTCCCATAGGGGCTTGCTTACGACCTCCCTTCTTCCCGCCAGGGTATGGGAAATAAGGTAGTTTCTAAGAAACCACAGGGCAAGGGGAAGTGTGGAAAGAAGGCCCCAGAAAAAGGCCTTCGTTTTCTTCCCTTCCTTCATCCATATTAGAGCCGAGACGATGGGAAAGGTGAAGGCCCCAATGTATCTGCTCAGGGAGGAAAGGACGGAGACTGCCGAAAGAAGACGGAGGGAGCCTCCCCGGGGTTGAAGCTTATACCTTTCGGCCAGGACAAGAAAGAGAAAAACAAAGAGGACGAAGGGGGCTTCGGAGAGGGCTCTGGTGTAGATTTTCAAAATTGGAAGAGAGAAAATGAGCAGGGAAAGGGGATAGAAAAGGGGGTTCTTGCCCAGGATTTTTCTCAGGTAAAGGGTGAAAATCAGGGTTAAGGCCGAGAAGAAAAATAGATTTAAGAGAAAGGTCGCCTCAGGGTAGTGGAGGCCTGTTATCAAAAGGACCGAGAGCATAATTGGGTAAAGGGGAGGCCAGTATAATAGGGGTGCCCCATTGTACATGTGGAGGCCCTTTCCCGAAGCCAGGTTTTGGGCGCAGGAGATGAACATTATGGAGTCAAAATTTATGCCTATTCCGCTTTTATATGCCGAGAGGAGGAGGGTTAAAAGGGAGAGGGAAACCATAAAAATTTCCCATAAGGGAATAGAACCCGTCTTCTCTTTTTCCATTCCTTGCATATTAAATTTCGGGGAAGGAATATTCTATCAGGGCAGAGCGGAATTTAGAAGGCTCTGGAGATAAAACCGGCTCCCACCATCAGGTCCTCCCGGTCGTAAAAGACCGCCAGTTGTCCCGGAGCAGGCGCGAACTGGGGGGAAAGAAATCTAACCTCTGCCCGGGGGGCCTTAATTTTTACCTTAGCCAGTGCCCCTGGATGCCGGTAGCGAAGCTTTACCTTAAAAATTCCTTCCTCCTCGGCCTTCCATACTTTCAGCTCCACCTCCATGTTTGAGAAATGAGCTTCCCGCCTTGTGCCAACCACCACGGAGTTGTCCCCGGGGGAGATTCTTAAGACATATAGGGGACCTTCAGAGGAAGCAACCCCTATCCCTCTTCTCTGTCCAACGGTGAATTTATAAAATCCGCTGTGCTCCCCTATTTTTTGCCCGGAAGGAGAGATTATATCCCCTTTTTGTGGGGAAAACCCGTATTCCCTTTCCAGGAATTCATGGTATTTTCCTGCCCCCACGAAGCAGATATCCTGGCTCTCCCTTACCTTTGCCATCCTGCCTGCCAGTCTCTTCGCTTCCCCCTTTGTTAGTTCTCCCAGGGGGAAGAGGGTCCTGCTGAGGAGTTCCTCTGGAAGAAGGGCAAGAAAATACTCCTGGGATTTTTCCCTGTCTTTACCGGGGGCCAGGTAGAACCTTCCTTCTTTTTCCACCACCTTGGCGTAATGTCCTGTGGCTATAAAGTCCGCACCCTCCTCCCGGCGCACCTCTTCCAGATAACGAAATTTCATCTGAAAATTGCATAGGGCACAGGGATTTGGGGTCCTCCCCCGGCGGTATTCCCGGGCGAAGTAGTCCATAATCTTTTCCCTGAACTCCCCTCTCAGGTTCAGAATCCTCAGGGGAATGTTGAGAAGTTGAGATACCTTCCTTGCCGCTTGAAGGTCCTCCGCTCTGTAAAGTATCAGATGAAGACCCACCACCTCATATTCCCTCCTTAAGAGCAGGGCTGAGGCGGCAGAGTCCACGCCGCCGCTGAGGCCTATCACCACCTTTCCCTTCATCCTCCAAATTCTAACACCCCTTCGCGGGAAATTTTTACCGAAAAGTAGTAAACTTTTCTTATGTTTAAGGAGATTCTTAAACATTATCTCCCCGGGGAAGGGAGGGTTCTGGAGGTGGGTTGTGGGACCGGGAGGCTGCTGGAAGAACTTTCCCGGGACCATCCGGGGGTTGAATTCTGGGGGATAGATCCCTTCGCAGGGAAATTTCAGGGAGGAAACCTGAGGCTCCTTCCCCTGAGAGCCGAGGAACTGGACCGCCTTCCCGGATGGTTCCATTTAATTTTCTCCAAACATTCCCTGCATCACTTTTCTTCGCCCTGGAACTTCTTCAAAAGGGCCGGGCAGAAGCTGGCCCTGGGAGGAAAGATTCTCGTATGGGATTGGGATTACGGAGCCAGAACAGGGATTCCCGAAAGGTATTTTACTAAGGAAGAACTGCTGAAAATGGCTGAAGAGGCTGAGCTGCAGGTGTTGACCCTGGAAAATTTCGGAGAAGAAAATCTGCTGGTAGCTAAGGCCCGGTCCTTTAAGGTTGCCGTGGCCAGCGATGACGGAGAGGGTGTCTATCCGAAAATGTTCGGGAGGGCCGCCTATTTTTTTGTATACAGAATGGAAAAGGAAGCTTATGAGCTTCTGGAAAGAAGGAAGAACATTTATCGGGACACCTTTCAGCACCTTAAGACCTACGATGTTTATAGCCTGGTGGAGGATTGTAATACCGTAATTACCGGAAGGATAGGGAAGAAGGGGGAGGAAAGATTGAGGGCCCTGGGGGTGAGGATCGTAAAATTTCAGGGTAAGATAGATGAGGCCCTAAAAGAACTTTCTAATAAGGAGGAAGGATGAAAAAAACAGCTTTAGCCCTTTTACCTTTGATTATTCTGTTATTTCTGATTTTAGCCCGCTGTTCGGGCAGGAAGGCCCACAAACCCTCCCGGGGGGAGGAGGAAATAACCTTGGAGAAGGTGGCCCAGATTCCAGTGGAACCCCAGGAAAGGAAGGTATCCGTGGCTTCAGGTTCTGAGGTCATCTATTTTTCCCTGGAAAGGAACAACTCCGGCCTTATTTATGCCTGGAAAGGAATGGGGGAACCTGAAGAGATGGCCAAGGTGCCGTGGTATCTTCCCAGGCTCCTTTTCATGGAGAATATTCTTTGGGCCATAACTCCCAAGGATGCCTTTGAATTTTCTCCGGAGGGTAAAACTCTGGAAACCTTCTCCTTCAACGATTTTTATAATGAGCTCCTTCCGCTGAAGGGTGGGGAGGAATTCCTAGGGGACAAGCTGGAATTTCCCAGGGGAAAGAAGCCCGCCAGGGTTCTTTACAAAATAGACCCCCTGCGTAGAATAAAAAAGGAGATAATCAGGGGAAAAACCGGGGCCCTCATGGTGAAAACCCCCCGGGGAATTTCCTCTGTTCTGGTTCCAGAATTTGTTCCCGGTCTCATCTGGGCCTATTCCCCCTGGACGAACCACATAATAGCCGGAGACAGCGATTCCTACGCCATAAGAGTCCTGGACCTGAAGGGTAAGGTTTTAAAGAGGATATCCTTTAAATTTCAGAGGGCGGATTTTCCCTTAGAGGAGAGGAGAAAATTTTCTCCCTCCCTGATTTTCTGGAAGGTTCAGGATCGGAACAGGGCCGCCGAGGAAGTAGCCAGGACCCTTCCGGATAAACTCCCGGTTTTCCTCAGGATAATCCCCTTGCCCACCGGGCTTTTCATGGTGGAGGTGGTGGAGGGGGTTGGTAAAACCTATTTTGATGTTCTTGCCGAGGAGGGAGATTACCTATACCGCCTCAGGATGCCCGACGGATACAGGCTTTTGAAGGTTCTGGAGGACGGAAACCTTCTGGCTAAAAGCCGGGAGGGATATGCCATTTTCAGTGTAAAAAATCCCTTGGGGGTTTTCCGAAGATAGGTTAAAATTTTAGTGCAAAATCATAAGGAGGAAGCAATCATGAGAATAAAGCCCTTCCGCGGTCTAAGGCCTAAGAAGGAGCTGGTGGAGAAGGTGGCATCCCCTCCCTACGATGTTCTGGACAGGGAAGAAGCCCTGGCCCTGGCCAAGGATAATCCCTATTCCTTTCTTCATGTGATAAAGCCGGAGATTGACCTTCCCCCTGATGTGGACCTTTACGACGAGAGGGTATACAGGAAGGGGGCGGAGAACCTGAGAAGATTTATTGATGAAGGAGTTTTGAAGCAGGACCCGGAGGCGTATTTTTACATTTACCGCCAGCAGATGGGTGGGCACATACAAACGGGGCTGGTGGTGGCGGCTTCGTGCCAGGACTATAGGGAGGGGAAGATAAAGCGGCACGAGCTTACCAGGGAAGCCAAGGAGCTGGACAGGACCAAGCACATTCTTTACACCAATGCCAACACGGGGCCTGTGTTCCTTCTTTACAGGGATGGGAACCTGCCGCTCAAGGAACTCCTGAGGGACTACACCGAGAAGCGGGAGCCAGAATACGATTTTGAGAGCGAAGGCGTAAGGCACAGCTTCTGGGTGATGGACAGCCCCTATACCGTAAAGAAAATTCTGAATACCTTCAGGACCGTTCCCCATCTCTACATAGCCGACGGACACCATAGGGCTGCCGCGGCTGCCCGGGTTATGGAGATAAAGGCCCAGGAGAATCCTTCCCATACCGGCGATGAAGAATACAACTACTTCTTAGCGGTGGTCTTTCCCCACGACGAAATGCAGATTCTGCCCTATAACCGGGCGGTAAAGGACCTGGGAGGGCTTTCCAGGGAGGAATTCCTGAAGAAGGTTAAGGAGAGATTTCAGGTCTCGGCCGGGGAAGCCGAACCCCGGAGGAAGCACCAGATTTCCATGTTTCTCGGGGATAAATGGTATTTTTTAGTGCCCAAGGAAGGGACCTACGACCCATCGGATCCGGTCTCCTCCCTGGATGTGGCGATTCTTCAGGAAAACCTTTTGGCCCCCGTTCTCGACATTGAGAATCCCAGGAAGGATCCCAGGATAAGCTTCATAGGAGGAATTAAGGGTACGGATTACTTAGAGAAGCTGGTGAGGAGCGGGGCCTACGCCGTGGCCTTTTCCATGTATCCGACCTCCGTAGAAGAACTTTTAGAGGTGGCAGACCAGGGGAAAATCATGCCTCCAAAGTCCACATGGTTTGAACCAAAACTAAAGAGCGGTCTGGTGGTTCACCTGCTTTCATGAGAAAACTTCTCCCTCTGTTTCTGGCGTGGGTCCTGGCCGCCCAGGGGGTTCCCAAAATAACCGCCGATTATCAGAAAATAGAGGGCGATGTTCTGATAGCCAAAGGTGATGTGGAGGTCAATTCCGAGCTGGGGAAGCTTTACGCCGATGAGATGGAGGTGAACCTCAAAACCGGGGATGTTCACCTCAGGGGCAATGTGTCGGTAATTCTCCCTTCAGGCTTCATTGCAGGGGAGGAGGGTTTTTACAATTACAAAACAGGAAAGCTCAGATTTCTAAAAGTCTGGGGGTGGCTCCAGGAGAAGTTCTTTTTTCAGGCCGAGGAGGTGAAGGCCAATTCCAGAAAGGAGTTTTCCTTCAAAAAAATATGGTTTACCCCCTGCAATCAGAGCTGTCCCATATGGGAAACCAGGGCGAGGAGGGGAAAGTATTACAGGGACGACCACATATCCCTCTGGGGCACGGTTCTTAAAGTAAAGGGGATACCCGTTTTTTACCTACCTTACCTCTACTATCCCACCCCCAAGAAGAAGAGAAAAACCGGCTTCCTCATGCCCAAGTTCGGACACAGTTCCAACAGGGGCTATTACTTCGGGGAGGACTTTTTCTGGGCGCCCGCAGATTGGTTTGACCTGACCCTATCCTACGATTATATGTCACAGCTGGGTTACATGCTAACCGGGGAATACAGATATGTCTGGGATGAGGGCAATTACGGAAACTTAAGGGCCTCCTATTTTCGCTATTGGGATGGGGCCACCGATTACCTGATTAAGGGAAGGGAAATACACGAATTTGGAAGGGGATGGAGGCTTACGGCCAGCGCCGACCTTGTAAGCTCGTATAAATTCCTGTGGAACATATCCACCAATTACTTCCGAATAGTACAGAGGTTTTTCTACTCTTCCCTTTACTTGACTAAATCCTGGGAGGACGGAAGCGTGGTGGCCAGGGCCGATGAGCAGAAGAGCTATTTTCTCGGGAAGGAGGTAATATTCCGCCACCTTCCGGAGGTTAATTTTACCGTTACCAGAAAAAGGCTCTTAGGGAACCTTTACTTTTCCCAGACCCTTGTGGCCAGCAACATTCAGGAGATTTCCAAAAAGAAGAAGCAGCGGTTGCAGAGGGTTGTATGGAAGCCCTATTTGGTTTACACCCTTTCTCCCGCGCCCTGGATAAATATTGATAGTAAACTGGGCTTCCACCTTGCCTATTACACCCAGCAAATTAAGGATGAGAAGAGGATAGAGGAACCTCTGCGGATATTCGCCTATTCCTACACCGCCACCATCACCGGTCCCATATTCTACAGAATTTTCTCAACCCCAGGATTTAAGTATTCTCCCAGATTCAAGCATGTTATTGAACCCTCGGTTTCCGTTATTTTCAGCCCGAATTACGATTATTTCCCCAGAATAGTTTCCTACGACGGATACGACTACTTCCCCTCTTCTTCCCACATAAGATTTTCCCTGACCAACAGAGTTCTGGCCAAGAGAAAAATTGGGGATGAAAGGGTTCCATCGGAGATCCTCAGCCTTTCGGTGGGAGGAAGCTATTATCCCAGGACGGAGAATGTAATTACCCCCTTGGGGCTTCCCGTTTCCCACAATTTTTCCTCCATAAATTTTGACCTTCGCTTTTCCCCGGACGATACCATATCCCTTTACTGGATGGGACAATACGAGCCATACGATAAGTATTTTCTCTTCAACTCCATCAGCCTCGGTCTCAGACCCCGGGGAATGCCCTTCTATATTTCTGGGAATTATTTCACCACCAAGTCGGTATTTGAGGAACAGAGCTTTATCTCAAATCAGATGAGACTGGCCGGAGGTCTTACCATCTCCCCTCTGGCCCTTTCCCTTCGGGGTTTCTGGGATTACGACATAAAGAACCGAAAAACCAGGCAATATACCGTAATAGGGGTTTTAAACCTCCAGTGCGTAAGGTTCATAATAAGATTTGCCTACATGCCCTTCAGAAAGGAAAATTACTTCTTTAATATTTCCTTCTCCCTTCCCCAGGTGGGCTTTGGAATAGATAGATTTGGAGGATAGAATAGTAAAGGAGGAAAAAATGAGAAGAATTTTCTCCCTTTTGTTTTTGGCAAGCCTGGCGCTTTCCGGGGGTTTGAGAAAATTTTTTGATAATGTGGGCTTTTGCACAAGGCCCGCCCAGATTGAGGCGGTGGTGAGGCTGGCGGAAAAGATGGAGCCCGCCGCTAAGAAGGTCTCCGGGAAATTCTTTGCGGTGCTCTCCCCCCACGACGATCACATGTACGCCGGACGGGTTTACATTTATGCCATCCCCAAGGTGGCCAGGGCAAAAACGGTGGTTATCTTCGCCGTGACCCATCACAGGGCGAGGGTAGAGATGAAGGACCCGAAGGGAATTGTAATTCTGGACGACTACGACAAATGGCAGGCTCCCTATGGCCCTGTGGAGGTGAATGTCCAGCTGAGGGATTACCTGAAAACCCATCTTCCCCGGGACCATTACATGGTCTCCAACAGAGCCCATGCGGTGGAGCACTCCGCCGAAGCCATGGTTCCTTTCCTTCAATACTACAACAGAAAGGTCAGGATTCTGGCCATTATGGTAACGGAAATGGACTTCTGGAGGATGAAGAAGGTTTCCTCCGGGCTTGCCTCGCTCCTTTACTCGTACCTCAGGGATAAAAAACTGAACCTGGGGGAGGACCTCGCCTTTATAATTTCCACCGACACCACCCATTACGGTCCGGATTTCCAATACATGCCCTTCGGTCTTGATGAGCAGGCCCATAGGAAAGCTACGGAGCAGGACAGGAAACTGGGGAGAGAGTTCCTTTCCGGCACGATAACCGTGGATAAGATCCGGACCTTCGCCGACAGGGTCTGGGGAGAGAAAATTACATGGTGCGGAAGATATTCGGTTCCCTTTGGGCTGCTTACCTTGAGGAAGCTGGCAGAACTTATGGGAAAGAAAATGGAGGGGGTTCCCTTCCGCTATGGGGACAGCTACAGCTTAGGGGTTATTCCTGCTTACAGGCTTGGGATCGGCCTCACGGCCCCCTTCTCCCTGAAACATTGGGTAGGATACTGGGCCATAGGATACAGGGTTAAATAATCTCCCTTTTCTGGGCCCACTCTAAGGTTTTTTGCAATCCCTCCCGCAGGGGGGTGTGCTTTAATATGCCCGCTCTTTCGGCTCTGGCGGTGTCAATTATCCAGCAGGGGTAGCTTAACTCCCTCACCTTGTCCCTGGTGAACATGGAAGAGCTGGTTCTTTCGCTAAACCAGGATAGGAGCTTAGCCAGGTCCAGGGATAGGGGAATTTTTTTTACCCTTTTCCTTCCGAGAATCTCTGCTATCCGAAGCACGAACTCCCAGTAGTCCACCTCCTGCTGGCTGGCCACATTGAGAACTTCCCCCTCCACTTTCTCGGCAGCTGCCTCTAAGGAAAATACCAGGTCCTTTACATAAATGAGGGAGAACTTCCTGGGGCCGAGCCAGGGTGCAAAGCCTTTTTTTATGATTTTATAAAGGTCAACGAAGGCGTAATCGCCCTCCCCGTAAACCGCCGGAGGCCTGAGAATTGCCCATGGGCCCTGGAAGTTTTTAACCTCCCTCTCCCCCTCAAGTTTGCTCCTTCCGTAAAGGGAAACCGGGGCTTGCGTCTCCTCCTTCACGGGACGGCAATCGGGGGAGGGACCTGAGGCGGCCTGAGAGCTGAGGTGGACGACCTTTTCCACCTTCCCCATGGCCCTTTCCAGCACCGCCCGCGTAAATTCAACATTGGCCCTTCTAAAATCCTCATAGGTCCTTCCTTTGACCGCCCCTGCCAGGTTGAAGAGAACCTCCGCCCTGGGGAACTCGTCCCCGGGAAGGAGTTCCTCCACGCCTGCGAAGATTTTTTTTGTCTTACCCCGGGTCCTGGTGAGGACGAAAACCTCCCACCCCCGGGAGAGAAGGTTCTCCACCAGGGCTTTTCCGATAAAACCCGTACCTCCTGTGACTATGCTTTTCATAACTTGAAAATTTTATCCGAAAGTCTTATCCTTATCAACGCAAGGAGGGAAACATGGACCTTTTTGAGAAGTGCTTTGCTTTTACCAGAAGCGAAGAAGCCCAGGCCGCAGGGCTTTACCCTTATTTTAATCCTATAAGGGAAGTAAAGGGGAACAAAGTGATTACCGCTGACGGAAAGGAACTGATAATGGTGGGCTCCAACAATTACCTTGGGCTCATTGACCATCCCAAGGTTATGGCCGCCATGAAGGAAGCCATTGAGAGGTACGGTTCTTCCACCTGCGGCTCCCGTTTCCTCAACGGAACCTTAACCATCCACGAGGAGCTGGAGGCAGAGCTGGCAGAATTTATGGAGAAGGAAGCAGCCCTTGTTTTCTCTACCGGCTATCAGACCAACTTGGGAATAATTTCTGCCCTGGTGGGAAGGAAGGATTATGTAATTCTGGACAACATGGACCACGCCTCCATCTACGACGCCGCAAGGCTCAGTTTCGGTAAAGTGGTGAAATTCCGCCATAACGATCCGGAGGACCTGGAAAGGGTATTGAAAACTATTCCTGCCGATGCGGGTAAACTGGTGGTGGTGGACGGGGTCTTCTCCATGGAGGGCGACCTGGCGGACCTTCCTAACCTCGTTCCCATAGCAAAAAAATACGGGGCCCGCTTCATGGTGGACGATGCCCACGGAATGGGGGTTTTCGGGGAAGGAGGAAGGGGGGTGGTGGAACACTTTGGGATGCTGGACCAGGTGGATATAGTTATGGCCACCTTCTCCAAATCCTTCGCTTCCCTGGGAGGTTTTGTGGCCGGGGATCGCAAGGTTATAAATTACATCAAGCATTTCGCCCGTTCCCTTATCTTTTCCGCCAGCATTACCCCGGCCTCGGTGGCAGCGGCCAGGGCTGCCTTGGAAATAATAAAAACCGAGCCTGAAAGGAGACATCGGCTCTGGGAAATAAGCAGGAAAATGAAAAAGGCCTTTGAGGATATGGGATACGATACAGGAAATACCCAGAGTCCCATTATACCGCTGCTTGTAGGAACGGAGGAGCAACTTTTAATGCTGTGGAAGATCCTCAGGGAGGAAGGAGTTTTCGCCAATCCCGTTCTTCCTCCGGCGGTTCCACCCGACAGAACCCTCATAAGGACTTCATATACTGCTACCCATACAGAGGAGGAACTTCAGCAGGTGCTCCATGCCTTTGAAAAGGCGGGAAAGGCCATAGGTATTATTTGAAGATCCGTCATGAGACTGAGAGGTCTGGGGGCTTTCTTAGTCGTTCTTTCCTTTGCTCAGGCCTCCCTGACCTCTAAGATGAAAACTTCCATAGAGAGGTGGGATAAAAAGGCCTACCTTTCCCTTTTCGCAGACCCCTCCCTGAGCGATCTTCAGGAGGTCTTCAGGTTCAAGCCCACAAGGGTTAATGTATCGCAGAGGGATAACCTTTTAACCCTTGCTATCTTAAGAAAACCCTTTCCCCTGATCCAGGTCTGGAGGATAAAGGAAGAGGGAGGGAAGATCGTTGAAAAAGAGGTTCTATACAGCATCAGGGCCAACGCCTATTACGGAGAGGAGGACTGCCGATGCTATCTTCTTAAGAAGGCCAGGATAGATTTGCCGGACCTCAAGGCTGAGTTTTCCGGAGGGAGATTGTGCCAGTGGCCGGACATTTTTTTGTTCGTGGGTAAAGGTAAATTCTCCTTCTCCCCTTCTGAGCCGGCTGAGTCTAAGGCCCTTACCTACGAAGTAGGGGAGGGCAGCCTCCAGGAGCAAATATCCTTCTTAGCCCTGCGGATTCAGCATAAACCAGGGGCGTCGGTAAACTTCACCATTGGACCGGAAGTACCGCTGGGAAAGAGGGAGAGGATGTTATTTGGAAAATACCTCAAAGAATTCGGACTCTTTTACTCCCCCCTCCTGGAGGCGGAGGTTCTTCCCCCGGTCCCCAGGTCCGGTGCTGTAGTTCTCTTGGGAGGAAGCAGGGTTTACAAATACATTTACGACCCTTCTTCCGAAAGGGAGATCTATTTCTCGGATCTTAAAGCAAAGAAATACATTTCCCTTTATTCTCCGCCGGGGAAGGTAATGATAATTTTGAGGGCCCCCTCCCCCCGGTTCGTGAAGATAAACGGAAAGGTGGATGGAGAAACCAACAAAATAGAGGCCCGGGCTGAATATTCCTTTCCCCGACCCATAAAAAGGAAGTTGTATTTCTACCTTGCCCCTGGTTTAGAAATTGAAAGGGCAGAGGATGAAAAGGGGTTTCCCCTGGTTTTTCAGAGAGGGAGCGGGGGAGCCTATGAGATCTATCCCAACGGAAGCTTCACGAAAATAAAGATAGAATACCGGGGAAGCGTAGAACCCATTGAGTCATATTCCTCCCTGGCAGGAGGGTATTTCTATCCTACTTCGTGGTATCCAAACTTCGGCGGATTTTACCGATACTCTGTTAACCTCAAGTGCAGAGGAGCTGACCTTGTGGTGCCCGGCGAGAGGGGGAGGGATGGATATTATTCCCGGGTTCCTGTGCCCTACATAGGACTTGGCCTCGGAAGGTTCAAAAACAGGTATTCCTGGGGGAATTTAGAGGTTTATCTGGAAAAGAGAAGATTGAAGGAAGCCTACATGGTTAAAAACGCCTTCCAGAAGACGGAGAAGCTCCTCGGTCCCCTGCCCTGGGGGCTGAAGATTATAGTAGCTCAGGGTTTGTTTTACTTCGGAGCCTCCTCCCCGGGAATTGTGATGTTGAGGGTCCTTCCCATAGACAAAAACATATATGCTCCAGGCCCCATGCCCTGCGGTAAAAAATACCTTATTTACCACGAAATGGTTCATCAATGGATAGGGGGCCTTGTATCCCCGAGAACATTTTCCGACTATTGGATTAACGAAGGACTGACTTCGCTGCTCGCCGGAATGCTTTCCTGCAAGAAGTTTGAGGAAAAATTCAGGAAGACCTTTATTAAGGATGTTAACCTTCCCCCTCTGGTTATGGGAGGGAGAATCGGATATTATCGCAGCTCCATAGGGGATGTTTTTTCCCATCTTCACTACCGCTCTGCCTTGGTGCTTAACATGGCCAGGCTGGCCCTGGGGGACGAGGAATTTCTGAAGGCGGTGAAGGAATTTTTAAGCGAAAACCTTTATAGCGAATACAGCTGGGATAAGTTTACCTCCCTGCTGGAAGAGAAGATGGGAAGGCCAGGTTTTTTCCTGCCCTGGGTTCAGACCGACTTTATCCCGGAATTCACATATAGCTACCGCAATGGTCTGCTGACCATCAGGGAAAGAAAAGCTCTGAGGATTGGTGATAGGGAGGTTCATTTTCAAGTTCCCGTTCCCATCCGTTCGGGTAATCACCGAGTAATTTTGTGGGTCAAGAAGGAGGGCTCCCGGAAGGTTTCCCCTGATTTTAGAATAGAGGGTAAACTTCTGCCGGCGAAGTTCTACAGAGCCAGGGAATAAACCCTCACCTCTTCCCCCTCAACCTCCACCAGGAAAGAACCGGCAGGGGTTTTTACCCGGAATTCTCTGCGGTGGGGAAAGAGTTTACCTTCCCAATCCAGCACGGGGAGTTTCCTTCCTTCTATTTCTATCCAGAGGGGCCTTTCCCTGCCCTTGCCTCCCTCCATCCAGAGCACCTTAGCCTCTTCAATCAGGGTTTTCCTCACGGAAGGCCTCCAATATTCTCTGGCTTACCCTTTCCCAGCTCAACCACGACTTTATTTTTTCGGCTTCCCTCCCCATTTCTTCGGCCCTCTCCTTGTGGGAAAGAAGATAGTTCATGGCCTCGGCTAAGGATTCCTCCGTGGGGGGAAGTACCAGGCCGTTTTCCCCGTTCCTTACAAGTTCCTTAGCTCCCCCGCTGTCCTCAAAGGTGAGGACCGGTTTGGCAGAGAAAAATGCCTCGGCTGTTATGAACCCGTAATCTTCCCTGTAAGGTATGAAGATAACCGCCAGGGCCTTAGAATAGGCATCCACAAGCTCCTGGTCTTCCAGGTACCCGGTAAAAATCACCCGGTCCTTTACTCCCAGGTTTTCTGCCATCCTCTCCAGTTCCTCCCTTCTTTCGCCGTCGCCGGATATTACCAGTCTGGCCCTGGGAACCTTGGTCAGGGCCCTTATTGCTACATCCTGCCGTTTCAACCTGGAAAGTCTGGAAGGGAAAAAGAAATAATCACCGTATTCCCGGCAACGATAGTTTCTGGGAGGGGGAGGGGGATAAAGCACCTCTGCCTCAAAATTTCCCCACCTCTTCAACCTTTTTTTCACCTCCCCGGATATGGTGAAGATCTTTCTGGCCCTTTTCATGCACCTTTGGTCCATAAACCTTATGGCGATTCTTTTTATGCTCTCCACAACCCTTCCTTTTATCCCCAGCTCCCTTTTGAAATCCTCCCATAGGTCATAATACTCCCTTATTCTGTGGGTAAGCCAGATTACGGTTTTATGAGATTTTACGCAATAGGTGGGAAATCTCAGGGAAAGAACCCCTTCCACCTTTCTCCCCAGGCCATCTTCCCGCAGGTCCATTAACATATGGGAAAAATAAGAGAAAGGATAGCCTGAAAAGGGATTTTGAGGGGTGAACCAGAGCTCTGCCTCCACACCTGCTTTCCTGAGAGCCATAAATATGGCCCTGGCTATTTTCCTGTGTCCCCCTTCCACGAAGGGAATATCCGAGGAAAGTACCAGAATTCTCATCTCAGTGATACCTGAAGGGGGTGTATGCCCATATCCCTCTCCTGTTTTTTTGGGCTATTTTCTGAGCCCTCCTGAACCTTTCCACATACTTTACATTGGGGGGGAATGTATAGACCACAGCGTATCCCCTGAGGATCATCTCCTCGTTAATTAATTTGTCTCCCTTCCAGATGTAGCCCAGAAGCCTTCCGTAATCGTCAAATAACTGGATGTCCGTCTCTAAGGTGAAGTGAGAACCTCTGGGGAGGAGTCCCTGGAGGTAAAGTTTTGCCCTCCAGCCCAGGCTGGTTACCATGTAGGGAAGAAGGTGCCATCTCCTGGACTGGCGAAGGGCGTGTCTTCCGAAATCCTTCTCCGGAGCGTCTATCCCTATTAATCTTATTTTCTTTTTTCCAAATTCTTCCACCCAGGCGTAAATGGTATCCCCATCTATAACCGCTATGCATTGTCCCTTATAACGGGCGGCCAGGAGGCCCAAGACAAGAAGGAAGAAAAAAATCCTCCTCATACAATTATTATACTTCCATGGTTTTTAGTTATATAATTTATTCCGAAATAATGAAAGGAGAGGAGTTATGGAATTAAAGGAAGCCCTCGTAGAACTTCTCCGCAGGGCTGCCACGGACCTTCCCCCGGATGTGGAGCGGGCCTTGAAGGAGGCCTATGAGAGGGAAGACGAAGGCACCCCTGCCAAGGCGGTCTTCAGGACCATTCTGGAAAATGTAAGGATGGCCAGGGAAAAATCAACCCCCATCTGTCAGGATACGGGTTCGCTCATCTTTTATGTGGACCTTCCCCCCGGCCAGGACCATGGACCGTACATTGAGGCCATAAACGCTGCAGCCGAAGAGGCAACCCGAAGACAGTACCTCAGGCCCAATGCGGTGAATCCCATTACAGGCAAGAACTCAGGGAACAACATAGGAAAGAACCATCCCTTCATCCATTTCCATCAGTGGGACAGAGACGAGGTGAGGATAAGGCTTCTTCTCAAGGGAGGGGGGAGCGAGAATGTGGGGGCCCAGTACAAACTGCCCGATTCCAGGTTGAAGGCCGGAAGGGACCTGGAGGGGGTAAGGAAGGTCGTTCTGGATGCGGTTTTCCAGGCCCAGGGAAAGGGTTGTTCCCCTGGAACCGTGGCCGTGGCCATAGGGGGAGATAGGATAACTTCCTACATGCTCTCCAAGGAACTTCTCTTCAGGAAGATAGGGGAAAGACATCCGGAACCTGAAATCGCCGAGTTTGAAAGAAGACTTTACAGGGAACTCAATCAGCTGGGAATTGGACCCATGGGTTTCGGAGGGAAAACCACGGTTCTTGATGTTTTCGTTGACTGGCAGCACCGTCATCCCGCCACCTTCTTCGTGGCCATAACCTACAATTGCTGGGCCTTCCGCAGGAAAACCCTTTACATTAAAGAAGGGGAGGTTAGTTATGACGATTAAGCTTAAAACCCCAATTTCAGAGGAGGAGATAAGGAAACTCAGGGTAGGGGATGAGGTTCTCCTTTCCGGAATAATAGTTACCGGCAGGGACCAGGCGCATAAACTCATGGTGGAGAAGAAGCCGGATTTTATAAGACCTTACCTTGAGAATTCCGTAATTTATCACTGTGGCCCTGTGGTGAGAAGGAATCCGGATGGAACCTGGGTTTTCGTTTCCGCCGGCCCCACCACCTCCATAAGGGAAGAGCCCTACCAGGGGGATGTTATTTGTGAATACCGTCTGAGGGGGGTCATAGGGAAGGGAGGCATGGGGAGGAAAACCCTGGAGGCCCTGAAGAGATGCGGGGCCGTTTATTTCCATGCGGTAGGCGGAGCAGGGACCCTTATAGCCAACTCGGTTAAGAGGGTGGCGGATGTTTTTATGCTGGAGGAATTCGGGACCCCGGAGGCCTTCTGGGTAATAGAGGTGGAGGACCTTCCCTTGGTGGTAACCATGGATTCCCACGGGGAGAGCATCCACGAGAGAATCCTTGAAAGCTCTAAGGAGAAATTCATGGCCTTAGCAGGGCTCAAGTAATTTTGATATCCCGGAGCTTTCCCTTAAAATATCAAAAATATCAGTAGAAAAAAGGAGGAATTATGAATCCTATTGCGGAAAAGGTCAAAGGAATGAAGGGCTGGGTAAAGTTCCTGGGCATAGTCAGCATAGTGGGCGGTGCCCTTTACGCCCTTACCATTATAGGCATCATTATAGCGTGGCTTCCCATCTGGATGGGGGTAGTCCTCTATCAGGCAGGGGAAAGGGCTGACAGATATCTGGCCTCAGGGGACGAGTCCGTTCTTGTGGAATTTCTCGGAAAATTAAACACCTACTTCACCATTATGGGGGTTCTGGTTCTGGTAAGCATAGGATTTTCCATCATAGCCATCCTCATAGCCTTAGCTGTGGGTCTGAACATGCCCCATCACGGCTTTAGCTTCTGAACTGATTTTTTCCTTGAAATTTGCTATACTTCAAAGCCCGGAGGTGAGTTATGCGAATCTCTGAAAGAGCCCGAAGGCTTCAGTGGTCCCCCATAAGGAAACTCATTCCCTATGCCAACAGGGCCAAGGAAGAGGGGGTAAAGGTTTATCACCTCAACATAGGCCAGCCGGACATTAAAACCCCTCCTGAGGTTCTTTTGGCCCTTAAAGAATTCAAGGCTGAGATAATAAGCTACGGACCTTCCCAGGGAATAAGGGAGCTTAGGGAAGCCATTGCTAAGTATATGGGAAAATACGGATATGAAGTGGAGCCCGACGAAGTGGTCATATCCAACGGGGGAAGCGAGGCTCTGCTTTTTGTCTTTTCCATAGTGGCCGATGACGGAGACGAGATAATTGTGCCTGAACCCTTTTACACAAACTACAATGGCATAGCCCAGATCCTTGGGATAAACCTGGTTCCCGTGACCACCAGGGCCGAGGAGGGATTTCACCTTCCGCCCATGGAGGAATTTGAAAAGGTTTTCAGCGAAAGGACCAGGGCGGTACTCCTGTGCACCCCCAACAATCCCACGGGGACGGTGCTTAGGGAGGACGAGATGAGGAGGGTGGTGGACTTTGTAAAGGAAAAGGGTATTTTTCTTATAACCGACGAGGTTTACAGGGAGTTTACCTTTGACGGGAGAAAACACACAGGGGCCCTCAAGTTCAAAGACGCCTGGGATCACATAATAGTGGTGGACTCCGTATCCAAGAGGTTTTCCCTCTGCGGGGCCCGAATAGGAAATATAATTTCCAAAAACCGGGAGATAATAACCGAAGCCATAAAATTTGCCCAGGCAAGGCTTTGTCCTCCTACAGTGGAGCAACATCTTGCCCTGGCCGCCTACAATCTTCCCATGGAGTATTTTGACACGGTGAGGGAGGAATACCAGAGGAGAAGGGATGTGGTGTGGAACGCCCTCAGCGGAAGGGAGGGAATAGTTTTAGAAAAGCCCGAAGGCGCCTTTTACACAGTGGTGAAACTACCTGTGGACGACTCCGAGGCCTTTTCCAAGTGGCTGCTTACCGATTACAGGAACAAGGGGGAGACCCTCATGGTGGCTCCGGCACCTGGATTTTACGCTTCCCCGGACAAAGGGAAGGACGAAGTGAGGATTGCCTATGTCCTGGAGACCGAGAAATTGGAAAGGGCTATGGAAATGCTTCTGGACGCCCTGGAGAAATATCCGGGAGCCCAGTGCGATTGAGGGAGGTGAGCTTGAGAAAGTTTACCCTTTTACTCTGGGCCCTTGCCCTTCTCTACGGGGAAGGTTATCCCATCAGGCCTGTGGATTTTTACAGGGTAAGGTTCTCCCCCCGGTCCCTCCCAGGAAGCCGCATCCAGACAGCTTTGAAAATTACAATACCTCACAACCTCCGCATGGCGGAGCAGACCGGGAGAATTTCCAATTTTGAAAAGGCCGCTGGCCTTAAAAAGGGAGACTTTGAGGGAAGGAGGTATAACGACTCGGATGTTTTCAAAATCATGGAGGGGGCTGCCTATTCCCTTATGCTCAGGAAAGACCCGGAACTGGAAGCCTATATGGACAGGCTAATTTCCATAATATCCAGGGCTCAGGCCCCCGATGGCTACCTTTACACAGCCAGGCAGGTAAATCCCCAAAACCCCCCTCCTGGAGCAGGTCCCAGGCGTTGGTCCAACCTCTTCACCAGCCACGAACTTTACAATGTGGGGCACATGTACGAGGCTGCGGTGGCTTACTATCTGGCCACAGGGAAAAGGAATTTTCTCAAAATTGCCCTCAAAAATGCCGAACTAATTTACAGGGTTTTTTACGAAGGCAAAAAATGTGCATATCCCGGCCATCAGGAGATAGAAATAGGTCTGGTAAAGCTTTATAAATTAACCGGCAGGAAGAAATATCTTAAACTGGCGGACTATTTTCTCCACAACAGGGGAAGGTGCCCCTTCAGAGCCATGTTTGCCAAGGAATCCGATTTTAGAATTTACAACAACCCACAATATATGCAGGCTCACCTTCCAGTGGAGAGACAGAGGGAGGCGGTGGGTCATGCGGTAAGAGCCTTATACATGTATTCGGCCCTGCTTGATGTGGGAACCCTCACAGGTTATCGTCCCTACATCAATACAGCCTTCGCCGTCTGGAAGGACATAGTCTCAGGAAAGATTTACATAACCGGAGGGGTGGGCTCCTTAGCGGAGGGGGAAGCCTTTGGAAGGCCCTTTCACCTTCCCAACAAAAAGGCCTATTGCGAGACCTGCGCCTCCATAGCCAATGTTTTCTTTAATCATCGGCTGTTTCTCCTTACTGGTGAGGGAAAATACTTAGATGTTTTAGAAAGAACTCTTTACAATAGCCTTCTTGCCGGGATTTCCCTTTCAGGAGACCGATTTTTCTATGTGAATCCTTTAGAGTCAGATGGAAAACTGGAGAGAAAACCTTGGTATTCCTGTGCCTGCTGTCCCACCAACCTTTCCCGGTTTCTTCCTGCCCTGGGAAGGTATTTTTACGCTACAGGGAAAGATTCCCTTTACATAACCCTTTACGGACAAAACTCCGTCCAGCTGGAAATTTCCGGAAAGAAGCTGAGGGTGGAAGAGAAAACCCTTTATCCCTGGGATGGAAAGGTGGAATTAAGGGTCTTCCCTGATAAGCCCTTTCGCTTTTCCCTATACCTTAGGATTCCTGGCTGGGCCCTGGGCAAAGCTATACCTTCAGCCCTCTATACCTTCGTTAACCCTCCAGAGCAAAGGGTTACCGTGAAGCTGAACGGGAAGGGGATCCCTCTTGAGGTTAAAAAAGGCTTTATTAAGCTAGAGAGAAAATGGCAGGCAGGCGACCGGATAGAAATTTTCCTTCCTATGTCCGTTTTGAAGGTTAAAGCCCGCCCTGAGGTGAAGGATGACCGGGGTAAAATTGCCCTCCAGCGGGGTCCTGTGGTTTACTGTTTTGAGTCCGTGGACAACGGTCCAGATGTTTTGAAAATGAAAGTGCCGAAAAACGCCCGCTTTATCCCGAAATACGAACCCAAACTTCTGGGTGGAGTGGTGGTGCTGAGGGCCGGTGCCCTTACGGCGATCCCCTATTACGCCTGGGCCAATAGGGGGAGATCCCTTATGAAGGTATGGATAGAGGAGAGGTAATGGGAAAGCGCGCCCGGAGGGACTCGAACCCCCAACCGGCGGATTAGAAATCCGCTGCTCTATCCTGTTGAGCTACGGGCGCCGCCCTCGGGGCGAGAGGATTTGAACCTCCGACCCCCTGCTCCCAAGGCAGGTGCGCTAACCAGGCTGCGCCACGCCCCGCAAAAGCAGATTTTATCAGAAAACACTGCCGGGGTCAACGGAAAGGTTTTCAGGAAGCTTTAGCAGGGTTCGTTAATCTACCCATAAAAAGAATCAGACCGGTGGGTTTGTGAAGGAGCACGAATATGAAAGGATGGTCCGCCTTGAAAACCACATAGGGAACTGGAGGAAGGGATGTGATACCCATAACGGCTCCGGTGGAAGCAGCCGCCTCGGTGCCCTCCTCGTTTACTTCCAGATAAGCCTGGTGAACTACCTCGGATATAAAGAGGTCCCTTTTCCCCGTGATGCCAGAGAAGTCCGCAGATTTCGTAAAGGCGGTCTTCATGCCGAGGGTTTTCAAGGTTTCGGAAAGCTCATGTTCTGAGGTAAACCTGAACCTGGGAAGGTAAACCCTCACCCTCGTCCTTTGCATACTGGAGAGCCAGAATTCAAGGTTTTTGAGGTTGAGTTTTTCCCCGAGGGTGTAGACCCCATCCCTTTGGGCTGGAAGAAGTATAACCATGGAGAATTCTCCTCCAGCATACGGAAGCTCAAGGACCTGAAGCTGGCCCTGGAGTTCAAAGTAGTTGAAACTTCCGCTCTGGCGCATCATTTTAACCTTTACCTTCCCTTTCGGAGAAAAAAAGAAGGATGGGCTGGTATCCTCTTTCTTGAACTTGGAGGCCCAGTTTCCCTTAAAGTAAATCGCGTTGGCTAAAAGCAAGCGGGTTTCCCGCCGGATGGTTCCTGGCTTCAGGAGTTCCTTTATTCTTCCCCCCGTGTTTTCTTCTATCCATCTGTTTATTTTTGCCCTTGCGGCTTCCGGCCACGAAGCGAAGTCCGTCTCAAAGAACCTTCCTCCGTAATACCTCTTCACCGTGGAAAGGAATCTTTCAAGGATGCTGTAGCCCTTCTGCACCCATAGGGAGCTGGCTATTTTGAGAACATACCCCCTTTTAACCCCTTTTTGAAGTTCCTCCAGAAGGTGGCCGAAGGCCGGGTGCAGCTTTTCCTTGGGAAGGGAGAAGTGGAGAATCTCCCTCATTTCCCTCTCCGTCTTTCCCCTGGCTCCTGCGTAGGCCATGGCCAGAGCCGAGGATATGCTAAAGGGAGAGAAAAAAAGGTTGTCTTTCCGGGCTATTCCGATTTCCCGATAAAGCTCCAGTGCAAAGCGGTTGTTTCCCTCCACCATCTTTCTTAAATTTTCACGGTTCCCCATCCCGTAGAAGAAACTTTTACCCAGAAATAGGAGCAGCCCTAAACCCGTAAGAAAAACTTTTATCTTTACCTCCATTTTTCCTCCTCCTGAAAATTCACCATATGCTTATATTTCATCCTTGAGGCAAAGTCAAGAAGCTTATGATTTCATTTCATCCCTTTTATATGTTAAAATTTCCTCGTAATCCTTAAAGGAAGGAGGTAAAAATGGCCAATATTTTTGACGAAGAAGAAAAGGTTAGCGATAGCACCAGGTATATGAAAACCGCCGGAGGGTCCAGGAAAGCGATTATATGGGGTGCGTTGGTGGTGGCCTTAGTGATAATTGCTGCGGTGGTGGCGTATCTTCTGCTTTCAGGTCCTTCTCTTAAGGTAAAGAAGGGGGCCCAGCTTAAGTTTGAGGACATGAAAAAACTGGCTGCCAAGGTGGACAAGATAGAGCAGCAAATAAAGAAAAAGCAGAATCAGGTCTTCCAGTTGCTTAAGACCGCCAAGGCCCAGGGGGTAGAGATCCCACCTGAGATATATCAGTCCATGGACCTGGGACCCGAGGAGATCAAGGCCCTGGAAGAGAAACTGGAAAAGGAAGAGGATGTATCCTATAAAGGCCTTCTCAGGTCCATAGTGGAGAAGGAAAAGGAGATTCAAAGCATGAAGGAGGAACTGGCGGAGCTGGAGAAGAAGCTTCCCCGTCCCGTGGTGGTTAAGAAGGGGGACACCCACAGGAAGATAGCCATGGACTTTCTCACGAAACAGTACAATCTCCCTCCGGAAAAGGCCGCCAAACTCATAAGCCGAGTGAATATATTTGATTATTTAGTTCCCGGATTCAAGGTCTGGAATTTCTACGACCCAGAAGCCGATGTTTTCGGAACCTTCGTAACCCAGGGGGATGCCCCCATAAGCCCCAATGAGATAAAGAGAAGAAAGAAACAGGAGCTTATAAACGCCAAGGAGAGGGCCGAGCGGAAAGCAGAACAGCTGGCTCAGGTAAAGAAGAGCCTGGAGGCTCAGGTGGCGGAGCTGGAAGCCCGCAAGAAACAGCTTCAGGAGGATGTGGTAATGCTCCAGGAGGAGAGAAACCGCCTATCCAGGCAATTGGCAGAGCTTTCCTCCAGGGTTGCTGACCTGGAATCCAGGCTTAATTCTGTGTGGTTCGCCGTGGGAACCAAGGCTCAGCTGAAAAAAGCGGGCATAGTAAAGGGAGGATTTTTAACCTCCACCAAGATAAAGAACCTTTCCCCTTCCCTCTTTCCCAACAGGCTGGACCTCAGGAAATCAACCATCATCGTTCTGAAGGCTTCTGATTTCGGCGTTAAGAAGATAAAGGGCGCCTGGATTCTTCCCAAGGACTTTTACAAAAATAAGGTAGATTACAGGGTTATTCCTTCCCCCGATGGACAGCAGATCCAGATTCAAATATTGAAACCTGAGAAGTTCAAGAACAACAAAATAGTGATAGTGCTGAAATGAACCTGGGCCTGGGAGAAATACTATTAATCCTCCTTATAGTGCTTATAATTTTCGGGGGGAGCAAACTTCCGGCCCTGGGAAGGGGCATAGGGGAGGCCATAAGAAACTTCAAGAAGGGACTTTCGGGGGAAGATGACAGGAAAAAATGAAACTCTTAGGGATAGACATAGGCGGAACCGATATAGATGCAGGCTTAGTTTCCCCTGATGGTGAAGTTTTAGAGTCTAAAACCTGGCCCACCCCCTTTACCTTATTGGATCTGGAGAGAATTCTGAGGGAAATAAAGCATAGTTTTAACGATTATGCCACTGTGGGTATTGGGATTCCAGGGCTGTGGGATGAAAGGCTCCGCAGAATCAGATATGCCCCCAATATAGCCTTCCTTGAGGAGGCCCCCATGGGGGATATAGTGGAGGGGATTTTTCCAGGGGCAAGGGTTCACAACGACGCCACCGTGTCCACATGGGGGGAGGCTATTTTCGGGAACGGGAAGGAGTTTGAATCCTTTTTAATGATAACCGTGGGCACCGGGATAGGAGGGGGTTTTTATTACAAGGGGGAGGTTTTGACGGGATTGAATGGATTTGCCGGGGAGATAGGTCATATTCCTGTAAACCCCAACGGAACCGAGTGCGGTTGTGGTTCAAGGGGATGTTGGGAAACGGAGGCTTCTGTTAAAGCCCTCCGCAGGAAATACAGACAGAGGACCGGAAGGGACCTTTCAGGGGAGGAGATAGCCCTGAGGGCCAGGCAAGGGGAAGGGGAAGCTTTGCAGGTCATGAGGGAAATAGGTTATTGGCTCGGAATTGGTTTAGGTTCCCTTATAAATATCCTTGATCCCCCTGCGGTTGTAATAGGAGGGGGTCTTTCCCTCTCCTTTGATCTTATTGAGGATTCTATGTACGAGGGCCTCAGGGACTCTTCCTATGTCTATCGGTATTCCAGGCCTCCGATTCTCCCCTCCAGGTTCCGAAAGAAGGCTGGTATTCTGGGAGCGGCGGCTTACGGATGGAAAGGGAAAGGATAAGGAATTTTTCCATAATCGCCCATATTGACCACGGCAAGTCCACCTTGGCGGACCGTTTTTTAGAGCTTACCGGTGCCCTCTCCAAAAGGGAGATGGAGGAGCAGGTTCTGGATTCCATGGACCTGGAAAGGGAGAAGGGTATAACCATCAAAGCCCACTTCGTTCGTCTAACCTACGATTATCAGGGGATAACCTATCAGCTAAATCTCATAGATACCCCGGGACATGTGGACTTTAGCTACGAGGTTTCCCGTTCCCTGGCGGCCTGTGAGGGGGCGCTCTTAGTTATAGACGCAACCCAGGGAGTGGAGGCTCAAACCCTGGCAAACACTTATTTAGCTCTGGAAAACGACTTGGTGCTCATCCCCGTTATAAACAAGATTGACCTTCCCAATGCCGATGTGGAAAGAGCCCTTTCCCAGCTTGAAAACCTCATAGGCATTCCGAGGGAGGAAGCCATTCTGGTCAGCGCCAAGTACGGCACCAATGTGGAGAAAGTTCTCCAGGCCATAGTGGAGAGGATACCTCCTCCCGGAGGCAAGGCCGGGGGACCCCTCAGGGCTCTGGTTTTTGACTCCTGGTTTGATAATTACAGGGGAGTGATAACCTTAGTCAGGGTAGTGGACGGGGATATAAGGCCAGGGATGGGGATCAAATTTATGCAGGGAGGGGCTGTCCACGAGGTTACGGAGCTGGGCATATTGACGCCCAAGTACAAAAAGGTGGAAAAGATTTCCACAGGTGAGGCTGGGCTTGTTATAGCCAGTATAAAGAACATAAGGGAGGTTATGATAGGGGATACCATCACCGAGGAAAAAAGGCCCGCAGAAAAGCCTCTTCCGGGCTTCCGGAGAATGAAACCCATGGTTTATGCCGGGCTTTACCCTGCCGACGGTTATACCTTTGAAGACCTGAGGGATGCCCTGGAGAAGCTGGCCCTCAACGACTCCTCCCTGACCTTTGAGGTGGAGAAGAGCCAGGCCCTGGGCATGGGCTTCCGTTGTGGATTTCTCGGAATGCTTCATAGAGAAATAGTGCAGGAAAGGCTTGAGAGGGAATATGGGGTGAAGGTCATCACCACCGCCCCCTCGGTGAGCTACAGGGTTTACACCACCGACGGCCAGCTCCTTGAAATAGAAAGCCCTGCCCAGCTTCCTCCCAGGGAGAAAATAGAGAGAATAGAAGAGCCCTATGTTAGCCTCATAATAATAACCCCGGACGAGTATGTGGGACCGGTTATGAGGTTAGCCCTGGACAGGAGGGGAGTCCAGAAAAAGATGGAATACATATCTTCCCACAGGGTTATGATGACCTACGAGATACCCCTGTCGGAGATAATCTACGATTTCTTCAACAAACTTAAATCCATAACCAGAGGTTACGCCTCCATGGACTACGAGTTTATTGGATTCAGGCCGGGAAATCTGGTTAAGCTGGATATTCTGATAAACGGAGAACCGGTGGAGGCCCTTTCTTTCATAGTAGAAAAGGGCAAGGCCTACGAAAAGGGAAGGGAGGTGGTTTCCAGGCTGAGAAAGATAATCCCCCGCCAGCTCTTTGAGGTGGCCATCCAGGCGGCGGTCGGAAAGAAGGTGATAGCCAGGGAAACGGTGAAACCGCTCCGCAAGGATGTTCTTGCCAAGTGCTACGGAGGGGATGTTACCAGGAAGAAGAAGCTCCTGGAGAAACAAAAGGAGGGGAAGAAGAGAATGAAAAGAATAGGGAGGGTAGATATCCCCCAGGAGGCCTTTTTGTCCATTATGGCTTCAAATGAAAATTGACAAAAAAAGCTCAGGGATTAAAATTTACATCTAATGAAAAAGTTTTTCTCTCTGCTCTTTTTCACCTTATACCTGGTTTCATCCGAATTTTTCCCCTTATCCGAAGTGAAGGCGGGACTGAGGGGTTACGGTTATTCTGTCTTCCAGGGGGAGGAACCGGAGAGATTTGATGTGGAGGTCCTGGGGGTTGTGAATAATCTAAGCACCGATTTCCCCCTGATCATAGCCCGTCTCAAAGGAAGGTATGTGGAGGGAGGTGGGGTTATCGCGGGCATGAGCGGAAGTCCGGTTTTCGTGGAGGGCAGGCTCCTGGGAGCCGTGGCCTACGGGTTTCAATTTTCTTCAGAGCCCGTAGCGGGAATAGTTCCCATAGAGGCGGTGCTGAAGGAAGGGGAGGCTCTCCCCAGGGGGCGGACTTCCTATGTGGGGCCCATTGAAAAAAGGATAAGCTTTTCTCGGCTACTGGGGTTCTTTAAGCCTCCGAAGAGGGTTGGGGGAATGCTCCCTTTGCCCCTTCCCCTTTCAGCTAATTTTTCCTCCTCATACCTTAAAACCTTAGCGGAAAAAGCAAACTTCACCCTCTCGCCCTCCTCTGGTCCCTCCATGGACCTTTCCCTGAGGCAGCAAACCTTGGCCCCAGGGGATGCGGTATCGGTGCTTCTCACCGCGGGAGATATTGAGCTCTCTGCCGGGGGAACGGTTGTTTACAGGAGGGGGGATAGGGTCTATATCTTCGGACATCCCCTTTATAATCTCGGTGAAGTAAACTATTTCCTTTCCAAATCCAGGGTGGTGGCCGTGGTAAAGTCCTATTCTTCGCCCTTTAAAATAATTCAGCCCCTTTACCTGGTGGGCGGAGCCTTTCAGGACAGGGCCAGGGCAGTGGTGGGGCAGCTGGGCAAACTTCCCAGATACATCCCCGTAAAGTTCAAATTCTCCTCCAGGAGGGTCAGGAAGGAATACAACTTCTGGATAACCTCCGACCCTCTCCTTTCCCCGGCATTGATGATGGTCGTAGAGCAGTGGCTGCTTTCCATCGGGGCCAAGGACTACGGAAACATAAGCCTCAGGGTTAAGGGAAACATAGCCCTGAAGGAGGGTCACAATGTGTTTATAAACGACATTTTCGTGGGGAAGAACTCCAGCGAGGTTCTGGGGCTGGACGCTGCCATCCTTTTTTATCTCGTAAACAATCCCTACAAGAGGGCTGACATAGATTCCATAACCCTTAGCTACGAGGTTTTTGAACAGGACAGAACCGCCACCATATCCAGGATATGGGCTCCTGAATATAGGGTGGGCCCCGGGGAGAGGATTCCCATTACCATTTTCCTTAAGCCCAAGAACGGAAAAGCCGTCTCTAAGACCTACAGGGTTAAAATCCCTGAGGTGGCCCCTGGCCAGGATTTATACCTCCTGGTGGCCTCTGCCCAGGACCTTATAAAATGGGAAGCGAAATATTATAGGGGAGCCGGCGTTTATCCTCCCTCCTTTCAGAGGCTTCTCAGGGTATTGAACAACCTGAGGAAGAACAACAGGCTTTACTTCAAATTTTTTGTGAAAAAGCCCTCGGTATTTCTGAAGGGCGAAGAGCTTCCTTCCCTTCCCCCCACCCTTATGAAGCTGTACACCTCTCCCTACACTTCCTACGCTGGAAGAAAAACCCCTTTGAGCACCATTATAGAATACACCACAGAGCTTCCCTGGTTTCTACGGGGAAGCAAGCTCATTAAATTCTCCACAAGGAGATGGGAATGAAAAAAATATGGATTTTACTGGCAATTTCCCTTCTTTCCTTTGCCAGCACCACGAAACTGTGGAGAAGGGAAGGGGCCGAGCTTTTTTTAAAGGGAACCCTCAAAAGGGTTTCCCTTTCCTGGGATGGGATTCTGAGACCCTCCTTTAAATTAACGAAATTGCCGGAGGTAAAGGAGGATTTTCTGCTGAGCTTTTTAAAGGACGGCAGCCGGCTCTGGGTGGGGACCGGCCATGAAGGCAGGCTTTACAGAATAGAGCCCGACGGAAAGGTAAAACTGATTTACGATGCGTCGGAGCTTGATATCTACGCCATAACCAGGGATTCCAGGGGGAACATATACTTCGCCACCTCTCCCAGGGGCAAGATTTACAGGGTAAAGGGGGACAGGGTGGAGGAGTTCTTTGACCCGGAGGGAAGGTTCATCTGGAAGCTAAAATATCACAACGGCTTCCTCTACGCTGCTACGGGAAAACCCTCTGCCCTCTACAGAATAGACATGGAGGGGGCCGGGCAAAAAATAGCAGAGCTTCCCGACAGCCAGCTCCTGGATTTCGTTTTTTCCCGCAACTTAATATACTTGGCCACTTCCGGGAAGGGCAGGGTTTACGCCTACGATGGAAAAGGAGCCTTCCTTCTTTGGGAATCACCTTACGAAGAGGTAAGCTCCATAGCCGTGTGGAGGGGGAAAATATATGCAGCCACCCAGGGAAAATTTCGGAGCCAGGGGAAATTTTCCCCTTCCCCCGCTTCGCTCTCCTCCATAGAAGTAATTGTTACACCCAAAACTTCCGCCAAGAAAACAGGGGTTTCCTCCGTGGTTATGGGCGGAAGTTACATATACCAGATAGACCCTGCCACCCGCAAGGCCATGGTTTTCTGGAAAAATCCGCAGAAATATATATCCTCCCTGGCTGTATTTAATAAATCCCTTTACGCTGCCACCGGAGGCAAGAGGGCCAGGGTTTTCAGGATAGAGGGTTTTTACAGGGGGGATCTGGTGGAGGAAATTTCTGCCAAGGAGGTGAGGTTAATTTACCCTGCCGATAGGCTGTACATCATCACATCTACCCCCACGGGCATATACAGGATGGAGAACTTAAAGGTGGGTGGCTATTATATTACGGATGTCCTGGACGGAGGGGGGCAGACCCTCTGGGGCCGAATTTATTTTGAGGGAAAGGAGCTTAAAGTTTATACCAGAAGCGGAAATTCCTCCAATCCCGATTCCACCTGGGAGGATTGGTCTCCCCCTGTCTTTTCCGGGGAGAAGGTTTTATCTTCACCGGCCCGCTACCTGCAGGTGAAGGTTAAAATCCCGGTGGGGGCTTCCCTTTCCTCCCTCAGGGTTTTCTACAAAAAAATGAACCTTCCCCCCAGGATAGATTCCATAAAGGTTTACCCGCCCAATGTGGTCTTCAAGGAGTATTCCCGGGAAAGGATAAGGGGCCTTCCCGAAGACAGGGACCCCGGGCAGGGGGCAGGAAGCCTTACCGCAAAGAAGGCATATAAAAAAGGTTACAGGACGCTGATGTGGAAGGCTTCGGATCCCGATGGGGACAGGTTGGTTTTCAAAATCATTGTAAAGGGAAGGGATCTGAATATTACCATGGAGAGGGCGTGGAAGGACAACTATTACACCCTGGATACCACTTTCCTTCCCGACGGAAAATACAGTGTGGAAATAGTGGCTTCCGACCTTCCCTCCAATCCTCCCCGGGAAGCCCAGCAGGTAAGCAAAACCTCGGCCAATTTCCTCATAGACAACACTCCCCCGGTAATATCAGCAACCCCATCTTCCAGGGGAATTGAGGTGGTGGTGAAGGATGGGGGTAGCGGAGTCAAGGGGCTTTTTTACACCACCGACGGGAAAAACTGGACCCTGGCCAGACCCCAGGACGGGATATGCGACGGAAAGGAGGAGAGGTTCCTTATCAAAAGGAAAGATATAATAGCCCTCAGGGCTGTGGATCGTCATGAAAATACAAAAACACTTCCCTTAGGAGGTAAATAATGCTGAGGAAATTCAGAAAGAGCAAATTAATGAAGAATATAATACTCTGGGCAGTTATAGGGGTTTTTATCCTTTTCGTCTTCGTTGCCTGGGGTTCCGGAAGGATCTCCGGGGGAGGTCCCAATGTTATAGCCCAGGTGGCCGGAGAAAAAATTGACCGGGACACCTTCCGTCAGGAATTTTACGCTCAGATTGAAGACTTAAGGGACCGTCTGGGGGATAAGCCTGTAACCAAGGGTCTTATAGAAAGGATGGGCCTGGCAGAAAGGGTGCTGCAGACCCTTGAGTATAGAATAATCCTCCGGAAGATAGCCTCCAGATTTCGGCTAACCGTGGGGGATAAGGAGCTGGCCCAGTTCATAGAAAGCATGCCGGCCTTCCAGGTCAACGGGGTATTCGTTGGCCCTCAGGAATACAAAAGGAGGGTTATGACCCTTTACCGCATGTCCGTGCCCCGGTTTGAAGAGCAGATGAGGCTCTACCTTCTTGAAAGGAAGCTAAAGGAAGTGGTCACCGCCGGGGTAAGGTTGAATCCCGGGGAGCTTGAAAGGGCATACAGGTTCAACAACGAAAGAATAACCGCTGAGATAATGTATTACGCCTATTCCGATGTGGAGGTGGACAAGCCCACCGAGGAGGAAAAGAGGGCTTACTTTCAAAAACACAGGGATAAATTCGTGGTGCCGGAAAGGAGAAAAGGGGACTTCGCCTTTATTTCCGCCATAAAACTCAAGGAGAAGATAAGCGTTCTGCCCAAGGAGCTTAAGGAGTACTATGACGAAAACAAGGATATGTTCGCAAAACCAGACCTTTACGACTACATCAGGGTGAAGGTAAAAACTGAAAAGGAATTGAAGGACCTGCTGGCGCAGTTGAAGAAGGGTGTGGCCCTGGAAGTGGCGGGAAAGAAGTTCGGGAAAGTTGAAAAAATAGAGAAGATGCCCATTAATACCGTGGCAAGGGCTGAAGCTTCCTGGCTCACCCAGGCCAGGGTGGATGAAGTGTCCCCACCCCTGAAGCTTAAGGATGGATTTGAGGTTCTTAAGCTCCTCAGGAAGGTCCCCGGCGGTTTTAAGAAGCTGGAGGAGGTCAGGGATCAGGTGGAGGCGGCCCTGAAACTTAAAAAAGCCTGGGAGCTGGCCCGGGATCTGGCCCAGAAGGTTTACAAAGAAGCCAGGAAAAAGGGGCTTGCCCAGGCGGCCAGGGATTACGGGGTGAAATTTTACAGGACCGGATTTTTAAAGATGGGGGAGGCTACCGAAGGGGATCCCACATCCACGGTCTCCTCGGTGCTTTTCCAGCTTAAGGAGGAAGGGAAACTCAGTCGGCCGGTGAGGGGATACACGGGTTTCTTCGTGGTCCGTCTGGATAAAATTCAACCTTCCAGGCCGGGCAAATACGAGGAATTTTCCGAAAGAATCGGGGAGGAGCTGATAAAGGAAAAGAAAATGGAAAAGGCTAAACAGGTTCTCCAGCAGGCGGTTAAGGAGGGGAAAGTTCCGGAAGTAGTTCTCCACAAGGAGGTAACCACAGATTACTCCAGGGCCTTCAGGGACGATAACATAGAGCTTAGCCCCGAAGCCGTGGAGGCACTTCTGGACGCTCCTCTAAACGAGTGGTCAAAGGTTATCCTTCTTCCCAGGGGAGCCTTAGTTTTCAGGGTAAAGGAGAGGATTCTGGATAAGGAAAAGCTCAAGAAGGAGCTTCCCAGGTTCGCCCAGCAAATGCTTCAAAGGGAGAAGGATACCTTCTACAGGGCCTTCCTCCAGAGGCAAACGGAGAACATGAAGGTAAAGTTCAACAGATCCGCCTTTGAGAAAATAAAGAAAGAACTTATTGGAGGGTTTTAATGGGTAAAGGACTTCCTCCCAACGCTTATACACCGCTTAAGGAAGGGGAAAAGTACATACCGGTGGTTCCTGGCGACGGTGTGCCGGAGGTTACGGGCCGTTCCCTTTTCTGGGGAACGGTCATGGCCGCTATCTTCACCTTCGCCGCCGGATACTTAGGGTTGAAGGTGGGGCAGGTCTTTGAGGCAGCCATTCCCATTGCCATACTGGCGGTGGGGATATCCGCCCTTTACCGTAGAAAATCCACCCTCCTGGAGAATGTGATAATCCAATCCATAGGAGCCGCCTCAGGGGTTATCGTGGCCGGTGCCATCTTCACCACACCGGCCATTTTCATCCTGAGGCTTCAGAACCAATTTCCCTCCTCCCTTACCCTTCTTCTGGCCATAGCGGTTTCGGCCTTCCTGGGAGGAGCTCTGGGTATTTTCTTCCTCATACCCCTGAGGAGATATTTTGTGGCGGAGATGCACGGAAAACTTCCCTTCCCGGAGGCTACGGCCACCACCGAAATTTTGGTGGCGGGAGAGACCGGGGGAAAGGGGGCTTTGGTTTTAGTCTGGAGCATGCTTATAGGAGGCGTGTACGATTTCCTTGCGGGCACCGTCAAACTCTGGGATGAGTTCCTGGAATTCCAGTGGATTCCCTTCATGAGGCACATAAATGAAAAGGCCAGGATGGTTCTCAAATTGGATGCTGTGGCTTCTTTGTTGGGCCTGGGCTACATAGTGGGACTTCGCTATTCGGCGGTAATAGTGGCGGGAAGCTTTCTCTCCACCTTCGTGCTGGTGCCGGTAATTTGGGAATTCGGCAGACATTTTACCGGAATAATTCCGCCGGGAACGGTTCCCATCTCCTTCATGAACGAAGCCGCACTTTTTAAGACCTATGCCCAGAAAATAGGAATAGGAGCCATAGCCACCGCCGGATTCATAGGTATAATAAAGAGTTTGCCCATAATGTACAGGTCCTTTTCCTTGGGCTTCAAGGAAATTTTCCGAAAACACGGAGGCCCCGATTCAAGGCCCCGCTACGATACGGACCTTAAAATGAGCACCATAATCCTCGGTATAGTAGCGGTTATAGTGGCCATGTGGGTTTTCTTCCTTTCCTTTTCTAACCCCAAGATAGCCACCATAGGGGTCCTGGTGGCCATTCTCCTGGCCTTCCTCTTCACCACCGTGGCCGCCACCGCCATAGCCATAGTGGGAACCAACCCCGTATCGGGAATGACCTTGGTCACCCTGATAATTTCCTCCTTGGTGCTCGTTTACGCAGGCCTTAGCGGAGGTCGTGGGATGATAATAGCCCTCCTTATAGGCTCGGTGGTATGTACGGCCCTCTCCGTGGCTGGAGGGTTTATAACCGACCTTAAAATAGGTTACTGGACCGGAGCAACCCCGAGAAATCAGGAAAGGTTTAAATTTGTGGGTATAGCTGTTTCCGCCCTTCTCATAGGAATCGTAATTATGATCCTGAACCAGGCCTACGGTTTTACCGGGGGACAGGAAAGCCTTCAGGCTCCCCAGGCGAACCTTATGGCCGTAATAATAAAATCCATGATGAGCCACGAGCCCGTTCCATGGCTTCTCTACGGAGTGGGAGCCATCGTGGCGGTGCTGGTGGAAATGTCCAAGGTTCCCACCCTGGCCTTTGCCCTGGGCATGTACCTTCCCTTGGAGCTTAACCTTCCCCTTCTGGTGGGAGGCTTCCTTTCCTATCTTGTTGGAAAGGGAGGAGGGGAGCTGGCCAAAAAGAGGAAGGACAGGGGAACCCTCATCGCTTCCGGTTTTATAGCTGGAGGGGCCCTCATGGGCGTTGTGGGAGCCTTCTTGAAGTTCCTGAACCTTTCCCAGAGCATAAACTTCGGGATGAGGAAAGGGGTTCAGTGGTTGAATACCCAGGGGGAGGTCATAAGCCTCATAGCCTTCGCCCTGCTTTTCCTCTTCTTCTGGTACTATGCCCGGAGGGTTAAAGAATGATAGAGAGGGAAAAAAGGGAGCAGGCCTTTTCCATACTGAGGGAGAAGAAGATAGACCTCTGGATGTTCTTCGTGAGGGAAAGCGGAATGAATCCTGACCCCGCCCTTCAATACCTTTACCCCCACAATTTAACATGGCAGTCTGCCCTCATGTTCTTCTCCGACGGCGAAGCGGTGGCCATCGTGGGAGAACTGGATGGGGAGCAGGTCCGCCGAAGCGAAATTTTCCACAGAGTTCTGACCTATAGAGGTGGGATAAAGGAAAAACTTCTGGAGGTCCTTCAGGAGAAAAGGCCGGGTTCCATAGCTCTGAATTACTCCCTCTTTGACCCCACCAGCGACGGGCTCACCCATGGAATGTTCCTACTTCTTCAGGAACATCTGGAGGGTACCCCCTTCCTTTCAAGGCTCGTCTCCGCCGAGGAGGTCGTTCAGGCCCTCCGCAGCAGGAAGACCCCCCAGGAGCTTCAAAGAATAAAGAGGGCCGTTTTTGAAACGGAAAAAATGTTTCGCAAACTCACCGAAATCCTGAAGGTGGGTATGAGCGAAAAACAGGTGGCTTCCTACCTCGTGGGCTGGATGGAGGAGCTCGGTGCCGAACCTGCCTGGGAACCCTCGTCCTGCCCGGCGGTCTTCGCCGGCCCACAGAAGTTCGGCGCCCATTCTTCCCCCACCGAAAGAAAAATAGAAGAGGGATTCCTTCTCAACATAGATTTCGGAATAAAGCTGGAGGGATACTGCTCGGACCTTCAAAGGATGTGGTATTTTCTCAAAAAGGATGAAGACGGGGCCCCCGCGGAGGTTAGAAGGGCCTTTGAGACTGTGAGGGACGCCATCATGAAGGCAGCAGAAAGCATGAGGCCGGGAATGAAGGGTTGGGAGATGGACCGGATCGCCAGGGAATACATAACTTCCAAGGACTACGATGAATATCCCCACGCCCTGGGCCATCAGGTTGGAAGGGAGGCCCACGACGGTGCAGCCCTTTTAGCCCCACCCTGGGAGAGATACGGTTCCCTTCCTTATCTAAGGTTAGAGGAGGGGATGGTTTTTACCCTGGAGCCCAGGATAAACCTGCCGGATTATGGGGTGGTGAGTCTGGAGGAAATGGTGGTTCTGCGGAAGGAAGGGGCAGAGTTCATATCAACCCCCCAGAGGGATCTCTGGCTGGTAGGATAGACCGGATTTTATTTGCTTTATTCTTCAGGAGAGCGTACACTTCCAGGCAGACATCAATATCAGGAGGATTTTATGAAATTTAAGGAAACCCTAATTTTGCTCTTAGGCATTCTTGTGATTTTTCCTCTTCTGGGGCAGAATCCAAGACCCAAAGTTGCCGTGCTCAAGTTCGACTTTTCACCCATCAGGAATCAATGGTGGGGATCTTATGATATCGGGGAAGGGATTCAGGCTCTGGTGGAGGATGAGCTTCTGGACAGGATGGTCTTCAGGATATATTCCAGGAAGTACGTGAATGCCCTTTTGAAGGAACAGGATTTTCAACGGTCTGGAAGGGTTGATGCTGCCACCGCTGTTAAAATAGGAAAGTTAGCAGGGGTGAAGTATATCGTCGCAGGAACAGTTTACAAGTTTGAGCAGAAGAAAAAGGGCGGAGCCCTTGGGTTTGTGGGTAACAAATTGGGCGTAGGTGGAGGAGGTGTAAAACTGGCCCAGGCCAAGGTGGGGCTTACGGCTCAGCTTATAGATGTGGAGACCGGAGAAATCCTATTCTCCGCCAAGGCCGAAGATAAAAGCACAGGAATTCTGGTAGGGGCCATTACCAGCTCCGGAGGAGGGCTTTTAGGTGGGGAAAGTTCTATCTCCAAGGCCTCGGAAAAGGCCGTTGAGAAATTGATAGACAAACTGGTAAAAAAGGCCAGGGGACTCGGTTCAATTTAATGGAATAGGCTCAGGAAAGAATCCTTGATATAGACCTGAGGGCTTTCTCTACATCCTGATCGTCCAGATCCTTGTGAAGCACCATTCTAACCCTGGATGGTCCAAAACCCAGCGCCAGAATACCATCTTTTTTTAACTCCTCCAGAAAATTTTCCACTTTCATCCTGCGGAGGCGGAAAATCACTATATTGGTTTCCACCTCCTCCGGGTTTATTTCTATTCCCCTGATGCTGGAGAGACCCATGGCCAGCTTTTTCGCCCTGGAGTGGTCTTCTGCCAGGCGGTCCACCATTTTGTTGAGGGCCACTATCCCCGCTGCTGCGAGAATTCCTGCCTGTCTCATGGCTCCCCCCAAAAATTTCCTTACATAAAGGGCCTTTTCAATAAACTCCTTTCTGGCTACCAGCAGTGAGCCCACCGGAGCAGAAAGCCCTTTGGACAGACAGAACATAACCGAGTCCGCAGGTCGGGCGAGCTCCCTGGCTGGAATTCCCAGGGCCACCGCAGCGTTAAAGATCCGGGCTCCATCCAGGTGAAAGTGAAGGCCTTTTTCTTTGGAGAATTCGCCAACCTTTTGAAGGTACTCAGGTCTAAGGACGGCCCCTCCCCAATAGTTGTGGGTGTTCTCCAGAGAGATTGCCTTTGTTGAAGGTATGTGTAGCCTTTCCCCTGCATGGTAATTTTGTTGGAGGACCTGCAGGGGTATGACCCCTCTTTTTGAAGGCAATGGTCTTGGAAGCGCCCCCACCAGCCGGGATATGTTTCCGCTTTCAAAATTGTAAATGTGAGATTTCTCTTCCAGCAGCACCTCGGTTCCCTCTTCTGCGGCAATTTTCATGGCTATGGTGTTTCCCATGGTGCCGGAGGGGACGAAAAGGGCAGCTTCCTTCCCGAGTTTTTCTGCGGCCATTTCCTCCAGCTTCAAAACTGTGGGGTCGTCCCTCAAAACATCGTCCCCTACTTCGGCCTCGTACATGGCCCTTCTCATTTCCTCCGTGGGTCTGGTTACTGTGTCACTTCTAAAATCTGAAATGCCTCCGTGATTCATCCTCCACCTCCTTTTCCATTGTATATTCTGTGGGCTTTATTTTCAAAGGCTATTTGATAACTTGAGGGCAGGATGTTAATATTTCCACTATGAAAATAGAGGTTGGAACTAAAGAAGGGGTTTTGAGGTTTGAGTTTCACGGAGAAAAGGAAGGATACGAGAAGGGGATTTTTTACCTGAAGAAGCCCACGGAAGGGGAAGAGGCCCGCAGAAGGGGAGCCGAGGCCGTTTCCTTAATGGACAAACTCAAGGTCCGGGAGGCTTTTTGTGACATCTCCCCTTTGCAGGAGCTGGGCAGATATTTTGTGGAAGGAGTTTTACTGGCAGACTATAACTTCTCAAAGAGGAAAAAGGGAGAAGAGGAAAAGTTGTTCTGGGTTGATGAGGCCCCATGGCTGGAGGAGATTCTTCAGGTTAAGGAGGCTGTTTTCTTTGCCAGGGATATAATAAACGAAGCCCCTTCCAGGATGAATCCGGAGGAGTTTTCCCTTCGGGCCAGGGAACTGGAGGATATAGGACTGGAGGTTCTGGTGGGGGAGGGCAGGTGGCTGGAGGAAAACGGATTTTTCGGCACCCTGACCGTGGGCAGGGGTTCTTCTATCCCTCCCAGGGTGGTTGTAGTGAAATACAGACCCGCCAATTCCAGGGGAAAAATAGCCCTGATAGGTAAGGGGATAACCTTTGACAGCGGGGGATTAAATCTTAAGCCCTCCAAATCCATAAAGGGGATGCACATGGATATGGCCGGGGCCGGAGCGGTTCTTGGGGCCATGAAACTACTTCCGGCCCTGGAGCCCGATTTTGAGGTTTTAGGGATAATGCCTCTGGCTGAGAACCTCCCATCGGGAAGTTCCTACAAGCCCGGGGACATAATAGAGATGGCCAATGGAAAGAGGGTGGAGGTGGATAATACCGATGCAGAGGGAAGGCTGGCCTTAGCAGACGCTTTAATTTATGCTGAAAAGCAGGGAGCAGAGGTTATAATTGATCTGGCCACCCTGACCGGAGCTGCGGTGGTGGCCTTGGGGGAGCTGGTGGCAGCCCTTTACTCCACCGATGAAGAGGAAGCCCGGGCATTTCTTCTGGCCTCTAAGGCCAGCGGGGAAATGCTCTGGAGAATGCCCCTGCTGGATGATTACAGGAAGGAACTGGAGTCCAGGAGGGCGGACATCAAGAACGCCGGATACGGAAGGAGTGGGGGATCCATAATGGCGGCCCTTTTTCTGAAGGAATTTGTGGAGGCCTCCAAATGGGTTCACCTGGACATTGCAGGGCCGGCCATGATTGAAAAGCCCTTTTACTACATGCCTGCCGGTGGCACGGGATTTGGAGTAAGACTTTTAATAGAATACCTGAGGAGTAAAAAATGAAGAAACTGGCCTTCTTTTTAGCAGCCCTGGGGGTTTCCGCCACAACCATAACCGGTCTTTATCTGCCTCCGCAGGGAAGGTCGGCCAAGGGGGTGAGGATCAGCATAGGAGAGGTTTCTTTCAGGACAGAAAAGGGAGGGTTTTTCTTCGTTACCGGGGTTAAAGAAGGCGTTTATACCCTGAATGTGGGGAAAAAGTCCTACGGTCAACTCAGGGTAAAGGGAGATTTTATGAGTCTCTGGATAGACGGGGTGGATGAGGTCTTCTACATTACCAGGAACATCCCTGAAATTTCTAAAACAGAGCTGGAAAGGGAGGCTTATTTTCTTGGGGATGCCCTTTTTCTCAACCCCGACCTTTCGTATTACAGGGGTTTCGTGTTCTTTCAGGGCCTTTTCCAGGTGGAATTTCAGACTTCGTCTGTGCCTTCACCCCACCAGGTTCTTCCGTATTTTCAGGCGAGGGAGGTCAGGGTTTCCGTGGGATATCCCAGGGCTTCGGTGAGAATAGAGGAAAGACCAGCGGATGTGCCGGGTTTTCGTGTGACTGCTTTCCTGCTGAAAACTTCGCATGGGGACAGGGCTGAAATCTATTCTATCTCTCCGTATCTGGACGCCGGGATAGGCTATGAAAGGGGGAACTTAGGGGGGTATGTTTCGGCCTTCCGGGCAGAGAGGGTTTTTTCCTCCCCTGAGGCTCAGAAAATAAAGGAGGAATCAATTTACCTTTCCCTTTCCGCCTACGGCCTGAGAGGGTTCTTCCATTACGGGGGGAGGAATTACGAAAATCTGAGGGAAAGGCCCTATTATTCCCTCTCTTCCGCCTGGGGTGGGAAAAGCGAAGAAAGGGGATTCGGTGGAAGCCTGAGCAGGGGAGGGTTTTCCCTTACCGCCGCCATCTTCACCTGGAAGAGAAAGCTTGAGCCTGCGGCCAACTCTCCCTATTTTCTCTACGATGATGTGACCCTGTTCAAGGGCTACGGAAATTACAGAGAAAACCTGAAGAAGAAAATCCTCTCTTTAAATTCTTCTGTGCTCTTTCATTCCACCTCCTTTCTGGGCTTAAACAACATGTTTTCCGCAGGACTTGAGTTTGTCAGCAGGGAAATTCAGGGGGAGAGGGCATGGCCCCTGGAGCTGGTGAACTTTGCGGGTAATGCTGGTTTCGCTTACCTCAGAACCCCGGATTATTTCCACTATCGTCTTTACACCGCCGGCCTCTGGCTCGACGACACCATAGCGACCGGGAATGTAAATCTGTCTTTTTCCGCGGGCTACGACGCCCAGTGGTTTAAGGTTTTTCCTTCATCCTCCCCGGGGGCAGAAATTTTTGACCTCTCCCTTGAAGGGGCTTCCGTTCCTTCCTTTACCTCCAAACTTATGCACATAGTGGGACTGAAGGCAGGGCTTTCCTACGATCCCTTCAGAAACGGATTTCTGGTGGTGAGAATTTACGCTTCCTATCGTGGTCTTCCCCTCCCTGAACGCCTGCTTTACCGGGCGTCTTCCTCCCTTTCTTATGCGAAATTTCTCTGGGAAGACGATGGTGACCTGATGCCGGAGGAGGGGGAATTTTCCCCCCTTTATACTTACAGAGCCCAGGCCAGTATGGAAGCCCTACCCCTTTATCCTCATGGCCTTGAGCCTTCCCGTTTTTACAGGTTCGGTGCAGGGGTGAGTTCGGACCTCCCCCTGGGAATTTCCGCTGACATAGACCTTTTCTTCATAAAGAACACCCTCCCCTACGAGGATGTTCCCTTTGTTTGGAAGGACGAAAAATGGGGACTGGTTAGCTGGGGGGACTGGGAGGAAGGGGGTAATTTCCCCATGGAATTTGGAGGTCAAAAGTGGTTCGGCCTGGGGGAGGGAAAGTTCTTCAACGGATACTATCAAACCCTTAACCTCATCAGCATAGAGAGGTCCTGGAAGGAGTTCAGGTTAAGGCTGAAGAAGGCAGGCCCCCTTTCCTTCCTTTTTCAGGTGAATTTAAGGTCCAATTCCTTTTCCATAAACGAAAACCTTTATCCTCTGGACCCGGGAAACCTCAATTTCCTGCTCTCCCAGCCCTGGGGACCTTCTCCCAATGGGTTTTACCACAGCCCGGTTCTTAATTCCCGCTGGGCCCTTCTCTTCAGCCTTTCCTGGAGAGGTGGAGGATGGACTCTGGGCTCTGCTTTCAGGGCCAGGGAGGGATACCTCGTCCCAGTTTATTTCCTGGATACAGAGGAGCTCAGGCCCGGTCTTTACGATTACCCCCGGGGCCTTGCAGCACCCATCAACCAGTTCAGACTGCCGGCCTGGTGGAGGGTGGACTTGAACCTTCAGAGGGAATTTTCCTTAAGCGGATTCAAAATTCAGGCTTTCCTCCGGGTCTTCAACCTTTTAAACACCAGGGTGCCCATGGAGGAGTGGGAGAATGTTCTTTCTTCCGATTTCCTCTCCCCCCGGTGGTATTACCCTCCCAGGCAGGTCCTTCTGGGCCTCAGGATTTTAAGATAGGAATTTTAAGGGGGCTAAATGAGGAGATTTTTGTATTTGTTTTTCGTAATTCTTTTAACTTCTCCTCTGCTTTCCCTGGAGGCCCGCCTCCGGTGGGCGGAGGTGCATGTTTCCCCCACCGTCAGGGGAAAGGCGAGCCTTACATACATAACCTTCTGGGAGGTCCTCTCAGGAAAGATGCACGGTTTTTACCTTCAGGGCATCGGCAACGAACCCCACTTTAACCTTCCACGCTGTTTCATAAAGTCCAAGGCCGGCGAAACCTATCCTCTTTCTGTAAAAAGGGTTTCATCCAACAAATACGATGTATTTTACGGTAGGGGGGTCGGTCCAGGGCAGTATTACTTCGTGGTGAATTTCGCCTTGGACATGGTTAAGGAAGGTTATATGGGGTATACCCGGAGCCGGGAAAAGGGAAGGCTCGTTTATTTTCACTGGGCTCCAACCCAGTGGGATTCTCCCTTAGAGCACGAGACGGTTTACCTTCATTTACCTGTGGAGGTGCAGGGGAAGGAGGTAAGCTGGGAGGATGTTCTTAGGATAGGCTTTATGACCGAGAAGTGGATGAACCGGAGGTACAGAATCCACTATTACGGGCAACCCTACGAGGACAAATTCTATTTCTCCGTTCTTTTCCACAGGCAGGGCCTTTCCCCCATGGAAAAGATGGAAATTCAGGTCTATCTTCCCGCTAAGTATTTTTCACTTTCCGGAGAAGGTGGATACCGGAGAGAAAAGGTAGGATTTTTGCATCGCCTTCCCTATTACCTTCTCTTCTTAGGCATTTTCGGTCTGACCGCCCTTTTAGCCTCCTGGAAAAATTACAAGAGGAGACTCGCCTTATCCAGGGAGGATGAGCTCAGCTGGGTGAGGGACGACTGGGTTCCTCCGAGGATTTTGGCCCACAGTTTCAGAAAAAAGGGGAAGGTGGCCAAACTGGACAATGTGGAGGCCATTTTTCTTCTGGGAGCCTCCGTCAACACCATACTAACGGCTATAGCCATGGGTTTGGAGGAAAAGGGTGCCATAGAAGTGGTCTCCAAAGATCCCCCCAGGGTGGTTCCGGCGGCCCAGGCCAGGGCGGAACTGAAATACTACGAAGAGGCCTTCTTGGCGGCCCTGGGGCCCGGCGGAAGGATGGACCCTAAGGGGGTAGAAAGGCTTTTAAAGGTGCTGACGGACAGGGTTTCGGAAAAGACTTGGGATTGTGACCTGGATGCCACCAAGAGGCATTATAGAAAACTCTTAGGGGAGCCTGAGGACTTCCTGGATAGCCGTTACCGCACCAGGACCACCTATACCTTCTGGCAGAGCAATTTCGGAGAGTTCAAGACCTACACGGATTTTCAGTCCTTTATGTCCTCGGAGGCCTGCCACTCTGCGTGCTTTGCCCACGATGCCTGCCACTCCGCCTGCCACAGCGCCTGTCACAGCGCATGCCACTCCGCCTGCCACAGCGCCTGCCATTCCGCCTGCCACAGCGCCTGCGTCTCAGGAGGTGCCCATTGATCCCTGTGTGGGCGGAGGAATTTGCGGAAAAGCTGAAGGACCTTGTGTTCGTTCGTTCTCAGGATATGGTTCTTATAATTCCTCCCAATCAGGTTTTCTCCCTCAACCCCACCGGCTTTAAATTGCTTTCCTTCCTTATGGAGGGAGGAAGCCTCAGGGAAATAGAGGGAAGGGGAGGGGAAAAAGCCCTTCAGGAAGCCCTGGCCTTCCTCCGGGACCTTAAGGCCATGGTGGAGGGTAATTTTACCGAGGAAGGGGCATCTTCTACGGATTTTGTCCCCTACAGGAAGGATTTTTACACCTACCCGGTTCTTTCCGAATTCAGCATAACCTGGAGGTGCAATCTTGATTGCCGTTTCTGTTATAGGACATGGAAGGAAAGTCCGGAGCTCAACACCAGGGGAGCCAGGCGCGTAATAAGGATTATAAAGGAGGAGTCCGGACTCCCCTTTATAAGCTTCACCGGAGGGGAGCCTCTGCTGAGAAAGGACATCTTCAGGTTAATAAAATTTGCCCGGTCCATAGGGCTTAAGGTTAACCTCATTTCCAACGGCACCCTTATAACCAGAGGGGTGGCGGAAAGGCTAAAGCGCTCCGGCCTGGGCTCTGCCCAGATAAGTCTGGAATCCCCTGACCCTGAGGTTCACGACCGCCTTACGGGGGTTTCGGGAAGCTGGAGGGCCACCGTGGAGGGAATAAAAAATTTGAAGGAAAAGGACATATACCTCCACACCAATACCACCATTAATGCGGAAAACGCCGAAAGCATGATGGATTATCCTAAGTTCCTTAAATCTTTGGGTCTGAAAAAGTTCTCAGCCAATCTCATAATCCCCGTGGGGGAGGCCCTGAAGCACAGGGAGCTGTGGCTGAGCTATACCCAGATATGGAAATATGTGGAGAAATTGAAAAAGAGGGCGGAGGATGAAGGGGTGGAATTCGTATGGTATTCCCCCCTTCCTTACTGCATATATAACCCCGTGGCCAAGGGACTGGGGGCCAAGTCCTGTGCTGCCTGCCATGGGCTGCTGGCGGTGGACCCCCAGGGATATGTCCTTCCCTGTTCCAGTTATCCTGAGAGGGTGGGAAACCTCTTGGAGGATGGGTTTAAGAAGGTATGGTTTTCCCGCAGGGCCCTCTACTTCCGAAACATGGATTATTTACCCCGGGCCTGCCGGTCCTGCCATCTTAAGCAGGTCTGCGCCGGGGCCTGTCCTCTTTACTGGAAGGCCTGGGGAAGGGAGGAAATAGAGAATGAAAGGAGAGAAAAGGGCTTCCTTAAGGCCTAAACAGCTGGCAGCCATAGTCCTGGCCCTTATTGCTTATTATTTACAAACTTCCTCCTTCGCCTGGTTCCTCTGGGTTCCCCTCTTGCTGGGCGCCGGAATTTTGCTCTGGGTTCCATGGACCACCGTAGGAAAACCCCGCCAGGTGAGGAAGAGGGAATGGGACCCGGTCACCCACAGGGAATTTGAACTTCTTAAGGAGAAGGCGGAGGTTTCCGAAAGATTCTCCAGGGGGAAAACCCTCAGAGCGGTGCTTTTTTTCTTTCTTCTGTTTTCTATCCCCATGATTGTCCCCGTTTTGATCGCCACGGTGAAGGATAAGTTCCTTCTCTGGGGCGTGCTGGACGCCGGTTTCCTGCTTCTGGTGGTCTTTTTTTCGGGGCGGGTTTCCCTCTGGACCCCGGCCAATCTTGACCTGAAGGCCGAGGTTTTGTGGCCCCTGCTGGAGCTTCTGGAGAAAAAGGGGGGCTTTCGGATTTCCCCCCAGCTTTTAGTGGGAAAAACTAAAAGCGGAAAAAAAGTCCCGGTGGATGCCAAAATTTTCGCTGTGCCGGAGAAGGCCCCTTCCTGGCTTATGGGCATTCAGTTTCAGGTGTCCATCAACAGGGTTCAATCCAGGCCCTATCCCTATTTTTACTCCGTTATCATCCTTAAGCCCGGGACCCTGAACAGGCTCATGGGCTTTTCCGCTTTGCTCTCCACCAAAAAGAAATTCCCCCGGCTTCTGAAGGACTGCGGTATAGAGGATGAGAATCTGGTGGTGGAGCTGCAGAGGCAGAGGGAGGTGGATGTTATAATAATAAGGCAGAGGACCGGGAAAAATTACGGGTATCACACCGACAGCAGGAGGAGCAGGGAGATCTTTGAGGAGGCCTTGAAGAGCCTTTACTGTTTGATGAGAAATGAAGGTAAACCTTCCTAATGTTATAACCACCTCCAGAATTCTTCTGGCCTTCGTCACCGTCATTCTCCTGAGAATAGAGAACTACTATACCCTTATAGCCGCCATATTTTTGATTATCTTCGTGGTCTTTCTGGATTTCCTGGATGGTTTCGTGGCGAGAAGGCTGGGGCTGCAGACGGAATTCGGCGCCCTTTACGATATAACCGGAGACAGGATAGTGGAGTACATATACTGGATATACTTCTCGGTGGTCCACATAACCAGCTTCTGGTACGCTATCCTCGTTATTGCCCGTGGGGAAATCGTCAACACCCTCAGGGCCACGGCCTACAGGAAGGGCAAGACCCCTTATCAAATACATAAAACCAGATTGGCCAGGTTCCTGGTGACCTCCCCCTTCATGAGAACTTCCTATGCCGTGCTTAAGGCAGTGGCCTTTTCTTCCATGGGACTGGAGCTTTTCCTGAGGAAAAAGGTTCCGGATTTCGTCTACCTTCACCACATATCGGCCTTCACCTCGGCCCTGGCTTTCCTCACCGTGGTGGTTTGCATATTGAGGGGGCTTCCGGTAATAATAGACACCAGGGATTACATTAAATAATGAAGGCTGCAGTTTTTGACCTGGACGGAACCCTTATAAAATACTCTGCTGAGAGAAGGTTCCTTCCGTGGGCGGTTTTTTCTCTAAAGATGTGTCCGGCCAGGTTCCTTCCCTATCTCTGGAGGAGCCTAAGGGACCGGGACTTTTTTTCCTCCAAGCTTTATTACAGAGGGATTTCTTTAAAAAGGATGGAAGAGATGGCCGCTGATTTCTTTTCTCTTTTCAGGGTAAAGAAAATGGTATTTAAAGATGCCCTGAGGGAGATAGAGAAAAGGGCAAGGGATGGATTTCTTCTGATCTTGCTTACAGGCGCTCCCCAATTCCTGGCTGAAAAATTCCGGTCTTTGGGCTTTGAAGTGGTGGTGGGGAGCAAAGTGGAGTGCAGGGATGGAGTTCTGACAGGGGAGCTTCTGGATTATCCTCCTGGAAAGAGGAAAAAAGAGATTCTGCTTCAGCTTTCCAGAGAGCTTGGGCTGGAGCTGAGCAGGAGTTTCGGCTACGGGAACGGTTACGGAGATAGGTTTTTCCTGGAGGCAGTGGGAAGACCCGTGGCGGTCAATCCCTCCCGGAAGTTGAAAAAATACGCCCTCAAGAAAGGCTGGCCCGTGGTTTACTGGGAATAATTATTTCCTGATGAAGAGGTAAAGGGAGAACATTGAAAGGAAGTATTTTTTCAGGTTTGAAAATCTGAATCCTCTCCTTTCAACGAAGGAGGGAAAGTCCATCTCGGCGAACTCCCGGGCCAGGGGACATTCAAGTTTTCCTATTATGAGCTTAGGAAGGAACCAGGAGCTTTCAACCTTCATCTGGGAGTAGTCCAGGACGGCGAAGTAACCTCCTGGCCTTAAATTTTCCCTCACATTGGCCAGAACTTTTTCTTTGTCGTAATCCTCCAGCCCGTGCATGACGAAGGAAACGAAGAAAAGGTCAGCCTGGAAGGGCAGGGTAAAGGGTTCCTCAATTCTCTGAAAAAGAAAATCCACATTTTTCCTTGAACTGCACCTTTTCCTGGCCTTTTCCATCATTTCTTTCCCGATGTCCAGGCCCATGTATTTTCCGCCTTCCCCTATAATTCTGGAAAATTCGCAGGCTGCCACTCCGGTTCCTGAACCCAGTTCCGCCACCCTCCATCCGGGAGCCGCTCCGCTGTCTCTAACGGCCTTCCTTATCCATCGGTTGTACTGGCCCAGGGTCAGAATTCCCATCAAAAGGTCGTAATACCGGGCCTCAAAACCCTTTACCTCTACTTTGCTTCTGGGAGAACCCATTTTCCCTCCTTTAATTGCTGGATTACTCTTTCGGCGGATTTTTTTACTTCCTTCAGGTCGGCTTCTGTATTTATGACTACATGGGCCCTGGAGGCGTAGTATTCCGGGGGCTTCTGGGAAGCCAGCCTTGCCAGGGCTTCCCTAAGGGACAATCCCTTTTTCAGAAGCCTTTTTATCTGGGTTTCCTTGGAGCAATAGGTGCAGATTATTACATTGCAGAGCTCCGTAAGGCTGATCTCAAAGAGAAGTGCGGCCTCCAGGGCCACAGGGCCCTTTTCCCCTTTAATATCCCTTTCCACTATTTTTTTGATTTCGGGATGGGTAAGGGCGTTCAGAAATCGTAATTCTTCGGAAATCCCGAAAACCCTTTGGGCCAGGGCTCCCCGGTCCACCCTTCCATTTTTTAGTATGCCCTTTCCATACCTTTCCACCAGGGCCCTTTTTACATGGGGAAACTCAAGAACACGGTGGCCCACCAGGTCAGCCCTTATTACCCTGAGGCCCATCCTTTCCCATACCTCTGCCACGGTGCTTTTTCCCGTGGCTATGCCTCCGCATAGACATATTACGAAAGGGGTATTTTTATCAGGAATTTAGCACCTCCTTCTGAAGGCTCCGCCCATATATCTCCTCCCATGGCTAAGAGGGCCTTCTTGGCAAAGGAAAGGCCCAGTCCCGTCCCGCCTTTCCTTCTGGAGTAAAAGGGCAGGAATATGGAATCTTTTTCGCTTTCGTCTATGCCCTCGCCGTTATCCCTGTATTCCAGAAGAGCAAACCTTCCTTCCTCCTTTATGCTCAGGGTTATCCGGGATGCCCCTGCCTGGAGGGAGTTCTTCACTAAATTATCCATGATTAATTGGAGTATGTAGGGGTCAGCCTTAACCCTGGCGGTACCTCTAACCTGAACCCTCCAGCGGGAAAAGAATTCCTCGTTCAAGGTGAGATTCTGCAGCACCGGATTTACAGGTCTTGCTTCCCTTAGGAATTGATCCACCATCCTGGAGAGTTCCTCCACCTCCCCCTTTATCTCCCGGGTTTTTCCGGTTTTCAGCAGGGCTAATATGACGGACAGGGAATTTTTTACTTCGTGGGAAAGGAAGGAAGCCAGCTCCCCCAGAGAAATTAACCTTTTCCTTTCCTCCTCCCTTTTTACCTCCTCCTTGATCTTTTCCGTGTCCTTAAGAATGTAGAGGGTGGCTATGGATTCCCCCATGCTCAGCTCCACCTTTTCTATTTCAAACCTGCGGGCCAGGACGGGTATAGATAGGGAAGGAAGTTGCTGGGCGGCCCTATTCTTGAACAACACCTTTTCCCCGGATAAAACGAAGGCAGGGCTTTCCAGCCTGTCTATTATTTCCTGGAGAATTTTGCTCATAAGGGCTCCTCTCTGGGAAAGGAGCCGGAGAAGCTCAGGGTCCACCGAAGGGGTTTTACGCTGCTCAGAGGATATGGAAGCCCAGATGGTAAACAGGAGGATGAGCATCACCGAAAATACCGATACCCATGCCCAGGCCTGTTTGAGCCTCTGATACTTCTGTATGCTTGCGGCAGGGGAAAGATTCGCCAGGATACCGTAACTGGCCAATGCCCAGAAGAAGACCACCACCAGTATTAGAACCAGGGCTACCCTTCTCATGGCATTAGCCTTAAGGAGACCTCTATAAGGTCTATTTTGAAAACATATATTAACCAGGAGGCCAGGGCCATGAAGACACCGAAGGGCAAAGCCAGGTCCCTTTTTTTCTTAATTATCATCATGGGAAGTCCCACCAGAACCCCTGTAAGGGAGGATATCAGCAGCACAGGTATGAGGTTTTCCACCCCCAGGAAGGCCCCCACCATGGCGAACATCTTGAAGTCCCCGAACCCCATTCCCTCCTTTCCGGTAGCCAGAAGAAAGAGCTTGTAAAACAACCAGAGGGACCCATAACCGAGGGCAGCTCCCAGGAGGGAGGACTTAATTCCGGGCCTCAGAAACAGGGAGAAGAGGACCCCCGTGAGGATTCCCGGTAGAGTAAAAATATCCGGAAGGAGCATTTTTGTGGCATCTATTCCGGCCAAAACTATAAGCAGGGATGTAAAAATTAACCCCCTTAAAAGCTCCGGCACATGGGGAGAAAAGTTCGCCCAGAGCAGCAAAAAGGTAAGGCCCGTCCAGAGTTCCACTAAGGGATACCTTATGGGTATTGTGGCCCCGCAGTATCTGCACCTTCCCCGGAGGAGGATGTAGCTCAGAACCGGGATATTGTCATACCACTTTATTGGGTTTCCGCATACAGGGCAGAAGGACCTGGGCTTGAGCAGGGATATGCCCTCCGGGACCCTGTATATAACCACATTGAGGAAGCTCCCCCACGCCAGGCCGAAGAGGAAAACGAAAACTCGAACTGCTACTTCCAAAGCTTCCCCTTGGCTGGTTTTACTTCCCCGCTTACGGGGTCGTATTTATAGGGATGTCCGTCCAGGTCCCTGGGTATTTCCTTTAAAAGTCCCACCCTTTTCAGTTCCTCCAGCGAGAGCGGGTTTCTTCCGAACCTTCTTCTAAAGTCCTGAATTTTCTCCCTCAGGACTTGAAGGTCCATCCTTGCCTTTATCTTGTATAAATGTAGCCAGGCGATCTTTTTGAGGTATTCGGAGTCAGTCTCTTGGTAAACCTGCATCCAGTAGCTCCAGGCCAGCTTTATATTTTGTTTCTTCTCCAGCATGGCGGCGGCCAGACGAAGGGTTTTGGGGTCCTTCTTTAACCGGTAGGCCTTCATGTAAAGCTGGTAGGCCAGGTCGTAATCTTTCTTCCTGGCGAAGGCGTAAAAGGCGGCCTCCTCCAGAAGCTCCACGGCCTCTGGGTTCCTCCTGAACCCCTCCAGCAGGAAATCTATGGCCGTCTGGGGGTCCTGGAAGTCCAGGTCGGCTATGAGGGCCGCTATGGAATAGGTCTCCAGATACTTTGGGTCCAGGGACCATATGGCCTCAAAGAATTTCCTGAGGTTCCTCCTTCTGGTCTTCCGGGGAATTTCCGGGGTGGCGAAGTATTGAATGGCCCATATGTAGGTCAGGTCAGCCAGTAAATTTTGATACCCTAAGGCGAAGTCCTTCAGGTGCTTTGCAGGAACCTTGATTACCCAGGCCTCGTAGGAATAGGGAAGATTTAGATTTTTGTAGCGAAGGTTAAACTTAACCACTAAGACATAGGAGAGGAGGAGAGCGAGAACCCAGGCAGCCCTTTTCATACCTCCCTCTTCCGGAAGGAGAATATAGCTAAGGAGGTGAATATGAAGAAAAGGAGGAAAAAGTAAAGGAAGGATTTTAAATAAAATGAGGCGGGAACATGCAGGCCGTATATTACCTGATTTTTGAGGTTAAAGTACTCCAGGTTGGGGATGAGGTAGGAAACCCAGCGGGTCAGGTCCCGGAGCCATGCGGTTTCTATGGTTCTGGAGGCCTTCTCAATGGTGGGGGCCAGATGTCCGACTATGTAGAAGCTTAAGGTGAAGAGCATGGAAAGGAAGTAGGTGGGAAAGGTGTAAAAGAGGATGCATATGGAGGAGAGAACGCCCATTTCTAAGGAGAGAAGGCCGGCCTGGACGAAGATCCCCCACATTATGCTACCGCGGGAGGCCACCAGGAGGAATAGAAGAAGGCTCATGGCGAAGACATTTAATACCGCTTCCATCCATATGCCCACGATCTTTCCCAGTATAAACTCCCCCCGGGTTATGGGCTTTGATAGAACCACCAAGGCCGTTTTCTTCTGTATTTCCTTCATCAGACTGCCGCCTCCCACGAATATTACCATCAGCAGGGAAAAGAGGCTGATGATGGCCATGCCGAAGTCCGCTATGACCTTTGCAGGGTCCCCCACCACCAGCATTCCCAAGAATATGGAAAGAAAAAGGAGAACTACCGCGAAAAACAGGAAGCTGAGGTAAACCTTATCCCTGAACCCCTCCTTCAGTGTAATTCTCGCCACGGTCCACCACGACTTCACCTCTGGACCTCCCTTATGAATATTTCCTCCAGGGTAAGGGTTCTGGGCATTATTGCCCTTACCTTTCCCCCTTTCCTGAGGGTCTCCTGGATAATACCCTGGACCTCCTCCTCGGTTTCTACCCTGTAGAGGAGGCGGTTGGCAGAACGGCGTATGGGTTCTCTTCCCTCTACTTCGGTCCCCTCCACCGTTATTTCAAAGAACTTAATTTCCTGCTCCAGCATTTCTTCAAGTACCCCCTCCTTTACGACCCTGCCTTCGTATAGGAGAATCACATGGTCGCAAATCATTTCCACATCCTGAAGTATGTGGGAGGAAAAGAGGATGGTTTTGCCCTTTTCCCTCAGCCGATTTATCGTTTCCCTGAATTCCCTCCTTCCCAGGGGGTCCAGGCCGCTCATGGGTTCATCCAGTATTACAAGCTCAGGCTGATGAAGGACAGCCTGGGCGAGCCCCAGCCTCTGGAGCATCCCCTTGGAGTAGGTCTTTATCTTTTTGTTCCCGTAAGAGAAAAGGCCCACTTCCTCCAGGGCTCTGTTTATCTCCCCCTCGTCCACATTCCCGTAGAACCTGGAAAATTCCCTTAAAATCTCCCTCCCTGTCAGGTAATCGTAAAAAGAAGGATTCTCCGGAAGATAGCCTATCTTCCTCTTTATCCCTTTGTTGAGTTTTTCTCCGAATACCAATACTTCTCCTGAGTCTATTCGGGTAATTCCAAGTATGCTCTTTATAGTGGTGGTCTTTCCCGCCCCATTGGGTCCCAGAAGCCCCACCACCGAGCCTTTTTCCACGGAAAAGGTTACCCCGTGGAGAACTTCCTTCCTTTTAAGGAGAAAGCCGGTTTTGTAGGTTTTCCTTAGATCCCTTACCTCCAGAATTTTCATGGTTTAATTTTACAAAAATGCGAACTTCAAAACAAAGACCAGAGCCAGTATGTACAGGGTAAGGCTCACTTCCTTGGCCCTGCCGGAGAGGAGCTTCAGCAAAGCATAACTTATGAAGCCAAAGCCCAGTCCATCGGATATGCTCATGGTAAGGGGCATTCCCAGAACAGTGAGAAGGGAGGGTATGTACTCGGTGGGGTCTTCTAAGTTCATTTTCCTCACATTGGCAAACATCATGGCTCCAACTATTATTAGAACCGGCGAAGTAATGGGGTGAACCACAGCACCTCCCCAGCTGTAGCCTCCGATAAGGCTCTTTATAAAGGGGTAGAAGAAAACCGAGAGCAGAAAATAGAGGGAGACGAAGACGGCGGTGAGGCCGGTCCTTCCCCCTTCCGCCACCCCGGTGGCGGATTCTATGTAGGAGGTGACGGTGGAATTTCCCAGGGTGGTTCCTATTAAGGTCCCGGCCGAGTCCGCCAGCAGGGCTTTCTTCATCCCCGGAAGCCTTCCTTCTTCGTCCACAAAACCCGCCTGTTCTGCTATGCCTATGAGGGTTCCTATGGTGTCAAACATATCCATTATAAAGAAGGCCAGGATTGGAACAATGAAGGAAAGGGAAAGGGCGGCTTTGATGTCCATCTTGAGGAATATGGGGGAGAGGGAAGGGGGTTTTGACACTATCCCGTGGAATTTTACTATGCCGAAGGGAAGGCCAAGGAGGAAGGTTATAAGCATACCTATGAAAATAGCCCCCTTGATTCTCCTGGCCATTAGAACGGCAATTATTACCAGGCCTACGGTGGCCAGCAGGGTTCCGGGATGGTGTAGGTTGCCCAGGGTTAAAGCTCCCTCCCTCAGGACCACAAAACCCGCATCCTTGAGGCCGAGCATTGCTATGAAGAAGCCTATGCCCACGGCGATCCCGTTTTTGAGGCTCCTGGGGATGGCGTCTATTATTTTTTCCCTTATCCTGAGCAGGGAAACTCCTAAGAAGGCGGCTCCTGAAAGGAAAACTATGCCCAGGGCGGTCCTCCAGGGGATTCCCTTTCCCTTCACCAAGGTATAGGAAAAATAAAAGTTTTCGCCCATGCCAGGGGCCAGACCAATGGGGTAGTTGGCGTAAAGCCCCATTATCAAAGTGGCAATGGCCGAGGCTATGCATGTTCCCACCATGACGGCCCCGGGGTCCATGCCTGCCTGGGAGAGAATAACCGGCTGGACTGCTATTATGTACGCCATGGAGAGGAAGGTTACAGTCCCGGCCCTGAATTCTGTCCTGAAACTGGTTCCCCTTTGCTTAAGGGAAAAAAGCCTTTCAATCATCGTTCACCTCCAGGATTTTAAACCTGGAAGAAATCCCTTTTACGATTTTGACCCTGCTCTTAGAAACCCCCATTTCCTCGGCTACTATCTCCCTGAGCCTTTCGTTGGCCTTCCCCTTTTCCGGAGCCTCCTTTACCCAGACCTGCCAGGGATTACCCTTTAGAACTTTTTCTCGCTTTGCTTTTGGATGAACCTTCACCTCTATCTTCACCTTCGTCCTCCCTGGAGATGAGCTCCTGAAGGGACAGGGCAAAAACCTTGATCTGGTTTATTATGTTCTGCTTCTCCGCCTTCATCCTGTTGATGCTCATATTGATTTCCCTGAGCCTTTCCATGGCCTTGGATATTATCTGATCGGCCTTTAACTCCGCCTCCTTTATCATTATTTCCGCTTCCTTTTTGGCGTTGGCCTTGAGTTCCTCCGAGAACCTCTGGGCAGCTATAAGGGTTTCCTTCAGTATTTTCTCTCTGGATTCCATCTCCTTGATCCTTTCTTCTGCCTGCAGGTACTTCTTTTTCAATTCGTTCATTTCCAGCAGGAGGTTAGAAAGCTCCTGGGCAATAAACAGGAGGAAATTCCTCACCTCCTCCTTATCGTAACCCCTCATCTTCACGCTGAATTCCTGTTTTTCTATGTCCGAAGGGGTTATCCTCATGGTCCACCTCCATAAATTAAAGATATTTTTACAGGATCTATTATCACGGCCCTGAAAGCCCAGAGGAGAAAGATAGCTATAAGGGGGCTGAGGTCCAGACCTGCGGTTTTCCATGGTGGGGCCATCCTCCGCAAAGGCCTTAACAGGGGTTCGGTGAGGACCCAGAGAAGCCTGTGGAGCCAGGGTATGTAAAGATAGGGGAACCATGAGAGAATGGCCCTTAATATTATGGCCAGAATTTCTATTTCAATGAGAACATCCACAACCTTCAGCAACCCAAGGAGCATGTTTCCCACCAGGCTCATTTTCTCTCTCCGAAGATAGCCCTTCCTATCCTGAGGATTGTGGCCCCTTCCTCCACGGCGATCTCGTAATCGTCGCTCATACCCATGGATAGTTCTTTGAACTGCGGACCGAAAACCCCTTTAACTTCCTCCAATATCTCCCTTAACCTTATGAAATAAGGTTGGGGGTCCTCTCCTAAGGGAGGGATGGTCATAAGTCCTAAGGGCTTGAGGTTTGAAAGGGAGGAGAGTTCCTCCAGGGAGGAGAAAAATTCCTTCTCAGAAAATCCGGATTTGCTTTCTTCTGCCCCCAGATTGAGCTCAAAGAACACAGGATAGGATATACCCTTTTGCAGGGCGGCGGAACTTATTTTTCTTGCCAGTTTCAGGGAGGAAACGGAGTGAACTGCGGAGAAGTTTTCCACCGCTTTCCTTACCTTGTTGGACTGAAGGACTCCTATGAAATGGAATTCTATGGGGAGGTCCTTAAGCTCCTGGATTTTTCTGATGCCTTCCTGAACCCTGTTTTCCCCGAAAAGACGGAGCCCTGCCCCATAGGCTTCCCTTATTTTTTCCGGTGGGACGGTTTTGGTGGCCCCCATTAACCTTATTTCACCAGGGTTCCTCCCTGCGCGCAAGGCCGCCCTCTCAATCCTCTCCCTTACCCTCTGTATGTTTTCCCTTATTCCCACCCTTTAATTTTATTCCAAATTAAAACACCGGGCAACTAATCCAGCCTCGGGATTTGCCTCGGCCTTTCCCCGGCTTTTCTTCTGCGCACGAGTTCTGCCAAGAAGGAAAAGTTCTTCTTAACCAGTTCTAAGGCCTCCTCTATGGTCTGCACCCTTACCCTTACTGGCTGAATGGGCCTGGAGGCTGCTATTTTCCGGAAATTGGGGCTGTTTTTCCTGGCAACCATGAGGTCTATTTCCCCCAGGAGGGAAAGAATGGCCTTCATCTTTCCTTCTCCTCCGTGCTCCTTCTCCTGCGGAGATGAATTCTCCACTACCCGAAGTAGCTCCCGGTGGCCGTCTTCCGCCATCCGATAAATGTAAAACCTTTGGGAATCGCCCAGATGACCCGAAAATATGTTCTTGCCGTCGTCGCTTCCTATTACCAGGGTAAGACTGTTCATTTTACCTCCTTTTGAAATAAAATTTTATCACGGAGGTTAAGATGAAGATCGCCTTTAACGAAAATCTCTCCCTTCTTCACCTGGGGGATTCTCACCCCATGAGGGGTGACAGGTATAAAAGGGCTGTAAGGAGGTTCAGGGAGCTGGGCCTGGAATTTGAGCTGGAGGACTTCCCCATGGCCTCCGAAGAGGACCTTCTCCTTTTCCATACCCGGGAATATGTGGAAAAGGTAAAGGAGATAAGCAAAAGAGGCTGGCCGGACATATCCCCGGACACCCCTGGCTTTAAAGGTGTATTTGAAGCAGCCTCCT
>Ga0256833_1000024_pt1 | contig 127137 bp, 152 predicted proteins | sample 356284metaG_FD_190535 | JGI IMG/M metagenome (GOLD analysis project Ga0256833, IMG submission 190535) | Hydrothermal vent microbial communities from Mid Atlantic Ridge, Atlantic Ocean - 356-284 | ecosystem: Environmental > Aquatic > Marine > Hydrothermal vents | place: Atlantic Ocean: Mid... | reverse complement strand
TGCTTACGTGATAACTACGATAATAGGTTAAAAAATAAAAAATGAATAATTTTAATTTTTACATTTCGTTGCTCGAACGTCCCCAAGCGACCAAGAGAGCCAAGATGAATCCTGCCGCCATTACGATTGCTCCGATTATGAACATATTAAGTGCTGAGTAACCCGTTGTAATTGCAGAATTCACAAAGTCAAGTGTTGTAGTATCGTTATACTGCTGAGCTAATGATTTTACCTGATTTGATAGCTGGCTAAAGACTATTGCTCCGATCATTAGCGATGCCAGAAGGACAATTACGCTTATCATTGCTGTTAGGCCCTTATGGTTGCGTATCCACTTCACTTTGACTCTCACCTCCTAACGTATTAACCTTAACCCTATGCATTTAAATATCTTTCGCTCGTAAGCTTTAAGCTTATCTATATACATAAAGCTAACGTATAAGCTGAAACTATGCGTTTGTTAATTTTAATTTCTAAAAAGTTTTTCCGAGATCTATTTCTTTTAGATCTTCCAAAAAAGTCATAGCCGTTAATACAAAACCGTTTTATAATAACGATCTTATCACGTTCCTAACTAAATTTCTAAATTGCTTTACTCCCCGTTATAGGCTCAAACGCTATCACAATTTCACAGTATCACAATTTGTTTTCCTTATATTATGATACCAAGGTTAGCTCATAGCTGTTAATACAAAGTTGTTTTATAATAATTATCTAATTGCTACCGCTATTACAATTTCACAATATCACAAAATGTATTTGCATACTTATACGTCGGAAATAAACTCATAGCTATTTTTACAATAGCGGTTTATAATTAACTGCTATGGTTATTAACGTAGCTGTTAAAATAGTCCTCTCCTAACTGCTACTTACGGATAGAATAATATTAGCTTAGCTTATAATATTCCAATAACCCATAACTCTTCCCATAACCTTTCTTTCATTAACTATATCTTTCATACTATAAGGGCGCCCAGCCGGCTGGCCGGCTCAGCTATTGTTATAGCTAAAGCTATAATGTTACAATATAACAGCTATAGCTATATTACTATAGCGCTATAGTAACATAGCTATTATGTTTATAGTAGCTATACGTAACCTAACCAGCCGATGAGCCAGCCCGGACGGCCTATTATATGAATAATCAAATAGGGTTAAGAGGAGAGAATGAGGTTAGATCTCTTATCTGAGTTATTATTTACTCGGCTAATATTATTTTTTCCATGAACTAGAGCTAGGAGAAGGGAGATATAGATCAAGCTGATGAGGCTTGAAATATCGATAGGTGTTAGAATATGGGTTAGGTTAAAATTCGAGCATAGAGCTAATTATAACGAAAGGGAATAAAAATAGCTATAGCTTATACATAATTATTAAGGTTATAGCTTAATTAATTTGCTATGGTTTAGCCTATCGGTTACATATTTCGAAAAGCTTTTAAGGATTCTATACGTATAGTTAGCTATGGGAAGGCCGAAAAGCAATAAGACAAAATTAACGCTATGGGTAGATAAAAACATAGTGGAGTTAGCTAAGCGTAAGATAGGAAATCTATCGGCATTTTTTGAAGTAAAGGTTTTAGAAGCTGTTAAACTTGGAAATAACGGGTTAGAGCCACGGCCGGGATTTGAACCCGGGACCTTTGCCTTACCAAGGCAACGCTCTGCCAGCTGAGCTACCGTGGCCTGATTGCTGTTGCATCGCACGAATTAAAACCTTTTCGTTGGAACACCAAAAGACTTAAATCGTCCTCTACAGTCCATCGCAATATGGAAGAATTCGAGGAAATTTTCCTGATCGAAGAAGAGGAAGAGGAGGAAATAGACTCCGAGGATGAGGTCAAGCTGGCCGAAATTTACAAGTTGGCGAACAAGCTCATCAAATTGCTCGACGAACTCAAGAGCTACGAGTTGAAGGAAGCCGCATCGCTCATGCTGATCAGGGAGATAATAGGAGAGGACAAATTGCTTTTGGGCTTGGCCTCGAAGATGTTGCAGGACATATCCTTAGGATTTGAGGATGACGATAGCTACGTTTCTTGACACGTTCATTTTCGACTTGGACGGAACCCTCATAGAATTGAACTTGGACTTCGAGGAAATAAGGAGAGCTTTGGGGATAAAAAATAAATATATTTTGGAATCGATTTTGAAGTTCAAGGATGAGGAGAGAAGGAGAAAACTCGAAGTTCTTAAGGAGTTCGAAATTAGAGCCGCATTGAACGCTAAACTAACGCCTCATGCAAAGGAAGTTCTCGATATGCTCGAAGAACTGGGATTGAAGAAGGGGGTGGTTACGAGGAACTGCAGGGAGAGCGTCGAAATAGTGATGGAAAGATTCGGACTCAACTTCGATTTCGTTATAACGAGGGAAGATGCCAAACCTAAGCCGTCACCCGAACCCATTCTGTTAGCTCTAAAAATGGCGAAATCGAAGCCGGAGAGAGCGGTCGTCGTTGGAGATTACGTGTTCGACCTAATTGCAGGGAGGAAAGCTGGAACTAAAACCGCCCTTCTACTCAACGGCAGAAATAGAGAGTTTGCGAAAATGGCCGACTTCGTTCTGAGGAGTTTGAAGGAGATTGAAAATCTCATAACCGGAATATGATGAAAAGGCTTAGGATGTATGCGGACTTTATAAAGATCGAGCACACTCTCTTCGCGCTCCCTTTCGCATACGCCGGAGCCTTTTTAGCTTGTGGGGGATGGTTCGGCTGGAGGCTGTTCTTTCTAATATTGCTCGCATTCACCGGACTGAGGACCGCTGCAATGTCTTTCAACAGAATAATAGACAGGGAAATAGACGCTCTGAATCCGAGAACTGCAAACAGACACCTACCCGCCGGACTCATATCCCTAAAAGAGGCATACGCGATAGCAATTTTTGGTTTAATCGTTTACTTCACCTCCGCGTATCTCATAAACGACTTGGCGTTCGAGCTCTCTCCGATTCCCGCGATAGTATCCTACGTCTATCCCTACCTCAAGAGGTTCACTTGTCTCTGCCACTACGTTTTGGGATTGAATCTGGCTTTCGCACCTTTGGGAGGTTGGATTGCCGTAACGAATTCGTTGACTCCGAAAGATTGGCCGATAATACTGCTGAGCGTTGGAGTTATGTTCTGGGTCGCGGGGTTCGACATCATATACGGACTTCAGGATTTGGAGTTCGACAGGAAGATGGGATTGCACTCCGTAGGAGCTCACTTCGGAGTCGATTTCGCTTTGAACGTTTCCGCCCTCAGCCACCTCACGTTCTTCACCCTCGTATCTCTAAGTCTCTTCGAACTCTTGGGCGGGACTGCGGTAATAGGATCGATCTTAATGAGCGCCCTCCTGATTTACGAGCACTACGTAGTTCGATTCAAGAATGACGTTCAGAAGGCATTCTTCAACGTAAACGCGACCATAAGCGTAGTCCTACTTCTGACCATCATACTCGGCGTCTTTCTGCCCTCCTAATAGCCCTCTCAATCGCGAGCTTGTGGATGTTCGCGGCTTTGTGAATTCCTCCCCTAAAACCCCGGGATGCTAGGCAGGGATAGATTTGGACGAGGAATCCGGCTTTTACGGGAGCGTATTCCACCCTCACATCTCTAAGATTCTCCGCTACGAAATAGCTCGCTCCGCAGAGAGAGGATCTCCTAACCTCCACATCCGCTATTCTGCCCGAATCAATCTCCACCTCGAACTCGGGTATTCCGAACCTCTCGAAGAACTCGCAACCCCTCACGTAAGTGGAACAGCAGACGTCCTCCACAACCACCCTCGTTTTCCCCTTCCTCCTCAAAAAACCGAAATTTCCGGCTATTAGAACGAGTTTCACTCCTTTCTCCTCAGCGATCTTCACGAGATCCGCGTTCAGATCACCCCTATGAGCGTAGCTAATTAGGACTTCAACTTCGAAAAGCTTCTCCGGAAACTCGAACTCATCGTCGAGAACGTCCGGAATATCTTCCGGCAGGCGATAGACGTAAATATCGAAAAATCTCGATATTGTTTTGGCGAAGATCTCTTTAGATTGATCTCCCAAAACCAATCCAACTTTCATTCGGCAAAAGATCTACGTCAAAAACTTAACGCTTGTGATGTTGACACCCGTTTTAAGATCGGTATCGAAAAGCTTTAATATAATCCTGCTAAGTTACACACATGGAAGATATCGATGAAATGGAAAAGAAGATAATCGATGTGCTAAAAAATGCTGGCGTTCCTCTCGTCACTTCCGAAATCGCGGAAAAGCTCAACGTGGATAGGAGAGTCGCTTTGAGAAGGTTGCAGAGGCTCGCGATTGAGGGGAAGATAAGGGGTAGGAGGATCGAAGCGGCGAACGGAATCTGGATCTGGTGGATTTAGGGAAAAATTATAAACGAAACAATTCTTATATCGTCCGGGGTGACTCAAATGATAGACGCGATAATCGGCGGTGAAGTTATAAAGACCGCCACTAAGGCCATAGTTTCACTCGTAAGCGAGGCGAGATTCCATTTTAAGGAGGAGGGTCTGCACAGCAGGGCGGTCGATCCGGCGAACGTTGCGATGGTGATCGTGGACATTCCGAGGGAGTCCTTCGACGCTTACAGAGTGGACGAGGAGAAAACCGTGGGTGTGGACGTGAACAGGGTTTACGACATTCTGAAGACCGTAAAGAAGAAGGATCTCGTCGAAATTAAGATAGAGGACGAGAGCCACATGAAGGTGAAGTTCGGTAGCGTGGAATATACCGTAGCTCTTATAGATCCTTCCGCGATAAGAAAGGAGCCCAAGATCCCCGAGCTCGATCTACCGGCTAAGATAGTTTTAGATGCCGGCGAATTTAAGAAGGCGATTCAGGCGGCGGATAAGATAGCGGATCACGTGATTTTCAGGAGCGACGAGACCGGATTCTACATCGAGGCGGAAGGAGACATAGACAAGATAACTTTCCACATGGGAGAGATGGAGCTCATAGAGTTCAACAGGGAGTCCGCGAGGTCTATGTTTTCCGTCGAATACCTCAAGGAATTCGTTAAAATAGCCGGTTCGGGAGACATAGTCACGATACACTTGGGAAACAACTATCCGGTAAGGCTGATCTTCGATGTTGCGGACGGTAAGCTGAAGGTGGAATACATCCTCGCCCCGAGAATCGAGGCGGAATGAAGCCGTTTCTGCCGATCCTTCCTTTTTTGGCGAAGTATCCTTTTTTGAGAGTTGCGGGGAGGTTTTTGGAGTTCGAGTTCGGAGACCTCGAATCGATTCTGAGATCCGACGACGAACTCGTTTCGTCCGCCAGAGAGCTGGGAGTCAGAATAGTGGAGGCGACTCTTAAGGGGGAAAAAGTTCCAGAATTGGAGAATTTGAAGGATCTTAAGGAACCTTTTCTGTGCGAAGAGTGCGACGTGAAGGATTGCGTTGGGAGAGGGGGAGATCTGGATAGGTTCAGATTCTGCGACTACCCCGTTCACAGTTCCGAGAAATACATTAAACACCTGAATATCGCAAAGAAGTTCGTTCTGGCGTATCTGTTTTCGAAGATAGCCGTGTCCAATCTAAGCGAAGCTTTGAGGAGGAAGTTCGCGGTAAGGATGGCGAGGATTTACAGGGAGATGCTCGAAGGAGAGAGCGTCGGATTCTTGAAGGTGGTGGTGGCTGACTTCGGCATCAACGCTAAGTTCGTCGATGGTATTTTTAGAGTGGACGTAGTTGACTATCTCAGAGGGGCTGTCAGGATAAAGGCGGAGGAATGGAAGCTCGTGAACAGAAGGTTGGAGAGGGGTTTCGTCTTTCTCAGTAAAAGGGAGTTGGTCAGGCTTTTGGAGGAGTTTTTGAGGGACAGGCTCTGCGAGAGGGTTGAAGCGGGATTGAAGCTGGAAGTTAAAGTGGAACACGAATCGGTCGATTTGGACGTGAAAGATTTGGGGATCAAGGCCGAATGCTATCCCCCCTGCATGAAGAAGATACTTTCAGATCTCAGAAACGGGATGAACGTTCCCCATTCCGCACGATTCGCGATAGCGGCGTTCCTCCTCAACATAGGCATGAGCGTCGATGACGTCGTTAACGTCTTCAGAAACGCTCCGGATTTCGATGAAGACAAAACGAGGTATCAGGTCGAGCACATAGCGGGGCGGAGGGGGAAGGGGGAAGAATACATCTGTCCTTCGTGCGATACCATGAAGAGCTACGGGAACTGTTACGCCGACGAAAGTTGCTCGAACATTAAGCATCCGGTGAGGTATTACGTTAGATGCGTAAGGAGTCACTCGAAAAGGTATTCCCGGGAGTAAACAACGATTCCACCAGTCCCAATTCTGTAAGGCCTTACCGTGGAGTCGAAGTCGCTACCCCTCATCTTCCTTATCCTTATACTCCTCACCATCTTACCCTTCACGTCGTATGTTCTCATTTCGATCACACCGCTCGCTATGAAGTCCTCCGCACTTTCTTCGGTTTTTTGGGAAGTTATCAGGCTCGTAACCTTATGAATGCTGAGAAGCTTGCAAAGAAGTAGTAGCTCCCTTCTATACTCAACCTCGCTTTTCGACGCTATTTCGAGCATGGTTACCGGATCTATCACGACCTTTGTGGGTTTTATTTTTTCTATCATCGTTTCCAGAGCAGCTTTTAACCCCTGAACGTCCGGAACTAGGTTTTCGAAAAACATTTCGCCGAATATGCTGTGATCTCCGGTTGGGGAAGCGTCTATGATGTAAAATCCACTCTCGGGTATTTTCAATCCTAAAATTTCCGCATTTTCGATAACTTCATCGGCCGGCTCCTCGAGAGTTACGTATACGACGTTTTCACCCCTCTTAGCTCCTTCAAGCAAGAACTGAAGAGATAATATCGTCTTTCCAACGCCCGCTCCTCCTCTCAGTAGGTATGTTCTGTTCGGTATCAGACCGCCCCCTAACATCTCATCCAAACCCTTAACTCCCGTTTCAACTCTCTTTTTCATGATATAATTTACTAAACAATGTTAGTATAAATCTGTATCGCGAACCTTATTACGTATCGTATATACATACCCGATACCGATGAAGGACGTAATAACTGCGTGGGGTCACGAGAACGTAACGGCGAAGCACAGAACCACTCTGGAAGTTACGAAGGACGAACACCTCACCTTGAGAGGAGACTGCATAATCGGCGTCAGGGCGGACAAGGCGATACGCGACATAGACGAGAGGATAAAGGACTGGCTCAGAGAGGGTAAAAAAATAAGGATAGAGATAATCCTGCCTCAATACGGGCTCAAAGACACCCTTACGGGATTCGGTTGCGAGGGGCTGACCTTCAAGCACGAAAGGGATGTGGTCGTAAGGAAGAGCGACTACGTTTGCGACAGAACTTTAGCCGTTAGAGCCGATAAGGCGGCGAGGGACATAAACAGAGAAATCGTGGAGATGCTTAAGGATCCCACCACCGAGCTCAGGTTCGTAATCAAGAGATCTTAGCTTCTCCTTTATCTTCTCCTGCAGGACGAAGCAAAGCTCCAACTCTTCTCCGGCGATCTTCTGAAGCTCTATCTCTTTCTCCAACCCTATCCTCTCCCTTATCCTATCGCAGAGAAACGTGACGCATATCACCTCCCTCGCTTTGATCCTGCATCCTTTTTCACCGCAGAAGAAGCACAGATCCTCCCTATACCTCTCCTTAGGAAGCTCAACTCCCAACAGGAGGTTTATTAATAAAATAGAAACGTCGTGCTCGTCTTCGACCCACCTCTTGCAACAGCTTCCAGTTTCCAGAGCGCATTGTCTGCAGATCTCCGTGACACCAATTCTCCTCATGTATTCTTTGGTTCGATCTATAGCCGAATCGAGCTTTTTAATTAAATCCCTTATCTCCCCATCCTCAAGCAAGACCTTTCCAAACTTCTCGTATATCTCCTCAGCCTTCATTATCCTTTCTTCGACTCTCATCGCAAAATATTAAATAACGTGAATATATAGCTTGACCCGTGTTATCACTTATAGGTTTGGCCGCTACAACGGTAGGTGCATTGGGATACAGCTTCGATGTCGAGGGGCTGGAAAGTGATGTCGATGTTCTGAAGATAACGGCCGTATTCTACATGCTCGTATCCGTTGAATTCCTCGCCCACCACGTTTTAATGAACGACAGATTCTACCACATGATCGTTCACTTCATCCTATCCCTCACGGCATTTCTCATAGGAGTATACACGCTGAGTATTGTTAGAAGATATCCTCACGATTTTGTTACCAGCAGGTTCAAGGACGTTCTCATTTACGGAGCGCTAATCTGGCTTTTGGACAAGAACTTGAATCTGAGCAATTACATAGATTTGGCATCCTTCACGTTGATGTTCTTCTCCTTCCTTGTAGCATTGCTCTCCGCTTACATGTTCTACACCATCAAAAAGCTTAGGACATTCTTTTTGGTCGATCGGGAGCTAATATCCGCAACGAGCCTCGTGGTATACATGATCGGCCTATCCACTCTCTGCATGTGCGTCTTTCCCTTAGTTATCGCCACCTTAATCGTCGTCTACAAGACCGCCAAGGTAATAGTGGCGATAAGACCGTTCATTGGACTATGATGGACGACGTTCTCGCTATATTTTCGGCCTTCTGCTGGGCTCTGAACGGAGCGGTTTACAAGATCGGACTAAGATACGGAGATGTCCTCAGCGCTAACTTCGTTAGAGTTACTCTTACTTCGTTCGGATTTCTTTTAATAATGTTCGCCAAAGGTGAACTTTTCAATGTGATAGATACCATCAACTTTAAAATCGCCTGCATGATAATCGCCTCCGCAGTATTCGCGTTCTTTTTGGGCGATTCTCTCTACATGGAGGCTATAAGAAGGTGCGGTGTTTCCAAAGCGGTTCCGCTTTCATCCACTTTTCCCCTCTTCGTCGCGTTGTGGGACGTCCTCGTATACGGATTCGTGGAGCCAAAAGTCGTTTTAGGAGCGATTCTAATAGTCGTGGCGATATTCTTAGTAGCAGAAAACGATGGATCCGAGTCCTTCGGAGAACATCTAGCGATATTAGCGGCGATCTTCTGGTCCCTAAGTATAATGCTTGTGAAGGTGCTCACCCACTACCTTCCGGCGGAGGCGATAGCCGGTTTGAGGTTCGCGGTCGTTTCGATTCTAACTGTCCCGTTCCTCGCCCTAAGAGGGTTCGGAATCGGGAGGGAGTGTCTAAAATGGATGTCCATTTCGAGCCTGATCCTACTTGCTGGAAACTATTCTTTCGTCCTCGCTTTGAGCATGGCTCCGGCGAGCAAGGTTTCCACACTCTCTTCCATATACCCGATCATCGCGGAGCTCTTTGCTTTGAAGCTTAGAGAAAGGGTTACGCTCAGAATGATCTTTGGAACGTTTTTGGGAGTTGCCGGAGTTTGCACCGTCGTTCGATAATCGTCTTAAAAAATGTCGATGAAACTCCGATTCGTTCGACAATAATAATATTTATTAATCGATTTAATCGTGATGGATCGGGGTGGTGGACATTCTAATCGAAGTTCGATTTCACGGAAGGGGAGGGCAGGGAGTCGTCACCGCAGCGGACATCCTCGCAGTTGCGGGATTCAAAGAAGGCTATTGGACTCTCTCCTTTCCAATGTTCGGGGCGGAGAAGAGAGGAACGCCCGTCGTATCCTACCTACGTCTTTCCGACAGGCAGATAGTCGAGAGAGACGAAATCTACAACCCCGACTACGTAGTCGTTCTGGATCCGACGGTAATAGGCCCGGTAAGGGTGGAGGCGGGAATAAAGGAGAACGGAATGATAATAGCGAACTATCCGAAAACTGCAGAAGAGTTGAGGAAGGAGCACTTCTCGAACCTAAACTCTTCCGTCAAAGTTCTCACGATAAACGCCACGAGGATGGCGATGGAGATCTTGGGAAGACCGATAACGAACACCGCAATGGTCGGAGCTTTCGCCGGGGCGACCAAACTGATAAAACTTTCGACGCTCAAGGAAACCGTGTTCGAGTGGTTTGAAAGGAAGGGGGAGGAGTTGGCGAATAAGAACGTGGAAATTGTCGAGAAGGCTTACAAGGAGATGGAGGGGAAAGTATGAAGATAACGCTCGGAGCAGTTTCGAAACCCTACACCTCTCTTAAAATGAAGACTGGCGACTGGGGAACGCACTGGCCGAAGGTGGACGAGGAGCTCTGCACCGGCTGCGGGACTTGCGAGATGTTCTGTCCCGACATGTGCATAGAGGTCGTTAAGGTTGGAGAGGAGAACGGCAAGGAGATAAAGAAGGCGAAGGTGAACTACGACTACTGCAAGGGTTGTGGAATATGTGCCGAAGTTTGCCCGACCAAGGCGATTAAGATGGAGTTGAAGGACATATACAAGGTGATTTGAATGGTTAGGAAAGTAGTTAGGGGTTTTTACGCCGTAGCGCATGCTGTTAAGCTCTGCAGGCCGAACGTGATATGCGCCTATCCCATAACACCCCAAACGGAGATCGTGGAAAATCTGGCCGCGATGTATGCGAACGGAGAACTCGAAAACTGCGAATACATAACCGCCGAATCCGAATTCGGAGCGGCCTCTATTCTGGTAGGAGCTTCAGCAACCGGAGCGAGGACATTTACGGCAACGTGCTCTCAAGGGCTTATTTTGATGAGCGAGGTTCTCTGGAACGCAGCCGGCATGCGTTTGCCGATAGTTATGGTTATAGCGAACAGATCTTTGAGCGCCCCCCTGAGCATATGGAACGACCATCAGGACAGCATGGCGATGAGGGATGCGTGCATAATGCAGGTTTACGTCGAGAACAATCAGGAGGCACACGACATGATTCCTCAGGCTTACAAGATCGCAGAGAATAGAGATGTGATGCTACCGTTCATGGTGTGCATGGACGGATACAAGCTAACACACGCTTACGAACCCGTCGATTTGCTCGACCAAGAGACCGTGGACAAGTTTCTCCCGCCTTACGATCCCCCCATAAAGCTGACTACGAAGGACCCATTAACGTTCGGTTGCTACGCTCCGCCGCACTGCTACATGGAGTTCAGGGTGGTCATGCAGAGGGCGATGGAGAGGGCTAAGAAGGTTATGGAGGATGTGTTCGAGGAGTGGGCGGGGTTGACCGGGAGGAACTGGGGTGGGCTTATAGCGACCGACCACATGGAAGATGCAGAAGTTGCGGTCGTCGCGATGGGATCGGTCGTGGGACTGGTAAGGGACGTCGTCGAAGAGATGAGGAAGGAGGGTAAGAAGGTAGGATTGGTCAAGATCCGATCCTTCAGGCCTTTCCCCGTCGAGGATTTGAGGAAGGCTCTGAAGGACGTCGAGAGAATTGTGGTCTTCGAGAGGGCTGTTTCCTTCGGACATGAGGGACCGGTGGCGATGGAGCTTAAGTCGGCACTGTTCGGGCACAGCGATGCGAAGGTCTATTCTTTCGCGGTCGGACTCGGCGGGAGGGACATCCCCAAGCAACTCGTAAGGAAGTGCATCGAGAAGTCGGAAGAAATCGAGCCGGGATTCTACTTCGAGGGAGTTAAGGATTTCGAGGAGGTGATAGTTTGAAGTTCTTCTTTTCGAGCGGTCATGGGGCTTGTCCGGGATGTGCTTTACCGATTGCCGTCAAAAACGTCCTCTACGCTCTGGAAGGAAAGTGTTTCGTCGTTAACCCTACGGGTTGTCTCGAAATAATAAGCTCCCAATACGACAGAAGCGCTTGGGGAGTTCCATACATCCACTCGGTCTTCGAGAACGCCGCTGCAGTTGCCGCCGGAATAGAGGCGGCTTTGAAGGCTTTGGGTAGAAAGGACGAGGGGCACGTCGTCGTTTTCGCTGGAGACGGAGCGACTGCGGACATAGGAATCGGGTGCCTTTCCGGAATGTTCGACAGGGATCACGATGTCCTTTACATATGCTTGGACAACGAAGCCTATCAGAACACGGGAAACCAACAGAGCGGGTTAACGCCACCGGGCTCGAACACGACAACGACGCCGGTAGGAAAGCTGCTTCCGGGAAAGGTCGGTAAGAAGAAGGACATGGTGGCGTTCGCTTTGGCTCACGGCGTTAAATACGTCGCGACCGCGAGCGTCGCGTATCCGATGGACATAAGGAGGAAGGCGAAGAGGGCGGTGGAGTTCGAAGGAGCGAAGTATATACAGATTCACTGCCCTTGCGTCACCGGCTGGGGAATAAACAGCAACGAAACCGTAAAGGTCGCAAAGCTCGCAGTTGAAACAGCCTTGTATCCTCTCGTGGAATACGAGAACGGGGAGCTCGTCAGGGTAAGGAAGATCAAGCAGAGGAAGCCGGTGGAGGAATACCTCAAGGTTCAGAGGAGGTTCAGGCATTTGTTCAAGCATCCTAAGGGGAAGGAGATAATAGAGATGCTTCAGAAAATTGCGGACGAGAACGCTAAGAGGTTCGGTCTTGACGAATAATTTTTATATTTTAATTTTAAATTTCGGGTAACTTTTATTTCACACCGACGCTACTTACTTTCATGTTCCTGATATTCGACCCCATATATTACATGCTGGCGATGCTCGGATACTTCGTGATGTTCCTGTTAGCGAGCACTATAGCTCCGAAAGTGGCGAGCAGAGTTTCGGGCAAGTTTTCGCTATATACATCGATGGCCCTATTAGCCTTCCTGATACTGTTCGTTTCGTTCTCGATAATCTATCTGGTGCTGGTAGTCGTGGGAGTTCGCGTAAGCATAGTATCGCTGATAGCCTTCCTGATAGCCCTGAACCTGCTGATGTATCTGGTTTCTCCGTTCATGATAAACCTCAGCTACTCCGCAAAGCACGACGAATACCTTCAATCGATAGTCGACGAAGTAGCATACCGCTTGGGCGTCAAGCCTCCTAAGGCCATGATAGTTGACTGCCCGCCGAACGCGTTCGCATACGGAAACTTCCTCACCGGAAGGTTCGTAGCGGTGTCCAGAGCTCTCCTCGAAATCCTCGACAGAGACGAGCTCGAAGCGGTAATAGGGCACGAGATCGGTCACCACAAGCATAAGGATAACGCGGTAATGCTCGTCTTCGGTCTCCTCCCGTCCATCATATTCTACTTGGGTTACTCCCTCATCTACTCATCGTTCGACGATGATAGGAGGGGCAACCAGCTGGCCTTGATAGGAATCGCAGTAGTCATAGTCTCGTTCGTAATTCAGATACTCGTGCTCGCGTTCAGCAGGCTTAGAGAGTATTACGCGGACGTGGAGGGTGTGATTGCCGCAGGAAAGGATGCGATGCAGAGGAGCTTGGCGAAGATACACCTATTCTACCAGAGGTATCCGTCGTTTATGGGTGAGATAGCCAACAGCAAGTTCAGAACCCTCTTCATATACGCCCTCGTAAACGCCGTCGCGAATCCTTTGACCAGGATGGAAATAGAGAGACTCAAGTCCATGCCCGTTTCACCGATAGAGGAGTTCCTCTCAACCCATCCGCCGATACCGAAGAGGCTGAGGTTCATAGAGAGCGTTCGAATCTAATTTTTATTCGTATCTCAGAGCTTTAATCGGTTCGAGGCGAGAGGCTTTCCAAGCGGGATACATCGCGCTGACCAAAGCTGTGAGTATTCCGAAAGATACACCCAGCACGATGTAGAAGATCGAGGAGGGTGTAAAGACGAACTTTGCAGTTTTCAGAATCAGTATGTCTATGGCGTAGCCTCCCAGAACGCTCAGGGCTCCTCCTATCAAGCTACCTATCAAACCAAGCACGAGCGCTTCGAGCAGAAATATCATCATTATAGTTTCCCTGTAAGCCCCTATCGCCCTCATTATTCCTATCTCCTTCGTTCTCTCTATCGTCGACATCAGCATTATGTTCAGAATGCTTATTCCCGCTACCAAAAGCGAGATTCCCGCTATCGCCATTAGGAAGAGCGACATCTTACTGAAGACTTTCTTCAATCTATCCACGATCATCTTCAACTCGAGCACGGAAACTTTGCTTTCCTTCCTGTTAACGACCCTTTCCACCGCCCTCTTGAAAGCATCTATCTTGTCCATACTTGAAACCTTAACTATCACCATCGAATACTCCACGTTGAAAAGCCTGTTGAACTCCCTCATCGGTAAAATTACGGCGTAATTCGGATTTATGTCGAACCTCGCCCCCTCCCTAATTATCCCGTCCACCCTAAATTCCCTTCCCGCTATTGAGATCTTCTCCCCGACCCTTATTCCGAAGAATTCCGCGATCTTGCTTCCCACGAGGCATCCCTTGTAATTACCGCTCTTCAACTCGAAAAGACTCTTCACCTTCTCCAAGTCCATTCCGTAAATCGTAGCATACGTCCTCTTTCCTCGATGCTCTACGAGAGAGGATGTGCTTTTTACGGGGATTACCATCTCCGCGTAAGGCAAGCTTTCTATCTTTTTGACAGTCCTCTCGCTTATGGAAGTGTAACCATGGGTGTAGTCCGGAGTTATTATGACCTCGTTTGCAACGTCCTTGAAATTTTCCAGAACCACTGCTTTCAAACTCTCTCCGAAAATGCCTATTGAGCTTATCGCCATGACTCCGATTAATATTCCGACTATCGCCAAAACGCTTCTAACCTTCGTTCTCGCCAGATTCCTCAAAGCCAACTCAACCAGCATCGACTATCCTCCCGTCCCTTATCCTGATAACCCTGTCCCCGTAAACCTTGAGCGAAGGATCGTGGGTGACGAGGACCACCGTAACATCTTCCTCGACGTTCAGCCTCTTTATTATATCCATAACAACTTTCCCGCTTTTAGTGTCTAAGTTTCCCGTAGGCTCATCGCAGAGCAGAATCGAAGGCTCGTTCGCCAATGCCCTCGCTATCGCGACCCTCTGCTGTTCTCCTCCGCTCAACTCTTTGGGCTTTCTGTCCTTCTTCTCCCCCAACCCGACGAGTTCGAGCAACTCCTCCGCCCTCCTCATTCTTTTACCCTTTGAAACTCCTTTGAACACCATGGGTAACTCGACGTTTTCTAAAGCGGTTAAAGTTGGAATTAGGTGGTATTGCTGAAAAATGAACCCTATCTTATCCCTTCTCAGTTCCGTCAGCTTTCTGTCGTTCAGCTTGGACGTGTCTATTCCATCTATCAGCACCCTTCCGCTCGTCGGTTTGTCCAAGCAACCGATTAAATACAGCAACGTCGATTTTCCACTTCCAGAAGGACCCATTATTATTACGAACTCTCCCTCGTCCACCTTTAAGTTTACTCCGTTTAGAGCGGTCACTTCGTATGCTCCTATCCTATACTTCTTCACGACATCTATCAGCTCTATCATCTTCTCCTCCACGCCAAGAATGCTATGAAAATTACGAATGCGAGCGTTCCAATCGCTACGACCATTGGTAGAACTCCTCCCTTTTCTTCCTCCTTAAACTTTAAAATCGGCACCTTCAACTCCTTCGAAATCTCGAAGGTCTTTCCAACCTCGTTCGTCCACACCGCTTTGAGGTGTATTGTGGTCGCATTATGGAGGGTTATTTCGAAGCTGTCAAAGTCCGAAGGATCCACTGTGCCTATGTAATACGATCTTCCATTAGCGTAAACTATCACATTGTAAACCTTGCTCCTACCGTTGTTGCATACATCCCCGCTGACGGTAATCCCGTTTATCGTCCTTTCGACGTTTACTCCGCTGAAAATCAGCGCAGTTTCGTTCGAAACGTTTACCCTTACGAACGTTCTATCCTGATATCTATCGTTGAAATCGTCCAAGAATGAGACATCCACCTTTATCAACTTCTCCCCAGCAGAATTCGCACTCCACTCGAATTCGAAGCTCCTGCTTTCCCCCGCTTTCAGCATAGGAATTACGACGGATTTTGCTCCAGAAACGTTCAGCCTAACGTTGAATATCGTGTCGTGCCTAAGATTGGAAACTTGAACGTCTATCCTAACTACATCACCCATCAGCACGTTCGAATATTCGGGCGTGGCGTTTACCAAGACTCCTCTACTTTTTTCGTACTTCACAACAACCGTCCTAACGACTTCGTGGTAATTTTTCCCGTTGTAGAACTCTATCTTGAACTTGAGTGGTATCGGTCTTTTCGGCAGGAATTCGAAGAATCCTTTCATGTTTTCGACACGAATCACTTTGGGGTTTGCATCGAAGAGCGGAACTACCACAACATCGCTTATGTCGAGTGGCGTCGATATTGTAAAGCCGACGCCGTTCACCTCGTTCAGATAAAACGTCGTCCTGTCCAAGATTATTTCCGGCATTTCCCTCAGAACCCTAACCGTAAAAGCCTGCTTTATACTGCCGTTTGGCGTGTTGATGACCACATCCACTACGAACACTCCGCTTTCTTTCGCCCTAATCGTGAATGGAAGTTCGTATGACTGAACCCATCCCACTCCCGAAACCGATTCGGGCTCGACGTCTATGGAAGGGGGGTGGTAGAACGTAATTCCTCCAACATACGTCCGTTGTGGAAATGATACCAGAAGCTTGCAGTCCGCCACATCGTTCGGAAGAAGGGTTTGGGGGCTCATTTCAACCCTCAGAACCTGAGCGGAAGCTACGGGAATCAGTAGGAGAACCACCAGCAGAGCCGTTAGATATTTCATCTGGTAGAATGAAGTCCCGCGAAATATATCCTTTTCTCATATTATTCTTTTGATGTATTCGGGAGGGACGTAGTCTGTCGTATACACCTTCCCCTTCTTCCTAACCTTCAGCCCGTCTTTCAGCATCTTTTCAGCGTCTATAGCCAATACCGCAGGGTTGGGGTGATACCTCCTTCCTACTTCGATCGCATCGCCGATCGTCTCCGAAAGGTGAACCTCCCTCCTCCTCATCGGCCTTAAGCCCTCCTTCAAAATCGACTCCACGTTTTTCGGATGAGTTCCGTGGTATAGAACCGAAGGTATGTCCGAACCCTCGCTCCAATCGACTTCGACCTTTATGCTGTGTCCGTATCTCGCCCTTATCCTCCCGTCCCTAATCTCGAACCTCCCCTTCGGATCGAACTCAGCTATTAGCTCTATCTCCCTCCTTCCCACTCCGTGCCTTTCTCTGACGATTCTCTCGACATCCTCAAGCCTTGCCCACCCCTCCTCGTCCACCTTCAGTCCGAAAGAATGGGGAAAGTGCCTCAGCAATCCGCTCAAAAACTTGCTTACAAGCTCTCTCTTCTTTCCGTTGATGACGATTCTTCCCCTTCCGCATTTACAACTTCCTTCGAACTTTCCACATCTTTCGCAAAATCCCAAGGGTTTCATCATTACATTTTAATCCCGCCAGAGATAAATTTTAAAGCCGATGATGAGGTTTGCACATGCTGAAGGGTGATGATCCTCCACGGTTCTGAGGTTCAAATTTATAACGCATCCGCATATCTTCGAGCATGAGAAGGGTAGAGGACATCGAAGTCAAGGCCGGAATGACGGTAAACGACCTTGTAAAAGAGTTCATGAAATCAGGAGGGTTCACAGCGAAGGATTTGGCCGTTGCCGTGGAAATATTTGAAGAGATGGTTAGGGACGAAAAAACGACCGTATTCCTTTCGTTTCCCGCGTGCATAGTCGCGACGGGAACGAGGGGGGTTATAAAGGAGCTCGTGAAGAGAAAGCTCGTTGACGTTATAATAACGACCTGCGGAACGCTCGACCACGATCTTGCGAGAGTTTGGAGGGACTACTACCACGGAAGTTTTATGCTCGACGACGTAGAACTGCACAAGAAGGGGATAAACAGAATTGGAAACGTTTTAGCTCCAAACGAGAGTTACGGACTAATACTTGAGGAGAAGTTGATGCCCATGCTCGAGGAGATTTATTCCGAGAAGAGGAGGCTTTCGACGAGGGAACTAATATGGGAGATCGGGAAAAGGCTCGAAGGAGAACAGAGGGCTGAGAGCTCGATAGTATACTGGTGTTGGAAAAATAGGATTCCGATGTTCGTTCCGGGTATTACGGACGGGGCTGTAGGGAGTCAGCTGTGGATATTCTACCAAACGCACAAGGATTTCGTGATCGACGTTTTGAAGGATGAAGACGAGTTAAGCGACATAGTCTTCAATTCAGAAAGGACCGGCGCCCTCATGATAGGAGGCGGAATAAGCAAGCATCACACGATTTGGTGGAACCAGTTCATAGGGGGGCTTGAATACGTCGTATACTTAACTACCGCGGTCGAATGGGACGGCAGTCTCAGCGGTGCGAAGGTTAGAGAGGCAATATCTTGGGGAAAGGTCAGCGAAAAAGCCAAACACGTCACCGTATACGGAGACGCAACCGTTTTACTGCCTATCATAGTTGCGAGTCTTTTGGAGAGGTTATAGTGTGTTTTTCCCTAATCCTTTTCCCACGGTGGTAGCACCTCGTGACCACGATACCCCCTTTCAATTGGCAAGCTTAATAAACTCACTAACGAGCAGACAGATCTCGTTTAACCTTTCTCCAATCTTCTTGCTTATATCGACAGCGACGAACATTCTCATGGCCTAAAATCCGCCGACACTTTAAAATTTGTTTTGTCCGATTAGCCCAAAAATTTCCTAATATGAGCGGCTCTCACGACCCTCTCTTCATCTATATTACCTCGTATAATTTCGTCCGTAACAATTTTGTGCCCTTCGTTTATTTCAAATTCGAACCTGTTCTCGATATCCAATGCTGTTAGCCGTTTCGTAACCTCTTTTGGAAGGATCGCAGTAACGTTTGGGTTGTAGAACTGCAGAGCATCGATGATATCCTTTCCACATACATCCATCACGAATTCGAACTCGGATTCATCCAAACAACTCAATCCCAATATTTCGGGAGGCAGTCCGATCGAATAGAGTGCACAGCAGAAGGGTATTGCCCTCGGTAACGTAGATCCATTAATACTCCTCGAGTAGCCAAACAGACCTATATGGAGTTTTCTTTCCCTCCTTTTCGGCACGTAATTTGCTATGCGATTTATCAGATTCACCAAAGTCGAAACGGTCTTTCTATATTCCTCCGATGTCTTTCTTATTATTCTCATCGCCATATCGAATTCTATTTCAACACCCTTTTTTCTCCTACTCTGGTTTATCGTTTCAATGGCCTTAACAACTTCTCTCTCGGGATAATCGTATTTGAACGCAGATTGGATAGTGAAAGTCTGAACGTTCCTCCAGTCTTCGAGTATCCTATCCACGTTATCCGGTTTCAGATTACCTCTGAAGGGTGAACTTCCGAATCCGACTATGGGATATATCGGTATGGACGATCTTTCTTCCAAATCTTCAAGCTTTGCCAATGCTATCTTCAACGCAAGCGTCGATGCGACCATTCCATAATTCATGGCCAAATCGGATTTGGCCAAAAATACTCTCTGATATTCTGCGATCTTATCTTCAAGATATTTCTCTACTATCCTATCGCAGTTCAAGATGTAGGGTAGATCCTCGATAAGGGGAATTACGTTTATCTCATGAGGCTTGAACTCACCTATCCACTCCGCAATCGTTATATCTCCGTAGAAGAAGGATTTGTTCTGCTTACCCACGACGAAGTTCTTGTAGTAGTAGAATACCCTGCTGAGCTCGACGTGGGATGTAACCATCGGCAGAATAACCTCGAATATCGGTGGTATATCTTCACCGTAAAACAGCTTTGCGGCATCGAAGCTTCGAGGAATGCTTTCGAGGGTTTCGAGCAAAACCTTCGCTTCGGCCTTCTCCCAACTCGGGTTGGGAACTCTAAGCGTTAACCTTACGTCTCTACCCAAAATGACGTCTTTGAAGTAGTGTCCGTATCTCGACAGCAACTTTTTAACGACGAAGTTGTCCACCTCCTTTCCCTCGTAATCCCACATCTGCTCGTGGCAACCCAAATGAGAAAAAACGTAAAACGCCTCTTTTACTTCATCATCACCCCTGATAACAGGAGATTCGGCGAAAAATGGTGTTATAACGTTGTCCGGATGCTGGGTGCTCATAGTTCTTGGAATCATCACAACCCGGTCTTCCATCGGGATAAAAATGTTACCTATTAAGCTTATTCGGTTAACATATCGTCAAACTATGAACCTATCCACTTCCTTAATTTTCCTCCCGCAGTAGTAGCACTTCGCAACCACGTTGTCCCTTTCCAAAAAGACGCGGAACTTGGGAGCTATCGGCTCCCTGCTGTTAGTTATGCAGTTCCCGTTAGGACATCTGAGGATTCCTTCTATCATTTCCGGCAGAGTAACTTTGAACTTCTTCTGAACTTCGTAATCCTTTATCAGGTTTATCGTCGCCTTTGGGGCGATCAGCGCTATTTTGTTAAGCTCTTCCTCCCCTATGAACTTCCCCTCCACCTTTACTATGTCCTTCTTTCCCATCTTACCGCTCGGAACATTCATGACCATCGAAACCCTCTCCCTACTCTCCGGACCTATTCCCAAAATTTTGAGAACGAGTAAGGCCTTTCCCGCGTTTATGTGATCTATAACCGTTCCCTCCTTAATCTTGCTTATTACGAGCTTCTTCTCCATACCACCACCTCAATCAAGCATGACTTCCGTCAAAATCGCCATTCTAACCGGAACGCCGTAAAACACCTGATCGAAATATTTAGCGTGTTTGGTTCTGTCCACTGCCGGATCTATCTCGTCCACCCTCGGTAGGGGGTGCATTATTATCAGATCCTCCTTTGCATCTCTCAGAACTTCCGGGGTTATTCTGTAGCTTCCTGCGACCTTCCTGTATTCCTCCTCGTCCGGAAACCTCTCCTTCTGAATTCTCGTGACGTATAGAACGTCTATCTCCCCGATAACATCCTCCAACTTCGCCTCCACAACATCCCCCTTCAGACCCTCCAAAAATTCCTCCGGCAGTCGCAGGCTTTCGGGACTTATGAGATAAATCTTAGCGTTGAAAAGCGTTAAAGCTTTGATTAAAGAGTGGACGGTTCTCGAATACTTCAAATCTCCCATAAGGGCTATCTTCAAACCTTCCAACTTAGATTCCTTCCTTATCGTATAGAGATCGAGCAGAGTTTGAGTAGGATGCTGTCCCGCACCATCTCCGGCGTTTATGACGGGAACTTCGGAGAACTCGGCCGCAAGCCTCGCTGATCCTTCCAAAGGGTGCCTGATCACTATCGCATCCGCATACTTGCTTACGACCCTTACCGTATCCGCCAGCGTCTCTCCCTTCGCTATGCTCGAAGCTTCTTGTGCCGTCACGTTTAAAACCTCACCTCCGAGCCTCTTCATCGCGACTTCAAAACTCATCCTCGTCCTAGTGGATGGTTCGAAGAAGAGGTTGGCGAGCATCTTCCCTTCGAGCAAGTTCGATTTCCTTCCCCTTGCAATCTCCTCGAACTCCTCCGCCCTATCGAGTATGTAAATTATGTCATCTTTACTAAGATCGTCGATAGAAATGAGATGTCTGAACCGCGCCATCGTCTCGGATAGCTTCCACCGAAATATAGTTTTTTCTCGCTCGACACGTATAAATACTTCCCGAACATACTAACTCTGTGGTCGAAAAGATCGTCTTAGCTATCGACAGAGACGACGATTTGGGTAGAAAGGCTGGAATTTCTTCGCCGGTGATCGGAAGGGAAGCAAATCTGAAGGCCGCGATAAAGCTTGCGGAAGTAGATCCCGAGGATTCAGACGTAAACACGATTTTTGGGGCGATAAAGGTTTACGACGAACTGAAAAGGGCTGGAGAGGATGTTGAGATAGTAACGGTCTGCGGAGATGAGAGAGTCGGCGTGATTTCGGATTCGAAGATCGCGGAACAACTCGACGAAATAGCTGAGAAGTTGGGAGCGAAAAGCGTAGTGGTCGTAACCGACGGTTCCGAGGATGAATTCGTCCTTCCGGTAATTTCGTCGAGGTTCAAAATAGATGGGGTAGTTAGGATAATCGTAAAGCAGAGCAAAACGATAGAGAGCACGTATTATCTGATAAAGAAGATGCTCGACGATCCTAAGATAGCGAGAGCGACTTTGGCACCCTTGGGAATAATACTCACGGTTTACTCGGTTTCTCTTATCCTGAGAAATCCGGAGTGGGGTTTAGGATCTATAGCGCTGGTTTTAGGTATTTACTTTTTGGTCAAGGCCTACGGATTCGAGGAATCTGTCGTGAACTACTTGGGAACGGTCAAGAGGTCTCTGATGGAGGGAAGGCTTTCCTTCGTCATGTATGTAATAGCGCTGATACTGTTCGTCATAGGGATAGTTCAGGGATTCTACAACTTCTGGGTTCTCTACAACGGCAGGGTAATGCCCGGAGTCGTAACCCTAATAGCCTCCTTCATATACGGGGCGATATGGTGGATTGTAGCATCTGGACTGTCCGCGACATTGGGAAAGATATTCGACCACGTTCTTGAGAAGAAACCCGTAAGAAAGTTCGTCACCATGCTTTTTCTGATAATAGCATCCGGCTGGGCGTTCTGGGGTGCGAGCGTATTTCTTTTGAGCAACAGCGGAGTTATAGAGACATCCTCACCTCTCAGAAGTTTGATACTCTCCATATTCGCATCAGTCCTGATATCCATCTTAGGAATAGTTCCCCTCAAGATAGGGCATGAAGGCTGAGATAGTTCCGAACGAAGCTGCGGTATTGCTGAGGGGTAGGAGGAAGATTCTGATCGTCGCGGACTTACATTTAGGCTTGGTTCCCTTTTACGATAGAGATCTGGTCGGAAAACTCAAGGCGTTGGCGAACAGCGTGGACGAAGTGATCGTTTTGGGAGATCTGAAGCACAGGATAGGGAGATGTCCGAAGCTGAGGAAGTTGTTCGAGGACTTCCAAGTTCCGATTTCGGTGGTCAGGGGAAATCACGACGGAGGATTGGAGGGATTCGAAGTCCTGAGCGCTAAGGGGATCAGAGTGGGAAATTTCGGGCTTTTCCACGGACACGTTTTGCCGGGGGAGGAAGTTCTGAGCGCTAAAAACTGGATACTCGCCCACGCACATCCTTCCGTGCTCATAGAGGGAATCAAGGAGAGGGTCTGGATTTTCGGGGAGTTCGAGGGGAAGAAGATCGTTGTCATGCCCGCTTTCAACGACCTCTGCGCATCCACTCCCGTGAACGTGAGGAGACCCGCCGGATTCATCTTTAAGAGATGGGATTACGGAGATGCTGAAGTCGTTATGCTCGACGGAACGTACTTGGGAAAAGTAGATGTTCTCCGCTAAATTCCCCTCCACCTCTCGTATTCGACGTCCAAGCCCAAGAGCTCCATGACCCTCGAAACGGTGTGATTCACTATGTCGTCGATCGTTTTGGGTTTCGTGTAGAAGGCCGGAACGGGTGGCATTACTATAGCTCCGATCTCGGCAAGTCTGCACAGCGCTTTTAGATGACCCAAATGTAAAGGCGTTTCTCTGACGAGCAGAATTAATTTCCTCCCCTCTTTAAGAGTTACGTCCGCGGCTCTCGTTATCAGATTATCGGTAATTCCATAAGCTATGCACGATGCAGTCTTTACGCTACAAGGGGCTATCACCATCCCGTCGTGCTTGAAGCTACCGCTCGAAAGCGGTGAGGATATCTCGTGCTCCTCGTAGAACTCCGTCGCAATCCCCCTTAGATATTCCAAGTCGAAGTCCTCAGCCTTTAGCGTAACCTTTGCCGCATTCGAAACTATCACGTGAACCTCAGCAAGTTCCGAAAGTCTCTCTACAAGCCTTATTCCGTAAATTTGACCCGAAGCTCCGGTTAAAGCTACTACAAACCTCATTTGAGCTCGTCCCACTTCCTCTTCTGCCTCCACTTGGATATCGCCACCGTTGCGATGCCACCCCCAACTATCACCGCCAGTCCTATTCCCACATATGTCAGGGTCTTAGCGTCCAAGTTGAACTCGAATCCTAAGGCTTTTGTCGGCGTGGGTGTGGGGGTCGGCTTAGTTTTTATGACACCTTCCAACTCGTTCACCAAAACGCCCAGCTTCAACTTTTCGTTTTCGAGCTTTCCAACCAACTCCTTTCCCCTATCTATCACGTCCCCGAACTTTCCTTCGTCATACAGCTTTTCCAAGTCGTTAAAATCGCCCTTAAGATCATTTACCTCGTATTTTATCTGGGTAAGGTTGAGCTTGTATTCGACGACGTTCTTCCCGCTACTCTCGGCGACGGTGATGTAGCTCTCGGCCTTCAGTATTAAAGCGTCTATCTCGCTAAGCAGATTCTTCGACTTGTTGTAGTAGTATTCCGCCCATTTCCTCTTTATTTCGCCTCTCAAATCGTTTATCGCCTTCTCTATCCAGCCGATCTTCTCGCTCACCTTTTCGTAGTCCTTGTCGTTGTAGAATTCCCTTGCGAGGGTTATGTTGCTCGATATCTCGTCAGCTTTCTCCTTCAAACTCTCAACGCTCACGTATTTGCTCAGCTTGGAAATTTGATCCCTAAGATCTTTCAACTCGTTCTCTAAATCTTTGAGTGTCTCCTCGAGCTTGGAAGGATTTACTACCGTTACGTTGAACTTCAGCGTATCTCCGTCCTGAATGTCTATTTCCAAGAAAGTTATAGTCTTAACTCCTCCTTCTATGGACGGAACGTAACCGGAAACGTTTATCTCTATCTTATCGACGCCGTATCCCGAACTTATTTCGTAGTCTTTGAACGTCAGAGTTTCCTTTGCGGTCGATTTCGTGTATGAGACATAGGTTTCCCTCGCGACAAAAGTAACCTTCAACTTCCTAGGTTCGTTCAGGTAGTTGTGAAACGTCCAATCCCTGTTCTCCATCTTCTTGGCTATATCTTCGCTCTTGGGTGTTATGGTTATCTTGACCGAAAGCTTATCACCCGGTGCGTAACTGCCCTTCAAACCTTCCACGTTCACGTTCAAGTCGTCCTTGCTGAGATACTCTAAGGCGGAAACTGGAATGGCTAAAAGCAGAACTATCAGCACCGCTATTATAAGTTTTTTCACGCTATCACCTCACACAAGCGGTTCGATGTCCTCGTCGAATATCGCAAGGGTCTTCTCTATCCTCTCCTTCTCCACCTCCTCGATCTCCTCCTTCGCCTCAACCGCCAGCCTTTGCAACTGCTTGACCCTCGGAATGTCCGTCACGTTTGCAAGAACTACCAATGCCGCTACGTATTTGGTTCTCCTCGTCGGATAGTCTCCAGCCCTAACCTCAACTCCCGCGATCTGCTCCTCAAGCCAAAGCTTCGCCTTCTCCAAACCCTTCCTGTCCAAATACTCCGGCGGACCGGCGACTAAGATCAAGGCTCTCTCCGCACTCCTTATGTTGCATGGAATCGTTAACCTTCCCAAAGCCGCCCTTCTAACGAGAGATGCTATTTTAGTAGCTTTGTCGTCCTCCATAAGGTTCGGCTCCTTCTCCTCCTTCTTGAAGAAAGGAAGCTTAATCTTGGGAGTTTTCTTCTTCTCTTCTGCGAGGGTGGTTGCGTATCCTATTGTGGATATCCCCCCTCCCCTCAACGTGTTTATTACCTCCGCACTGTCTATCACCATCTCCCCTATCATTCCCTCCTCCACCGGCTCTCCCGCCCTCGCGAGTATAGCCAAACGCTTAACAATCTCTTCATTTATCTTGGCGAAGCTCTCCTTCAAGCTGAGTCCTTCGAACTTCCAAGCTCCGTTGTCCACGAGTATCAGATTGTCGACGTATTTCAGAAGGGAAACCATGCTCCTCGCGGCGTTCAAGGAGTAGAGCTTACCCTCCTCCGGAGCGGGAAGGATACCTACGACGTAAACCGGCTCGGAATACATCTCAGAAAGGTGCTTCGCCAAAACGGGAGCTCCACCGCTCCCCGTCCCCCCACCCAGTCCGGCGATGATCAGGAAAGCGTCGATGTCGTGCGTTCCCCTCTCGTCAATAGCACTCAATATCGTCTCTATCTCCTCCCGGGCTATCTTAGCCCCTAACCTATTGTCAGTTCCGACTCCGTGTCCCTTCACTACCGTCTGCCCTATGAGTATCCTGTCCCTCATCGGAACGTGCTTCAATCCCATTAAGTCCGTTCTCGCGGTATTTATCGCCAAGGTCTTGATCGTGATTCCAGACCCTCTCATCTTCTCGTTTTCGAGGAATAGGTCGAGTATCTTCCCCCCCGCCTGTCCGAAGCCGATTACGAAGAACTTCATGGTTCACACCTTTTAAAGCGTTCGAGCGATTTCAATTTAAGCCTTTCTCTAAGAGAACGATAGGGGTGGTGGAATGCTGGTGGAGGAATACAGCTTCGGTAGAATCGTCATAAACGGGAAAACATACAACAGAGACGTGATAGTTTCGAGGGATTGGATAAAGCCGAATTGGTGGAGGAAGGAGGGGCATTCGGTTTGCTTGGAGGATATTAGGGAGATAATGGATAGAAATCCGGAAGTCGTAGTTTTCGGAACCGGTGCTTATGGGGTAATGAAAGTTAGGGAAGAGGTCGTCGAAGAGTTGAAGAGGAGGGGAATAGAGGTCATCTGCGAGCCGACTTCGAAGGCGGTGGAGATATACAACGAACTGCTGAGGAAGGGGAAGAACGTGGTTTTAGCCGTTCACCTGACGTGTTGATCACCTCATCTCAACACCCTTCATCCTGCTGTATTCTATCTCCGCAAGGATTATCTCCAGAAGCTCCCTCTCCTCCGGAACCACGTCCATCAGCCTTAAAAGAAGAGATCTGACCAAAGAAAGATCCCTCCTACACCTGTCTATGAGGGGAATGAGGTAGGGAATCCTGAACTCCCCGTTCGAGTAATGTATCCTCCTGAGGGTTTCGTCGTTTACTATCTTCAGTTCCTCCCCTATTTTCGGCGCCCTTTTGGGCTCTTCCAAATTCACGTCGCAGAGCGTTATGCATCTGGCGATCTTTCTCCCCTCAGAAACGTCCGGCATGTAGAGTTTTATCTCCTCCCTGTCCAACTCCCCCAGATACTTCGCATACTCCGGCTCTTCGTGATGTATGGACGCTACGATGGCGAGCAGGTTACCGCAGAGAACTATATCCCCGACGGCCACGTCCTCCACTTCCGCTTCGAACTCGCTATGGCTCAGAACCCTAACGACCCTACCTATCATCAAAAACCCAACGATTACAGTTATAAAACGATTGCCGAACTTCCTTAGGGTGATGAGGCCTACGGGGTCTGAGCCGTCGTGAGGAGCGTGCCCTAAACTGATGGGTGATGATTCACTCCCCTCCCGAACGGTGATGAGGACGCGCGAGAATTCTGACGATAGGCTTAAAATATGTATAAATTAACTTTCCATAGCCGATGAGGATTGGAGGGGTCTCTGAGGTGTGATGAAAAGCCGCCAATCTGAGGTTATCTCCTCTTTTTGTTCGGGCATATGACGGAGAAATGGCAGTATCTGCACTCCCAGTCGTATTTCGGTGCCTTTTTATCGACTATCAGCTTTAATATTTCGTCCTCGCTTGCTCTGTCCTCTATCGGAAATTCCGCGAATCTATCGGGTGTGACGTATACCAAAACTGTCTTCTCCAAGTCGTAAAGCCAGTTGTATATTCTCGCCTGAAGAACGTGATGCTCGTATGGTATCTCTATGTCCGCCCTCGAACTCTTTATCTCAACTCCAACCCTCCCTATTATCGCGTCTATTCTACCGACTATCTTGTAATCTCCAATCAGCTTTTCCCTTCTCACTTCCACCTCGGCGTTCAGTTCGGATGAAAGGAGACTCTCCAAACCTAAGTGGACGAGGGAACCCAAAATCGTGCTCGGAGTGAATACTGTAGCCTTGTGGAGCTCGGGATACCTCTCCTCAAACTCCCTCTTCAGCGGACATCTTATTAAATCGGTAACCCAAATTCCGTTCTTTTCGTGCTTTTCGAGCTCTCTCAAACGCCACGAAATTACTATTTCGGTGATCACGGAAAAACTTTAATGTTAAATTAGATAGTTTTTACGATGTTCGCAAACGTCGGCGAGATTTCCTCCTTCGTCATCTGTCCCCGACTGTGCTACTTCAGGATGAGGGACAGGATCAAACCGAACGAACTGCATGCCGTCAGGGAGTTATACTTGAGCAGGAGAAAGGGTTTTGACGAGGGTTGGGCTTTCGAGAGGTTCACCCAGATGTTCGGCAATTCGGAAGTTTTCGGGAAGGCGAAGGAAAAGTTCGTCTTCGATTCGTCCCTCCAACTACTAAAACCTATCGACTGGGAAGTTAGGCTCGCATGCGAGAGAATAAAGCTGAAGGGAATTTTAGACGAACTAGTCGAATTTAGAGACAGGAAGTATCCCCTCGTTCTATCTTTGAGGAGTCCTACAGAAGGGGTTTGGTTCAAGGATAGGATAAGGGTTACCGCGTTCTGCATGCTTTTAAAATCGAGGGGTTTGGAATGCGACAGAGGTTTCGTTTATCACTGCTTCGACGGAAACGTGAGAAGTGTCGAGGTTGGTAGGAGAGAAAAATACTACGTCCTAAAGCTTGTGGAGAGAGTTTTGATGCTGAAGAAGGGTTTCTTTCCAGAAAAGAGGGAAAGTAAGGCGTGTGAAAAGTGCGAATACAGAGAAGTTTGCGATTCCAAACCATCTACATTCGCTTCTAAGTTCCTATGATGACTTGAAAACGTCGAACAGGGCTATTCTCTCCCTCACAAGTAAGGACAACTTTTCTACTCCGGCTATCCTCAACTCCTCGTCGCTTATGTCGAAGAATTTTTTGATCCTTTCAATCTTGGCATCGTCCAATTTCAGAACCGGCCTTTCCTCAAAACCCAACCTCCTAAGTTTTTCTAAGCATTCTTCCTCCAAAACCACGACAACTTCGTTTCTCCCCTCCTTCAGTCCCACTTCTACCGCATCGGAGATCTGCCTTCTTCCCGCGCAGTATAACAGTATTTCCATCGAGAGCGTTTTAGCAACTCTCCTTCCTTCCCTCCAAGCTTTCAAAGCTTTTTTTAAGGCAAATTCAACGTGTCCTCTATCTACGACGTAATTCGCATCTAAGAAGACCGCTACACAATCCTTAAAGTTGTTCAAAAAGTCCTTTACGGACCGAACTTCCACGACACCTTCTAAGATCTTCATAGCACTCTCATTACTGATTCCATCCTAATACCTCTATCGGTAAGATCGTATCTTAGAATGGACTTGGGAACGAGAACCCTCTTCAGCTTGAGTATCTTGAGCAATCTCTGAACTTCATTTCCAGATTCGTTTATCGTCAACTCTATTATGCCGTCGGATATGAACTTTATCGTGTTTTCGAGCTTTTCGTCCGCTATTCCCTTGGTCATGAGAAGGAGCAATACGGAATCGTTTCTCTTAGCCGTCAGCGACATCTCGTTTATAAGCTCCACGACATCTTCTGCATTGTAGTTCAAAACGAAGTATGTCAGACTGTTGAGGATGATTCTGTCGTGGTTCGAGCTCTTTATGGTCGTCCTGACGTGCTTGAGGGGATCGTGCTTCATCTGCTTAAGGAATGCCTTTACGTCTGACGTGGAATCGGTCTGCTGGACGAGTCGCGGAGAAACTATGTCCAGAAACTCGATTCTATCCGCGGTTCCGTTGTCGAGAGAGAAGTATAACTTTATGTTCTGAATTATCTGCTCTTTCGTGTCGTTCGTGGTTATATACAGAACCTTTTCGTTGTTGCTAACCCCCGCTATCGCGAAGTGGAATGAAAAAACGTCTGCTCCGGCCCCAGGTTCTTCCAAGAGCAGTATGACACTTCCAGAAGGAAAACCTCCGCTAAGTTGAGCGTCTAAGGGAGTAATGCCCGTGCTGAATTTTCTCATCGGTAACGAATTCACTCGCATATTTTATAAAACTTTTTACGAACGTCGTTCCATGATAAGGTTCGACGAAAGGGGGTTGGTTCCGGTAATAGTTCAGGACGTAAAGACCAAGGAGGTTTTGATGCTCGCATACGCTAATGAAGAGGCTATTAGAAAGACTTTCGAGACGGGTTACGCTCACTATTGGAGCAGAAGCAGAAAGAAGCTTTGGAAGAAGGGTGAAACGTCCGGAAACGTTCAGAAGGTTGTTGAAGTGAGAATAGACTGCGACAACGATGCTATCCTCTATTTAGTCGAGCAGAAAGGTGTTGCTTGTCATACGGGAAATTACAGTTGTTTTTACAGAACTTTAAATCCCGAGGATTTGATAGACGATTCCGGCCATTAATCTTATATATTCCGTAGAGTTCTTTAATCCCATGGCCTACTATTACGATCCCCTCTCCTTTTTGGGATCGATGATTTGGTGGCTCTTACTGTTCTGGCTGATACTTGGACCACAACTTCAATACAGGCGTTTGATGCTGATGAGGCAAGCTTTGATGAGAAAGCTGGGTGAGAAAAGGGGTAGCAACGTAATAGCGATGATTCACAGGCAGGAGAGCATTGGATTATTCGGAATCCCCTTCTACAGGTTCATAAGCATAGAGGATTCCGAGCAGATCCTTAGGGCTATAAGGAGAACTCCCAAAGACAAACCGATAGACCTAATCCTCCACACACCCGGCGGGCTCGTCTTAGCGGCCGCACAGATAGCGAAGGCCATAAAAGATCATCCGGCGAAAACGACGGTAATAATTCCTCATTACGCTATGAGCGGAGGGACTCTAATAGCTTTAGCCGCGGACGAAATTATAATGGATCCTCACGCGGTTTTAGGGCCGGTAGATCCTCAGCTTATGAACCTGCCTGCCCCATCGATAATCAACGCGGTTAAGAAGAAGGATCCAAACGAGGTGGAAGACCAAACGCTGATAATGGCGGACATTGCCGAGAAGGCCATAAATCAGGTAAGAGAATTCGTATACGAACTTCTTAAAGATAGGATGGGTGATGAAAAGGCCAAGGAAGTGGCGAGAATCCTTACGGAAGGAAGATGGACTCACGACTATCCCATCACCGTGGAAGTGGCGAAACAGCTCGGCCTGAATGTCTCCACGAACGTGCCTGAAGAAGTCTACGAACTCATGGAGCTCTATCCCCAGCCAATGTTACAAAGACAGGGTGTGGAATTCGTTCCCACTCCCAAAAAACAGCAGACCGAAGCTCTCAGATTACCTTAAAATTTATCGAAGATCCTTCCAAACCCTCTTAAGCATCAACGCGTCCTCCTCCAAATTCGGACTCTCCACTATGATGATACCATCGGCTCCGAAGTCCTTCAACGCCTTAAGCAGGTCTTCATACCTAAAATCCGACTCCCTCAAGTTCAAATGCCTCTTTTCCCCCTTAAGGCCGTATTCTATCCCGCTAACGTGTATGTGCATGTCCTTTATAGCTTCCCTACCCAGAGCATCTTCTATCCTCTCAAGAATTTTCGAAAATTCTTCGTAGCTGTTCACCGCTCCTCTCATCCTCGCGTGTATATGGCTGAAGTCCACGCAAGGCTTTAATCCGAGTTCTTGACAGAGGCTAAGGGTTTCATCCAGATCTCCGAATTGCGTGGGTTTTCCTGTGGTTTCAGGTCTAAGCTCCACATTCAAACCTCTCTGCTCGACGAACTCCAAAATGTATCCCAAGGAATCCCTTATCCTTCTGTATGCACTCTCCTTGGAGGACTTCAGATAGTATCCGGGGTGAAAAACTATCTTTTTAGCGAACAACCCCCCTATCCTCACCGTATCTATTAGCCTCCTAATGCTGTCCTCCATCTTTTTCTCGTCCTCGGCGTTCAGATTTATGTAGTAGGGAGCATGAACAGAAAGCTCTATACCAAGAGACTCGGCGACGGTTTTAACGTTTTTGGCCATTTCCGGTTTCATTTTAACACCCCTGACGAACTGAACCTCCATGGCATCCAATCCGAGCTCCTTTATCGTCTTAATTCCACCGATGGTCGATCTGTCCTTCGAGCAATTAGGAACTCCGGCTGTTCCGAACTTCATGAAAGATACTAAAAGCAACGGTTATATTTAGTTTCGATCGCCGTGGATCACATGTCGAGGAGGTTGCTCGCTGATTTCGGACTCCTAATCGTCGCGCTTATCTGGGGTGTCACGTTTCCAATAGTCAAGGTGGCTGTGGAGGTAGTATCCCCGTTCGCATTCAACGCCGTAAGGTTTGCGATAGCGTGCTTGTTCTTTCTTCCCCTAATCAGAACCGACGGATTTGCTGACGGGTTCAAGATAGGCGTTGCGACCTTCTTGGGATACACGTTCCAGACTTTCGGATTGCAATACACGACTGCAACCAACGCCGGATTTATAACATCGCTATACGTAGTCCTCGCTCCAATAATCGCGTTCTTTTTATACGGGATGTCTTTAAAGTGTCTGGACGTTTTCGCAACGTTTTTGGCCCTTATCGGTATGTTCCTCCTCACCGGATACAAGGGATTCAACTTCGGAGATCTACTCGTGCTCGCGTGCGCTTTCGCTTTTGCCATGGAGATCGCTATGATCTCCTACTATTCGAGGAGAGTAAACCCGACCCAGCTTGCATTCTGGCAGATTTTCGCGGTGGCAATCCTTTCAACGCCTTTCGCACTAATAACGGACAACTTCGTGTTGAACAGGGATGTTGCGATGGCTCTGATAATTACCGCTGTTTTCGCAACGGTTATTGCGAAGATCATGCAGAACTGGTTTCAGCGCTGGACAAAGCCCGCGGACGCCTCGGTTATAATGTCTATGGAGGGTGTTTTCTCTCACGTTTTCGCGGTTTTCATGCTCGGCGAGAGTTTAAAGGCGATTCAATACGTAGGGGCGGGGCTGATAGTTCTGGCGGTGATATTGGTATCACTGCACGAACACGTTTAATTACGCGAGAAATCATCGTAACGTCATGAAGATAATAGAGCTTCTGGAGGACATCGACAGAGCGTTTCTGATAGGTATCGGAGGAGGTGGTGATGTAGTCAGCACCTTGATAGTCGGAAAGTTCTTTCGGCTTTTCGACGTGGAATGCGTTCATGGAGGAGTGGTCTGGGAAAGAATAACGAGAGATCCTAAGCCCGGCCCCCGCGCGATCGAAGAAATAAAGAACTGCGACAGAATAAACGATTGCTTGGCTTGGATAGATGAAAGTTGCAGGATAGACGGACTAAAACCCATAGTGGCTCAGGTTTCGGAGTTTCTTGGAAATAAAGTCGTTGGTGTGGACATAACCAAAGGGGAGCTTGGAGTCAGAAGGAGTATAGAAGATTTCGTGGAGTCTTACGGAATAGATGTAGTAGTCGGAGTGGATGCGGGTGGGGATTCGTTAGCGAGAGGAAAAGAAGAGAACCTATGCAGTCCTCTCGCGGATTCCATAATGCTATCCGCTCTGAGCGAATTCAAATCTGTTTTAGCAGTTGTAGGATTCGGAAGTGACGGAGAGTTGAGCAGGAAGGAGATAGAGTTCTACCTGAGCGAAATAGCGGAAGAGGGAGGACTGCTCGGAGTTAGCCTTCTGATGAAGGATGATGCCGACGAACTTCTGAAGTTCGTTAAAAACGTTTACACTGAAGCGTCCTTGATTCCTATACTCGCAGGAACGGGTTTTAAAGGGAAGAGGAACGTTTGGGGGAGGAGAGAAATAGAAATATCGATACTAAACGCTTTAACGTTTTACGTCGATCTCGGTGTTCTTGTAGAACTGACACCTCTACCAAAGGCGGTGAAAGGGACGAAAAGTGTTTTCGAGGCGAACGAGAAATTACACGAACTCGGGTTAAAAACGGAGCTTGATTTTGAAATGGAATGGTGCGAACGTAATATTCGGGAGGATAGAGTTCCGTGACGTTTTCAAACGGAAAAGGATTAAATCTCGAAGGAAATCCGTAGATATGGATTTGGAAAAGCTCAAGAGGTTTCAGGAAGAACTCGCGAAAAGGGTCGTTTTGGAAGACTTCGTTAGACCGGACGATTTGGACTTCGTTTTGGGAGTCGATCAGTCGTTCGTCGGAAAGGGGAAAGAGAAGGTAATATCCGCTTGCGTAGCTCTAAGTTTTCCCGAACTATATGAAGTGGACAGAAACGTTTCTGTTGAAGATGTGAATTTTCCATACATACCGACCTTTCTCATGTTCAGGGAAGGGGATCCAGCCGTAAGAGCGGTAAAACCCGTTTTGGAGAGAATAAAGGGAAGGGCAGTAGTTATCGTGGACGGAAGTGGTATAGCCCATCCAAGGAGATGCGGGTTGGCCACATACATCGCATTAAAGCTGGAAGTTCCCACCGTAGGAGTCACCAAGAGAAAGCTCTATGGTGAAGTGGAGCTTCCAGAGAAGGAAATGGAAGCTAAGCCGATATACGACGGGAAAGAAATCATAGGTTACGCATTAAAGCCCTGCAAAGTCTGTAAGCCGATATTCATTTCTCCCGGAAGTTACCTGACTCCCAAAACTGCTTTGGAAATAGTCAGGTCCTGCATTAGAGGTCACAAGCTACCGGAACCTATAAGGCTGGCACACGAACTCGCGACGAAGTCCAAGTCAAAAAACCTCTCCGAATTCTTCGAACTCTAAACTTTATATATTCTCATTGCGAAATAGTTACGTGGAAAGAGTTGAGGAGTACCTCGAAGCGATTCTCGACATTCAGAAGGAGAAGGGAAAAACCGTAAGGACGAGCGACTTAGCCAGAAAGCTAAACGTCAAACCTTCGAGCGTTACCGAAATGTTGCTAAAGCTTAGCAAGGAAGGTTACATCGAATACCAGCCTTACAGAGGGGCTGTTTTGACTGAAAAGGGCAGAAGGGTCGCTGAGAGGATAAAGAGGTATCACATAATATTCGAAAAGCTCTTCAGAGACTTCCTTGGGATAGACAAGGATGAGGCTCACAAGCTCAGTTGCGAGTTGGAGCATCACGTTAACGACGAAATAGTTGAGAAAGTCTGTAAGATAATAGCGAGTGAATGCGGAATTTGTGAGGAATGCGAGTTCGAGGTCAAAACGTTGAACGATGCACATCCTGGAAAATACGAAGTTCTGGCGTGCCCTTTGGTCTTGAAGTCCATGGGAATAGAGCCCGGGTCGAAGGTAAAAGTAGTAGGTGAAAGAACGGTAGAGATAGACGGAGAGGCGTTCGAGATTTCGGAAACGCTCGCAAAAAAAATTGTGATCAGAAGGATTTCCGAAGAATAGTCTCGAGATCTTCAACGGTTATTCTGCGTGGGCTTAAGTCAACAAGCCTCTTCAGTTTAATTGCGTTTTCGGCGAGCTCTCTCAAATCACTCTCATCGAATCCGAGATCGCTCAAAACCGTTGGAACGTTCAAGTCTTCCATGAGCTCCCTTATACTTCCGATAGTTTTCCTTATTAACTCTACTTTTTCCGGCATTACGGGCCTTACGAACTCAAGTATTGCATCTCCAACGATCGACACGCATATTCCGTGCGGGACATCTTTAGCTCCGCCGATTGCGTGACCCAAAGCGTGACCCAAATGAACTCCAGCGTTTCCGAAGGCTATTCCTGCGGTATAGGAGGCTATCGCCATCTTGGTTTTGGATTCCAAGTCGTTCAAGTGATAAGCCCTCCTCAAGTTCTTTGCTATGAGCTCTATCGCCTTGAACGCTAAGGAATCTGTTATGGGATTGGATCCAGAGTAGGGACCATGATGCGGGTGAACTTCCGCCGGCTTTGCGGTGTATGCCTCTACGGCATGCATCAGAGCGTCCAAACCGGATGATGCCACGACTTCGGGTGGGGGAGTTATGTTCAGCGGGTCGATTATCGCGAAGTTCGGAAGGAGGCATTCCTGAGCTATACCCACCTTTATCCCTTCCAACTTCACCACGGCGGCACACGTGGTTTCGCTTCCCGTTCCCGCGGTGGTGGGAACGGCTATTAGAGGTTTTAACGGTTTGTCCACAATCGTTCCTTTACCGAAGGGCTTCGGTAGGTAATCCGTAAGATCTTCCGGCGGATACGTTGAGTAGAGGTTCACCAGCTTGGCCACGTCTATCGCACTGCCCCCGCCGAGACCTACTATCACTTCGAAGTTCTTTGCAACTTCCGTTCCCTCCTTGACGCATTCCAGATCGGGTTCGGGCCTGACTCCGTCCCACACTTCGAACTCCACTCCCGCCCTTTCGAGCGAAGCTTTCACCCTACCGCATATTTCGCTTCTCCCAACCCTTTTGCCCGTAACTATCAGTGCCGACTTCCCAAAACGCTTGGCGATTTCACCTACATATTCCGTTGCGTTTACACCTATCTTCGCAGGAGTCGCTCTGAACGAAAACATATGAAAAGATTCTCCAACACCTTTATATACTATCGTATCGAAGGGTTTCGTAGTCGGAGGGAGGACTATGGAATCCTTAGTTAGAGAAGCTCTTGCGAGAGCTGAGAGGGAAAGGAGGGCACCGGCGGAAGATCTTGAAGAGGATATACTTCAGGTTTTGGAAGAGTTGAGGACGGTTATTAAGGTTATAGGCGTCGGCGGTAGCGGTTGCAACACGATTACGAGGATGTTCGAAGAGGGAATTGAAGGGGCGGAGCTCATAGCCATAAACACCGACGCCCAGCATCTCTGCTACACAAAAGCTCACAGGAGGCTGCTCATAGGAAAGAAGAGAACGAGGGGGCTTGGAGCTGGAAGCTTGCCTCAGGTCGGTGAGGAAGCTGCGAGGGAGAGCGAAGAGGAGATAAGGAGACTCGTAGAAGGGGCGGACATGGTCTTCATAACTTGCGGTCTCGGTGGTGGGACTGGAACTGGTGCCGCTCCGGTTATAGCTGAAGCCGCGCAGGATGCGGGGGCATTGACGATAGCAGTGGTCACATTCCCCTTCTCGGCCGAAGGGGCCGTTAGGAGGGCGAATGCGGAGGCTGGGCTCGAAAGGCTGAGGGAAACCGCGGACACGGTAATAGTAATTCCGAACGACAAACTGCTCGAAGTCGTTCCGAACTACCCTCTGCATATAGCCTTCAAGATAGCCGACGAAGTTCTCTTAAGGGCGGTGAAGGGGATAACCGAGCTGATAACGAAGCCAGCCCTCGTGAACTTGGACTTCGCGGACGTGAAGACGATCATGGAAAAGGGCGGAGTGGCGATGATAGGGCTTGGTGAGGCGAGCGGAGAGGATAAGGCGTCGGAATCCGTAAGAAAGGCTCTGAAATCCCCGTTGCTCGATGTGGATATAACCGGTGCCAAAGCCGCTCTGGTAAACGTAACGGGTGGCCCGGACATGACCATAGAGGAGGCCGAGAGCGTCGTCGAGGAGATATACAGCAAGATCGATCCGGAGGCGAGGATAATCTGGGGAGCAATGATAGATCCCGAATTGGAGAACACCATGAGAACGCTCGTAATCATAACGGGAGTGAAGTCCCCGCAGATATTGGGAAAGAAGACCCCGCACCTTTCGAGGAAGTTCGGAATAGACTTCGTGAGGTAAACTTAAATATCGTTCGCGATCGGATTGGATTATGCAAATTCCCTCCGTGGATGAACTGAGGGCGAAGTTTCAGGAATACGTAAACGTCCTCAAGATGGCGAGGAAACCGGATAGAGAGGAGTTCATAACGACTACGAAGATATCGGTAGCCGTCATGTTCGTCGTGGGTTTAATCGGATTCTTCATATACATCCTGATGCAGGTCGTTCCGGAGGTGTTCAAGAAGTGACGAAGTTCTATGCGGTGAAAACTACAGCCAATCAGGAGAGGCTCGTCGCAAACCTTATGGAGATGACGGTTAGAAAGCACGATTTGGGGGTCTATTCCATACTCGCCCCCAAGGAGCTCAGGGGATACGTGATAGTGGAGGCGGAGGACTTTCAGAACGTTTTGAAGGCGATAAGGGGGATGCCCCACGTTAAGGGTGTGGTTAGGGGTGAGATAAGCTTCAACGAGATAGAACACTTCCTAACGCCCAAGAAAGCTGCAGAGCAGATAAAGGAGGGATACACCGTCGAGATCGTTTCTGGGCCGTTTAAGGGTGAGATGGCGATAGTTAAGAGAGTAGATACGGCTAAAAACGAGATTACGGTCGAGCTTTTGGATGCGGTAGTTCCGATTCCGGTTACGGTTAAGGCGGATCACGTTAGGGTGATCGACAAGAAGGAGGGGTGAACTATGCCGGAGCAGGTCGTCGAAGTTTTGGTTACCGGTGGAAGAGCGACGCCCGGTCCTCCTTTGGGACCGGCAATAGGCCCACTTGGATTGAACGTCAAGCAGGTCGTTGATGAGATAAACAGGAAGACGAAGGAGTTCGAAGGACTGGCGGTGCCGGTCAAGATAATAGTAAAGGAGGACAGGAGCTTCGAGATAGAAGTTGGTGTTCCGCCAGTTTCCGCTCTGGTTAAGAGGGAGCTCGGAATAGAGAAGGGAGCCCACAAGACGAAGCACGAGACCGTAGGAAATTTGACGATGGAGCAGGTGATAAAGATAGCGAAGATGAAGAGAAAGCAGATGCTCTCATACACTCTAAAGGCGGCGGTAAAGGAGGTTTTGGGCACGTGCGTTTCCATGGGAGTTACGGTGGAAGGAAAGCATCCTAAGGAAGTGATAAGGGAGATCGAGGAGGGCAAGATCGAAATTCCAGAAGAAGAATGATTATATAAATTTTAAATTTTAGTTTTTCATCGCAACCGTTATATTTCCGTTTTCGTAATTCCTATCGAGTGGGGTCGTGGCGTAGCCAGGTAGCGCGGCGGGCTCCAGCGGTGTGATGAGCAATGGGTCTGCTGAGGTGTGATGACCCGTTGGAGCTCTGACCGAAGAGACCCGCTGGTCGTGGGTTCAAATCCCACCGGCCCCACTCCCATAATTTTAAATTCTTTCCGAATCATAATCCATCGATGAGGCTGATTCTGTTGATGCTTCTTCTCCTCATTTATCCGGCGAGCGGTGCGGTGATAAAGGGGACGGTTTACTCTTGGGAGAACCTCGAACCCTTACCAAAAGCGATAGTCACGATAAACACCACTCCTGAGCAGAGGGTCGTGGCGAAGAACGGAACTTACACCTTCGTCGTCCCTCCCGGAACGTATGAGATTAAAGCATACTACTACAGCAACGGAGAGCTCGAACTCTACGACAACGAAACTGTAACGGTAAGGGGAAACGGAACCTACGTTTTGGACTTAATCCTGTTTCCACGGCTGAATTTAAATGAAAGCGTTCCTAACATCCAGCTGAGTTTGGGAAAGAGAGAGGGGGGTTTCCCTCTTTTCTGGCTTGCTCTGGCGATTGTACCCATAGCTTTCATCCTTTATTGGAAATTCAGGAGGAGAAAGGTAGTGGAGGAAGAGCTTCCGGAGGATCTCAAAGAGGTGGTAGAAATAATAAAGAATGAGGGCGGTAGGATAACTCAGAAGGAGCTAAGGAAAAAGCTTGGATATTCGGAGGCTAAGATCAGTTTAATGATAGCGGACTTAGAAAGGAGGGGAATAATAGAGAAGGTCAAGAAGGGTAGGGGAAACATACTATTCCTCAAGAAGTGACCGAATTACTCTGGCCGGAACGCCTCCTGCCAATACGTTTGGAGGTATGTCCGAATTAACGAGACTGTGTGCGGATATTATTGAGTTATCTCCTATCGTAACTCCTGGCAGTATCGTGCAGTTCGCCCCTATCGTCACGTTTCTTCCTATCTTAACCTCTCCAACCCTAAGCTCGTTTACGAGAAATTCGTGGGCAAGAATTACTGTATTGTAGCCTATTATGGTGTTGTCCCCTATCTCTACGAGTTCGGGGTAGAATACGTCCACGGTGGATTCGAGGCCGAAAGCCACGTTTTTTCCCACCTTAACGCCGATCCTCCTTAAAAGCCATCTCTTCAAAGATAAAGAGGGGAGAATTCTGCATAATGCAACGACAACGTAGTTTATTGCAACCCTAAGCGGGTTCTTCACCTTCGTCCAATAACATAGGGAGTTCTTGTCTTTGGCCTTTATAACGGTCCTCACCCTTCTCATGTTTTCTTGCCCTTCAGAACGGGAATTAAATCGTGTCTCTTTATCTTCACTAAAACTCTCTTGATACCCTCCCTTAAGTTATCCAACTCTCCCTTCTTAGCCGAGATGGGATATATTACATGCTTCCACAGATACCACGGGGGATGCATTCCCAACTTCTCGACTATTCCGTTTAGGGTTTCATCGGGATTTTCGACCTTGTCCATCTTGTTAGCTGCCACGAGGACGTCGAATCCGAATTCGTTGAGGAATTCGAACATCTCCACATCTACTGGAATCATTCCCCTCCTCTCCCACCTTTCGACGACATCCAAAAACGACTTTGCATCGATCACGTGCACAGCAACTACGATCCTTTCCGCATTCTCCTCAATGTAGCGGACTATGAAGTCCTTGACTCTCTCGTTAAAATCCCTGCTAACTCCCGCTATATATCCAAAACCGGGAAGATCCGTAATTAGTAAGTCTCTAAACTTTATCTGATTGGGCTTGATCGTAGTTCCGGGCCTCTTTCCCTTTCTAACCCTCACTCCAAAGAGTTGAGAGAATAGGGTAGATTTGCCGACGTTCGACCTGCCCACAAAAACAATTTCGAGCATTCTCACGGCCACAGTCCGTAAAAGACGTTCAACACAATGACTATGAATCCCGTGGCTATTCCGAAAACGACGATACTCTTGGGGCTGATCTTTATCTGCGCCTTCTCCTCCTCGAAGTATCTCATTATACCAGCAGAGGACATCAGAGGCGGTGCGCTGGTGTCTCTCCTCTTAGCCATGCAACAGGATATATTTTCCAACTATTTAACGTTTATTATTCCACCTCCCACAATCCTCAGAGCACGAAGAGCCTAACAACAGCCGTTTCAACCAAAAAAACTAAGTATTATTGGGGATCTTATCCCTGATCCCCACACCGTATCCTTTCGCTCGGTTTAACTATGGGAAGATGACCTTTACCAGACTCTCCTGTAGGTCGCATCCGCGTAAAAGGTTGAATCCACTAAGACATAACCTTTAAAGATTGCACCCCTAAGTAATGTTTGAAATGCCCCCGTGGGGTAGTGGACATCCTGGAGGTCTCCGGAACCTCCGACCCGGGTTCGATTCCCGGCGGGGGCGCTTACGGATTAGCTAGACCAAATGCACCTCACCGATTTTTTAATTTTTTATCCAGATCTTACGGTCGAACTCATTCCGAAGATCATCCTATCAGCTGGGAGATGACGTTTTCCGCCATCTTCTTGCCTAAAATCGAAGGCAGTCTGTCCTTGTTCCTTATCAAATCCTCCTTGCTCTTTATACCCGCCCTAAACAACTTCCTCGCCCTCACCCTTCCGATGCCCTTCAACTCTACGAGATCAAGCAACTCCTCCTTAACCCCGTGTCTAATTCTCAGAACTAACTTGTCGAACCCCTTTATTCCGTAGAACTCCGCTATTCTCGACAGAGAATGGGAGAGCCACTCCGCCGTCTCCACGATCCTCCTCAAATCTCCCGGGGCTATCCCGTATTTGGAACATATCGCGTTTTCATCGACCTCGTTTATCCAATCCATAAGGCATAGAGCCGTTTTGAGCTCCCTCAAACTCCAGTCGTCCAAGGGAATTCCCCTTTCCGTAGCTTCCTCGATCAACCAGACGTCCGACTTCCTGACGTAGATCTTCTCCATGTCGGGAGACTTGGCTATGAGATGGAGGATTTCGAACTCCGGGAGTTTCCAATCCAAGCCTTCAGCGAATATGTGTCCGGTTAGGGGATCGATGTAGAGCTTGGAAACGAGCTTTCCGAAGTCCGTAGGAGATACACGCTCGTAATCGAACTCCACCATTCCCCAGCTTTCAAGCTGAATAAGAATATTCTCCACCGAAGGGAATGTTCCGTTCTGGTGGAAGAAGAACGTTTTCGAGAAAAACTCCTCCATTTCTCTCAAGCTTTTGGCGAACCCCTCAGCTATGAGGGAGAGAACGTGAAATCTAATGTGATTTTCCGCTCCCAGCTTCGACCTGACCCTCTCCACCTCACCCAAAACGTATCTCCTAACGACCTCCTTTCCCTCCTTCTCGCTCTTAACGAGCACTATAGCTTCTCCCCTCTCGTCCATTCCCGGCCTTCCAGCCCTTCCGGCCATCTGCTTGAACTCCATGACCTTTATCGGCTTGGAATACCCGTCGAACCTTCTGTAACTCTTTATCACCACCCTCCTCGCCGGCAGGTTCACCCCGGCCGAAAGGGTTGGAGTCGCACAGAGAACCTTTATCCTTCCCTCCCTAAACGCCTTCTCGATCGCTGTTCTCTGGGAAGGAAGGAGTCCAGCGTGATGGAATGCGCAACCCCTCAAAACGCATTCGTATAGCCTTCTGCTCATCTCCCCGTCGTTCTCCTCTATTACAGATTTGGCAACGTCTTCAAGCTCGGAATCGACGTATCTCTCCGTAATCTCGGACAAATTCAATGCGGTCCTTTCGGCATTCCTCCTCGTCGAATCGAACACCAGAACCTGCCCTCCCTTTTCCAAGCAGTCCTCCACCAGATCCTCGAAACCTCTTCCGACGAACTCCACGGTCTTAAAACCGTTGGAGTATAGCTCGATCCTTCCCTCGACGAATATCCCCTCGTAGAGAGGGACGGGTCTCCAGTCGCTTTTAACGATTTCGGCATCGAGCCACTCCGCTATCTCCTCTACATTCGGAATCGTGGCGGATAGTGCTATGATCCTCAACTCGGGATTCAGAGTCCTCATCTTCGTTATAAGAACCTCCAAAACCGCTCCCCTATCCGGAGAGTCGAGAAGATGTATCTCGTCCACCACGAGGCATGTAACTTCTTTGATCCACTTGGCGTCGTTTCTTAAGAGGGAATCCGCCTTTTCGGCCGTGGCCACCACTATATCCTTTCCGGAAAACCACTCGTCCTTCGAATCGTAGTCTCCGGTGGATATTCCAACTTCTACACCTATCTTCTCCCACTTCCTAAACTCCTCGAACTTCTCGCTTGCGAGAGCCCTAAGGGGGACGACGTAAAGACACTTTCCACCCATCAGAACTTCGTGAACCATCGCAAGTTCCGCTATTAAAGTCTTACCGCTCGCCGTAGGAATCGCGATGACCATGTTCTTCCTTTCGAAGAGACCCTTTCTTATGGCTTCCTCCTGAGGGGGGAACAGCTCCCTTATTCCCCTCTCCTTGAGAACATCCACGACGTAACTCGAAACGTGATCGGCGAGTTCTTCAATGTCCATCTCTCGGATCTCCGAACTCCGATCGCAAAAGCTTATCGGTCGCGACGTGGCCGAATGTCCATGCGATACGACATCGCCGGAGTTGGCCCGGCTTTGGTGGACTACATATACTCCATAGACGAGTATCCGGAAAGGGGAGGACATGCGGTGGTAAAGGGCTCCATCAGAATGCCCGGCGGAGCGTGTGCGAACGTGATTGCTGGACTTTCCGGATATGGAGTCAGGTGCAGATTTTACTCCACGATAGGTAGGGACGAGAACGCCGAATTTTTCATAGAAAGCATGAAGAACGTAGATCTGAAGCTAAACGTTACGCACGAATTAACCGGAAGGGTGGACGTTTACGTCGACAGATGCGGGGAGAGAACTTTCTTCGTCCATCCTAACTCCGCCGGGATAGTAAAGCTTAAAATAGACGACGAGGATTTCGGGGAAGTGGAGCGATTCTACTTGGATCCCTTTCCGTCGGAGAGGAGCTTCGAAGTCCATTTAAAAATCGCGAAGAAGGCAAAGGAGCACGGAAAGCGAGTGATTCTGAACCCCGGCTATCCATACACCAAGTTAGGATTCGAGAAGCTCAAGGAGCTTTTGAAGTTTACGGACATCGTGATCATGTCCAAGCAGGAGTTCGAATGCCTGAGCGTTGAAGAGGATGATTTTCTGAAGTTCGTCGAAGTCCTCGTAATAACTCTCGGAGAGAAGGGAAGCAGAGCTTTGACGAAGGACGGAGAGTTCTACCATCCCTCATTCAAAACCGAAGTCGTCGATACCACCGGAGCCGGAGACGCTTTTGCGGTGGGATTCCTATACGGTCGCATGAAAGGTCTGCCTTTGGAGAAGTGCCTAAAGCTCGGAAACTTCGTCGCGAGCTACAACGTCCGTCACTGGGGTGCGAGAAACTTCCCGCCGAAGTCGGAAGTTGACAGATTAATCGATCTCGACGACCTCTAAGACTTCGAGAGGGATCCTCTGCAACCTCTTTCCTATTTCCGACTTCGCTATTCTTATTGCATGCTCCCTGCTCTGAGCGTTGAATACCTTCATCTCGAAAACCAAACCGACTAAGGCCGTTCCCGCTACCATAAAAACGCTCTTCAAATTTTCCCCGCACTTAGGACACTGCGTAACTCCTACGTCAATTTCAACGAAGTCGAGGTCCGGATGGAGTCTCTTTCCAGCTTCTGCCACCGCTATGTTCATAGCATCCTTCACAGTCCTGACGTTCCTGACTATCCAGGCCCCCTGAAGGACGACCAAGTAGTTCGGCATGGACTACACCGAAAATGTCTCCCTGACCGCTTTATTAAAAGCTATCTCTCCTATAGACTTGACATGCCTGCAAGCCTCCAGTAGGGACTCAAGAGCCAATTTGCACGGAGCTCCTTCCTTGGAACTTCTTATGTTCAAAATCCTCTCCTCAAGATCCTCGGCCATCTCTATCCCGTTCTCGCACTCCAAAACGTCTCCTTCGAAGTAGGATTCCAGAACCATCCTGAAAACCCTTCTCAGATCCAAGAGGACCGGCAGAATCTCTCTATCCCTCCACTCCGCGACGAATTCCGAAGTATCGTATAGCGCATCCGCGACCTTCTCCAAAAGCTTGGCTATCAATCTCATTCCCAAAAGTTGCTTCAACTCGTCCCATCTCGCGGGGCAGGATATTTCTCTAAGAAGTCTATGTTCGAGCCTTAAAGCCAGCAAATAGAATCTGTCCGCCTCCTCCTCAAGTTTAGGAATCACATCGAGTGCGGAAGGGTTTCCCCTCCTGATGAACTCCTCTATTACGTCCATCATCTCCATAATTATCTGGCACATCCTCTTAAGAACGCCTTTTACGTCGAAATCCTGAGTGGACAACAGACACTTCATCACTATCCTTCCGTCCGCGACGTCAATAATCTCCATACCTATAAGATCCCGAACTATCTCCCCGAGCTTCGTTATTACCCTCGGAGAAATGGTATCTTCTATAACAATCTCGTCCGGCCCCTGAATGTAGAGGGCGTAGATGAACCTCCTGAGGAACTTGTCCTCGACGCTCGGAATCCTGTCTATCTTAACCTTAAAAACGTTTTCAACGCTCTTTTTTGGAAAGATCTTTACTACGCATCCGTCTACCTGTAAAATGAGTTCATCGCCCTGATCCAGTCCGTTCTCCTTAACCCACCTCTTAGGCAGGCTTATCATGTAGCTCGAACCGCCGATGAGTTGCAACTTTCTTATTTCCATGCAATACGTATCCATTTATATCGTTTAAACATTTTTGCCGTCCGTCAGCGTTTTAATCTTTTCCTAAGAATTTTCCTTGAATTCATCAAAACTCTTTCGATATCATAAACCCCGGCACCTTTCAGAATTCTTACGGCCATTTCGGTGTCTATGAAATCTTCCGGCGAGTGCGCATCGGTATTTACCACGAGTTCACATCCTACTTCCCGCGATATTCTTGCGACGTGTCCGTTCGTTAAGCAGTGTCCCTTTCTCGCCGAAATCTCAAGATAAATTCCGTTTTCCTTGGCCATTTCGGCCGTCTCGACGTCTATCAGTCCGGGATGGGCGAGGATGTCTATCTCCTCCTGAACGGCCGCGAAATTCGTCCCCTCCTTCACCGGCTCGACTATGGTCTCCCCGTGCACGACAACGATTTCGGCCCCCTCCTTCCAAGCCAACTCGACGGCCCTTCCTATAAGATTCGGAGGGACGTGCGTGATTTCAACTCCGAATACGACGTCTATTTCGTAGTCGTCCCTAAGATCCATGAGATTTCTTAGATTCTGCATTATCCAGCTTAAGTTCGTGAAATCTGCGTGATCCGTAATTGCTAACCCCTCGTTACCCAGTTCGGCCATCCTCCTTATCATCTCGGAGGGAATTAGCTCCCCGTCGCTGAAGACGGAATGGGTGTGGAGGTCGATCATGGTAAAAATTCACAACGTAAAAATAAGACGTTTTCCTAATACCTACATGGACATCGAAACGATTATCTCGGATAAGAAAAGCGGGCAGTCGAAGATAATCGCAATGACGTTAGAACTTTTAAAAAGGCACAAGAAGAAGGCGGAAAGGCTGGAGATCTGCAGAAAGATCTGCGAAGCTCATAAGGCGATGGCGGGGTTGAGGTGGATTTTGAAGTCATTGGAGGAGGGGAGGTCGGTTTCGGAGATAGAGGAAGAGATAAGGCGGATGGAAGATAGATGCGTTCGGAATTTGGAAGGTATCGTTGAGGGAAAAATTATTGCAACGATAAGCAGGAGTCACTTGGTCGAGAGGGCTTTACTTAAGGCCAAACACGTAATAGTGCTGGAATCCACTCCGGGGGGAGAGGGTTTGGAGATGGCGAGGTTTTTGAGGGGGAGGGGACTGCTGGCAACCACTTTCCCAGATTCAGCGTTAAGTTACGCCGTAAAGGTTTGCGATGCCGTCGTGGTAGGAGCGGATGCCGTGACTGAGAGTTATTTCGTAAACAAAACCGGAACCCTCCCGTTGGCGCTAACAGCGAAACACTTCGGCAAAGTCTTCTACGTCGCCTCTCCATCCTACAAGTTCGCGGACGTGGATTTCGAAGAGGTCGTGGATACCACGTTCAGAGAGGAGATGCTTTTCGAAAGGATTCCGAAGGAGCTCGTGACCGAATTCGTAACGGATTAGAAAATTTTTTCTCTTTCTTCGACGATAAAAATCTCATGGAGTTCATAATCGTCAGCGTGGGTAACGAGATCCTTAGCGGAGACATTTCGAACACCAACGCCACCTACATCGCCAGAAGGCTCACCCACAAGGGTCACAGAGTCATCAGGATAATCGTCGTTCCCGACGAAATCGATGAAATTGCTGAGGAGATAGATAGGGCAAGGAGGAGGGCGGATTTCGTTTTGGTAACCGGAGGGCTGGGTGCGACTCACGATGACGTGACTACCGAGGGTGTGGCGAAGGCTTTGGGGAGGAAGCTCGTTCTCTACGAGGAGGTCTTCGAAGAGTTGAAGAGGAAATTCCCGGATGCAAACGAGGAAGCTTTGAAGAAGGTCTGCACGTTTCCCGAAGGTTCTGAAGTAGTGGAAAACGATGTGGGTGTAGCTCCGGGTTACGTCGTCGAGAACGTCGCTGTGATGCCGGGAGTTCCGGCGGAGATGGAGGACGTTTTCGAGAAGATTCTTCCGAAGTTCGGGGAGAGCGATTACTACGAAACTACCCTCAAAGTCGATAGGAAGGAAAGCGAGATGCTCGGGGAGTTGAACGAGGTAGTCGAAGAGTTTAAAGACGTTCAGATTGGTTCCTATCCGAAGCAGGGTTACGTAGTGATAAAGTTCTCCGGAAAGAGCAAGGAGAGAGTTGAAGAGGCTAAGAGAAAGCTCGCAGAGCTTTTGGGGATTAACTCATAGCCGTTTATGAGGCCGTTCGTATTTATAAACATCGCCTCGAGCGTGGACGGAAAGATAAGCGATGAAAGGAGAAGACAGCTTAGAATTTCGTGTGACGAAGATTTGAGGAGGGTTGACAGGCTCAGAGCTGAGAGCGACGCTATAATGGTCGGAATCGGAACAGTTCTTGCCGACGATCCCAAGCTAACCGTTAAGAGTCGGGAATTGAGGATGTGGAGAGTCAAAAGGGGAATGCCCGAGAACCCCGTTAGAGTTGTCGTGGATAGCAGATGCAGAGTTCCATTGTATGCTAAAGTCTTGAACGACGAAGCGGAAACCATAATTGCGGTATCCAAGCTTGCTGATTCTAAGAAGGTTGATGCATTAAGAAGGAGGGGTATCGAAATTGTGGTTGCGGGGGATAGTAGGGTTAACTTGAAGGCTTTAATGGAATATCTACACGATAGGGGAATTAGGAAGGTCATGGTGGAGGGAGGTGGAACGCTCAATTACGGTCTTTTAAGAGAAGGACTCGTGGATGAGATCTACGTTTATTACGGAAACATGATAATAGGTGGCTCAAAATCTCCGACATTAGTGGATGGCGATTCCTTCGATCCACCCATAAGGCTCGAATTAATTTCAGTCGAGAGACTTGGAGGGGGGGTGCTGACGAAGTGGAGAGTCAAGACCGGATTTTGTCATCGAGCATCTTCAAGAATCTCCTCCTCAAAACCTGCGCTTCGGTAATCCTTCCAGCCTTTCTGAGTTCTAACATTTTTAAATAGACGTCCTTCGCTATCTCGTTAAGCCTTTCGTCGAAAACGAACGGAAGGTTTTGAAGGCACGATTTAGGAATGGTTATAGTCCCCACACCCCTCGCGAGTCTTCTTATTTCCTTCTGAATCGTCTCAGTTTGAAGGTAAAATGCAACGTAGTAAGGAGAAACCCTGCCATCCTTCACCCTCAATATGTACAGCCAATCGTCCGCTACACCCTTTTCAGATTCATCCGTTACGACTGCAGTTCTACCGATACATCCCACTCCAACCCTAACGAAGAGAACATCACCAACCTCCACCCTCGCCCTCTTTTTGTCCATTACCGAACCGGGCGGAACGAACCTTCTATCCCTGCTGAAATCCAAACCTAAGTCCGTGACGACCTTTGCCGATATAAAGGGAATTCCACTGTCCGATAAAATCCTTCTTTTCCCGTATTCGGTCGCACCGCTCCTCACATCCACAACATCTCCGAGTCTCAAATCGGTTTTCAGTGATATCCTTTCTATATAGAACTCCGGATAGAGAACGTCTCCCTCCAAATTAACTGGTTTTGCAATCTTTTCGAAATTCGATAGATCGCTGAGCCTTTCTATTTTCGCCATAAGAACCGAACCTTCGTGCTTACCTTTAACGCCCAACAGCACGCAAGTCTTAGACGTCGTTCCCGGAAAGACGTTTCTCGGTAGAGATATTATTGCAAAGATTCTCACATTCTTGAGAATGAACTTCCTGACGTACGATAGCTGGGTGTTGGCGAAGATTCCGAACGGCAGTATTATACCTATCGCACCACCTTCCTTGGCGAGTTCTACGAACTTTTCAAGAAATAGAATCTCTAAATAGAATCTCTATCGCTTGGGATCTCCTACCTCTCCCCAATTCGAATCTGTCGAGCAGTCTCTTATCGACGACCTTACCGTACTTTGCCGAAAAGGGAGGATTGCCCACTACGACATCGCATTTGCCTTCGAACCCCGTTTCCTCCAAAGCGTTCATGATCCTCACTTCGAAATCTTCAAGCCTACTAACTACGTTTGGATCGATGTCTATGCCGACGATCCTCTTAAAACCAAAATCAGAGCCCGCCTTTAGAAAAACACCCTCACCGCATGCGGGATCTATCAGAATATCCCTTCCATTCGTAAGTTTCGAACAGAATTCGACTATGAACCTTGCCAAATAATAGGGAGTCCAATATTGACCGAAAACCTTCTCCTTTTTACTGAAATGCTTTTCAGCCTGTTTGGACTCGTACTCTCTTTTCAGCATATTCCAATCACCTTCTCAAGCAGAAACTTCATATCCTCGTTGTGTTGCTTAGATGCCAACGCAAAAGCCTTTACAGTATCAGTTATGACTTCCACGTTCGAGCTCGATATTTTAAGCATAGCGGTTTCTTTTGCTTTCGCGGGTCTTCCTATTAAATCTTTTTCTTCGAGACTTCTCACCCATACGCAGAGGTACACCATCGCTTGATAACCCACCGCCTTCTGCTTGTGCTTCAGAGCTATTTCGACGAAGTGTTCCTTTCCAAACTTTACGTAAATCGGAACAATTTCTTCCAACCTTTTAAACCCATAAAGAAATTCGTCGCATTCTTTCCTAATCAGTTTCTCACTTTCTTCTATAGTCGAATCTACGTTTTCAACGAAATCCAACAGCCTTTCGAGATCCTTTCTTCTGAGAATGTCCAGCCTTTTGGCATGGAATATTATTTCGGCCAATTCGAATCCGAAAGTTCCGTTCGGAAATCTTATGAAATCTAAACCCTCCTTGGATGCGTACGATATCTGTCATTCCAGGTAATCGTTGGACGTAAGCTTTTCCCTCCTCGTAGCGATCTGAATGCCGAAGTTCAACTCATCGATCCACCTCTTGACCCTAACCTTGCCGGTTGGGGTTGTGAGGGGGAGCTTTACAATTATGCAATTCTCTTTTGGGTGGATGGATACCATAAACTTAGCAGATTAGATGTGCGGAAGACCGTTACGGTAAAAAGGTGCGTGCCTTAGTCGTTGGGGATGAAATCGATGAGCAGCGTGGACGTTAAAGCGTGCGTCGAGGAGCTTAAGGGGGAGATTGTAGGCGGTAAGGTCGAAAAAATCTACCACTATCCTCCTAACGAAATAAGGATCAAGCTTTACGCTAACGGGAGGAAGGATCTAACAATAGAGGCGGGAAGGAGGATTCATCTAACGAAATTCCCTAAGGAAAGTCCGAAGTTCCCTTCGAGCTTCGCGATGCTTTTGAGGAAGCACTTGGAAGGCGGAAGGATCGAATCGGTGGAACAGCACGATTTCGATAGAGTCGTCGTGCTGAAGATTATCAGAAGGGAGGAAAGCAAATATTTGGTTGCAGAACTGTTCTCGAAGGGGAACGTAATCCTTGCGGACGAGAAATTCAGAGTCGTGATGCCACTGAACGCCGAAAGGATAAAGCCGGGCGATTGTTACTCCTTCCCCCAGCCCAAGATAACCCCTTTCGATCTGAACATCGAAGTCATAGCGGAGATCTGCGGAAACGAGAGCAGAGAGATCGTAAAGGTTTTGGCGACGAAGTGCGGATTGGGTGGACTCTTCGCGGAGGAAGTTTGCCTTAGGTCCGGAATAGACAAGAAAAAGCCGGCCAAAGATTTGAACGAGGACGAATTGAAAAGGATAGAGAGGGCGATTTCGGAGGTTTTCGAGCCCGTAAGGAGGGGGGAGTTCAGACCCCACATAGTTTTGAAAAATGAGGAGTTCGTGGACGTTCTTCCGATAGAGTTGAGGATTTACGACGAATACGAGAGGAAGTTCTTCGATAAATTCAACGAAGCTCTCGACGAGTTTTACGCGAGGCTGATCGCGGAGGAGATAGAGAGGAAGGAGAAGGAGGAAAGCGAGGAGCTCAAGAAGTTGAAGAAGAGGTTGGAAATCCAGCTTCAGACCAAGGAGAAGCTTGAGAAGGAGATGGAGAAGTTCAGAAAGCTCGGAGATCTAATTTATGAGAATTATTCGGTGGTGGAGAAGCTGTTGGAAGCTCTCAGGAAGGCTAAGGAGATCTATCCTTGGGAGGAATTCAAGAGGAGGGCGGAGAAGGTCAAAGTGGTTAAGAAGGTCAGGAGGGATTCTGTAGTAGTTGAATTAGACGGGCATGAGCTCGAACTCGATTTGGAGAAGAGCATCCACGAAAACGCGGACTTTTATTACGAGAAGGCGAAGAAGGCTAAGGAGAAGCTTGAGGGATTGGTTAGAGCGATAGAGAAGACCAAAGAGGAGATGAGGAGAGTGGAGGAATTGGAGGCGAGGAAATTCCTGTCGGGGATGAGAATCGTTAGAAGGAGGGAGTGGTTCGAGAGGTTCAGGTGGTTCATAACGAGCGACGGATTCTTGGCCATAGGTGGGAGAAACGCCCAGATGAACGAAGAGATAGTTTCGAAGCACATGGAGAGCAAAGACCTGTTCTTCCACACTCAAACACCCGGAGCTCCGGCAGTTATCCTAAAGAGAGGACAGAAAGCTCCGGAGAAAAGCATAATCGAGACGGCGCAGTTCGCGGCCATATACTCGTCGCTGTGGAAGGAAGGCATGCACAGCGGAGAGGTTTACTACGTCCTACCAGAGCAGGTAAAGAGATCCGCAAAGGCCGGAGAGTATCTGCCGAAAGGTTCGTTCTACATAGTCGGAAAGAGGAACTACGTTACCGTAAAGCTCGAATGTGCCATAGGAGTGGATCTGAAAAATCTCAGGGTCATGGGAGGACCGAAGAGTGCGGTGGAAAGGCACTGCGACTACTACGTGGAAATAGAGATCGGAGAAAAGGATCCGAACGAGTTGAGCGTCGAGATAGCGTCGATTTTGGTTGAAAAAGCGAAGGAGGATGAAAAGCACATCGTAAGGAGTATAGCGACTCCGGATGAGATAATGAAGTTCCTACCTCCGGGGAGGTCGAGGGTTAGGGTTTAATAGATCGCCGGGAATTCTCAGTTATGATACCCGATTTTCTGTTTCAGGCTGAGGAGAATCTGGTCGAAAAGCCTTGGGGAGGTAGGTTCATAGCGGAGCTTAAAGGTGTGGAGGGGGACAGAATAGGAGAATCTTGGGAGTTTTCGGCACACCCTTCGAGGCCTTCGAAGGTGGACGTGGACGGAGTTCTGGATATGATCGAGCTCGTAAGGAAGTTCAGGGAAGAAATTATAGACGGTTTCGAGGAGTTTCCGATTCTGGTTAAGATAATAGACGCTAACGAGGATTTGAGCGTTCAGGTTCATCCGTCCGAGGAGATGGCGAAGCTTCTTGGTGAGAAAGATCACGGGAAGCCCGAAGCTTGGGTGGTGATTGATGCCGAGGAGGATGCGAAGATATACTTGGGTTTCAGGGAAGATGTTTCCCCGGAAGAGTTGAGGAGGGCTGTGGAGGAAGGTTACGTATTAAGTTTGCTGAACGAGGTAAAGGTTGGGAGGGGGGACGCTTTCTACATCCCCGCCGGAACGATTCACGCTTTGGGGAAGGGGGTTAGAGTTCTTGAGGTTTCGACGAATTCCAACGTGACGTATAGGATATACGACTATGGGAGGGGGAGAGAGCTTCATTTGGAAAAAGCCTTGAAAGTTCTGAACTTCAGCAAGACGAACGTTGAAGATCTCAGGCAGAGGGAGAGGAGGTTGAACGGATTGGTTAGGTTAATCGACACCGAGTTCTTCAGAGTGGATAGAATTGCAGAAAACGTCAGAATTGAGAACGAAGCTTTCGGCATACTCCTATGCCTGAAAGGAACTGTAAGGCTCAACGGGAGATTTGAGGTTAGGAGGGGAAAGTCCGTTCTCGTTCCGGCTAAGACGAAGGAGTTTGAAGTTGAGGTGGACGACGCGGAGGCCTATCTGATAACTCCCGTCGTTTAGCAAAAGATTTAAAAGATGAAGCTCAGAATGTTGCGGTTACATGGAGGAGCTCAAGCTTGTCGAACTGCTACTGACGGCGGAGATATACAACAGATTTGACGAGTTGACCGAAGACGACATACCCAAGCCCATCAGGAAGCTCCTATACAATAGAGGAGGAATAAACAGGCCGATCGTGATAAAGCAAGATGTGGCGACTAAATACGTGGGGAGAAGGGTGGAGGACATAATAAGGTCGATTCCTTTCGTCGATTACAACACGTTCACTAAGCAGATAAAGCTAACTTCTTTCGAAATAGCCGTCAAGTGGTTCGCTCAGAGGGGGATCGAGCTAATAAGGAGAAATCCCGTTTTAGCCTACTACTACCAGAACTACGATTCTCTGAACGTGTCATACGAGGAGGCGAAGAAGTTCAACAGGCCGAAGTACAGCGATAGAGAATGGCTTAGGAGCGTTTTGGCGGAAATGGAAAGGAATCCCGAAACGGCCGAGATGCTCGGTTTGGTTAGGGTGTATTCGCCGGAAGACATAAGGGTGGACTTGAGCGATGTAGCTTTAACGGACGACCAGATGGAGGAGATCAAGAAGCTGGAGATAGCTCTGGAGGAGAGAGAGTTCCTCAAGAGCATAGGACTTACGGACATAGGAAAGCTTCTCTTTATAGGTCCTCCCGGAACCGGCAAAACCACGACTGCGAGAGCTCTGAGCAAGAAGTTCGGTCTTCCGCTCGTTGAAGTTAAGCTTTCGATGATCACTTCCCAGTATTTGGGCGAGACTTCCAAGAACATAGAGAAGGTCTTCGAGATAGCGAGGAGGCTCAGCCCGTGCATTCTGTTCATAGACGAGTTCGATTACGTTGCTAAGACGAGGACGAGCGACGAGCACGCCGCGGTAAAGAGGGCGGTGAACACACTGCTGAAGTCGATAGACGAGATAAACATGGTGGAGGATGGAGTGATACTCATAGCCGCAACTAACCACCCGAGCCTTTTGGATCCGGCTGTGTGGAGGAGGTTCGACAAGATAGTCGAGTTCCCCGAGCCTTCCGAAAAGCTTAGGAAGAGAATATTCGAGCTTGCTTTAGCTAAAGTTCCCGGGAAATACGACATAGACGAGCTCGTCTCCCTTACAGAAGGATTTACTGGTGCGGAGATAAAGTTGGTCGTTAGGGATGCTGTCCTTAGGGCTTTGCTCGACGGGAGAAAGGAGATTACTCAGAGGGATCTGATAGAAGCTATAAAGGATGTGAAGAACAGGATCGACTTGAAATATTCGTATTAGGAGACCGAAAACTTATTTATTTGTGACGCACTTTTAATATCAGCGGGGGTTGCCGAGCCAGGAAAAGGCGCGGGGCTTAAGACCCCGTCCCGAAGGGGTCCGCGGGTTCAAATCCCGCCCCCCGCATTCTATATTTCGAAGTAATCCCTCTCGATATCCTCTTTTATTTCCTCTACGGTTCCTTCTCTGACGATTTCACCTTTGGAGAGGACGTAAACTCTGTCCGCAACTTCGAACGCTAAATTTATGTTTTGCTCCACAAGAAGAATGGACACACTCAACTCCTCCTTTATCCTCTTAAGTGCGTCGGCAATCTTTTTAACGACTATCGGGGCGAGACCGATCGATGGCTCGTCGAGGAGTACGAGTTTGGGCTTCGACATCAAAGCCCTACCTATCGCGACCATCTGCTGTTCACCACCGCTCATAGTCTTGACGAGTTGATTTCTCCTCTCTTTAAGCTTTGGGAAGAGATTGTAAACGTAGTTTAGCCTTTTTTCGTAATCCTCGAGCAACGCCCCAAGCTTCAAATTGTCCTCCACAGTCATGTTAGGAAACAGTCTTCTGCCCTCGGGACATATCGAAATCCCCATTTTAACCCTCTCGTGAGGCTTCAAATTCGATATATCCTTACCTAAAAAAATCACGCTACCTTCCGTCCTGACGAGACCACATATTGCCTTGAGAAGTGTCGTCTTTCCCGCTCCGTTGGGTCCCAAAACCGCGACGACTTCTCCCCTCCCAACCCTAACGTTGACACCCCTCAAAATTTGAGATTTGTCGTAAAACGCGCTGAGCTCTTCAACTCTCAGCATTCCCAACCTCCCAAATAAGCCTTTACAACGTTCTCGTTCCTAACGACTTCCTCCGGATGTCCTTCGAATATGACCTTACCGAAGTTCAAAACAACGATCCTTTCGGCCAGATCGAATAGCTCCTTAAGTTTGTGCTCTATAATCACTTGTGTTATCCCATTTTCGTTCAACATCTTCACTATGGAGCTCAAATCGTTCGCCTCCTTAGGACTCAAGCCTGAAAACGGTTCGTCCAAAAGCAGAACCTTGGGATTCGTCGCCAAGGCCATTCCTATGCTCAACCTTCTCAATTCTCCTTGAGAGAGGTTTTTGGCAAGCATTTTCCTCTTATCCCAAAGCCCAACCTCCTTCAACACTTCGGACGTTTTTCCGTTGGAACTGGCCACTTCGACGTTCTCCTCCACCGTCATGTGTTTGAAAACCTTTATGATTTGAAACGTCCTCACAACCCCCATCTTTACGAGTTTGCTCGGTTTTTTACCGACTATGCTCCTTCCGTTCAACCTCACATCTCCAGAATCCGGCTTTATGAATCCAGAAATGACTCCGAAGAGGGTGGTCTTCCCGGCCCCGTTCGGACCTATTATTCCCAATATCTCTCCACCCTTCACCTCAAAGCTCACGCCGTTCAGAGCTCTGATCTCCCCGAACTTCTTCGTAACCTTCACGACTTTCAGCATGCCAATTTGTTACTAATTTACATAATATTTAAATATTGTCCTTCTAACGCCCCGAACATGAGACTGCTCCCAGTTTTGCTCATACTCGCCATAGCGCCGGTGAACGCTGGGGTGATAAAAATAGGAGTGATAGGCCCGATGGAAACCAAATACGGAACGGCCATGGTCAACGCCGTAAAGCTTGCGGCGGAGGAGATAAACAGAAAGGGTGGAATTTTAGGCAACAAGATAGAGGTTGTCGTTGCGGACACCAAGCTGGACGCAAACACGGCCACATCCGAATTCAGGAGACTTGCAGTGGATGAGGGGTGTAAGGTGATTATAGGAGGATTTTCGAGCGGTGTCGCTCTCGCCATGATGAACGTCATGGCGGAAACGAAAGTTCTGTGGCTCGGAGACGCATCTTCCCCAAGACTCACCGACCTCGTTTCCAAAGACTACGATCACTACAAATACTACTTCAGAGTTCTGACTATGAACGCGTCCACTTTCCCGCTCGACATGATAGACATGCTCGACTTCCTCAGATCTGAAGGGATGAAGATAAAGAGGGTGGCGATAATAAGGGACAACGCCTTGTGGACGGAGGACGTTATGAAGAAGTTTAGACCGCTCCTCGAAAAACACGGATACGAGATTGTCATGGACGAGAAGGTTGGAAGGGGACAGTCGGACTTTTCATCCTTCCTGTTAAAGGCTAAAGAGAGGGCGGACGTGATAGTTCCAATACTCGCCCACGTGAGCGGTGTTCCTTTAATAAAGCAGTGGGCGGACATGGGAATTGGTATTCCTATAGCCGGACACGACTTGGCGGCGATAGATCCGGACTACTGGAATGCAACTGACGGGAAGTGTCTCGGGGAAATATACATAGCAGACGGCGGGGCGGTTCCTTCTCCAATAAACGATAAAATGAAACACTTCTTGGAAGCTTACAAAGCGAAATACGGACACCTTCCGGAAGCTTTCAGCGCATACGGTTGCTACGATGCGGTTTACCTATACAAGAAGGCCGTCGAGATGGCGGCAAAAGCTGGGAAAGATCCGTTCGATCCGGATGTGCTCGTGAAGTATTTAGAGAAGTTCAATAGGAGTCACCCCTTCGAAGGTGTGAGGGGAAAGATAGCTTTCACGAAAAACCACGATTTGGTTTGGGGCGACGGATTCATAAGGAACTGGGTGTGCCAGTGGCAGGATGGAAGACAGGTGGTTGTGTATCCCAAATACATGGCGACTGGAAAGCTAATGATTCCTCACCAAAAGAAGAAAACGCCGGGATTCGAACTCGTTACGGCTTTAGCGGGTTTGCTCTTGGCTACGGCCGTTCGTAGGAAATCGTAACTTTCTTAAATTTTTTCAAGCTCCTTCCGGAGGATGCTAGAGATTCTGATATACGGAATAATCATTGGCTCGATATGGACTCTCGTGTCTTCGGGCTTTAGTCTGGTTTTCGGAGTTGCGAGGATATTGAACTTCGCCCACGGAACTTTTTTCGTTCTTTGTGCATACATCGCGATCCTGCTGTTTCCATACTTGGGATACCTCTCCGTGATTCCAGCAGTAATTTTTACGGGTTTATTCGGATGGATCGTCTACAGATTCCTCGTAAGTCCGGTGAGGGATTACGAGGTCATGGTAATTCTGATAACGCTCGCTCTCGCTTTGCTCGTGGAAGAGATACTCTTGGCAGTATTTAAGGACGTATCCAAATCGTTCCCATCACCGGTTTCCGGAGTCGTTTTCGTAGCGGGAGTTCCCGTTCCTATGAACAGACTGCTAATATTGGGCGTAGCGATAGCCGTAACGATTTGCCTCGAATACTTCATGAGCAGGACGAAGATGGGAAAGTTCATAACCGCCACATCTCAGGATCCCGAAGCTTCGATGCTCGTCGGAATAGACGTCGAGAGGGTCTACTCCGTAACGATGGTCGTATCCGCTATGCTCGCCGGAATCGCCGGAATTCTATACGCCCAAATATATTCGGTAAATCCGGCCACGTCCCTTAGAGTTCTGATATACGCCTTCGCGATAGTGATACTGGGCGGTCTGGGAAGCGTCAGGGGAAGCATAGTAGCATCTTACATAATAGGATTCATTCAGGTGGCAATATCCATGCTTTTCGACCCGAGATGGGCCGAAATCGCCGCCTTGCTGACGATAATAGCAGTTCTAATAGTTAGACCGAAAGGACTCTTCGGGGTGGAGTGAGATGTGGTGGATAATAGCCCTCGCTGTGTTGGCGATAATACCGTTCGTATCTCCACCATCTCTCGTCTACCTGCTCGGATTGACGTTTATATTCGTAGTGTTCGTGGTGAGTTGGGATCTGATAGCCGGATATGCGGGGCAAATAAATTTGGGGCATACGGTTTTTATAGGAATAGGAGCATACACGACCGCCCTTCTGCAGACGGGAAAGATCGGCCTTCCAATATGGGCAACAATACTGATCGGAGGTCTGACCGCCACCGCGTTCGGATTCCTTATAGGGGCAATCTGTCTCAGGCTGAGGGGATACTACTTGGCATTGGTTACGGCCATACTTCCCCTGATATGCATTCAAATCCTGAACGTGTATTCCGAAATTTTCGGGGGATATGAAGGTATACCTCTCGGTCTCGACAAGGCACTGGCGAAAGATCCAATAGCGGAATATTACATAGCCCTAGCGTTCATGCTCGCATGCATCGTGGCGATAACGCTGTTAATCAGAAGTCCGCTCGGCATTAAGCTCAAAGCTATAAGGGAGGACGAAGAGCTCGCGGAAGCCATTGGCATAGATGTCGTAAGATACAAGCTGATCGCCTTCTGTCTCAGCGCGTTCTTCGCCGGGCTTGCAGGAGGAGTAATGGCTCACTACAGGATTACCGTTGGTCCGGATTTGTTCGACGTTCCCTTGATGCTGACGATAATTCTCGCCGCGGTCATCGGAGGCTTGGGAACGATATACGGGCCGATAATAGGAGCTTTCACGATATACCTCGCAAAAACGTATGTCTTCGCGAGAATCGTTCAGATGCTATCTCTAAACGTTTCCGACGAAATATTTCTTTACATCCTGCTGATAGTGGTAATACTGAAGTGTCCGGAGGGAATATTCCCCAAGCTGAGGAGGTTAATCGCATGATAATCGCGATTCCGAACAAGGGAAGGTTGAGCCAGCCTTCGCTCGAACTGCTAAAGCAGGCTGGAATAAAGCCGGAAATGGAGGAGAGAAAGCTGATAGTTCCGACAAATAACCCGAACGTTAGCGTTCTGTTCGCGAGGGCGAGGGACATTCCAGAATACGTTTACATGAACGCCGCGCAGGTTGGAATAACGGGTTACGACATGGTTTTGGAGAGCGGGGTGGACATCGAAGTTCTGCTGAAGCTGGGATTCGGGAGGGCCAAGCTCGTGATAGCGGTTCCGGCCGATTCAGAAATAGAGACTGTGGAGGATTTGGAGGGAAAGAGGGTTGCGACCGAATTCGGGAACATAGCCAGGAGGTTTTTCGAAGAGAAGGGAGTGAGTGTAGAGATAGTGGAGGTTTCCGGGGCATGCGAAAACGCACCCCACATAGGAATAGCGGACGCGATTCTGGATCTAACGTCCACGGGAACGACGCTAAGGATCAACAACCTCAGGGTTATAGCGGAGGTTTTGGAGACGGAAGCTGTTTTAATAGTGAATAAGGAATGCAGGGAGGATTTTGAAGTAAGAGCTCTGAGGACTTCGATACAGGGTGTTTTGAACGCGAGGGGGATGATGTATCTGATGATGAACGTCCCGGAAGATGCCTTAGAGGAAGTTAAGAGGATAGTTCCCGGGCTCAAGGGACCGACGGTGATGAAGGTCGAGGCGGAGGGAACGCTTGCTGTACACGTTGTAGTTCACGAAGACAGGCTCTTCGAGGTTTTGGAGAGGCTGAAGAAGGTGGGTGCGAGGGACATACTGATAATTCCCGTTCAGAGGCTCATCTACTGAAGAGCTTTAGGAACTGCTCCGCTATCACGTGGTAGTTCTTCACGACGAATTCTATCAGATCCGCAGCGATTTCGAGTCTCAGAAGCTGGTATGCCCAGACCTCGAAAACCTCGATCTTGGTTAAGTGGGCTATTCCGAAGAGGACGAGAGAGGAGGAGAAGGCGGAGAAGAATATTACCAGAAGGGTCTCCCAAAGCCTTATGCTCAGAACAGACCTTATCAGAATGACGTAGATCAAAATTACGGCGATGGGAGAGAACATGGCGTAGGTGGGGATCAGGCTCATAACCCAATATACCACACCGCAGAATACCACCGCTATTAGGTTGACCAGAAAGACGTCCAAAAACTTCCTGTCCCTCCCCACACCCTTGAGGCTCAACCACATGAACATGCTGAGGAGGTATATCAGCATGAGCGCGAATACGACTCCGAGCAGTAGGACTATCATCATTAAAAGTTTTTAATTTTATAATATTAAATTTACCCTCAAACTATTTATAGATCGATGCCGGAATTCGAATCATGATCGTCGTGGCGTCGAACCTTCACGGAAACCTCGTAGCTTTGAACGCTCTGCTTGAGAAGGTAGAAAAGCTCAAGGATGAAGGAAAGAAGATAAAGGGAATTTACGTTTTGGGAATCTTCGGATACATGCCCTATCCTAAGGAGGTAATGGAAAAGGTAATCGAAGAGGGAATAACGACCACGAGGGGAAGAATAGATCACCTCATAGCGAAGTGGAAGGACATAAGCGAGGAGGAAAAGGAGGAGATGCCGGAACTGCTCAGATTTATCGTGGAGTGGAACAGAGAGAAGATAGGAAAGGAGGGTAGGAACTGGATTAGAAACGAGGTTCCGTCGTTTTTGGTGGAGAAATTCGGAGACAACGAGATTCTGTTCGCATACGGCTGTCCCTTCGATCCTATAAACGGAGAAGTTCTGCCGAACCAACCGACTTCATACTACGAGCAGATAATACGACCGTTCAAAAAATACGAGATGATCGTCGTAGGCGGGCACGAGCCGTTCATAGCCGAAACTACTTACGGGAAGATAGTCTGTCCCGGGGCATGCGGTATATACACGAAAGCCGGCAGTCCGACTTTCGCTTTGATAGACACGAGGAACTTGGACGTTTCGATTTACGACTTCGAATTCGACGCCGGAGAGGTGGAGAGAAGGATAAAGGAGGAGAAGTTGCCAGAAGAAATCGTCAGAATTCTGCACCACGGAGTTATCTGAAGATGTGTCTCTTAACCCCTTCCATCCTTATAAGCGGTTTCGAGAGATGCCTCCTCGCGCAAGGAGGGACTTCGTAGAATCCCGTGTCAAGATCCCTCTCGATTTTTCTTCTAATCTTTTCGAACGCCCTCGTCTTGCACTTCTTACACCTGAAACCCTTTCCCTTCCCGGCGGAATCCATCCTCTTACCGCAGTTGGGACAAACGGGATTCTCCTCAACCCATATCTCCACCAGTTCTACGACGTTTATCTTCTCCAGATTTATCGTGTTTCTCTTCATCGAACCGTAAACCTCGACGAGATCCCCTCTCCTCAGCCTGCGTATCACATGTCTGAACTGCTTCGTCGGCTCGAAAGCGGCGCACTTCACCTCTCCGAACTTAGTTTCTATCGTGAAGAACACATGTCCCCCGGGTATGTCGTAAGGTTCTTTCAAAACCCTACCTCTAAGGATGTATGAGCGGTAGTTTTCGACTCTATCCGTTTCACTTTCATGAATCAGATGCATATCCGTCCCCTGATTGGTTATGAACACCATGTATCTGTCTATCGGCTCCGTTCTCACCATCTCGAACGCCTTCATTATCGCGTGGAAGTCATCACCTCTAATCCCGAAAAGAACAGGATCTGGAGAATTCGGAACCGCCACAACGGTCTCGTTGCACCAATCGACTGTATCCCAAGTTCCCGGATACGTTTCGTAATCCGCGTCGAAGAAAGATTCCTCATCCACCTCTCTCCTCTTACCAAATCGCTCGGGCTTTCTGTAAGCCAGAACCTCGTATGTGTAATCCGTAAGCTCCAATCCTATAGAAGCTAAAGCCCCTATCAGCCCCAGACCCTTCTTGAACTTGAGGTGAGGAAGCATGAACTTACCGATTATGAAGAGAGCCTCATCCAAAAGAACTACATCTCTAACTGCCTTAATAGCGAACTTCGACAGGTAATTGAGAACATCTCCATCTGCATCGACGAAAACCACTCCCGGATTCGTTCTTTCGTGCTTCAACTCCGCGTTCTCCTCCACAACCTCCCTAACTATGTCTATGACCTCATCCCTCCTCGAATCTTCGAGCTCGACCAAAAAGGATACCGCCCCGTTACCCCTCGTTTTGAAGGGTATCGTCGGATTAAGCCTTATGAGGCGTGGAAATCCCACTATCTTAAAACCCTCATTTTCGAGCCTTTCAATGGCTAAAGTAGCGAGATAGGTCGTGCACATTCCTTTCGGCGAATCTGTGTCGTCCATTCCCACCCAGAGCCTCATCCCATCCAACTGCAATCGCGATAGATATAAAGTTTTAAGCCCCTTAGATAATAACGATGGAGCGAAATTCGATAGCCCTCGTTATAGGATTCGCCTTCTTCTTGACGTTGACTGCTATGACCATAACAGCGCTACTAACGTTTGCTAAACGGCCGGAAGATAGGACTTTATGTTTGGTAAGTCTTTTCTGGTCTACTGTATTCACGTTGGCGTTCGGATACGGACTTTACGTCACATTCTTGAAACGCGTATGGTTCGCATCTACGTATTCAGAAAATTACGTAAACGAACTCTTAGAATCGATTCGACTCGAATTCGACAGAAGGGGATTCAAATACTCGATCAAGAAGAGTTTCAATTGCTACAGATTCTACGTTTTGTCTCCCTTCAGAGCTATTGTGACCGTTAGAGAGTGGACGCATTTCAGTTATGGGAGGTTAAGGGGATCGAAGGGAACGATTGTCGAAGTAAAACCCCATCCTTCCAATGCTCCAGAGGAGTTCAAGGAGGCGATGCGTCTTGCACTGATGCGTGTTGGTTTGTTCGAATTTGCCAGTGAGTGGTATTAAAAAATTAAAAGAGATCATATCTCTCAAGCCAGACGAAGCTCTCCCTTCTTCTCTTAACCGTGATCGGAATTACCCCTCTCTCGAACTCCTCCTTCGCTATTTCGAGAGGATCCGTCTTGTCCGTTTCGATTAACACTGGAGCACCCATCGCTATCTGCAAGGCCCTCGCACCGATTATACGGGCCTTCTCGAACCGAGTATATTTAAAAGGAAATGTGGATTTGATAGGCATCACCCCTTATGGGGCCGCCGAGATTTGAACTCGGGTCACCGGCTCCCGAAGCCGGGAGGATAACCAGGCTACCCTACGGCCCCATGGAAGCGGGCGAACTCCTTTATCACGGACTTATACGTCAGGAACATCCTCCTGCAACAATACCTCTCTATGCCGAGCTCGTCCAAGGCCTCCTTCGGAGTTTTTCCCTCCTCAAGCTTTTTCTTGTATTCCTCGTAGAGGTGCCCTATCACCGCACCACAGCTAAAGCATCTGACTGGAAACATTTGAAATCACCTGTATGAAGTCTGTCTCCTCTTTCTCGCACCCCTTCCTCCCTGCTTCTTTGGCTCCTTTCTCCTCACGTCGTTTACAAGCAAATACCTGTCATACTGAAGATAAGCTTTTCTGAGTTCCTCATCACCACTCCACTCCACGAGCCCCCTCGCTATCGCCGTCCTCGCTGCTTCCGCCTGCCCCATCACTCCTCCCCCTCTAACCGTTACGTCTATGTCCACTTTCTTGGCGAGATCCTTCGCTATTATGAGGGGTTCCATTATCGTCATCCTCGCAAGTTCGGGCTGGTAGATTTCGAGGGGGATCTTGTTTATCCTCACCCTTCCTATCCCCGGCCTCACCACCGCCTTCGCTATGGCGGTCTTCCTCTTACCGCTCGTGATCACGATCTTCATACTCAGACACCCCTAAACCCCAAATATCTGCAAACATCCGCGAGGGTTACGAACTTATCTGTCTTGCAAACCTTCTCATACAGAGCGCACTCTACGATTTCGAACTCCCTACCCTTCAACTCCTCCGGAACGCCCATGAAAACCCTCAGCCTTCTGAACGCCTCCCTACCCCTCCTGCTCTTCCACGGAAGCATTCCCCTCACGGTTCTCTTGAAAACCCTCTCTGGATGCCTCGGGAAGTAGGGCCCCTTCTCCTTGCTACCCCTGTCGTATTTCTCCTTATACCTCTGAAAGACCATATCTCTATCACCGGTTATTATTGCCTTCTCGGCGTTTACTACAACTATCTTCTCCCCGTTGAGCAACCTCTTGGCTATCACGCTGCAGAGCCTTCCAAGTATATGCCCTTCCGCGTTTATGACCCTGTAATCGTCACCCAACTGCTTAAGAACCCTCTTCACGTTGACCGTCATCGCAACCACCTTACGCCATTATCCTAACTCCCGAACCGGAAGGGTTCTGCTCCACCAATTCCCTAATCGTCAGACACCTCCCCCCCGCCTCTAAGATCTTCTTCTTCGCGGTTTCCGAGAAGCTCAGAGCGGCTACCGTTACTGCCTTCGTTATCCTCCCCCCACCCAAAACCTTGCCCGGAACGACTATCGTTTCTCCATCGCCAGCGTATCTCTGTATTTTAGAAACGTTGACCTCTGCATAAAGCCTTTTTGGACCCGCGAGCCTTTCTGCTATGTCCTTCCATATCGGAGCTTCGTTCATCGCTGAAGCTTTCAGCAGATCCTCGATGAGCCTAACGAGGTTCGGATTCGACTTCCTTTTGAGCCTCTTCTTTATCTTGCTCATAGCAGTGAATCGCCGTAGGATGGATATTTAAATGTTCCTCCACATCATCCGAAAAACTCTTCGAGAGTTTTTACTCCTGTAGCTTCCTTCTTTTTCCTTTTCTTTCTCTTTTTCTTCTTTTCAGCCTTTTCCTTGGGTTTTTCCTCAACCTTTTCGAGTCTCTCCTCTATCTCCTTCTCTATCTCCTCTTCCAGAGCTTCCTCCTTTTCCTCAACCCTACGCAACCCGTGTTTTCTTATGAACTCCTTTATCTCCCTCGCCCTCTTCTCCCCAACTAAAATCGCGAGTTCTTCCTCGGTAAAATCGTAAAACGCCGCAACGCTCGAAGCGATTCTCAAATCGGCCTTTCTCAAAAGGGTAAGGACGTAACCGAACATCTCCGTCAGTGCCTTCCTCTTAGACATGTGGGTATTTTTGGCGATCTTCTCCACTATCTTTCTGAACTTCTCCCTCCTATCCTTGAATTGGACGAGAAGTTGCCACACGTTCGGCCTCTGATACTTCGTCCACCCACCCTTAGGCTTGCTCTTCGCCTGCTGAACTCCCACGGTCATCAGATAGCTCGCGTAACGCCAGAGCCTGTAGAACTGCCTCCTCCTTACCCTTCCCAAGAACATGTCCGCCCTCGAAAGGACGAGGTAGGCTTTGAGCAAGTCCTCCCCTTCGTATTCGAGCGGAAGGTTCTCGTCTATCCAAACTATCAGATCTTCCGGAGATTCGTCCAAAAGCATCGCCTCTCCGTAAACCGTCGGACTGAAACTCTTAAAAATCTTCTGCATGACCTTGAAAACGTCCGTCTCCTGAGTCCTCTTCGAAACCACAACATCCTCAAGCCTTATCTCCTTCTTCCCCTCCGCTATCGCCTGAAGATCGTTTATCGCCGCCCTCAAATCCCCACCGGCATTTTTGGCTATCGCCTCCAGAGCCCTTCTGTCGGCCTTTATTCCCTCGGCCGAACAGATCCTCTCCAAAACCTTGACTATCTGCTGGGTGGTAAGCCTTCTGAACGTTATCATCTCGCAAAGACTTCTCAGTTCGAGAGATAGGGCGTAGGGATCGTTCGCCGTTAGTATAAGGGGTTGTTTCGGCTTTCTCTTGAGCAACCTTATCAAAGCTCCTTCTCCACCGAAATCCTCCTTCTTGTGGATGTTGTCCACTTCATCCAGAATTATGAGCTTTAGCCTCCCCTCTTTAGAGGACAAAAACTCACCCTCATCGCTCAGAGTTTCCGTAAAGACAGCCTCACCCACGATTCTCCTTATAACCTGCCAGTTCCTCTGATCGCTCGCGTTTAGCTCTACAACTTCCCAGCCAAACGTGTTCGCGAGAGCTAAGGCGAGGGAGGTCTTACCGACACCCGGAGGACCGGCAAAAAGCAGAGGCTTTTGAGGAATACCCTCCTCCCACTTCTTCGCCCACATTACGACCTTCTCTATTATATCGCGAGGGGCCACGACTTCCTTGAGCGTTTTGGGTCTATACTTCTCCACCCAAAGCATCACACGGATTTCGATCGTAACGGGTATTAACATTTCCGTGAAACTCTTTCCGATGATCGATTACGATGCCGTGGGTTTAAAAGTTGGAATCGAGATACATCAGCAACTCGACACCAAGCACAAGCTGTTCTGCAACTGTCCAACCGTTCAGAGAGATGTGGAGGAATCGAATTTCAAGTTCTTCCGCTACCTTAGGCTGAAGAGGAGCGAGATAGGTGAGGAAGACAGAGCGGCAAAGGAGGAGGTGATGAGGAGCAGGAGGTTCATCTATAAGGCCTACGATACGACCTGTCTGGTTGAGGCGGATGAGGAACCGCCGAGAGAGCTCAACATGGAGGCTTTGAAGATTGCAGTTCAGATAGCGAAGATGCTCAACATGGAGTTCGTCGATGAGGTTCACGTAATGCGTAAGATTGTCATAGACGGAAGCAACACCACGGGATTCCAGAGAACAGCCCTCATAGCTTTCGACGGCTACATAGATGTGGACGGGCAGAGGATCGGCATAGCGACACTCTGCTTGGAGGAAGAAGCCTGCAGAAAGATCGAGGACAGGGGGGATGTTGTTGTCTACTCCCTCGACAGATTAGGAATCCCTCTCGTCGAGATAGGCACGTATCCGGACATAACAACGCCCGAGATGGCGAAGAAGGTTGCTAAGAAGCTTGGAATGATACTTAGATCCACTGGCAAGGTTAAGAGAGGATTAGGGACGATAAGGCAGGACGTGAATATATCGATAAGGGACGGAGCGAGGATAGAGATAAAGGGCGTTCAGGATCTGGACATCCTCGATAAGATCGTCGAATACGAGGTGATCAGACAGCTGAATCTGCTAAAGATAAGGGATGAGCTGAGGGAGAGAAAGGCGGAGGTCGTTAACGAAATCTTCGACGTTACGGACGTGTTCGCGAACACGAAATCGAAGGTTATAGCTAAGGCCATAAAGAGCGGAGGAAGGGTGAAAGCGATTCTGCTTAGGAGATTCGCTGGTATCGTCGGCAGAGAAATCCAGCCGGGAAGGAGGCTCGGAACGGAATTCGCTGATATAGCCAAGACTTTCGGTTTGGGAGGAATCTTCCACACCGACGAACTGCCGAAATACGGGATAAGCGAGGAGGAGGTTGCAAAGCTGAAGGAGAAGGTCGGGGCGGGCGATGAAGACGCCGTAGTTATAGCCGCCGGAGATGATATAAGGGTAGAGAGGGCTTTGAGGAGGATAATTGAGAGGGCGGAATACTGCCTGATCGGAGTTCCAGAGGAGACGAGGAAGGCGAACGAGGACGGAACTACCTCCTACTTAAGGCCTTTACCCGGAGCGGCGAGGATGTATCCGGAAACAGACGTTCCTCCGGTTAGGATTACGAAGGAATTGCTCGACGTTGAGATTCCGGAACTGATAGAAGACAGAGCTAAGAGATACGTTGAGAAATACGGCTTAAGCTACGATTTAGCGTATGAAATTGCCGATTCGGAATACTACGAGCTCTTCGAGGAATTCGCTGAAAAGATAGCTCCAACGATAGTTGCGAGGGTTCTTCACATAATTCCGGCTGAGCTGAGGAAGGAAGGATACGACGTAAGCGTTTTAGAGGAGAGACACTTTAGAACCGCCCTAAAACTCATCGCGGATGGCAAGATGGCGAAGGAAGGGGCTGAAGAGGTGCTGAAGGTATTCTGCCAGAATCCGAATGCGAGCGTCGATGAAGTTCTGAAGACGCTCAGCAAGGCCGGAGATCTGGACGAATTCATAGCGAAAATAGTGGAGGAGAAGGTGGATCTGATAAGGGAGAGAGGTGAGCATGCTTTCAAACCTCTGATGGGTCTCGTTATGAAGGAATTCAGGGGAAAGGTGGACGGAAAGGTGGTTGCGGAGAAGCTGATGAAGGCAATAAAGATGAAGATTGCGGAGCTTTCTTAGGGAAAGAGATATATTTCGCATAAGCAGAATCCGATACGATCGATGAGGAAAAAATCGATGGTCTGATCGGTGATGACGGTGGCGTGATCCGAGATCTTTTTTGATCGTTCCTTCGAATATTTTCTTTAGGTGAACGTTCGAGCAGAAATAGTCTGTATATCCAACCGAAGTGCCATAGAAGAAAAGGATGACCCCCATCCGAATTAAAAACTCTCCAGAACTCTCTCAAATGGAATCCTAACGGGTTTCGCAATTTTCCAGAAGTGGTCGAAGATCATTTCTGCCCATTTCACGAAATCCCTATCCTTCGAAACGAACGCAGGAGGAATCTTGTCCCCTTTAAGTATCTGAAACAATGCTATCTCTCCATCTATAACGCCCAACTGAAACGGAAGATCCAATACCCTTACCTCGACCTTCCTCTTCACATATTCTATCTCATCCCTATCCAGCCCCTCATCCTTCAAAGCCTTTATGAACGTCTCTATTCTGCTTTGAAGCGTATCAGTTGAAGATATGACTTTCTCATCTACACCCTTCAAATTGTTCCTTATCATCAACCTGAATACTTCGTAATCCACGAGCCTGTCTATATACTTCCCCCACCTTCTCGCGTTTATCGCAGCTTCGAACGCCATCTTAACTATGGCATACTGATCCCAAACCGTTTCGGCCTTTCCAAGATTTGAAAGTCCGAGCTTTAATTCAGTCGGAAGAATAGCCATGAGCTCCAATGCATCTTCGATAATCTCCTTCCAATTCATCAAATCGTCCATTCGGAAAAGAACGTCGTATATCAAAGCTCCAAGACCCGTGATGCAGTAACACCCGTCGTCGATCTTCTCTACGATCCTGAGCTTCACCAACTTGTTCAAACACCTGACGAGGCCCGAGATAGATATATTGCATCCTCTCTTCCTCAAACTTTCATGTATCTTCGTCAGATTTGCGGGCTGACAGCAAAGAACTTCGAGAACCTCTATTCTGCATGGCCTTCCAAGTTCCTTGATTATTTCCCCCAGATTCATCCACCCCCAATATATCGATAAGATTAAAACCGCTTCTATCCGTAATCGTTTCATGAAAAAGGTCGCGGGAATTTTAATGATCGTAGCACTCGTTCTGTTCGCAGTCGGGATATACATAGGAATGAGCCTGCCACCATCCCCAGAACCGACTCTCAGAAACAACTACAAGATCATCTTCTTCCACCTACCCTCAGCCATAACTGCATTCACAGCCTTCACGGTAACTCTGATAGCATCCATGCTGTTTCTAAAGAGCAGGGACATCAAGTGGGACATACTGGCATCGTCATCCGCTAAAATGGGTTTCTTCATGATAACGGCCGCACTCGTAAGCGGGTCTATATGGGCTAAAGTTGCTTGGGGCTCATACTGGAACTGGGATCCGAGGGAAACGACCGTCTTGATAACTTGGTTCGCTTACGCGGCGTATTTCGCATTAAGGGCTTCCATAGAAGATCCAGAGGAAAAGGCGAAGGTTTCGAGCGTATTCGCTATATTTGCATACGTCACTATACCGCTAAGCTACCTATCGACGAGGCTGTTCTTCTCCCTCCACCCGACTACTGCCAAAATAGGTTTGAAGATAGAAGAGCCCCTCGGAATGGTCATAACTTCGTTCCTCCTGATGTTCGTCGCTTTCCTGATCCTCGACACCGAAATAGCGAAGCTCGAAATCACCTCCTGAAAATTGCGTATACACCACCAAGGGTCAGCAGGACCATGCTCAGCCACACGAAAGATATAAGAGGTATTACGTGTATTTGGAAGTAAAACTCGTGCATGAAGCCCGGCATGGCCACGTAAATGTCTTTGAGAGGAGTTGAGACTATGTCCACAACGGATACCATTCTGTCGGGCCTCATTATCTTGTAAACGTAATCCATCGGATAGAGAATGAATTCTTTACCTCCGAGCTTAAGCAGGAGCTTCGCTACAATGACGTATTTATCCGGATCGTTCCTCATACCCACATCGAGCAACTTCACGACGATCGAATCCACCTTAACGCTTTCACCCGGCTTAAGCGACACATCGTAGCTCTTACCATAGACCCACGCGCCGATCGCTCCGATCAGCAGAAACATCACGCCGATGTGGGCGAGATAACCTCCGAGCCTTTTGACGTTCAACTTCTCCAAGTGACATGTCAGAGCGAAAACACACAGCGATACGACCAAGCTTAGAATCAGCGCCTTGCTCAGAATGAAAACAGCTATTCCAGACAGAATTCCGAACGCGACCGAAACCTCCAAGATCTTGCGGGAATCTATCGCCGTGCACACTCCCGAAAGCAAGATTATACAGGCCGTCAGCGGGAGCATTATGGTTTCGTAATAGCTCCTCCCAACGGAATAGGCCGCCTGAGAGAGAGTTCCCAGAAGAACAGCGAAAGTAGCTATTAGCAACAGAATTATATTTAAAAACATTATGTAGTCCAAACTGAACGTCGGAATCGCGTTCGATTTAAGCAGATCCCTTCTCTTAATCCAGACGATCGAACCTAACGCCGTAGAAAGGATTATCAGCATCAGATAAGCCCAACCGACGGGACTTTCCGCGAACGCGTGAACGCTCTCTATTATTCCGCTCCTCGTTATGAACGTCGCGAGTATCACCAAGTCGAAGGATAAAACGCACAACCAGTAGTTCAAGCTTTTAAGAGCTTTAATTCTCTTTTCCACCATTATTCCGTGCAGAAGTGCCGTTACCGTGAGCCAAGGCAAGAGTGATGCGTTCTCTACCGGATCCCATCCCCAAAATCCACCCCATCCCAAAACTCTGTAAGACCACCACATCCCCAAGAATATTCCCAAAGTCAGGAATATCCAAGTTAGCAGGAGCCACTTCCTCGCTGTTCCTATCCAACTCTCACCCCTGTAAACTCTCGAAATCGCGATGGAATAGGGGATAGTCATGCTCGAGTAGGCGAGAAAAACCACGGGTGGGTGCAGAACCATCTCTATAGTTCTAAGCAGTGGGTTCAAACCGTAACCGTTCGGAGGTGTGAAAGGTAGTCTAACGAAGGGATTCGAGATCGCCAGGAGAACGCAGGTTAGAAAAAGAAAGACGGAAGTAGATATAGAAAGTGCCAGATCGTCTCTACTCCTCCAGTAAAATACCAAGTTCATTACGGCGAGGAAGAAGACCCATAGTAGCAGTGACCCCTCTTTTCCCGCCCAAATTGCACTCAACAAGTAAACGAAGGGAAGAGTCCTGTCCGAATACTCCCAGACGTATTTTACGTTGAAGTCGTGGACAATGAAGTAATACGCCAGAAGGAGTAATGCGAGCGTTATCGTTGCGGTATATCCGATCAGAGCGTAAAATCCAAGTTTTTTTCTTTTTAAGAACCCGTAAACACTTACGACGGAAAATATAGCAGAGAGAGCCAGCAAGACATTACCGATCTCCATAAAAAAGGGGTAAGGTTGTGTGTTTATTTAGTTAACCATTCGATGTTCGAAATCACTTGCAGATTCTTTCCTTCCTCTTCCCCGTTATCATCGACTTTATTACTCCAAAGACGTAGCAGGCGTATGCGTGTATCAGCATTATCATCAAGTAGATGAACATGACGAGTCTGTGAACGACTCTGAGCAAGTCTACACCGCTTGCGAGTCCGAAGATCGAGGCGTATTTGTCCGCTATTGCTATTATCGGATGGAAGTATTCAGGCCAATACAGGGGCAACCCTGTGATACCCATTATGAGTGTCAGCGCTATGTACGCCCAAGGAACCATAACCTCCGTTGGAATTATCTTTTCCCTGTAATCTCCGATTCTCGGATCGTAGCATCTTGGATCTTCGATATGAGGTCCTATTCCGAGCCAAGCCTTTGTTTCCGCAATTAGGAACTTAATGGAATACGGGAACCTGTGGAATCCGAACCACTTCCACTCGTGCGTTACCAGCTGTAGGAACATGAGAACCCAGAAGAACGCGAAGACGAGTGCCGTGTAAACGTGTATCTTTAGAGCTAACTCGTAGTCGCTCGGAATGTTGATGCCCCAGATGTCACCCAACCTAAGCCCCGTGAATCCTACTATAAGCCCCGTTATTACTATACCCCAGTGAGTTATTCTGTAAAGGAGGTGTTGTCTGTGAACCTCCACATACTCACCCTCAACACGCATAACTACTCACCTCCCATGGTTATCCTCCTCTTCAAGTAGTGGACGAGAATTCCGAGAAGGGTCGCTCCGATTATGAGCGTTCCGAGCTTCTCCGAGTCTATCCATATGTTCAGAATCGGAACTTTGAATATCAGCCTGTCTGGCGGGTTTGCAAGCCTAGTCCCCGGTGGCCCGATGATATGACCCTTGAACCCTACAAGGAATACCTTACTCGTGTTTTCGGGAGAATGGCAGTCGGAACACGGCCTCGCCTTTGCGGATATCGTGTGAGGCATGACTATCCCTACTGCCGTCGATCTCTTACCATCGTAGACTACGGACATTATGCAGGCTGGGTAAAGCTTGCCGTTCGGACCCATTAGAACGTGGAATTCGCTCGTGGTTATGTTGGCTATCTTGCCGTCGTTTAGATGGCAGTCGCGACATGTCTGATACCATACGGCATGGCAGACGAAACACGAGAGGTTCTTGTGAAGCCTGTGCGGGAGGAGGTTCGGATCGTATTGTTTGGGTTTCATTCCCTTCACAACGACGCTTTCGTTTCCGTGGCACGTCAGACATCTCACCTTAACCGCATACCAAGCGAAGGTGTAGTTGTGCCCATCCCCATGTATCTCCCACTTACCGTGACAGTCCATGCAGGTCAGGTTGTGGAGGTAGTGAATGTCAGGACTCGGCCCCTTCTTCATCTTTTTGACGAGATACCCGATGTAGTTGACACCTATGTTGTGCTCGTGACAGTCGACGCACGTGGTCATGTTAGGTATGAACTTGTGGTAGATGTGGCATCTGGAACAGTTGCCGATGTGGCACTTGTAGCAGAGCTTAGGAGGGGGCATGTTGAAGTCCTTACCCGCCCCCTGCTTCCATCCGTTTATGATTCCGTTGACCGTGTAGTGGAGAGACTTCGTAAAGTTTTTTGCAATGTTTGCATGGCACATGGCGCACCAGTGAATATCGCTGGTCGCACTTGCTGGAATAACAGATGCGATCAGAAAGATCAGCGGGATCAGAATTTTAAGCTTGTCCATGCAATTCGCTAAGCCTCTCGAATATATAGATTTTTTGAATTCAAGATACGGTATACTTGCTTGCGCATTTGAACAGAACTTTGGTCGCATGGAGAACTCCTCCGTAGTAATCCCCCACAACCACAACCTGTGCTCCTTCCCTGTAATTCGCCGGCATGTGCTTGCAGAAGACCTTTACAGTCTTTTTACCGTCAGTTAGCTCGAAATAAACACCGTTTTCTGTTACGACTGTCGAGTTCGGAACTATTTTACCGACTACCTGCACACCGTAAGCCTCATGCTTTTTGAGGAGCTCGGACACCGTTATGTAAGGAGATATGCTCATTCCGAACGCTAGGAGTATCAGCACTACCGCTATACCTAAAGCCAGACCGAGCAGAATCTTCTGATTCATAACCACTGCTACCCCAAAGCCGTATTTGAATGTTATTTCTCCTCATCATTATAACAATAAGCATTAAATAATGTGACGACGACCATTCAATATGAGATACACAATCGCAGTGATGGCTCTGATCGCGTTGATATGTCCAGTTATGGCCGTAAACGTAACGGTTACGGCCAATACGGGCGTAGTGGGGAAACCCGCCAATTTCAAGATATGCGTAAGTGGAAAGTCGGTTGATGAAACCGTTCCCGTGGATGTCGTCCTCGTCATGGACTGTTCGGGATCGATGGACAGGTGGGGCAACATAATAACCGAAGTTAAGGAAGTTGAGTTGAGCCATCGCTACGAAAAGGTCGGAGAATTCGTGCTGAAAAATAAGTCGGATGTGGAGGTAATGCTTCAAACCCCTCTCGACATCTACACACCCCGTGATTCCTTCGAAGCTTACATAGTCAACGAGGAAACCGGAAAGATCTTCCCGACAAAGAAGGGTTATTCGATAGTTAGGTGGATGAACGTTCCTCCGGGGAAATACGCCGTTTACGCAAAGGTGCACGGGAGAAGCTATCCCGTAAGAATATTCTGCGTCGAACTTCCTCCCGAACGGCTTGAGCTTGCGAAAAATGCTGCGAAGACTTTCGTAGATCTTCTGGGAAATGAAGACAGGGTGGGATTGGTGAAGTTCACATCCTACGGAAATGATTGGGTAGACTACACGGAGATCGTTCAGCATCTTACGGAAGATAAGAAGGCCGTAAAATCGGCGATAGACGAACTTCAGGCGCTCGGAGGAACTCCCATGGGTTACGGGCTCGAACTCGCCGTAGACGAACTTAGGGAGAACGGAAGGAAAGATTCCAACAAGGTCATCGTCCTTCTAACGGACGGATGGTGGAACATGGGTCCGAATCCAATAGAGATCGCAAAATACGCGAAGAGGATGGGATTCAGGATATACACAATAGGATACGGTGGAGTGGACAGGAAAACGCTCGAAGACATAGCAAACATAACCGGTGGTATGTGCAGTTTTGCCGCAAACGAAAGCGACTTGAAAATGATATATTCGGAAATCGCCGAAAAAATAAGAGCTATAGGTAAGAATGCGACTCTGAAGATCGTTCTGAGAAACGTGTCTTTCATCGGATCGGATCCAAAATGTGAAAGGTCGGAAAACGTTTTGTTGTGGAGGATAGGCGATCTTCCCAGATTCATAAACTTCTCGGTTACCGTAGAATCGGAGAAGGTAGGAAGGTTTAAAGTTGCGGACTGCTGGTTAAACTACACCGCACCAAACGGTAGCTTCGTTAGCGAGAAGTTCGACGTGTGCATGAAATTCATAAACCATCCGCCGGAGATAAACGTTAGCGGAAATACCGAGATATGGGAGAAGGAGTGGTTGAAGCTCAAGGTAACCGTAAACGATGTGGACGGGCATGAGGTTTACCTTAACTACACCGCCCCCATATCGGGTATATTCAAGAGGTTGAACGGCAATACGTGGATTTTGAAGTGGATGCCAAGTGAGGGCTTCGTCGAAAGCGGGACGAGAAGTTTTACGATACGCTTCACCGCTTGGGACGAATACGGAGCTAGGTCGGAAAAGGATGTGGTGGTAGTAGTTCACGATTCGAAGAAGTGGTTGAGAATCCGGCCTGAAAAGAGCATCGTAAACGTTTCGGAAGGAAACAGCACTCAGATAAGGTTATTCGTTGACAGCAGTTCGGATTACACCGTAAATTACAAGGTAAACGCAAAAAACGGAACCTTCATTGCAATTCTTGAACCGTTCGAAAGAGGAGTCGTCTTCGGTTTTACACCCCTATACAACTTCACGAACGATTACAAAATCGTTACGGTAACTTTCGAGGCGAGGAACTCGGACGGATTAACGGCAAAAACGAACGTGTCGATAGGGGTAAAGAATGTGAACGTTACGGTCTGGCCTTGGGTAAAGATGGAATTGCTAAATAGAGGTGAAATCTACGTTGGAGAACCAATATACATCGAGGCGATCTTCATAAACGCGACATACGGAAGAATTTCGATCAACGGTGTGAACATATGGAAATCAAAGATCGGGAATCCAAATGAGGTTGAGGAAATAACTTTCATTCCCAACACAGCCGGAACGTTCAGAATTACCGCATGGGCCATCAACGGAAGCGTCGAAACTCCAACCAAACTTCCTCCCGTAGTCGTTTCGATAAAGAGAATTCAAGGTTCGGTGTATTGAGTCGTAATCTTGTTGTAACCCGTGTGGCATGTATCGCACGATCCCCAGTGATAAGCTGCCATATGACAGTCCAGACATATGTCCCCGTGTATGAACCTCGGATATTTTGCGGTCTGATTTATGAGATCCTCGTGATATGGTGCGTATAATGGGTTGGACTTAGTGGCGTTTAAAAATGCATAGTATGGATCGAGCCACCAGTATGTGGAGTTGCGATGATGGCATGTTAGGCACGAAACCTTCTCCGCACAGTGAACCGAAGATGCGTTCGTGACCTTGGATATGTCGAATGTATACGATACTCCCGTCTTGTAGTTCACGAGAGTAACCTTCAAAGCTCTATGACATTCGTTGCAGTAGGTGTTGTTTATCCAAGAAGTGTTTAGAGTCGATCCATACAATGCAAGGCCGTGATACCTGTAGAAACCCCAGAGGTTCACATTACCCCATCTCCAAGCGTAGTAGATTGGGGCGTGCTTTCCGTTTATGAGTCCAAGGTATATGTTGAGATGACACTTCGAGCAGTTTATATCTTTCAAAGGAAGGAAAACGTGCTTTCCGCTGAATAGGGTTTTCTTAACGAAAGAGACATTGTAAACCCTATCGGGACCTATCGTCAGCGATGTTATATTCCAGCTTGAAATGATAAGATTGATGTAGTCCGGATAGGAGTAGCTGATATTTACGGAGTAGTTCGTGTGGCAGGCCAAGCAGGCCAGATTCTCATCACCCTGCTTGATGCAGTAAGCTATTAGCTGTTTATGAGCGGTAAAATACGGAATCGAATCCACCACCGTAACGTTTCTACCGTTGACCTTAGTTGTGACGTTAAAGGCTCTTGCGGGAGGAGCGTGAACCAAAACTCCGCTAACGTTAACCACCCAAACTCCTTTTCCTCCATGGCAATCCAAACAACTCGGAACGTAAGCGGCGTGAGCCTGCATTCCCGGAGATGACGCTGTAGCGTTAGCGAATTTAATTCCCGTCCCGTTAAACCTGTGGCAGGTAACACAGCTTAGATCCCAGTGCGGGCCGTGCAACGCCCTCGTTATCGCCATCTCCTCAGCAACGTGCCTATGGCATGAAGAGCAGTTCACGTGTGACGAAACGTCGTGGCTACCCTTTATGATGCTCACGCTCTTGGTTCCCACCATAACCAGCCCAACTGCCAAGGCGATTAGGACTAAAGCTAAACCGGAATATCTCACGATTTCACCTCCGTAACGCTCCTGAATCCGGTAATCGTTATTCCCGTGACGTTCACCTGAGATTCGTTAAAGCCCGTTGCGGGGTTGTAGCCTAAAACCACATCCTTCGCTACGATGTTCATCCCCGTGCTAACGTTGAAGTTCATTCTAACTTCTATGTTAGCGTGACAGGCTAAGCAAGCTTCAGTGGAATCCAGCAGCAAAGAACTGTTCTTCGCCTTGGCTATCGCGTGGGCCACTAAAGAGTTGTGAGCCTCGTATAAACCATTAAACGTGGCGTTCGAGTAGTTGTATGGTGAGGAAATGCCGAACAACGTTATATTAAATCCCCCCGCATACGGCCCCGGTTTTTTAGATGCATAGCTCGCGTTTATCTGATGACAGAGCATGCACGCAACGCATGTGGCAGCATGAGCTTCCTTGCCGGGAGTGTAGTTGGTATAGCTTCCGCTCACGCTCGCGTAAGTTATGCTCTTGTTCGCCCTGTGACAGTCCTCACATCTCAAATTCCTGTGAACACCCAACTTCAATTCTTCGTAAACGTCCGCATGACACTTAACGCATGGAACGTCGTTTCCACTGCCACTGAGGTTATACCAGTAGTGTTGCCCGGCGAAAAGGGAGACAGTATTGGGTAAGATCAAAACACCTACGGCAAATACGATGATCGTAAGAAGGATAGTTTTTCCGTAATCCATCGTGAATAATTGGTGAGAATAATACTTAAATGTTTCTTAGAAAAAAAATCAGATTAACATGTTCAGACCTTCGATGAAAGCTTCGACGGACGCCATGATTATGTCGGTTCTCGCACCTCTCGCGGTCACTATCTTATCTCCCCTCTTCAGCTGAATTATAACGTCAACGAGGGCATCGGTTCCGCCGGTTATCGCATCGACGTGGTAGCTGACGAGCTCTATGTCCGTAAACTCCGATACAACGCTCTTTATGGCGTTTATCGCCGCATCTACCGGCCCAGTCCCTATCCCGGCACCTACGAACTCCTTTCCGTTTATCTCGAGTATCACGCTTGCGGTGGGAACTATGTCCTTACCGCAAACGACGTTCAAACCCTTGAGCTTCACCTTCCTCTCCCTCTTTATCTGAAGGACGGTCTCCACAATAGTTCTAACGTCTGCGTCGGTAACCCTCTTCCCCCTATCTCCCAACTCCTTGATCCTCGCCAGAATCTCTTTCATCTGCTCCGAAGTGGCCTTGTATCCCATCTCCTTCATTATAGCCTCGACGCTCGCCCTCCCCGCGTGCTTGCCCAAGACTATGCACCTCTTCCTACCGACCATCTCCGGAGAAATCGGCTCGTATGTGGCGGAATTTCTCAGGATTGCGGAGGTATGTATCCCGCTCTCGTGGGTGAACGCGTTCTCTCCGACTATCGGCTTGTTTGGAGGTATCACTACCCTCGTAAGCTTTTCGACGAGCTTAGAAGTGTCGTAAATCCTCTTCATGTTTATCTTGGTCTTTATTCCGTATAAGACCTCCAAAGCCACCACCACTTCCTCTAAAGCTGCGTTTCCAGCCCTCTCTCCAAGTCCGTTAACCGTGACGTGGATCTCCCTCGCCCCTCCCTTAACCGCGTAAATCGTATTTGCCGTAGCCAAACCGAAGTCGTCGTGCCCGTGGAAGGCTATGGGGACGTTGAACTCCGAAGTAAGATCTCTCATTATCTCCTCACACCTCTCCGGAGTCAGAACTCCCACGGTGTCAGCGAACGTTAACCTATCCGCTCCGGCTTCAACCGCATGCCTGAAAAGTTCCTTTACAAAATTCAAATCCGCCCTCGAAGCGTCCTCAGCACCGAACTCCACTATCAAACCCCTCTCCTTGGCGTATTCTATCGCCCTCACGGACATCTCTATCACGTCTTCCCTCGTCTTTCCCCTGAACTTGCTCTGGATGTGTATGTCCGAAGAGGGGGCGACCATGAAAACCGAATCCGCATCCGCATCCGCTGCAGCATCTATATCGATCTCCTTTATCCTCGCGAAGGAGCAGATTTCCGCGTTCAATCCGGCGTTCGCTATCTCCTTAATCGCCTTGAAATCCCCCTCCGAAGCTATGGCCGTTCCCGCCTCTATAACGTCCACGCCCAGCGCATCCAAAGCCCTCGCTATGAGCAACTTTTGTTCCACGGTAAGAGAGACGCCCGGAGTCTGCTCTCCATCCCTCAGAGTAGTATCTAATATCTTAAGCTCCACGGATCGCCTAAGATTAATAGTTAAAAAACTTTTGTCATGGCGGATAACAAAAGGTTTAAGTATCCCGCCTAAAACTTCCTAAGAGGGCCCGTGGCTCAGCCTGGTTAGAGCGTGCGCCTGATAAGCGCAAGGTCCGGGGTTCAAATCCCCGCGGGCCCACTTTTATGGGAAATAAACATTATAATGTAAAGAGCTTGTATTTCGTATCGGGATTCTGAAGCTCGTAGATTATTCTGCTGACAATGAACTTCTCCGGATGTTGCAACCCCTTAACCCTCTTGGCTATGTCCTCGAAGCTCTTAAACGGCTCCTTCTTCCTCTCCTCTATTATCGCCCACATCGTCTTCTTTCCTACCCCCGGAAGGAGCTCAAGCTGGTGTAAACGGGTGGTTATCGATTCCGCCTTGTTGAAGAACTCAACGAACTTACTTTCCTGCCGTTTAACTATGTGCTCCAGAACGTATGGAAGCTCGGATTTGGCAGCGGGAGTCAAGTCGTCGTATCTCAGCCTTCTCTTTATCTTGTTCACGACGTCCCTCTCCCCCTTCCCTATGTAAAGACGATCCATAACCAGGGGCTGATACCCCTTCTTAATGCTTACCTCCAAAAGGGTGAAGAACTTCTCTCCCACGACCTGAGCCAAGGGTTCTCGCTTATGAATTGGCCTTTTATCGTCCGGATAACCGTAAGGGAGAAAATCCAGAACGTATGCGTAATCCTCAAGCTTTTCCTTATCTATCTCCTTCTTACGCCTAACCATTTCACCACCGAACAAAAATAGAGTAAAAACTATTTAATTCTTTCTTCAAATTCTGTATTTGTCGATGACGTCCAAAATCTCTTGAATCTGCTCCGGAGTCAGCGTAAACCTCTCCTTCGCGTAGATTATTCTGACCTCATCCGGAACCCTCGGCATTATGTCGGCCAGCTTAACGGCTATCTCCTTCTTTGGAACCTGAGGGAGGTTCATTAGCTCTTCCACGAGCTCTCTCGCCTTATCGGCCGGAAGCTTAGCGAAAGTCCTGAGGTGCTTTAGTGCTCTTCTCGTTTCGAACAGTAGCTCCGCTCTCTCCAGTCTCTCCTTGGCTATCCTCTCCATTACTTCCTTCGCCTCTGAGATCGTTATGTAGTCGAACTCCTTAACCTCCTTGAACATCTTCAGCCTCCCTGCGGTTTGAGATGTTCCGGCCTAACTATCAGGATCTTGAACTTCCCACCGTCCCTTATCCTGACCAAGTAGGCCCTTCCCCTCTGCCCTATTACCACTCCCGTCCTACCCTGAAACCTCGGATGGGGCATTCCTTTGTGAACGGAAGGATCTATGTCTATGTGGACCGTCTGTCCCACTTCGAACGTCTGCAGAGCCCTCCTTATCTTAATGCCCTTCTCCCTTATCTTCTTCCTTAGCTTTCTGCCGGACTTGAACCTGAAACCGTGAGATTTCCAGCCCATGGCAGGTCCCCAAAATCGGAAGGTTGCGGGATATTTAAATATTTATCCATAACCGAACGAAAATTTCGAAATCTTATCGATTCGATTTACGACTTATCCGATTTTCAAATTTTTTAAAAATAAAAATAGAAAAATTTTAATATTTAGAAAACTAACCGCAGAACATGATAACGAGGAGGGGATTTTTGGGATTGATAGGTCTGGTCGCCGCGACGGCTTTGGGTTGCAGCGCTCCAAAGAGCGAAACGATTTCTACTCCCCAAACTCTGCCAGACGTTCCTTGGAGGTATGAGAAGCTCGATCCCGATTATGTTGCGAATCTGGCATACGAAAGCTACATGCACCACCACTGCATGTTCGGAGTGGTCAGTTCCGTCGTTCGAGCTCTCGCGGAGAGAGTGGGTTACCCCTACGATGTGTTCCCGACGAAGATCGCGGTTTACGGAAAGGGTGTGTAGTGGGCTGGGCGACCCTTTGTGGAGCTTTGAACGGTGCCGCGATGGTTTGTTACATGGTCTTACCCGAAAAACAGGCTGACATCGTTATAAATGACCTATACGGTTGGTATCAATACACTCCGCTTCCGAACTACGTTCCCAAGACAAAGCCTTCTCTGCCGAAAGAGCCGAGAGGTGCGGAAGACTAACGGCGGACGTTGCAAAAAAGCTCGTGGAGATCTTAAACGCCGTGAAGGAAGGAAACTACACGCCTCAATACTCTCTGGACAAGGTTACGATGAAGTGCAGAGGATGTCACTGTAAGGGAAGCACACTCGAAGACACGAGGGGCAAAATGGCGTGCCATCTTTGTCACACTGATTCGGGAGCCAAGCACATAGAGAGCTTAGGAGGATACCCCTTCAAGCCTTAACACATCCGCAACACCTATTTTTGAGCTCCTCGAAAAGCCATCTTCCGTTCTCTATTATGCACTCCGCGTATTCCCTGAGTTTATCGCTCTCCATCGCCAGATCGGTGGCGACGAAGTATATGTTCCTCCTCGAATCCAAACCCTCTATCTTCCTCGCCACTATCAAGCCGACCTCGCACGCCTTGCAGGAGGCTATTAGGGATGTTATGGCGACACCTAACCCGATACTCACTGCGTTTATCTTCGAAAAGAAGTCGTTTACGACGTAGGCAATTTTAAGTTCGGACTTCTCCACCCCGGCCTTCTTCAAAGCCTTCAGCGTGCTCGTAGTGATTCCGTAGCTCTCGTCAAGCATGATTATGCTCTCCTTTAGCACGTCCTCCAGCGTCACCCTCTCTTTGGTCGCGAGGTGATGGTTCGGAGGAACGATGAGAACGAGCGAATCCTCACCAATCTTTTCTAAACATAGGTTTTCCTCGATGTCATCGTTCATATCTCCTACGATGGCGAAGTCCACCCTTCCGTCTATCACATCTCGCACGCACTCATGAGCACCCTTGAGCTCGACTCTAACGTCCAAGTTTGGATACCTCGTCTTGAGAATCGTCTTTATCGAGAAAACGACATCGATCCCCACCATTCCCGAAGCTATCGATATCCTGTTGCTCTTTAGGTCGATAAGCACTCTCTTCGTTTCTTTGATGCTGTTGAGTATGAGGATCGCATTTTTAAGAACTATCTTCCCCTCTTCCGTGAGCTCGACACCTCCAGCGTTTCTTCTGAAAATTTTAACCCCGTAGAAATCCTCCAAAGCCTTTATTTGGAAACTGACCGTGCTGATCGACATTCCGAGAGCTTTCGCCGCGGTCTTAAGACTTCCGCATTCCGCCACTTTCAGCAGAGTTTTGAGGAAATCGATCCTCATGGACACAGAAGTTTTATAGATTTTATTAAAAATTTTTAGGGTGGTGTTTCGGAAAATGACGATGACTATGTAATAACCTTCACGAACAATAAAAATAGTAAGAGTTATTAATTGAAATTTTTCAAAGGGCGAATATGGAAATCGCAGGCCTAATTTTGTTAATTATAGGAGTTGTAACCGTCTTATCCTCCTTAGGCGTTCTGCTTTCGAGGGATAACTTCTATTCGGCGTTGTACATGTCCCTAACGATGATACTCATAGCTACGACGTTTGCGGTATTCGACGTTCAATCGGCCTTCATACTGATAGCGTTCATATTCATCGGTGCGATAGGCATAATAACGGTCGCACTCGCAGCAGTTTTCAGATTCGTTCCGAAAAAGGTTCCAGTGGACTGGCTTTGGGTGATTCCGACCGCTTTGACGTTAGCCGTCCTCTCCTACACCCTCTACAAATACGCGACGTTCAACCTTTCGGCAACATCGGTGGACGTCTCCGCCTTCCAGTCCCAATATATCTTCGCGATCGTTTTCCTCTTCTGTTTGATGGTCTTGCTGATGGTTTCGATATTGAATATAGTTAGGAGGGAGGAGATGTGTTCGAGGTAGCGATCGTTCTGATCACCGCGATGGTCGTTTTGTTAATAGCGTATCTGACGGCGATATCGAGCAGGGATCTGATAAGGCTACTGATATCTCTGGAGATGATGTTCGGCGCGGTATTTTTGGCTTTGATTCCGGTATTTTCGATTCCCGAAATGGCAAATACAGCTTTCGGCGTTCTCGTAATAGCGATATTCACGAGCAGTAGCGAGCTTCTTATCCTAATAGCTTCGATAGTTCTCCTGAACAGAATTAAGAGGGACGTTTCGACCGATGTGGTGTCTTCGGGAGGTGATACGCTTTGAACGCGGTAGTGTTTGCCCTACTGATTCCGCTTATAATCACATTCATAGCGCCGTTCTTCAGCCCCAAGAGGGCGACCATAGTCTCTTTCTTGGCTTTCATCGTTCCGTTCTTCGTAACGCTCTGGGCGCTTCTCACCGGCTACGAATTCGAACTTCCGCTGATGAACTTGGGCAAACCCATAGGAGAGTTCTACCTGTTCGCTGATCCGATTTCGAACGCTTTCGGAGCTACGATTTGCCTAATTTCAGCTATGGTTGCCCTATACTCTTTGCCATACATGAAGCACAGGTTCGAGGAGATGAGGGACGAAATAGATGACGTAACGAGGGAATTTCGGAAATACTTCTTCCTCTACAACCTCTACGCGGTTTCGATGCTCTGGCTCGTTTACTCTGGAAACCTGATTCTCCTTTACATATTCCTTGAGATCTCCCTGCTCGCATCGTTCCTTTTGATCTACAAATACGGCTACGGAAACAGGCAGTGGGTCGCACTGCTATACTTCGTTTGGACACACATAGCCGGCGTTCTAACGCTGATCGGATTTCTAATGGTTGCGTTCGAAAATTCGACTCTCGCTCTTAAGGGAATAACCACCGTGAGCTTTCTGGCCTGGCTCCTGATATTCTTGGGAATGATCGTGAAGTTGCCCGGCTTGGGGCCACACATATGGCTCCCGTGGGCTCATGCTGAGGCTCCAACTCCGGTTAGCGCCTTGCTGAGTCCTTTAACTGTCGGTCTGGCGGGATACGTTCTTCTGAGAGTTTACATGGTAAGTCCGTGGTTTATAAACGAGTTCAGGGACATAATAATAGCATACGGAATAATCACGAGCCTATATGCGGGATTTTCCGTTTTCAGACAGACGGACTACAAGAGGTTGCTCGCATATTCTACGGTCTCTCAGATGGGTTACATGCTAATAGCCCTGTGCTTGGGAAGTTACGGCCTGCTCGGAGTTATAATCCAATACGTATCCCACGCGTTCGGCAAATCGATACTGTTCATGACCGCCGGCGGGATAATAGCTCTCTACCACGGATTGAGGGATGTGAACAAGATGGGAGGGCTGCACGAATACATTCCGACGATATCGAACGCGGCACTCATAGGTTTCATGAACCTGAGCGGAATACTCGCCATAGGAATGTTCGGAGAGTTCTTCATTCTCAAAGGAATCGTGGACGTTTACGGGCTGAACCTTAAGCTCATAGTGGCGGTTGTGGCCGTCTTCATAATATCGGGCTGGTATAGCTTCTACACTCTCAGAAAGATATTCTACGGAACTCCGAAGGACATGGAAAGGCCGAAGGTCAGCAGATTCTTGGACACGCCACTCTACGTAATAGGAATAATATCGATAGTTTTCATATTCCCGCCACTCGCGACGCTCTTCCTCAAGAGCCTTAAGCTGTGCGTTTTGGGAGGTGTGATGCCATGATCGACGTCGCGACCTTACTCTTCCTCCTCTTCGCCACTCCCGTGGCGTGCAGCTTACCCATAGCCTTCGCTTGGGTTTACAGACCCGGTGCAGATTGGGCACGTAAACTGCCAATACTGTCGGTGTTCGGACTGTTCGTCTCTCTCTGCATAGCCATATACATACTCCTATACTTCCCCGACGGAGTATTCGAGTATCCTTGGCTCCCCGACTACAACATAAACTTCGTCTTCGTTTTCGACTACTTAAGCAAATACATGGGTGCTTTGACGGCCTTCATAGCCTTCCTCATCGGAGTTTACGGACTCGAATACATGAAGCACGATTACAGGCTTGGATGGTATTGGTTCTTCTTCAACATGTTTACCGCTTCGATGCTACTCGTGGTTTACAGCGACAACCTACTGATGCTGTTGATCGGATGGGAAGGATTGGGATTGGCCTCCTGGGGCCTGATAGGGCACTGGTTCAGAGATGATGACGAACTCGCTTACGTCGGAGTAATAGGAAGGAAAGTGGGGCCGCTGAAGATGTTCTGGTCTCCGAGCTTCGGAGGGTGGAGGGCAATATCGACGATTAGATTCGGAGACATGCCGATGTTCTTCGCGATAGCGGCGATATACGCTTTAACGGGAACGCTGAACATATCCGAAATAGATTGGGGACACCTCTTCCACCACATAGGATTGGTTGGAACGCTAATACTGATGATCGCCTTCCTAATGGGCCCCTTCACGAAATCCGCACAGCTTCCGTTCAGCGAGTGGCTTATGACGGCTATGACCGGCCCTACAACCGTTAGCGCTTTGCTTCACTCCGCGACGATGGTCGCGGCCGGAACTTATCTTTTCATGCGACTCAGCCTATACATAGAACCATGGAAATTGCACCACACTCCCGGAGTCGAGCAACTCTACTTCTTCGTCCTCTTCTTGGGACTAATCTCCGCACTCTACGGAGCTTCGGTGGCTTTGGGATGCAGAGAGAGGAAGGTTTTGCTGGCAGCATCTACCATGTCGAGCCTCGGCCTGATGTTCGCCTGTGCCGCGGCATCTTTCTGGCTCGGTAAGATCGCGATCTACGTTGCGTTCTGGTATCTCATAACGCACGCCTTCGCAAAGGCGACGCTGTTCTTGGTGGCAGGCCATTTAATCCACGCGACCCACGACAGGTTCTGCTGCGGAAACTTGGAGCTCGCCAAGAAGATGAAGGTAGCTTTCTTGGCGACGATCTTCGCCACCCTCTGCCTTTCCGGAATCCCGCCATTTACCGCCTATTGGGTTAAATCGGCCATGGACTATGTGATGCACCACCTGATGCACGAAGTCGGAGGTGCTCCGCTGTATCTGCTGATAGCGGTATCCGTAATATATTCGGCGTTTCTGGCGAAGTTCCTCAGCCTAAACTTCATAAAGGGTGATAAGCCGAAGCACCTCCACCTACACGGAGAAATACTGATGCCCTTGGCTTACGCTGTTATGGTTTCGATGCTCGCCCTACTGCTCTACGCGATTCTCACCGGAAGGGAGGTCGAAGAGCTCGTGAGAAACGGATTGGAGATGTTCGTCGAGAAGGGGTTCGAAAAGACTTCCCTTGCGGTGGGTCTTGCGGTGCTCATATCCTACGCGATAACGTTAGCGATTCCTAAGCTCGAATCTCCAATAGGTAGATTCTTGGGCGACAGGATGTATATGCCGGCCTTAAACGACTACATAGTTCCGAAGATCGGATGGGCGATAGCCAAGGCTGTGGACTGGTGCAACAAGGTAATAGACGTGTTCTGCCATCAGGCGATTCCCGAGCTAATTTCAACGTATTCGTTGGGAGTCAGGGCGATTCAGTCCGGGAGTTTGAGGAGATACGTTAAGATAGCGTTGGGATTCGTTATGGTGGCTCTGATTTTCGCATCGTTAGTGGGGTGGTGATCGATGGTTGGAATAATGATAGCATCCTTAATTTTCGTCACGTTGGGAACGCTGATATTCCTTAAAAGACCGAAAATCGTGTTCGTCATAAGCCTGCTCGCAGTGCTCATCCTTCTGCTCCTTCCGGAGTTCAGGAGTTACGTAGCACTGGTGATAGCCATTGGAGTCTTAAATCTGCTCTCCATGATGATTATGAATAATCAGATCAAGGGTCTCGATTATGCTTTAACGGCCTTAATCGCGATGGCGACGGTTTACGTCGTTTTCACCAACGATTTAACTATGATTCTGCTGATGTTCGTGATATCCTCCATCCCCACCTACATCCTCGTCATGACGAGCGAAAACGGAGCCAAGGTGGATGTGGCCGTCAAATACATAACGTTCATGGTCTTCGCCACAGTCCTCTTCCTGACCGGAGCCGTGCTTTTGGTTTACTCCAAGAACGTCGGTTCCGAGCTTATATACTTACTGGGATTCGTAATGCTGATAATCGGCTTGGGAATGGAAGTTGGATGCGCTCCGATGCACGAGTGGGTTCCGGATGTCTTCGATTCAGCCGATCCCATTCCAATATCGATAATAGCTTCAATAGCGAAGATAGTTCCGTTCGTCGTCGCATACAAAATACTCATCATGACTCTGAATCCTACAACGGCCAAAATCGTCCCCTTCGTCGCCTTCGTAGCTGCGGTTTCGATGTTCGTAGGAAACATAGGTGCCCTTACATCGACAAAGCCCGCGAGAATCTTGGCGTATTCGACTGTAGCGAATATGGGATACATCCTCGCAACCCTCGTAGCTCTCATAAACCTCGACTGGATATACCTAGCGTTCGCCGGTGCACTTCTTCAGCTAATGGCCAACGCCTTCGGAAAGATCGGTTTCCTCGTTTCTATGAAGGAGGGGGGAGCTTCAACTTACCTCATGTACGCTCTGGCGTTCTCCTTCATAGGAATGCCTCCGCTCATAGGGTTCTGGGGTAAGCTTTTCATACTGCTCTCCATCGTCAAGGTCGGTTACGTTTGGCTCGCCTTGATTCTGGTGATAAACTCGGCGATGTCCGTTCCCTATTACGTAAGACTCGCGAGGATACTGGCCAAACCTACGATTCCGAGCTTCGTAAACGCTATAGCGTTGATAGCCGTAGCGCTGACGTTCATAACTCTCATCCCGCCGAACTGGTTTGTGGATCTCGCGAAAGCCATAATAGGAGGTGTCTGAAGTGTTCGTGGAAAACGTTTTGGCCGTAGCTCTGTTGATAATCGTCTGTCTGGCGATAGACGGCATAATGGTTCTGCTGATAAAGTTCGTCCCGATGAAGAAACCGAGTCCGGTAAAGCGGGAGAGATACGAATCTGGCCATATACCGACGATCCCTCCTAAATACACCCTTCCTATGCAATACTTCGGCTACGTTTTCATGTTCATGGCGTGCGAACCCATACTCGTTTTACTGCTGATCTTCGCCTCCAATCCCAACGTCTTTACGGTAATGCTTACCGCTCTGGCCTTCATACTGCTCGCTCCGGCGATATGGATATCCTACAGATACACGCTGGATTTGGCATATAGGGTGAGGTGGTGAGAATGAGCGAGGACGTTAGGTTTCTCCATTCCGGGATACTATCTCCTATAAAGAAGTGGGGGACGAAGTGGAGCCTCTGGCCGGTCCACTTGGTTACCGCATGCTGTGGAGTCGAGTTAGCTCACGCTTACGCTTGCGGATATGACGCTGAAAGAATAGGAAGTCTTAACTACGGTATATGCAGGCAGACCAACCTGATAATAGTGGAAGGAGCGATAACGAGGAAGATGGCGAAGGTTCTGAGAATCACGTGGGAGCAGATGCCGAATCCGAAGTTCGTGATCGTCATGGGTGCCTGCGGTTTGAAGGGGGGTCTCTTCTGGAACAGCTATCACATGGTCAAGCCTTCCGACGTGGTTCCGGTGGACTTCTTCGTTCCCGGATGTCCCCCGACTCCCGAAGCCCTCATAAGGGCGATAGTCCAGCTTCAGGAAAAGATCGTAACCGGAGAGGCTAAGAATTCCGTAGAATTCAAGGAAGTGGACTTAGGAAAGCTTTTGGGCGTCGCTGAGGAAGTGAAGCCGAAGAAACCGCCGAAGTCGCCTAAAAAGGTCGAAGCGAAACCGGAAATAGTCATAGACAAGGCGAGGGATGTGGAATGGAAGTTGGGTAAGAAGCTCGTTGAGGAGTTCGAAAAGATACTCACAGCGGAATCGATAACGATCACGGACGTGAATCGGATATGCGTAAGGGTTAAGAGGAAGAATCTGATCTCCGTCGTCAGCAAACTCGCTAAGAAGTTCGACCACGTTAAATCCGTAAACGTGATAGACGTTCCGCACGAAAACAAGTTCATAGTCGAGTTCTGGCTCGGATGCTACTCGAACAAGGAGTTGATGCCGGTATTGGTCAACGTCGCGACCGAAGTTCCGAGGGACGATCCCAAGGTTCCGAGCATCGCTGGAATATTCCCTTCGGCCGACTACATGGAGAGGGAGATGCACGAACTCTTCGGAGTGTGGTTCGAGGGGAACCCTTGGATGGGAAGGAACTTCCTGCTCGATCCCGATACTCCGAAGTATCCCTTGAGGAAGGATTTCAAGCTTGAGGAGGATAGGTTCGTCGTGGAGGGTTGATTATGGAGGAAAAGGAGTTCGCTCTCGAAGTTCCCGTTCAGCCCCCTCAGGAGTTCAGATCTTTATTCCTTCCGATTCCGCCGGAATTCGTCGAGGAAGCTTATAGAAAGGACGAGTTCGTTATACTGGTCGGGCCACAGCATCCCGGAAGCGGACACATGCGTTTGATAGTCAGGGTTAAGGGAGACGTTATGACCGAAGTTATTCCCGATCCGGGTTACGTTCACAGGGCTATAGAGAAGCTGGCGGAGACGAAGCTGTTCATCCAGAACATTCCTCTCGTCGAAAGACCGGCGATAATGGATTGCGCGAACATGAGCCTCGGATACGTAAGGGCGATAGAGAAGGCGATGGATTTGGAAGTTCCGCCGAGGGCGAGGTTCATAAGGACGATTTTGGCGGAGCTCTGCAGGATAGGAACCCACCTATACGATGCGGGAATATTGGCGGTTTTCATCGGCCATACGACGGGATTCATGTGGCCCTTCGGATTGAGAGAGTATATATGCGAGGCCCTCTGCAGAATCACCGGTGCGAGGGTTACCGCTTCGTTCATAATACCCGGAGGAATCAGGAGGGATGTGGACGAGAAGACGCTGAGGTTCGTTTACGCCGTTACGAGAACGCTCGAAGAGAAGCTCAAGAAGTTCGAAAGGATATTCGTCAAGAATCCCGCCGTAATAATGAGGCTGAAGGACGTGGGTGTTCTGGACAGGAAGGATGCTATAAGGTTCGGCGTCGTGGGGCCGTTTTTGAGGGCTTCCGGAGTGGAATACGACGTAAGGAAGGTTGAGCCATACGAGGCTTACGACGAGATAGACTTCGAGATACCGGTCGGAGACGACGGTGACTCGTATTCGAGGTTCCTCGTAAGAGTTAACGAGGTGATGGAGAGTCTGAACATAATAAGGAGAGCGATAAAGAACATACCGGAAGGACCGGTGGTGAGCGAAGGTATTATCGGAAAGCTCAAGGACAAGGAGAAGGTTGGGAAGGACGTTAGGGGATACTTCTTCAGACTGTTCGGCAGAATGACGGTTCCGGCCGGAGAATACACTACTCTAACGGAGGCCGCGAGGGGAACCCTGCTCTACACTCTCGTGAGCGACGGGAAATCGACCGTCCCATACAGACTGAGAGTCGTTACGCCGGGATGGGCATACTTGAGGGGTTTCATGGAGGCCTGCAAGGGAGAAAGGCTGGCGGATCTTCAGGCTATCTACGGTAGCTTCGGTTATTTCCCGCCCGAAGCGGACAGGTGAAAGTTAGATTATTACTTCATAATTTTATATTTTCTATAAAGATTTTATTATGTTCAATATGAATTCAGCACGATTCAATGAAATTTACCCATACCCTCTTATACTTTGAAATCACGACTAGGCTAAGGAGGGAACGATTTGAGAGCTCATGATTTGGTGCAGGCGTTTAAAAACTTCAAAGTCGAACCGTTGAAGAGTGAGGAGGAATTTAAGGAATTTTACGTTGAGAGACCGGAGCAAACCCCGTCGCCGATAGAAGAAATTCTCGAAAGGTTGAAGTTATCTGATAATCCAGAAAAGTATCTGTTTTTAGGTTTTAGGGGTTGCGGAAAGTCCACCGAACTTTACAGGCTTAAGATCGAGCTTGAGAACTTGAAGGAGTTTCTACCCGTTATGGTGAGCATTTACGAGCTCGACGTAAACGACATCGATATAAGAGATTTTTTGGTCTTACTGGGCATTAAGTTAATTCAGACTGCCAAGGAAAAAGGTATAAGAATCGACGCGTCGGTGGAGGAAGACTTCCGCGATTTTCTAACGAACGTTTCTCACGTCAGGGAGGAAGAGATAAAGACGGCTTCATCCATCGGGGGAGGAGTAGATTTATTCGGCTTAATTAAAGCTAAACTCGGATTAGAAGCGACTACGAGGGAAACGATTAGAAAAGAATTAACCCTAAAGATAACGGAACTGATAAGCAGGATAAACAACTTGATAATCGAGATAGAATACGAATCAAAAAAGATGATCGTGATCATAGCGGATGATTTAGACAAGTTGACGAGATTCGTTCAAGCTGAGGATTTCTTCTACAAAAATCACCGCCTTTTAACGCAAATTTCGGCACATGCCATCTATACCTTTCCGATTTCTTTGGGATTCGACGTTAGGTTTCCGCACGTAGCAAACGCTTTTGATGACTACTTCACGATACCACAAGTTCCACCGTTTAAAAAGGATGGTAACATCTGGAATGAAGGTTTTAAGTTCTACGAAAACGTCGTCGCAAGGAGAATGGACTTAAATCTCATAGGAGAGGATGCATTAAAGAAGGCGATAATGTCGACGGGCAAGCTTTCGGAGTTCATCTCAATCGTAAGAGAATCGTGCATTTACGCTCATCGTAGAAGAGATAGTAAGATAAGAGTTGAAGACGTTAGGAAAGCGTTGGATAAACTCAGAACATTTTATTCGAGGACTTTAACCGAAGAGCATATGGAAGTTTTGAGAAGTGTTCACGAAACAAAAGATGCGAGGGATAGAGGCGTTGAAGACAGAATTGTTAGAGATTTGCTGTTCTCGTTGATGTTGGTTGAGTATAAGGTGGATGAGGAGTTATGGTACGAGGTCAACCCGTTGCTAATTCCAGTAGTGAGGGAAGAATAGTCGAAGAAATCGAAGCATTGATTGATGAGCTTGAGCTTTTGAAGGGAGAAGGTAGTGTGGTATTGGTCATAGTCAATTCAAGAGATGTTAAGGAGAAACTGATTAACAAGATTGTTGAAAGATTCAACGCAAATGTAGTTGAAGTAAAAAGAGGTCAAGAAATAATCGACATGCTCAAGAAAGGCGAAAACTTCGAAGTTCTGATTCTTATATTGCCAGATGAGTTGACTGAAGACATTTTAAACGCTTTAAATAATTACAGAGAACTCTTCTACCGTTGTGGATTTCCGAGCGTCGTGATATGCAATTTAGATACGTTAAATAAAATAATAAACTATGCTCCCGATTTCTGGAGATATAGAGGTAGCGTTTACGATTTGACAGCCGTAATTTTACCGATGAAATTCAGTAGCTTAGAAGAAGTTGGCAGATTCATAGACATGTGCAATTACCTTCTGAGTATCGTAAAAAACGATAATGAAAGGGTTAGACTTTTAATTGAACTCGCAGATGCTTACGTCCACAAATTCGCAATGACTGCAGACGAAAATGATTTGAAGGTCGCCGAAGATTTTGCAGAGAAGGCCTTGAAGATCGCTGAAGAGTTAAAAAACGAAGTTTTGATAAAAGAAGCAAAGGATTTACTTAAAATAATTCGAACGTATAATAGCTATCTCTCACCCGAAGCGGACAGGTGAAACTTCAGAACTTCGAGCAACCTCCAGCAGACCAAGAGCTTGGCCACCTCAATAGCGTTGACGTAACCGCTGGAATCGTGAACGAAGTCCGACCCCACCTCTTTTTTAAGCGTTTCGAGGAGCGTTGAGAATATTTCGACGTTTAAGAGACCGTCTATGTCTATGAAGCTCGCCGGCTTCGAATAGTAGTAATCGGAGAAGAAGCCGATGGAGAAGTCCCTCTCGCTCGCCCTAACCAGAGCGGAGAGATCTATGTTCAATCCTATAGGCTCGGCAGGAATTCTATCGTCCTTCGTTATTATCAGCCTGACCTTGTAAACGTCCCCGAAGTTCTCGCCCAGAAGGTAAGTTATTCTCTCCAAACTGCTCATCGAAGTCGGGTATATCTTTATAACCACATCCGCGTGGATCTTCTGGAAGTCTATGTATCGCTTGTAATCCGGCTCCCTCTGAATTATCTCCTCTATCACCTTTTTCCTATCGTATCCTCTCTCCTCGACATCCCTCCTAATCTTCCACCTCCTCTTAACGTATCTGGCCGGATCGACGAATATCTTGAAGTCGATGTAGTTTCTTATTCCGTCGTAGAGGGTGTGCAGACCCTCGACTATCACAACGGGCGTAGGCTCGAAATCCTCCCAAGGGCCGAAAGTTCCTGTTTTGTGATCGTAAGTCGGCTTTCTGATTCTTTCCCCCCTCTTCAGCATGAATAGGTGGGTTTCCACGAGCTTGAGGTTGTTCGCGTCGGGATGGAGGGGAGTTATTCCGAGCTTCCACCTCGTAACCCTGTCGTAAACGTGGTAATCGTCGAGGGTTATCGTGCTAACGACGTCTTCACCCAAAAGCCTCCTTATCGCGTTCGCAAAAGTCGTCTTTCCGGAACCGCTATCCCCTGCAATCCCGACTACGAAAATTTTACCAGATTCTTTGAGCGTTTCCCTTAAGCTCATCCGAGAAAAAAGTTATATAGTTCCTTTTAGCGTTTGCGGTAGGGATGAAAATTCTCATATACGGAGTAGGGGGAATGGGTAGCTTCTTCAAAGATTTCTTCTTCTCAAGGGGATACGACGTCGCCGGATACGACGTAATCGAGAGTAGGAGAGACGTTGAGTTGGATCGAATTAAGGATTACGACGTAATATTCGTTTGCGTCCCGATGGATGCCGTAGGTGACGCCTTAGAAAACATAAAGCGCTATGCAAATCCGAACGCCTTGCTCGTCGACATATCTTCGATAAAGTCCCGTATTCTCAAGCTTTTCGACGAATCGGGTTTCGACTACCTAAGCATCCATCCGATGTTCGGGCCAAGGAGCGAGATCGGACTTTCGAACATAATAGTGGTCGTAGAATCCGGGAGGGAGGAGGAGAAGGTCATTTTGGACGAATTCAGGAGGGCCGGAGCGATAATAAGCTACCTACCGAGGGAGAGGCATGATGAGAAGATGGCGGAAATTCAGGGGATAAGCCACTTCGTCCTTCTTGCTATGGCCAACTTTCTGGCGGATAGGATCGGCGGAGGCGATTTACAATACGCTTCTCCCATATTCTGCGTCCTTTACAAGCTCGCCTCCAGAATCCTAAATCAGGACTGGAGGATGTATTACCACATTCAGAAGAACGCCGAAAAGCTTAGGGATGAGTTCGTCAAAAGCGTGATCGATTTGAACGAAAAGCTGAAGGATGAGAAGGAGTTCCACAGGTTGTTCAAGTCTCTCAAGACGAAATACAGAGATTACGAGGACAGCACGCTCATTCTCGACGCTTACAAGGCGACTTTGGATGTCGAGGATTTAGATCTGCTCAGGGGATACATAAGGGCGATAGATTCCCTAATTCTGAGGCTGATAGAGAGGAGGGTGAACGCCGGCAAGAAGATAGCGATCCACAAGAGGGCGAGGAACGAGCCGATAGAACTTACGGACATAGAGGAGTTCAAGATAAGGGATCTGCTCGTCAGAACTAACCTCAATCCGCTATACGTCCAGAACGCGTTCGAGGCCATAATGAACCTTACGAAGGAGGAAGAATACAAGATTTTGGGTATTCGAAAGAGGTTGGCCGTTTTGGGCCCTATGGGAAGCTTCAGCGAAGAGGTCGCTTTGAGGCTCGTCGGATCGAGGCTGCCTCTGGTTTACTGTTCCACAACGGACGAGATAATCAAGATGGTGGATGAGGAGAAGGTTGACTACGGTTTGGTTCCGATAGAGAATTCGGTAAACGGAACCGTCCTTCCCGTCTTGGATGCTCTGCTGAACCACGACGTTGAGGTTTTCGGAGAGACGAAGCTCGAAGTGATTCACTGCTTGGTGGCTAAGAGAAAGATACCGCTTAGAGAGATAAGGAGGGTTTACTCCCACCCTCAGGCGATAGCTCAGTGCATGGGATTCATAAACAACTACCTCCCCCACGCCGAAGTCAGATACACTTCGAGCACGTCGGATGCCATAGAGCTCTTGGACGAATACTCCGCCGCGATAGTTTCAGAAAATGCCGCAAGGCTCCACAAGCTCTTCATTCTCAGGAAGGGTATTCAGGACGTTGGTAGAAACGTTACGAGGTTCTATCTGATAAGGAAGAGGGGAAGGGGAGAAAGGAGGGGAGCGATAACTTCGCTTTTCTTCGGAGTGGAAGACAGACCCGGAGCTCTGAAGGATGTTTTGGAGGTGTTCTACAAGAAGGGCATAAATATGAGAAAGCTCGAATCACGTCCGGCGAGGACGGGTTTGGGGGACTACATATTCTTCGTCGAAGTAGAGAAAGATCTGAGCGAAGAGGATCTCGTAGAGCTGAAGGAGGTCACGACGTTCTACAAGATAGTGGGCGTTTTCGACGAGATCGACAGGCTCGATGTGTGGTAGGTGGTGTTAAGGGCCGTCGGATCGACGAAAAAATTTAAATTTGGTTCGTCGAGGTGGGTGAGATATGGTGGTGAAGCTCATAAGGTGTCCGTATTGCGGGGAAGAAATAGAGCTCAGCGATTTATATGAAGGAATGGAAGTTCAGTGTAAGCTCTGCGGGGCGGTTATGATCTACCAGAACGGCAAATTCCTCCACTTGGATACGAACGAAGAATACGAACTCGAAGAACTCGAAGAGGAAATGGAGGAAGAAGAGGAAGAATTGGAGGAATTCGAGGAGGAAGAGGAGGATTTCTACTTCGAAGAGGACGAGTATTGATTTTTTGAATTTTTCAAAACGATTTTAAATCATTCGATCGATTTAGACGCATGAAAAAAGTCCTTTTAGTAGTCATCGACGGTCTTTCCGATAGAGGATCAAAAACACCCCTCAGTTCTGCAAAAAAGCCGAACATGGACAGGCTTGCGGAGATGGGTATAAACGGAATAATGGACACTATTGCCCCGGGAGTAAGACCGGGAAGCGATACCGGTCACCTCGCCCTCTTGGGTTACGACCCTTACGAATACTATACCGGCAGAGGGCCGATAGAAGCTGCTGGAGCGGGCATCGATGTAAAACCCGGAGACATCGCCTTCAGAGTCAACTTCGGAACCGTGGAAGGAGAAGGAAGCGTTTTCGACAAGGTAGTAGTGGACAGGAGGGCGGGAAGGATAAGCGATACCGACGAGCTTGTGAAGGCGGTAAATGAAGGAATAGACTTGAGCGAATTCGGTGTGGAGTTCGTATTCAGAAGGGGGAGCGGGCACAGAGGGGCTTTGGTTTTTAGGGGAAAGAATCTGTCGGACAAGATTACGGACACCGACCCGCACAAGGTGGGAGAGAAGGTTCAGAGGTGCAGACCGCTGAGCGACGACGAGAGCGCGAGGAGGACTGCCAAGATAGTGAACTACTTCATGGAGAAAGCTCACGAAATCCTCGACAGACATCCGCTGAACGAGGAGAGGGCAAAAAAGGGTTTGCCGAAGGCGAACGTTCTCTTGCTGAGGGGTGTTGGGAGGGTTCCGCACATTCCTCCTTTTGAAAGCAGATACGGTATGAAACTTGCCGTTATCGCGGGAACGACGCTCATAAAGGGGATAGGAAGGATTTTGGGAGGAGATGTGATAGAGGTCGAAGGTGCTACGGGTAGCAAGAACACGAACGTTAAAGGAAAGATCGAAGCGGCGCTGAAGGCATTGGAAACCCACGACTTCGTTCTGCTACACTTCAAAGCGACGGACGAACTCGGACACGACGGAGATTTTGAGGGAAAGAGGGAGTTCATAGAAAAGCTAGACACACACTTCGAACCCCTCCTGAAGTTGGACTTCTCCAAGGTCTGTTTGATAGTAACGGCCGACCATTCCACCCCAGTCACGGCCAAGGAGCATACCGGAGATCCGGTTCCGATCGTAATCGTCCACGAAGGTGTGAGGGTTGACGACGTGAAGAGCTTCGACGAGTTTTCGGCGTGTAAGGGTGGGTTGTGCAGGATAAGGGGTCTGGATCTGATGAACATAGTAACGGATTTAATAGATAGAGCGGAGAAGTTCGGGGCGTAGTATGCTGGAGAGGTTGGTGATACCGGCGAACACGAAGTTCGAGGAGAGGAATTTAATCGTCGAAGGAGACGCCCTAATCGGTGCGAACAGCGAAATAGGTTACGGTATAATGGCGAGGAAAGTCGTAGTGGGTGAAAAGACCAAAATAGAGGGGGATGTCTTCGGAAGGGAAGAGGTAAGGCTGGGAGCTTGGTGCAACGTGAAGGGAAACGTCATAAGCAAAGGCGACGCTTACATAGGGGAATTCACCGCTATAGAAGGTAGGCTGACGGTCTTCGGGGATTTGGAGATAGGGAGGAACGTCAGGATTAAGAACGGGTTCGAAGCCAAGGGATTGATAACGATTCAGGATCCGATGCCGATTGTGATGTTCATATTCCTCTACCTCCTCGAACTGCTCAGGTTGGGGAAGCTTGAGGAAGCTGAGAAGCTCTTCGAAGTGGAGGAGTTCGTTTCTCCGCTCGAAGTGCCCGAGAACACCGTGATGAACATAGACACGATAAAAACCGACAGAGACGTTTACATTTCGGAGAGCAGGGTTTTGGGGAACGTGAAGGCGAAGGGCGTTTTAGTGGAAAGAGCTGAGCTTTACGGTAGCGTCAAAGGTGAAATCGTAATAATAGATTCGAGCAGGGTTCACGGGGCCGTGGAGGGTAAGGAGGTCTATCTGGTTAGAGGTAGCACGGTGCTCGGGCAGATAAGGGCGGATAAGGTTTTCATGGAAGAAAGGTGCGTCGTCGAAGGATCGATAATAGGAAGGAGCGGGGTTTGGATAAAACCCAAGGTGGAATTACCGGAAGATTTAAGATTTCCTTAGGATTATTCTTCGAGTAGCTATATATAAAAAGAAATCCATTCGCCAGAGGATTGAGAATGAAATTGGTCGTTGATACTAACAAAATACTCAAGGATGGAAGAGTGCGATGGATGTTTTTCTCCGAATTTTTGGAGTTGTATGCTCCTTACTTCACGCTGGAAGAAGTCGATAAGCATAGGCATAGAATACTGAAGAGAATGCTGAAATCGTCGAATCAGCTAAAAAGTTAGCTGAAAAATTTGACATCGATGGTTGGCCTTTCATAGCTTTAGCCTTAAAGCTTAACATTCCTATTTGAACTAACGATAAGGCTATGATCGTTTATGGATTAAAAACTAACGAATACTTGGCTTTGGATACTCGGGCTGTAGAGGATTTACTTAAAGGCAAAAGTTTAGAAGAAGTTAGAGAAGACTTAAAGAGAAGGTATTTATAAGCTCGAATACTATCTAACCCTATGGCTAAGATTATTCAGATCGAAGTTCCGGAAGATCTCGAATTAGAGGATTACATAAAATTGGAGAAGGAATTAAAAGAAAAAGCTAAAAAATATATTGTGCTTTCCTTATTGAACAAAATAACAGACGAGCTTAGTTTGACCGAAAAGGACCTGAAGGAGTTTGAAAAAACTTGTAAAGAGGTCTGGGCTAAATACGAGAAAATTTACAGAGAAAAAGGTGTTTTGAAGTGATCGTAGTAGATTCTAATGTAATCTTTTCAGCCTTAATTAAGGGAAGAGAAGGTAAAACTTTTCGTATAGAATTATATTATTGGAAGAGAAGCTGAATTTAATCCTACCAGAAGAAGGGTTAGCAGAACTGCACGAACACGCTAAAAAGCTTAAGGATTTATCTTTAGAGTTCGAAAACGCTTTAATATTGCTCTTTACGAGAATTCATGTTATCCCAAAAGAATTCTACGAAGATAAACTCCAAGAAGCCTATGAAATAGCTAAGGAATTCGATCCAGAAGATACCCCTTTCATAGCCTTAGCTTTGAAGTTAAATATTCCAATCTGGACTAATGATAGAGATTTGATCGTTTATGGATTAAAAACTAACGAATACTTGGCTTTGGATACTCAAGCTGTAGAGGATTTAATCAAAGGAAAGAACTTAGAAGAAGTTAAGGAAGGTCTAAAAGGTAGATACAATATTTAAAAACTTTTCCTCTATTTGGGTTTTAATCCCTAAGCTTTTAAAGGCTTTTACTACCTTTGCCAAGTGAGAAAGGTTTTTATTTTTTGAGTAGAATATTACTGCATGGTGGAAACACTCGATGGGATCCTAGATGGAAAAATGAGTAGAAGAAATTTCTTGAAGCTCTGTGGAATCGCAGTAGCTACGGCTTTGTTAGGATGTTCAGGTAAGTCTGGAAGTAGCAGTTCTTCCGAGAGTTTCGCTCCCGCTCCTTCCTTAGGCGGTCATCCTGAATTAGAGCATCCTCCTTGGGTCAAACCCGTGCCAAGAGATATTATCCCAAAGATCGAAGAGATTGGAAAGCAGTATATCGATGTTTATGCTCCTGTTGAAAAGGTTTTAGCGTTTTTTGTTGAAAGAAATGGGAAAAGAATAGTAGTTTACCCTTGGGAAATAAGAGAAGGTGATATAATAATAGGAGAGGGTCCAGGACCTTCCACTGAAGATCTAAATACTCTTTCAAGATCAGAACTTGAAGAAATTGGAAAAAAAAGTAGCCTTGTTTTATGTTACTATTGGAGATGTAGATGCTCAGCAAAAGTATATAAAAGAAACAGAGCATATTTTATATAAACCATTTGGACGCGATTTAGCCAAATTTGTAAGGTTCGTAAATAAACAGTTTGGAGAAGTATATGGTCTTATTGCAATATATGGAGTCGTTGGAAACGATGTTGTAGCTAATCTCACTTTTGTCGAAAAGGGTTGCGGTAAGGTAGCTTCGTGCGTTGGAACTTACAACTTGAAAGATCCTTGGAACACTGCAAGATTTTACGGTTTCACGGACTGGAATATGTTAAACAACATGATGATTGAAATTCTCTCTCATCCAGTGGGTTACGAACCAGCTGATCATCCCGAAGGATGGTACACTATGCCCGATGCATACTATGAAAGAGGTCTTAAAAAATTAGAAATGATTAGGAGATCTATGAGTTAAGTTATAGGCTTTGTTGCTGGTTTTTTCTCAGGTCCGCACTGCATATTCCATGTTCCAGTTTTAGTTTTTGTAATTTCACATCTCATCACTATCACTCTTCCCTCCGTGTTGTAAATAATTCTTAAAGAAACTGGGTTATACGAATCGCCGAGCCAGTCCCACTCTCGCATCAAAACGGTTTCGTAAACTCCGCAGTTCTTCAAGAGGTCTTGGAGAACACCCGGATTACCGCAACTCTTCGTCCACTCCTTCTCCTTTTCTTCAATTTTGTTTCCGTAAACTTTGTTCACTACCTTACACACGACGGAACTCCCAGTAGGATTAACCTTCTCGACTTTAGGACACTGACTCAAAAACCAGTTGCAAAAAACTTTCTCGTCCGAATACTCATAAGAGTAAATGTTCGGAAAGACGTCCAAAATCGAAACGGAATCGTTGCCTCTATACTTCATAGCGAACCAGTAGCAATTCAAATCCTTTTCATCAAAAGGTCCCACCAAGCTCTCGTTCGAAATGTAAATAAAGTAGTGATCCAGCATCTCGTCAGTTTTAATCCTCATAGACTCAGCCAAAGTCCAGTAAATCGCTTTAGCTATGAACGCTTGATAATAAATCTTCTTCCACTTCTGATTTTTGTCACTGCACTTCCCGAGTTCCTCCTCCAACTTTCGCTAAGCCCTTCGAGAGCAACAACCTTTAAATATCGTTTTAATATTCGTCTCCGTTAGCGGTGATGACATGACGGAGTTCAAGCATATAGTCAGGATTGCGGATACGGATCTGGACGGTAACAAGAGCGTCATGATGGCCCTGACGGGGATAAAGGGGATAGGGCTCAGAATGGCGAGGGCGATATGCAACGTTCTGGATGTGGACGCGAACAAGAAGCTCGGAGAGCTCGACGACGAAACCATAGAAAGACTCAGAAAGCTCGTCGAAGAGGAGTTGGAGCAGAAACTCCCGGCTTGGATGTTCAACAGGAGGAAGGATCCGTATTCCGGTAAAGACCTCCATCTGCTCGCCAAAGATGTGGACTTCGCCAAGATGCTCGACATCGAAAGGATGATCAGGATCAAGTGTTACAGAGGAGTTAGGCACGCTAAGGGTAAGAAGGTGAGAGGTCAGAGGACGAGGTCCACCGGAAGAAAGGGTATGACCGTCGGTGTAGTTAGAAGGAAGAAGTGAGGTGATCGTATGGGCGATCCGAAGAGGCACAGGAAGAAATACGTGACTCCTCCCCATCCTTGGGACAAGGTAAGGCTCGAAAGGGAAGCTCAGCTGGTGATAAAATACGGTTTGAGGAACAAGAGGGAACTCTGGAGGTTCCAGAACATCCTGAGGAAATACAGGAGGGTTGCGAGGGACTTGCTGGGCAAGATAAATCTTCCGGGTAAGGAAGGAGAATACGCGAGGGCGAAGGCTCAGGCGGTAATAAAGAGGCTCGCCAAGATGGGTGTTTTGGATGAGAACGCGACGCTCGACGATATTCTGAACCTAACCGTTGAAGACTTCTTGGAGAGGAGACTGCAGACGCTCGTTTACAGATTGGGGCTGGCGAGGACGATAAAGCAGGCGAGGCAACTCATAACCCACGGGCACATAGCGATAGACGGAAGGAGAGTTACCGCCCCAAGTTACATCGTCGAGAAGGATGAGGAGAGCAAGATAGGTTACTATCCTAACTCGCCCTTCGCCAAGAAGGCCGAAGTCGAGACGGCTTGAGGTGGTGAGGTATGGCGGAGAAGAAAAAGAAGGGTAGGTGGGGTATAGCCCACATATTTAGTAGCTACAACAACACGATCATAACGATCACGGACATAACGGGTAGCGAGACGATAGCGAGGGTAAGCGGTGGTATGATAGTCAAGGCTGACAGGGATGAAGGAAATCCATACACAGCAATGCAGGCCGCTTTGAGGGCGGCTGAGATAGCGAAGGAGAAGGGGATAGAGGGTGTTCACATTAAAGTTAGAGCTCCGGGAGGGAACAAGCACATAACTCCCGGACCGGGAGCGCAGGCTGCGATCAGAGCTTTGGCAAGGGCTGGATTGAAGATAGGGAGAATAGAGGACGTCACGCCGATTCCGCACGACGGAACGCGCCCACCGGGTGGCAAGAGAGGTAGGAGGGTGTAACTCCTATAAAATTTTAAATAGGGCGTTGAAGTGGTCTTACCTATGAAAATCGAGATACTCGAAGAAAGCGACCTTAAGGTTAAGTTCATACTCAGAGAAGCTCCCATTGCCCTCGCGAATTCCTTCAGGAGGGCGATGAAGAGCTTGGTTCCTACGATGGCCGTGGACTACGTAGATTTTTACATGAATACTTCGTTTTTGTATGATGAGATAATAGCCCACAGAATAGGTCTTATTCCTATCAAGACCGATTTGGAGAGGTTCAACCTACCGGAGAAGTGCAGTTGCGGAGGAGAGGGCTGTCCTAACTGTCAGGTTTCGTTCAGGTTGAACGTCGAAGGTCCTAAAGTAGTTTATTCCGGAGACCTCATATCCGACGATCCCGAAATAAGGCCGGTTTACGACAACATTCCGATAATAGAGCTCTACGAGGGTCAGCAGTTGATGATAGAGGCAGTAGCGAGGCTCGGGACGGGAAAGGAGCACGCCAAATTCCAGCCGGTAACGGTCTGCTTCTACAAGATAATTCCGGAGATCGTCGTAAAGGATAACTGCGACAAGTGCGGTAAATGTGTGGAGGTCTGCGTTAGAAATGTCCTCAAAAAGGAGAACGACAAAATAGAGGTGGGGAACGTTTTAGCCTGCTCGATGTGCATGGAGTGCGTGAAGAACTGCGAGGAGAACGCGATAGAAGTTTTGGAGACGAACGACTACCTGTTTACGGTCGAGGGGACCGGAGCTCTTCCTGTCAAGACCGTAATGAGAAAGGCTCTGGAAATTCTTAGGGATAAGGCGAAAGAAATGAACGAAATAATTCAGACTCTTATTTAGCCCAAAAGCTTTTTTTGGCATCGGTCCATCATCCTTTATGCGGTCGATCGGCTTACTTCTGATAGCAATTCTACTGCTCTCCCTCTATCCCGCAAACGGAGAATTCGTGAACGCTAAGATAGTGAATATAAAGGCTGTGGCTGTTAAAACGGGAGAAAAACCCGAAGGAGCGGTTATAAACATAACGGTAATCGTAACTCCGGGAACTGGAAAGGTCTTCGTATCCACTATACCTTACACCGAAATAGACATGCAGGGTAGTGCTCAGCTCGCCGCTTTAACTGCCTGCGACTTGTTGGGAGTAGATTTCACGAAGCACGACTTCTTCTACGAGATAAGGGCGGATGCACCCATAGTCGGAGGACCATCGGCAGGAGCAGTCATGACGATCGCGACTATCGCCGCTCTGAAGAATTTGACCCTCAGAAAGGACGTGTTCATGACGGGAATGATATATCCCGACGGATTCATCGGGCCCGTCGGAGGAATACCCTACAAGCTTGAAGCTGCTGCAAAAGCCGGAGCTAAGATATTCCTAATTCCGAAAGGACAGAGAGTGGTATACGTCCAAGAGAGAGTGGAGAAGAAGGAAGGTCCGTTCCTGATCATAACGACGAAGGTCGTTCCGGTGGATGTTGTAGAAATGGGTAAGAAGCTAGGAGTTAAGGTCATAGAGGTCAGCACGATAGATCAGGCGCTGTGGTATTATACGGGTTACACCATAAAGACTCCAAAACCCAAGATAAACCTGTCGAAATACTCCGACCTCCTAAAAACCCTCGCAATAAATATGAAGAAGAGAACTATGAATCTGCTCAAGGAAGTCGAGCAATTCACCGAACCACACAGAGCTATTCAGCTGATAAAGGAAGGGGACGAATACTTTGATAAAGGATACTACTACACTGCCACGTGCAAATACTTCCAAGCGGCGATAGAGCTGAGGTATCTCTACTACAGAAATAAGATAAACGACTACAACGATCTGAGCAAGGAGTTCGACAACGTCAGCAAGGAGATAGACGAAATGACCGATTACTTAAAGAGTTTGAGAAAGCTTGGTATCGAATCATTTCAGATAGTAGGTGCGGCGGAGGAGAGAATCGCATGGGCTGAGAACTATCTCTACAATGCTAAGACGTGCGGGGACTTCGACACCGCCTTGAACTATCTGGCTCTCGCGAAGGAAAGGATAGAAAGCGCTCAGGTGTGGCTTTCTCTGCTAAAGACTATAAAGGAGGACATACCGATAAACGAAAAAGAGCTTAAGAAGAGAGCTGAATTCTACTTCAGGGAGGCGGAGTCTTTGATAGTCTATGCGAGATCTATAGGGGGATACCCAAACCTCATAAGTAAGGCTGAAGAGACGGTCGACCTTGCAAGAAGGCAGTTCGACATGGGATTCTACGCTGGCTCGGCTATAACGTGCATAGACGCCATAACAAAGGCGAGCCTTTCGATAGAGTTCATAGGCGTCACCGAAGATATGCTGAAGGACAAGCTCGAATCCGCCAAAAAGTCCGCCATGACATCGATTGCGGAGGCGGAAAAGATAGTGACTCCCATTCTACCCATAGCATATTACGAATTCGCCGAAACGCAGAAAGACGTGGCGATAGCCATATCATACTACAAACTCGCCGAAAGGCTCGCGAAGCTTATAGTGGTAGTTGCAAAGGCCTATCCAGAAAAGGAACTTGTCAAACTCGAATCTCCACCCATAACTCCCGAAAGTGAGGAAGTATCGTATCATCACCTGCACAGAATATCCAACATCGAAATTCCCGGATTCTGCACGGTTCTGGCGATAACAGCTTTGGCTGTAGCTTTCTACCTAAGGAGGAGATAGCTGAAAATTCCAGCACTGAACGTCGCGAGGAAGTTGACTCCGGCGTTGTTCAGAACACCTTTTTTTTCCAACGTCGCACCCAAGAGGCTGTCCACGTGAACACCCAAAAATCCAGATATTAGAGCTATTACGGATTGATAGAAGTCCAGAATACCCATTAAGAGTGCGGAGAACGAAACTATGAAACATCCGGCCAGTGCGGAAACTTCACCTATCAGCGATATTCCTCCGCTCTCCCCCGGCCTTACCCTTTTTAGGTTCGTTATAAGGTATACCTTTTCCGCAGTCTTCCCCACCTCGCTCGCCATCGTATCTCCTAACGCACACGCAACGCTTGCGACGAACGCTACCTTGAGTAATTCATATTTAAACGCACCGTAGTTCATGACGAAGAACAGAGCGGGGAGGCTGTTGCTGAAGACATTTTCATATCCCCTCGCCCCCCCGGCCTGCTCCGCGATTCCCCTTTCGAGCTTTACGGCATACTTGAACTTCGTCACTCCAGAGCCTATAGCGTAGAAAAGCAACAGGATGATGAAGAATCTTATGTCGGAGAAAACTATCGTCAGAGTTCCAATGAGCGTAGCGCTGAGTAGTCCGCTATCGTCCGCGACACCGGCTTTGGTCGCGATCATGCTTAAGATAAACGATATTGCAAAAGCGGTCGCGAGCTGTATTAGAGAGACGTTTATCGCGTAGATGTGAAACACCGTATAGACCGTAGCGATGGCGAGCAGTATTACGAGCTCTCTTCCGTTAACGCACTCTACGAGCGATGCGGTCAATCCACCCATGAGAGAGAGAAATAGGAGGTATTCGAGGTTGCAGTTTAAGTGATGAAAGCGATCGTACAGAATGAAGAACGCGAATCCTAAAATAGTGTAAACGAAAACGTTCCAAATCGTATTTTTCCTAAAACGATGGCCAAGCAGAACAAACATAGACGCCGAAACGATAGGTTCAGATAAACCAAGATAAGTGAAGGCCAAGAGTAGAGAGGACAGAAGGGATACCTCTTTCAGCACCCTATCTCTTGCGAGAAGGCTCAAGGCGAGTGTAACGGGAACTAAATAGATCGGTTTTATGAATATCGAAAGCAGAGCTATTGCCGGAATCTCGAACATTGGCACAACGTTTAATTAGGTCGTTTTTTAAACATTCGTATCGATGATGCATTTTATAAGAAAACTCTACGAAAGAAAACTCGAAAAGGATATTTTATCCAGAAAGATTCCTAAGCATATAATGGTAGTTGCGGACGAAGATTTCATCAGGAACGGCTTGAACAAATTTTTGAAATGGTGCGAGAGAGTTGGATTGGAAGAAGTTACGGTGTGCTTTAAGGGGAGAAAGAGAAGGGTGGAATCCAAAGATTTCGGAAGGCTGAAGTTGAACATGATAGAGGGATATGAGGGAAGAGAGGAGATTGCGGATGCGGTTAGGGAGATTGCGAGGCTTGTTGTTAGGGGTAAAATGGAGCCGGAAGATGTTAGCGAAAGCGAGGTGGAAAAGTATCTCAAGGTAAAAAATCCTCCAGATTTAATAGTCAAAGCGGGAAGCGAAATACCCGAATTTCTGATATGGCAGAGTATATACAGCGAACTGTTCTTCATAGACATCGACTGGAGGAACTTCAGATACGTTGACTTCTTGAGGTGTTTGAGGGATTTCCAGCGGAGGGAGAGGAGGTATGGAAGATAGGATGCTCAGGTTGGTTAGGGTCATAGCGGACTACCAGTTCGGCAGTGGAGCGGGAAGAGCACTATTTCCCGACACGTGCAAATTTGTCCTCTCACCCACGACGGGCAGGATAAGGCAGATAAAGGATAGGGGAGTCAGGATTGCAACTCTTAAAGCGGATTCAGGATGGTTTACGTTGAGCATCGAAGGTGCGAGAAGGTTGCACAGAACTTTCGAGTATCCGAAGCTTAGAGTAGTAGTGCTAAACGATGTGGCGAAATTCATTGTCAAAGGAGGAAACGTATTTGCCAAGCATGTCGTGGACGTCGATCCGAAAATAAGAGCGAACGACGAAGTCCTGGTCGTGGATGAAGAGGATAATCTGCTCGCAACTGGAAGGGCCGTTCTCTCGGGCAAGGAAATGCTCGAATTCAACAGAGGCGTGGCGGTCTCCGTTAGAAAGGGGGTCGGAAAACATGTTCAAAGTTGATAGAGCTAAAAAAGTTCTCCTCATAAGGAGGGACGGGGTGGTTACGAGGCATCTGAGGTTTGAAGGTAGAGTAATCGCGGGAATGTTCACGAACTTCTGGGGGAACGTGGAAGCGGATGAGGTTTATCTTGCAAAGGGTTGCGTCGTCGAAGGGGATATAATTTGCAGAAGGGCCGTGGTAGGGGCATACACTAAGTTCAAATCGATAATCGCGAGCGAAGACGTCTTGATACAGGATTTCTGTGTCGGTCGTTTCGTAAAGGCCAAAAATGTAAGAATTTCGAGCGGTTCGGTCATCGGCGTAGTCGAGGCGGAGGAGGTAATAGAGGTAAACGGGACTTCCAAGCTCGGAAAGCTGAATGCAAAGAGAATTGTCGGGCGTAAGGTTTAAATTCCCATTCGATTTAAAACCAAATCGAGCCGCCGTAGCTTAGCTGGTAGAGCGTCGGCCTGTTAAGCCGATGGTCGCAGGTTCGAATCCTGCCGGCGGCGCTAATCACAAACATTTTATAGCTTCTTCATAATCGACGGATGTGCTCTGGAAATATAGGGCAGTGAACAACCCCGTTACAAGAAGGAAGTGGCTTGGGTTCTGTGCGATCCTCCTTATTTTTGGGGTGGGATATTCCATATACAGATACAGCGTCACGGGCAACTTCAAGTTCACGATGTTAACGCTGTCCTTCTTCGCGCTCATGGTATTCCTCTACACGATAATAACGCTCGGAAAGCCGAGATACTACTTCTTAAACGACGAAATAGTTTACAAACCCTTCAAAACTCCTCTCTCTAACGTGGAGGATTTCGAAGTCGATTACGACAACAGGCTTATAAGGCTGAAGCTGAAAAAACCATCGCTTTTTGCGGTGAAAACGCTATACTTCGAAAGCGACGAGGATCTGGAGGAGGTTGCGAGGTTTTTGAGGAGGAAGATTCAAGCGTAGATCGTAAGGATGTCTTCATCTTCGAGAACGTGATCCAATCCAACCCTCTGCCCGTCGAACTTGACGGATTTCCCCCAAACCTTGGCGTATCTGAAGTTTTCTAACATCCCCCTGTGAAGCTTTCTGCAAACGTCCGCAACCGTCGCACCTCTCCTCATTATCAGAGGCTCGTCGAAGTCCGGCTTACCTCCCGGAGGTCTGAGGTATATCCTTATGAACTCCAGCTTCTCGTATATCTTCTCGACGAGCAGATCCAAGTTTATCCTCTTCTCCGCGGAAATCGGGATGGCATCTTCGGGAATGTTTTCCGGTTCGTAGAGATCTATCTTGTTGACGACAGTTAGAGAGGGAACGTAAACCCTGTTGCCCAAAATCGCATCTATGAGTCTGTCTATTGTTACATCCTCCCTTATCAGAACATCGGCATTGTGGATTCTGTTCTCCTTCAAAACCTCTACTATCGTCCTCTCGTCGAGGGATAGGGGAACGGTGGACGTTATCTTTATTCCTCCTCTGTCCTTCTTTTTGATTATAACCTCCGGAGGTTTCTGGTTCAGCCTTATACCCGCTTCATACAACTCCTTCTTTATTATATCGATCTGGTGGAGGTTGAAAACGTCAACGACTATGAGTATCATGTCAGCATTCCTAACCATTGCCAGAACTTCCCTCCCCCTACCCCTCCCCTTCGATGCCCCTTCGATTATGCCGGGAATGTCCACTATCTGGATCTTTGCTCCCTTGTATTCGAGCATTCCCGGAACCGGCTTCAGCGTCGTGAAGTCGTAGTCTCCAACGTCGCTCTTTGCTCCGGTTAGGGCGTTCAGCAAAGTCGATTTTCCTACGGAAGGAAAGCCCACCAAAACCACGGTAGCGTCTCCCTCCTTCTTTATCGCGTATTGCTGTCCCTTCCCCTTCTTCGCCCTCCTCCTTTCCAACTCCTCTCTCAGCCTCGCCAGCTTGGCCTTGAGCAGTCCTATGTGGTGCTCGGTAGCCTTGTTGTATGGAGTCCTCTTTATCTCCTCCTCAAGCCTCCTGATCTGCTGTTCCAAGTCCATCGTCCCATAAATTCCCGGAAAGGTTAAAATCGTTAACGGAAAGAAAGGTCATGCTTCTGCTCATCGGGATGGGTTTATGGGATGAGAGGGATATATCGTGCAAAGGACTGGAGCTCGCGAGGAAATCCGATGTGGTTTTCGTCGAATTCTACACCTCGAAGCTCATGGGATCGAACTTGGAAAGGATTTCGGAATTTTTGGGAAGAGAGGTAGTGGAGATTGAGAGGAGCGATCTGGAGGAGAACTGCTCCAAGATAATAGAAATAGCTAAGGAAAGGGACGTTGCGATATTAGTTCCGGGAGATCCGATGATAGCCACAACGCACTCCTCTCTGGTGCTCGAAGCCAAAAGGAAAGGGGTAGAAGTGAGAATAGTCCATTCCGCGAGCATAATAAACGCGGTGTGCGGATTGACAGGACTGCACAACTACAGGTTCGGAAAGTCCGCAACCGTCAGCTATCCTTACGGAGGGACACTATCGAAGACGCCGGTGGAAGTAATAAGGATGAACAGGAGCATCGACGCCCACACCCTCCTCTTCTTAGACCTCCACCCCAAGCCGATGAGCATAGGGGAGGCCATAGGAATTTTGGAGAAGGCCGACGAATCTGTTTCGGAACTGTTCGGAGTAGGAATAGCGAGGGCGGGGAGCGAGGATCCCTTCGTTAGGTGCGACAGGCTGAAGGTGTTGAAGAACGTCGATTTCGGAGAGCCTTTGCACGTCCTCGTAGTTTTGGCTAAGACCCTCCACTTCATGGAATACGAGTGTTTGAGGGAGTTCGCGTCCGCTCCTAAGGAGCTCGAAGAACTCGTCGCTTAAACTCCGAACGTCATTCTGAGAGCATCCCTTAACCCCGGCCCCAAGCCCAGAGCTATCAGAACGAACTTTATGAAGTTCTTAAGCTGTTCGTCCTCCTCCTTGTCAAGCACGTAGAGTATCGCCAGAAACAGAAGGGCTTTGGCTGGAATCATAATCCAAGGGCCGAAGTGAGATATCAGAAACCTCGGAACCACGTGCAACTCCCAGTAACCCAAGAACTGAATTCCCAAGAAAGTCGCGGATGCGTCGAGCATGTGGGAGAAGAAGACGATTTCGCTCAGTTTGTTGTGCATGTGCCTCGCGAACTTCGATGTGGCGAAGTGATACGCCAGCGTAAAGGCGAAGGCCATGGACAGAGCAACGGGAATGACGAACGGATTCTCCACTTTCAGATTGGTCGAAAGCAGAATTAGGGTCGATACCGCTAAAACGCATCCCAAAGCGCCGTAGTGGATCCAATACCTCTCCCTCCTGAGCTTTATGCTGAGGATGAGGGCTGGAAAAGCTATGGCGAATATAACGAACTCTATCAGCGGAGTCATGAACAGGTAGCTTAACGGGGGTTTAAGAAATCCGGCATCCTCAACGACTCTAACGCTCGAAGCGAAGATTATGAAGGGAACGTTGCCGTAAACGAACCTCTCGTCTATTATTATTCTCTTCGACAGCCACCTGTAAAGGAGATACACCGCAACTATTAGAATTAAGGCCCATGTCGCGGTGTTTACCGGATTGTATCCCGTCTTGTAAACTATGGAATCGATGTAATACTTCTTTATGAACTGCCAGACGTCCATGCCTTCAACGCTTCTCTAAGAGATTTAACCTTTAAGCTTCCTGACCACCTCCATCGCCATCTCCATAGTCTTTAGGTTTCCGCCCAGGTCGGGTGTGGTCTTTCCTTCCGCTATGACCTCCTCCAAAGCCCTCTCCACCTTAGAAGCTTCCTCCGCAAAGCCCAAGTGCCTCAGCATCATGCAGGCCGAGAGTATCATTGCGGTGGGATTCGCTATCCCCTTCCCGGCTATGTCAGGGGCGGATCCGTGGACGGGCTCAAACAAGGCGTGCTTTTCTCCTATGTTGGCGGAAGGAGCCAAACCTAAGCCACCGACGAGTCCCGCCGCTAAATCGCTGACTATATCTCCGAAGAGGTTTGTGGTAAGAATCACGTCGAATCTGTAGGGATCCATGACCAAAAACATGCATCCCGCGTCGATGTAGTATTCCTCGAACTCTATCTCCGGATAACTTTTGGCCACATCCCTGCAGACGTCTCTGAAAAGTCCGCAAGTCTTCTTCAGCACGTTCGCCTTGTGGAAGATCGTTACCTTCTTCCTTCCCTCCTTCTTGGCGAATTCGAACGCGAACTTCGCTATCCTCTCGGATCCCTTCTTCGTTATAACCCTCACAGCCTCAGCGACTCCGTCGAACTCGAATTCGAACCCCTTGTATAGGCATTCCGTGTTCTCCCTAACGATCACTATGTCGACGTTGTCGTATAGGGCCTTCACTCCTTTAAAAGACTTGGCCGGTCTTATGTTAGCGAACGTTTCAAGCTCGAACCTCAGTTTTACTATCACGTCCGCAGCTGTCTCTCCTACGGCCCCGAAAAGGACCGCATCGCTTTCTTTGCAGGCTTGGAGGGTCTCTTCAGGAAGGGGTGTTCCGTATTTCCTCGCACACTCGTCCCCGGCTTCCATGTAGATGTATTCGAAAGGGAGATCGAGCTCGTTCAGGACGAGCATGGCTGCTTCCATAACCTCTTTACCTATCCCATCGCCGGGTATGACGACTATCTTCATGATCGTTCGTTTGAATTCGGGTATTTCTCGCTTTCGAAACGGTTTTGTCGTAAGGAAACTACTTCCTCCGATGACTCCCTTAGAGTCCCTACTCGGCATAGTCGAGGAGATCTACGAGCAGATGAAAGATGGAAGGATTCCGGAGATAGAGATAACGACGAGAACGAAGAAGAATATAGAGTTCAAGGAGGATTCCGAAGTCTGGGTTTACGGAGATAGGAAGTCGATAAGGTCGGCGAAGAGCGTTAAGGGGGCGAGTCAGCTGTTGAAGATGGTCTATCTGATAGGATTTCTGAAGGAACAGCTAAAAAAGGGCAAATCTTCGACGCTGAGGGAGATATACTACATATCCGAGAACTGGGGCATAGCCAAGTTCAACGAACAGCTCGAGAGCGATAGGCTCATAGAAGACTTGGAAATCCTAACGGGATTTCAGAGGGAGAGATTCAACGTAAGGCCTGAAGAGGATGGAGCGACGGTTTTCGGCCCGATTAAGATTAGGGAGAAGACGAGGAGAGGGGAAAGGACAATCCACTGTCAGGACGATGTGGGGGAAGGGGGATACCAGATCCCCACGAACGTTGACAACCTCGAATTCTTGGATTGCGGTGCGGACTTCGTCATAGCGATAGAGACTGGCGGTATGAGGGACAGGTTGGTTGAAAACGGATTCGACGAGAAGTTCAACGCTATAATAGTCCACCTCAAGGGTCAGCCGGCGAGGAGCACCCGAAGGCTTTTGAAAAGGTTGAATTCGGAACTAAATCTGCCGGTCGTAGTATTCACGGACGGAGATCCTTGGAGCTACAGGATATTCGCGTCCGTAGCATACGGTTCGATAAAGTCGGCGCACCTTTCCGAATACCTCGCCACACCGTCAGCGAAGTTCGTAGGAATAAGGCCTTCTGACATAGTAAAGTTCGATCTTCCGTCGGACAAGCTTACGGATGAAGATGTGAGGGCTCTGAATTCTCTGCTTTCGGATCCGAGGTTCGGGGATGATTTCTGGCAGAAGGAGATAAGGTTACAGCTTGAGCTGGGAAGGAAGTCGGAACAGCAGGCTCTGGCTAAATACGGCTTGGATTACGTTACCGAAGTTTATCTGCCCGAAAGGCTGACGGAGTTGGGTGTTTTATGAAAGAAAAGATCGAAATGGCTGAAATCGTTTTCGAATACTTCGGAAAATATCTTGAGAGGAGATATTCGAACATAATCGAAAAGCTCGACAAGGCGATAGACGAAACTTGGAAGCACATGCGATCCGTCGGGATTACGGAGATATGCAGTATATGTGCTTTAGAAACGGGAAGCTGTTGCTGGAGGTGGGTCGAAGACATATACGACGTTCCTACTCTGCTCATAAATCTCCTCTTAGGAGTGGAACTTCCTAAGGAAAGATACGACGAAAGGTTGTGCTTCTTCTGCGGAAAGGACGGTTGCAGGATTAGGGCAAGAGAAGGAATATGCGTTACTTACCTCTGCGAGAAGATCGAAATCGACAGAGTTGAGTTCAACAGAATAGCTTCTAAGGAGCTGGGCTATCTATCCTATTTGAAGGTTAGAATCGGGAGGTTTTTGGATCAGAGGGTTCCACGCTCCTCATCCTCCGTCGGATTCTGGCAGTCTCATCATCACGACTTCGAAGTTCTCCTTAACGATTACGAATCCGAACTTTTCGAATAGTCTTATAGCTGTTTCGTTCGTCTTCTTCGTTATTGCGTAAAGCTTCTCGAATCCGCAACGGCTCAAGGCGAAGAATAGCATCGCGGAACCCACTCCAGCACCTCTGTAACCTTCGGAAACGAACATACAAACCTCTGCAGTTAACTCGTCGACGGGTATTAAGAAAAGAACGCCCACCACTCAGTTATGCTCGGCAACGATCATCTTCCCCCTCCTGTAAACGAATTCCACGAAATCCTTCGAATATTCTGGAGGAAATCCGAGACAGCCTTCGTCGAACTTCTTCAGCAAATCCACAACACCACCCAGATCTCCGAGCTCGAACTCCCTTATTCTGATTAGCCTTCCCCTCTTATCCACGAACTCCATGAAGATTCTAAGACGTCTACCTATTAATTAAAGACTCCATAATTCAGAACGATTGAACATTATATATCTAAAACGATCGTGTTAAACTAAAGAGAAAATTTTAAATATGATGTCGTCAAAAACGTTATTGTAAACGGTATAAATTTCGGATTCGATACCGGTGTTGGTGGTGAATAGGGATGTTGGGAAGGGTCGTGTGCGGTATAGATTTTTCGGAACACTCGAACTTGGTTCTGGATTTCATAAAGGATTACTCGAACTTCATCGAAGAAGCTCTGCTCGTTAGAGTCGTGAATCTCGCGAGATTTCACGGGATATTTTTCAACGGCGTGGAGAAGTTCGTTGAGGAGGAGAGAAAGAGATCGGAGGAAAAGCTCAACTCTTTGATAAACGAGTTGGACGGGGTTAGGGCGAGGTTCGAAATTCCAGTGGGAAATCCGGCGGAGGAGATAGTCAAGATTGCGGAGAAAGAGAATGCGAACATGATAGCGGTCGGAACGAGGGGAAGAAGTAGGATAAAGAAGATTCTACTCGGAAGCGTTGCAGAAGGTGTTGTGAGGCTCTCCAAAATCCCCGTCCTCGTGGTAAAGAACAGAAGAGTTTTCGATAACATTCTATACGTCCACTACCCTCTCAACTTCGACGAAAGCCTTTTGAGCTTCCTAAACACGCTCGGATGTCTGAGTTACGAGATGAAGATAATCCATGTCATAGAACCGATGCTACCCCCAGAATCGACACAAAAACAGCTGATGAGAAAATATGCGGTCGCCGAAGATGTTCTAAACGAGGTTGCGAGGAATCTCGACGTAAAGGTAAAAACGAGCGTTAACTTCGGATATCCGGCGAGGACAATCCTCGAAGAATCCAAGAACTACAGTTTGGTCGTTCTAAGAGCACCGGAAAAAATTACGGGAACTACGGACGCAATTCTGAGGCACTCGAAGGCGTCGGTTCTCGTAATCAAAAGGTGATCGATATGTGCGTCGGAAGACTCTGTCACAAGTGCGTTTGTGGCGTCTGCCCGAACTTCGAACTATTCCTCACCCTCTGCTACCAAAGTTTCGACAGCGAAGTCAGACGTTTGTTCGAAGAGCTCTTCGATTTGAGGGCCAAGGCTGTTGAGGGTGGTAGAAATGAGAGTTCTCATTCCTACGGATTTCTCGAAGAACTTTAATTTGATAATCTCCAGTCTTAATCCCGAAATCGCCGAAGAAGTTTATCTACTGAACGTCGTCGATGTTTTGAGGTTCTTCGGGTTGGACTTCGACGTTTACCCGTGGGTGAAAAGGGAGATTTCGAAGAGGTTGTGCAAGCTTTCGAAAATTTCCGAGATGTTGGAAAGGAGGGGTTTCAAGTGCCGTTTCTCCGTAACCATGGGATACCCTCCCTTAGAAATAGTAGAGTTCGCGAGGAGGAATTCGGTGGACTTGATAGCGATGGGTGCGAGGGGTAAGAACGTTCTGAAGAGCTCGCCGATAGGCGGTGTGGTTGAGGAGGTGTTGCTTAACGGTTGCACTCCCGTCCTAATATACAGAAATAACGGGAAAAACGTCTTCGATCACGTTCTCGTAGCTTACGATTTCTCGAAGTGCTCCGAATTCATGCTGAACTACGTGCTGAGATTCAAGCCGAAGAAGGTGACGATCCTACATGTAACCGAAAGGACTTTTTCGAAATCCGTCCTGATGTCTAAAAAGGCCGAAATAGAAAGCAGAGGCATCCGCTGTGAGGTTATAGTGAGAAGAGGAGATCCCCACAAGGAGATTCTAAAGGTATCGGAAGCCATAAATCCCACGTCCATAGCTTTGGGATGCAACGGGATCGGAGCGAGAAACTGCATAGGAACCGTTGCGGATGTCGTTATGAGGTTCTCTAAGACTTCCGTTTTGGTCTTCAAAAAACTTTATAAGATGGGATTATAGACAGACAACGACCGATGATGAACGCTATTCGGCTGAAACGTGATGAATGGGGTAGCTTCTGAGGTCCAATTTTATAAACGTTGACGTCTTACCTTTCTCGGATGATGAAGGTCGCTCTACTCAGAGCCAAGCGATGAAGAAGGGAGAACCGCTGACCTTAAATAATCGAAGCGGGAACGCGTTTCATGGATGTTCTCTTCGCAATTCATTACATCCTTGCAACCGTTTGCGGAGTTCTATGGATGTTTTTCGAAAGCAGAGGTTTGAGAATCGTGGGAATATCAACTCTTACCGGAGTCCTGCTCGGAGTCTCCAGAATCGGAGGAGAGATCGCTCTATCCATGAGCTCGCTGATAATTCTGGCGATGGCTTGGGGGGTTTTGGACTACTTGGAAGAGATAGGACACGATGTGGAGAGATTAAAACTTATAACCCTTCTGCTCGTCTTTCTTCCAGTTTTCGGATTCACACCGCTCGTCGGATTCGTAGTCATAGCCTTTACAATAAACGTATGGATATACGCGTATTACAAAACGTCCAAATTGGCCTTCGTTCCTATAGCACTGGGATTTCTGATCGGATACCTATCAAACTTCACGATCGGAGAAGTAGGATACGTGATCGAGTGGGGGCTCGTTCTGATCGGCATAGCGTTGCTAAGACGTTAACTATTTTAACAGTCTGCCAGAGCTAAGAAAGCATGTTTCCGAGCGTGTATTCGCCCAAGGATGTTGAGGATGAGATAAGAAAGTTCTGGGACTCTCATCGCATTTACGAGAAGGTGAAAAAGAAAGGTGATAGGCTTTTCTTCTTCGTCGACGGCCCCCCATACACGACGGGCAGAATACACTTGGGAACGGCTTGGAACAAGGTGATAAAGGACACTATTCTCAGATTCAAGAGGATGAGGGGTTTCAGGGTGATGGACACTCCCGGCTGGGACATGCACGGACTTCCGATCGAAGTTAAAGTTGAGCAGGAGTTGGGATTCAAGACGAAGAGAGACATAGAGAGCTTCGGAATAGACAAGTTCGTAGCCAAGTGCATGGAATACGCTTTGAGGAACAAGGACATGATGACGGAGCAGTTCAAAGCCTTGGGAGTATGGATGGACTGGGACAATCCGTATATGACGATAAAGGCCGAATACATCGATTCCGCTTGGTGGTGCGTGAAGAAAGCTCACGAGCAAGGGCTTCTTGAGAGAAAGCTGAGGGTGGTCAACTGGTGTCCTCGCTGTGAGACCGCTCTGGCGGATGCGGAGGTGGAATACAAGGACAAGGAGGATCCTTCGATATACGTCAAGTTTCCGATTAAGGGTTCTGAGAACACGTTCATAGTCATATGGACTACAACTCCATGGACTTTGCCGGCCAATATGGCGGTGGCTGTTCACCCATCATTGGAATACGCGAAGTTCAGAGCAGAGAAAGACGGCAAAACGGAGTTCCTGATAATGGCCAAAGATTTGGGAAGTGAGGTGCTCAGAAAAGGAGGATACGAAAGCTGGGAGGTAGTGGAGACTTATTCTGGCAAGGATTTGGTGGGATTGGAATACGAACATCCCCTAATCGAAGAGGTTCCGATTCAGAAGAACTGGACTCACAGAGTATATACGGCGGACTTCGTTACCGCGGAGAACACCGGTTGCGTTCACGTGGCTCCGGGGCACGGTCTAGAGGACTTCGAGTTGGGGGAAAAGGTGGGGCTGGAGGTATTCAATCCCGTCGATGATAGGGGTATTTACACGGAAAAGGCCGGAAAGTATGCGGGACTTCAAGTTTTCGAAGCCAACAGGATTATAATCGAAGATTTGAGGAGGAAGGGTTTGCTCTTAGCTGAGGAGAAGATAGTCCACAGATACGGGCACTGCTGGAGGTGCAAGACTCCTATAATCTATCGTGCTACGGAGCAGTGGTTCTTGGCAGTATCTAAGCTTAAGGACAGGATGCTGGAGGAGATAGACAAAGTCATGTGGGTTCCGGAGTGGGCGGGAATGGCGAGGTTCAAGGACTGGGTGAGCAACGCCAAGGACTGGTGCATAAGCAGGCAGAGGTTCTGGGGTATTCCGATTCCAGTCTGGATATGCGAGAAGTGCGGAAAGTGGAAGGTCGTAGGTAGCGTAAAGGAGGTTCCGTGGAAGGAAGACTTAGATCTCCACAGACCGAAGATAGACGAGGTTACGTTCGATTGCGAGTGCGGGGGGAAGATGAGGAGGGTAAAGGACGTTTTCGACGTGTGGTTCGACAGCGGAGTTGCGAGCTGGGGGACTCTAAAGTTTCCGTTCGAAATGAGCAGGGTGGAATTCGAGAGGATTTGGCCAGCGGACTTCATAACGGAAGGGCACGACCAGACGAGGGGATGGTTCTACTCCCAGCTAGGTGCCAGTGTCATAGCATTCGGGAGAGCTCCTTACAAGACCGTGCTGATGCACGGGTTCACGCTCGATGAGAAAGGAAGGAAGATGAGCAAGAGCTTGGGAAACGTAGTGGAGCCTGAGGAAGTCGTTAGCAGGATAGGGGTGGACGGTTTCAGGCTTTACGTTCTTTCTTCCGCTCTCTGGGAGGATCTGAGGTTTAACTGGGAAGACGCGAAGAACGTTCTCAGAATGCTAAACATATACTGGAATGCCGTCAGATTCGCATACACATACATGAGCCTCGACAGATACAAGGAGATACCTCTGAAAGACGTCCAGCTGAGCGTGGAGGATAGGTGGATACTTTCGAGGCTCGAAAGCTTCAACAAGCTCGCGCTGGAGGCTATGGAGAAATACCACTTGCATAAGGTTGTTAGGGCTTTCTTCGACTTCGTGGTTGAGGATTTCAGCAGATGGTATATACAGCTCGTTAGACCGAAGGTGTGGGAGGAGAAGGATTCTCCGGCGAAGATAGCGACTTATACGACGATACTAAGAGTGGTGGAAAAGACTGCAAAGATAATAGCCCCGTTCGCTCCCTTCTTGGCGGAATGGATATACCAGCACTTCGTTAAGGAGTTCAAGGAAGGAGAGGAGTCGATATTCTTGGAGAGCTATCCGGAGCCGGAAGAGAGCCTTATAGATGAAGAGCTTGAGAGGGCGATGAGCGTAACGAGGGAAATCTTCGAGGCGGCGAGCAGCGCGAGACAGAAGGCGAAGAGAAAGCTGAGGTGGCCTCTGAGAAAGCTCGTTATCGAGTCGAAGGATGAAGATGTAAGGAGGGCTGTGGAGATGCTCGAAGGCATAATAAAGGCTCAGTGCAACGTGAAGGAGGTGGAAGTAGTCGAGGAGTTCGAGAAGGAGGTTAAAGTAAAGCCGAACTACAAAGCGGTGGGGCCAAAGCTGAAGGACAAGGTTAAGAAGTTTGCCGAATTCGTGGAAAGTCTGAGCAAGGAGGAGGTCAAAGAAATTCTTAAGAGAGGAAAGGTTGAGTTCGAAGAAGTAGAGCTAAACGTCGATGAAGCATTATTAATCGAATACGTCGTTCCGGAAGGCTACGAGTTCTCGGAATTCTCGAAGGGGATCGTTTACGTTTACACGGTCCTCGACGAGGAGCTCAAGAGGGAAGCTTTCGCGAGGGAGATCGTCAGGAGGATTCAGGAGATGAGGAAGGAGATGGATCTGGATGTGGAGGAGTTCATCGAATCGACCGTGGAGATAGATCCGAAGCTCATAGAGGGATGGAAGGAATACGTGAAGCACGAAACCCGTTCCGTGAAGCTCGAATTCGGCGAGCCGAAGGATGGATACGTGAAGGAGTGGGAGATAGAGGGAATGAAGGTCAAAATAGGGATAAAGAGGCTGGAGCGCTGATTTTTTAAAAATTTAAATTTGCTCGAAGGCCTTCTGGAGAGGAGGAACGACCTGCTTCTTTCTGCTCATCACTCCGTCGAGCCAGACGCTCTTGCCCTCAAGCTTCTTGCCGAACGCTATTTCCACGACCTGCGGGTAGTCCGTGATGACCAAAAGCTCCGTTCCTTCCTTCATTATGTCCGTAAGCATCAGGAATATTCCTGCGTATCCTCCCTCCTCCTTCATCTTCTTCATTTCCTCGTAGATCTCGTCTATTCTGTCCTTTATCAAATTGAGGTCTATCAACTCGATCTGGCCGATTCCGACCTTCTTTCCTGCCATGTCGAAGTCCTTGAAGTCCCTCGTTATGATCTCTCTGGCACTCAACCCGCTCACGTCCGAAAGCTTCGACTTCACTTCTATTCCGAACTGGGTTATGTCTTCTATTCCAGCTATCTTCGCGAGCTCCTCGGCAACTGCTTTGTCCATCTCGGTCGTAGTAGCGGACTTGAATATCACGGTGTCGCTCAGAATCGATGCGAGCATCAGTCCTGCCATCTCCTTCGGAATCTCGATGCCAGTCCAGTCGAAGAGCTTCTTAAGCACGGTTGCGGTGCAACCGACAGGGAAGTTGACGAACAGAATCGGGTTTGGTGTCGTTACATCTCCTATCTTGTGGTGGTCGATTATCGCGACTATCTCCGCCTTGTCTATGTTGTCGGGAGCCTGAGTCTTTTCGCTGTGATCCACCAAAACGATCTTCTTGCCCTCCGCATCCGTCATCACTTCCGGCGTCGAAACTCCGAACTTCTCCAAAACGAATTTCGTCTCCGGATTCGGCTCTCCCTGAATTACGGGAACCGCCTCTCCCTCTATTTTTATCAGTCCGCCCTTCTCCTTCCACTGGTTCAACAGATACGCGGTAACGATCGCAGAACAGACAGAATCCGTGTCGGGGTTCTTGTGTCCAACAACATACACCTTCTCCGCCATGGTGCTAAGACGTTTTAGCAAATAGATAACGTTTTCGAATTAATTCGATTTTGAAGCATTTTTCGACGACTACTACAAGACCATTATATATCTCCGGATACGAATGATCGTTCAGAGAACCATGTTCAGAAGGGCGTGCGAGGAAATAGCGGAGAGGATATTGAGGGAAAATGCCGAGAGCAAGGAGGAGATAGCGAAGATCAAAAAGATGGTTAGCCGAAAGTATCGTCTCCCGAAGTTGCCGAGCGATGCTGACGTTCTTAGAGCTTGGAAGGGTAGAGAGGGATACGAGAGGCTCAGATCGATTTTGAGGCTCAAGCCGGTTAGGACGATTTCCGGCGTTGCTGTGGTAAGCGTAATGACGTCCCCGGCACCTTGCCCACACGGGAAGTGCATAATGTGTCCCGGAGGAGTCGAGAGGGGAACTCCTCAGAGCTACATAGGGCTTGAGCCGGCGGCGCAGAGGGGAGCCCAGCACGGATACAATCCTTTCAGACAGGTTCTGGCGAGGCTGAAGGAGTTGCAGGAGATAGGGCACGACGTCGATAAAGTGGAGGTAATAGTGATGGGCGGAACTTTTCCGGCGAGGGCGAAGGAATACAAGGAGTGGTTCATGCTCGGAATATTCAACGCTCTGAACGTTTTCGGAAGAAGGGCAAAGATAGAAAAGGATTTGGAGAAGGCTAAGAGGAAGAACGAGAGAGCCAAGGCGAGGTGCGTCGGAATAACTTTCGAGACCCGTCCCGACTACGCCAAGGAGGAGCACATAGTTGAGATGCTACGCTACGGAGGAACTAAAGTAGAGTTGGGCGTTCAGAGCGTTTACGACGACGTTCTCGTCGAGAGGATTAAGAGGGGGCATACAGTTGAGGATGTCATCGAGGCTACGAGATTGCTGAAGGATTCCGGTTTCAAAGTCGGATACCACATCATGCCCGGCCTTCCCGGTTCGAACTTTGAAAGGGATCTGAAGATGTTCGAAACTATCTTCGAGGACGAGAGGTTCAGGCCGGATTACCTCAAAATATATCCGACGCTCGTGGTGGAGGGAACCGAGCTTTACGAGATGTTCAGAAGGGGAGAATACCGGCCATATTCGACGGATGAGGTTGTCGAGCTCATAGCGAGGGCGAAGAAGTTCTTTCCGGAATGGGTTAGGGTGCAGAGGATTCAGAGGGACATACCGGTAGGAAAGGCGATAGGACTGGACAAGGGAAACGTCAGACAGCTCATCCACCTAAGGCTTAAGGAGTTGGGATACGAGTGCAGGTGTATAAGATGCAGAGAGGTTGGACACAAGCTGAGAAACGTCAGAATTACCGACGAAATCTTAAAGAGTGCGGAGCTCGTGATAAGGAAATACAGAGCTTCCAAGGGCGTGGAATTCTTCATTTCATACGAGTTGCCAGATTACGACGCTTTGATAGGATTCATAAGGCTGAGGTTTCCGCACGAACCGTTCATAGAGGCAATAGAGGATTGCGCACTCGTTAGAGAGTTGCACGTTTACGGAAAGGCGGTTCCTCTGGGAGGGAGAGAGGCAGGGGCATTCCAGCATAGAGGATTCGGAGAGAGGTTGCTGAAAACCGCTGAAGAGATTGCAAAGCAAGAGTTCGACAGAATAGCGATAATAAGCGGTGTGGGGGTAAGGGAATACTACAGGAGGTTCGGATACCGCAAGAGGTTCGAATACATGGTCAAAAGGATCTGACCAAAAGAAATATATAGATAATGTATCATCATCACTATGATGACCAGGGATTTTAGAGCGGTTTACGAATACACGAAATTCGAGAGTCTTTTGCCCAATTTTGAGGGGCATAGAGTTAGAATAGTATATGACAGCTCCCTCGTTAAGGATCTCCTCGTTCTTCAGCACGTAATCCCCCACTTCGTTTCAAAACTAAAAACTTATCTCGTGCTATACTCCGAAGCCCTCTACCACAAGTATTTAAAGAGAGTTTTCCATCTGTTAAAAGTCAAACCGGATTTAGAAGATGCCTTAAACGATTTGAACATCATTAAGATAGGGATCAAAGACGATGTAGCTTACGGAAATCTCGCGTGCTTCATAGAGCAGGGCGAATTGGATAGGGAGTTCGAATCTCTCTTAGAATACTTAAGAAAGATCGACGAAAATTCCGTCCTAATCCTTTATGGAAGCGTGGAATACTTTCTAACAGGTATAAAGGACAAAGCTTTTAAAAGGCTCGTAGATCTATTCAGCGTTCTTCCCGAAAGGATTACGCTCTTTGGATTCAGACATAGGCTCGGCTTAAAGTCCTTGGAGGTTCTATTACTGAGCGAACTTTACGACATCGTTGTAGAGGTTTGGAGGGATGAAAACTCCCTCGACGATGCGTTTAACTTCACGGTAGAGTACCAATGCGGTGAAGGAACAGTTTACGGGAGGTTTAAAATGAGGGACGGATTGCTCGTATCGATGGGATAGAGCCCCTTTTATGGGGCCGCCGAGATTTGAACTCGGGTCTCCGCCCCCCCAAGACGGAAGGATGCCAGGCTACCCCACGGCCCCTCTTACATGCTTAAGCCTCCGCTTTTTAAAGATTTTTCTCAGACCATCATCGCTCTGCTACTGCCTCTCTCGTCTTGCTCAGCCTCCTCCTAACACCTTCGAGGATCCTCTCCATTATCTCCAAGTCGGAAAGCAGCCCTTCAGCTTCTATTATCTTTTTAAGCCTCAGCGGAACCGCATCCATCCTGTAGGCTGAACCTTCCTCTTCTATCCCGACGACCTTCGAAGGAATAACTACGTCTGCGATCTTGCTCGTCAGACTTTCGAACGGATCTATGACTACAAGCGGTATCTTAGCGAGATATCTGACCGATTCCCTCGGAAAGTGCGCTGCGGGATCCGAAGCTATGACCAAAGCCGCATCGACGTCTCTGTTCTGAAGCAACGAGTTTGCGTCGGTCTCACCGGGGTTGAACCAAGGATATCCCCTCGTGAAATCTACCGCAAACGGAAATCCGGATTCCCAAGTGAGAACCTCGTTGAAGCCGGTTACGTTGTAATGTCCCCTCATCGCCATTATGCTGAACTTAGTGTAATCGTTCAGATCCCTCACGAGCTTTATCGCTTCGGCTATGTTCCTGTGCTTTCCTCTGCTCATCGTCAAGCCAACTCCGAAGAATATTATTCCGAACTTGCAGTTCTTCATCCTCTCCACAAGCTCTTTCAGGGTTTCCTTCGGAACTCCCCCAACCTCATTCGTCGGAATATCGCCCTTCCTCAGGATCGTTCTCAAAGCGTTCAGAACCTCGAAGTCGTAGCCCGGCTTTACTTTAATGAAAAGATCCGCCATTTCCGCAGTTTCAGTCCTCCTCACGTCCACGACGACCAAGAACCTGTCGAGCTTTCCTTTGTCCGTCCACATTCCCCTCGGAAATAAGGTGTAGCGGGACATGTGCCTCGGATGAGCGTGTATCGGATTGCAAGCCCAGTAGACAACCAAATCAGCCCTATTCTTCACCTCTCCGAGCGTGACCGAAGGATATCCAACTTCCTGAATTGCTAAGACGCTCGGCCCGTGGCAGACCGAAGCCGTGTTGTCTATTACCGCCCCCAAAACCTCGGCAAGCTCAATCGCAACCTCGTGAACCTCACAGCTCGTCGATGAAAATCCGTATAGGAGGGGTTTTTTTGCATTAGTCAGTATCTCCACGGCCCTCTCTATCGCTTCCTCGTAGCTAACTTCTTTGAATTCTTGTCCTTCCCTTATCATCGGCCTCTTAATTCTATGCTTCTTTACGGTCAAGAACCTATGAGCTCCGAATTTGCAGGCATTCTCGACTTCCCTGATTTCACCGTTTTCTACCCTAACCACTATGTCGTCGCAGAGGCATCCGCAGAACGGGCAGACAACATCCTCAATCGTAGGCATACCTCATCACCAACTCGTCGGCCCTCAAAACCATCCCATCAGACTTCTCAATTCTAACCCTTATCCCCTTGAAGCTCGGCATTCCGGTTGAGTCGGTTCCGGCTGGAATGACCGCATTTGCCCAAGGCCCCATGGGTATGAAAACCACACCCCTATCCAATCCCTCGCAAGGCTTAACGTAAACGTCGACCTCTCCGGCCTCCGAAGAGACCCTCACCACATCACCCTCCTTAACGCCCATCTCCTTCATATCTTCCGGATTCATCTCGCAAATGGCGCAGGCTTTCATATACTCCTCGCTACACTTCTGATGAATCGTTTCACCCTGATGCATTGTTCTGCCGGTGATCAGAATGAACTCCATGGTTTATCAGAATTAATATTGATTATTTAACGTTGTTGGCGAAGTTGGCACGGATGTGAAAATCGATAAACATCGACTTAAGCTTACGATTTTCGTTGATAGTAGTTGAATCGTTCGATAAAGCTTTGCTATTCCTTATCTTAGCAAGATTGTAATGGATTTTGTTGCTAAAAGGACTCAGCAAAACTTTGCGAAGGACGATCGTCGAAATAGATTTAATACCGCCGCACAAATTTCGGAGGATGAAGATCGTCCTATCGTTGGGCGGGTCGGTTTTGATGAAAGACTTTAATGCCGAAAGGATCAAAAGATTTGCTGAAGCTATCGAGGATATAGCGAAGGAGAATAAGGTCTTCGTAGTCGTTGGAGGAGGTAAAGTTGCGAGGGATTACATAAGGACGGCAAAACTGTTAGGAGCGGACAACACTTTCTGCGATTATATGGGAGTAGAGGTTACGAGGCTGAACGCCATGCTTCTCTGCTCGGCTTTGAAAAGCGCCCCAAAAATAATTCCGAGAGATTTCAGAGAAGCCTATGAACTTTCCTTAAATCACGACATCGTCGTTATGGGAGGAACATTTCCCGGGCATACGACGGACGCTACTTCAGCACTCCTTACGGAGTTCGTAAACGCGGATATACTGCTTAATGCCACATCCGTGGACGGAATATATTCGGACGATCCGAAAAAAAATCCTAAAGCAAAGCGATTCGACAGAATAAAAGCCGATGATCTGCTTAAGATTATCCTAAGACTTTCGTCAGAGGCGGGAGGAAACTATCCCCTCGACATTCTGGCTATAAAGATAATTCAAAGGAGCAAAATTAAGGCGTTAGTGTTCTTAGGGGAACCGGATAACATAAGGAGGGCCGCAAGAGGTGAATTCGAAATAGGAACTCTGATCGAACCCTAAATCTTATATTTTTCCCGTATAGAACTCGAGTTTATGGCGAGAGATCACAGAGATTACTACTACTGGCAGGCTAAGAAGTTGGGATATAGAAGCAGGGCCGCTTTCAAGCTCCTTCAGATGAACAGAACGTTCAAGCTCATAAGGGACGGGGACTGGGTTCTCGACTTGGGAGCATCTCCGGGAGGATGGAGTCAGGTTGCCGTAGAGCTGGGGGCTAAGGTGGTGGCGGTGGACATAAACCCGATGAAGCCTATAGAGGGGGTTACGTTCGTAAGAGGGGACATAACCAAAGAGGAAACCCTAAACGAGATCCGTAAGATCAGAGAGAAGTTCGACGTCGTTTTGAGCGATGCATCACCAAAGATAACGGGCAAGTGGACCATAGATCACCTCCTCTCGATCGATCTGGCGAGAGCGGCTTTCAACGTGGCCAGACAAGTGCTTAAGGAGGGGGGTAGCTTTGTGGTAAAGATATTTCAAGGGGAGGAGATACAAAATCTCTTCAACGAATTTAAACCGTTCTTCAGGTTTAAAAAGTTCCATTCGCCGAAGGCTTCAAGGAAGAGTAGTGCCGAGATTTACTTCGTTGGAAAGGGGTTCAAGAAACCTTAATCTGGTGGGCTTCACGTTTAGGTTGGTCATAGGGTCGAACACGACTTCTCCTTCCTTCACTCGAACCTTAAACGTCGCGTCGAAGATTGAAGAGATTATTATTTCCTCGCTCCTTGGCTGACCCTCCTCAACGAGCATTCCGACGGTAATACCACCTTTTTCCTCGATCAAGGGCATCAGGTTTATCAGAAAACCGTATAGCTTGCTCAACCCGTGGATAGCCAAAAGCTCGGAGAGACAAGTTATTATCGCGTCACATCCCGGAGTCGCGTTCCTCAAATTTGAAGCAAAATATCCTGCAAGTTCGTCGGATTAACGCTTATCGAACCGAACCTCCGGCTGTTAAATGAAAATATTTTTGCCTTACGATTTCTTAGGACTTTATGAGCCAAAAACGGATTTGAGGACAACCACAGAACTTCTCTATCTCCTACGAGTTTTAGCAGAGCTTCGTATGTGTTTGGATCGATCTTGGACACGACCTGACGTCGATTTATATTTGCTGATGTATCGAGATTGAAAAATGTTAAACATACTCTTATTACGGAAAAATTTAAATTATGGCTGTCCTGAAGATTAATTATGATGTTCTCTGAAATTTTAAAAACGTCACCTCTCAAGCTTAAAATTTTAGAATTACTCACAGACAATCCGAGAACACTATCAGAGCTATCGAGAAATTTAAATAAGACTAAATCAACCTTAAGCTTCCAGATAACACCTTTAATCGATTTAGGACTTATTAGAAAGGTTAGGATGGGTGGAAACACATACTACGAAACGACAGAACTCGGTATAATCTTTAGAGATCGGATCGTCGAACTTCTAAAGCTGAATGATGTTT
>Ga0256833_1000023_pt1 | contig 127144 bp, 146 predicted proteins | sample 356284metaG_FD_190535 | JGI IMG/M metagenome (GOLD analysis project Ga0256833, IMG submission 190535) | Hydrothermal vent microbial communities from Mid Atlantic Ridge, Atlantic Ocean - 356-284 | ecosystem: Environmental > Aquatic > Marine > Hydrothermal vents | place: Atlantic Ocean: Mid... | reverse complement strand
CTTATGCTCGCTGCACTCGCTGTGGCCACTGCAATCAGTAGAGTCGCTAATATCGCCAAACCTATTTTTACACCTTTCATACTTCTCTACCTCCCAAAGCCCAAAACGCTTTCACATCCCACCATATATAAACCCTACTCTTTTTGACGGCAGAGACAGCTATTCCAACGGCTACCCCCGCCGTCACCAGCATTTATAAAATCCATGACATATTTAAGCTTTTTGCTATTGGAGATTGATTGAAAATAGTTGAACGTTGTGCATAAATTCGTTGATTAGCTATATAAGACTTAACCAACATTAACTTCGATGAAAATTCCTGCGCCGTTAATCTTGTTAAAAAATCAAACTCGCATTGACGACAATACCCATCAACCCGATAACAGCCAAAGACGCTGGAATTACCAACGACTTAGTTTTTCTGTAAATAAAAAATAAAATAAAAATTATAAAAATTTTTAAAAATATAATTGAATGCATATTTATCAGCGGATTCAACTCCATGTATCCCTTCTTCAGATTTTCCATTGTTGTATACGTGTCTCCCACTCCGTAGAATGCCAAAGCCAAAATCCAGAGAATCCTACTTGACCGCAATTATCTTCACCCTATACGTTCCCTTCTCCTCACCGTAGTGAATTATCGAAACCTTCGCGGGATGATTCGAGTCCACCGTGACCTTGGAAGGACTCGCGTAGGCTATGAAATCCGAACCCCATGCCTTAGATGTTGTGTAATCTCCAGGTAGCACTTTAACCTCTACCGTAATCTCCTCCTTCGAATTCGTGCTTATCGTTACGTTTTTCGTATAAACAGAACTCGCGTTCATCTTCACCGAATAAGTCGACGGACTTATTTCCATAGCCTTCCCGTAAACCGTAGCGCTTCCGTTCGACAGGGCCCAGTAACTCGTGAGTCCCAAGCCGGCCAAAATTAGAACAGAGACGACACCTACCAAAATTTTGTTCATAACTTTTAAGGATTTTTAAACAATAAAAATTTATTGTAAATTCTCGAATTGCAATCATAATCATAAGCCCTTTTTTAGCAGGTAATATCTCTCCCTCCTATCCTCGGAATCCTCGAAACGCAGAACTTCCAGACCGAAATCGGGAACGTCATCACTAACTCCGGTTTTCATGACGAATAAAACGAGACCACCCGGTTTTAAAATCGGAAAGAACCTCGAAGTTGCTTTGAAAGCCGAAACCGGATCCAGAGTAAGATCGCTCAGAATTACGTCCAAAGGCTCAAGCTTCGAAAGATCGAACTCGAAAGCGTTCTCTATGAATACTTTAACGTTCTTCCTCTCCCTCTCTATTCTCCTGAGGGTTTCCTCGAACTCCCCGCTGATCTCTATTCCGTAAACCTTTTTAGCCTTCTCGCTCGCATAAAGCAGAAATCCGCCGGCACTGCTTCCCAAATCGAGGACTACGTCTCCTTCCTTCAGAATCCCCCACTTATCATCGAGCTCCTTAAGCTTCCAGTATCCCCTCGGCCTCTCTTCAGCAAGAACCTCTATCTCAGCGGATAAATCCACTTCCGCCGAAGGTTTGGTTACCGTTCTACCGTTCACCCTAACCAAACCCCTCTTTATAGCCTCCTTAGCCTTCGACCTGCTCGAAAAGTAGCCCTTCAAAACTAAGAGTTTGTCGAGCCTCATTCCCAGTTTACTTCCACGCTCTCTATCCTGAAGTCGGGTCTAACGTGCGATTCCTCTATCGGAGTCGTGTGCCCGTGCTTGAACATCAAGAGACCGGTGTAGGCAATCATCGCCCCGTTGTCGCCCATGAGATGTTTTGGAGGGGCGTAGAACTTCGCCCCCCTATCCTCGCACATAATTCTGAGCATCTCCTGAAGCCTTGAATTCGCCCCCACTCCCCCGACCAGAAGGACTTCGTCCAAATCGAGATAGGCGAGAGCCCTTTCGGTAACCTCCGTAAGCATTGCAAATGCTGTTTCCTGAAAGCTGAAAGCTACATCCTCCCCGCTTACTCCGGAATCGTAGAGTCTCTGTGCTGCTGTTACGAGCCCGCTGAAGGAGAAGTCCATGCCCTTAACCACGTAAGGAAGTTCGTAGAAGTTCCTGCCCCTCTTTGCCAGCTCCTCTATCTTCGGCCCTCCGGGGTGCTTCAAACCCATGTGCCTCGCCAACTTGTCCAGAGCGTTCCCTATGCCTATGTCGAGGGTTTCCCCGAATACCCTGTATCTGTTCCCCCTTCTCGCAATTACTTGGCTGTTTCCACCGCTCACGTAGAGTGTCACGGGATTCTTAGCCTTCGTCTTCCACCTCCCCACCTCGACGTGAGCCAAGCAGTGGTTCACTCCCACTAAGGGCTTTCCGAGCTTTAAGGCCAGCACCCTCGCAACCGTCGCTACTACCCTCAAGCAAGGCCCCATCCCCGGGCCTTGAGAGAACGCGATGACATCTATCTCCTCCGGAGGAACCTTAGAAAAAACCTTCCTTATCAGTTCCCCAATCTTCTCGGAGTGGTGCTGGGATGCCTCCCTCGGATGTATTCCCCCCTCTCTGGGAACATAGGGATCGCTCTCCATCACTATTACGTCCCTCTCATCCACTACCGCGACGCTGAGGTTCCAAGCGGTCCCTTCTATTCCCAACGCCTTCATCTCAGAATCTGGCTAACCCTTCTTCTTGAATTCGGTGTATCCGCACTTTCCGCAAGTCCTCCTGTCGGGATGCTCCGCCAGAAAAACTCCCTCACCGCATCTCGGGCAGAACTTCCTCTTCCTTACGACCTTATCCCCCTTTATCTCGTAAAACCTCGAAACGCATTCCGCACCCTTCGCCATACTTCACTCACCCTCCTCGCTCTCCTCTTCTCCTCCACCGAAGTTCCTCCTTATTATGTGATCCTCCTCTATGCTCATCAGATCTTCGGGAGTGTCGTAAATCTTCGCGTAGCACTTCGCCTCCTGCTTTCCGAACTCGGGCTTTATGTAGTGAACCACTATCCTGTCGAGCTCCGCGTTGAAGAGTCCCGCCAGCTTTTCCCTAACCTCCTGCCTCGTAGGCGTCGCTCCCTCTCCCCAGTATATAACCCTCAGGTGCAGTTCCTTCCTCTTCAGCAACGGATTGTATCTCTCGCTCTCTACCCTAATCTCCATGACACCACCTCCCAAGCTTGTCAAGAGTCCTCCCTCCCAAATTCTCCATCCTCAGGATTATTTCGAACATCTCCCTCTTCCTACTCCCGTCAACATCCACCGCAACTACACCCTTCCCCGGTTGACCGTAAACGATTAAAGAGCCTTTTGGAAGGATAAGGGCGAGGGGTATTACGGCCAAATCCTCCTCTCCCCTAACCACCACCTTTACCCTCCTCCCACGCTCCGCCATTTTTACCGCTTTAAATATCTTCTCCACGAGGTCTTCGGTTACGTGCCCCGCCGGATTCTCTGCCGATAGGACTTCGTAACTCCCCGTAAATTCACCTATTTCTTTGGCGATAGCTCCGTTCAGTTCCCTTCTAACGGTTCTCCCGTCCAAAACGACCACGTCCGGATCAAAATTGGCCTTGAAGGTGTAGTATGTGACTATATCACCAACGCAAGCTAAAATCTTGAAATCGCGATTTTTTAAAGCGTTCCTTATAGGATCTACACCCTCCCCCTCGTAAAGTTTTCCCTGCGGCTGTGCCAAGAGTTTCCTGAGCTCCTCCGTAATCCTCAACATATCATCCCACTTTTAACGCATACTTTCCCGGCGTCTTTATTCCCAGCCTTTTGGCTATCTCGCTCCTCTCGGGATCTATTATCACGACGTATCCATACCACTCCTTCGTCAAGTCTGTGCTACCGCAGTTCTTGCACACTTCCGAATCTATGTTTATGAACCTGCACTTCCTGCACGCGAGTTCCGCCATTCCACTCACCTGTGCTCCTCAAGCTTCTTTATCTCATCCTCTATCCACTTGAGGTTCCCGAGCCAAGGCTGTCTCATTGTCAGACCGATTTTGCTCTTTGCCGGCTCCCTCTCCTTGAGGCTCAAAGCGACGATCCTCGCCCTGACCAGATCTCCCTCCTCTATAGTCCTCTTAGTCTCCTTTCCTATCAGACGTTTGTTCTTCTCGTCGTAAACTATGTAATCGTCCATTATCTGACTCCTATGCAGTAGGGCGTCGAAAGGTCCTATGGAAACGAAAGCACCGAATTCGACTACCTCCACCACTTCACCCTCCACGACCTCCTGCATCATCGGCTTGAAACCTATGGCGGTGAATTCGACGTCGAAGTAAACTCCTCCATCCCCCTCTATAATCTTCCCTTCCCCTATGCTGTCTATGCTCTCTATTCCTATGATCATTCCGTATTCCCTGTCGAGCCTTCCCTCAAACTGCTCCCAGAGGAGATCTCTAATTACCTCCTCTATGTCCTCCCCCAGCCTTTGCGGAGGGACTCTAACCGTATCCTTAATCTTCAGGCGAACGTACATGAGCATCACCGAAAGTAAAAACTGCAGAAAGCCGAGAAAATATAAATTTAACTCAGCTTTTAAACTTTTCTAAGTGAAGGTCTGGAGATTCGTCGGATTCGACGACGGATTTTGCAGGAATAAGGCGTTCATCGTCGGATGCGTTACGGCAGGAACTTACGTGGAAGGTTTTCTAATAGACGAGATAGAGGTGGACGGATTCGACGTTACCGAAAAGATAGTGAAGCTCGTGAAGGGTTCGAGGTTCGGAGTTCAAATAAAGTGCATATTCTTGGACGGGGTAACGTTCGCCGGTTTCAACGTTGCGGATGTGAAGGAGATAAACGAGAGGACTGGAATTCCCGTGGTGGTGGTAATGAGAAGAATGCCCAACTTTGAAGAGATAGAGAAAGCACTCAGGAATTTGGACGGATTCGAGAGAAGGCTCGAAACGATTAAGAAAGCGGGAGAAATTCTAAGGGCGGAAGGGCTCTTTGTTCAGTTGGCGGGATGTGAGCTTAACGATGCCAAGACCTTCATAAGGGCGTCGAGGTTGAAGGGAAAGGTTCCAGAACCCCTAAGAATTGCACACCTCGTAGCTTCCGCCCTAATCCACGGAGAGTCCAAGAGAAGGTAATCTTTTTAAACTTCCGAACGTATTCCTTCCAGGCCCGCCAGCCATGCGTCCCCCGAAAATCATGAGGGGGATTCCACACGGCGGGCTACAATCTTACCCGAACGCATGATAAGAATTCTATCCGCCACAACCTTCGCGAGTTCCAAGTCGTGAGTTATGAAGAGGTAGGAGATGCCGAACATCTTCTGAAACTTCATGAGCAACCTGACGATCGAAGCTTGAGTGGAAAGGTCGAGCATCGAAGTAGGCTCGTCACATACGATGAACCTAGGATTCAAAGCTAAAGCTCTCGCGATTACGGCCCTCTGAAGTTCTCCACCGCTCAACTGCCAAGGATATCTGGTGAGATGTTCCTCTTTAAGCCCTACGGCTTTAACCAGTTCTAAAATCCTGTCCTCCTCTTCCGACTTATCGACGAGTTTGTGGATCCTCAAGGGCTCAGCAATGCTATCGTAGATCCTCCACCTCGGATCCAAAGCTTCCTCTGGATTCTGAGGGATCAACTGCATCTTAATCCTCACCCTCTTAAGCTCTTTCCCCCTGAGCTTCGTCAGATCGATTCCGTCAAAGAAAACCTTCCCCTCATCCGGTCTGATAAGCATCAGGAGTATCCTTCCGAGCGTGGATTTCCCGCTACCGCTTTCGCCCACCAATGCGACGGTCTCTCCCTCTTCTATCTCTATGCTTACACCGTCCACGGCAACGATCCTCTTCCCTCCAAAAAGCCCAGTCTTGAATACCTTCCTAAGCCCAACCCCTCTCAGCATACATCCAGCACCTCACGATCCTTCCATCCACGATCGATTCCGGCGGTGCTCTTTCGCATATCTTTTTAGCGAACTCGCACCTCTCCCTAAAACGGCAACCACTTGGAGGGTTTATCATGCTCGGCTGAAATCCTATTATAGGCTTTAATCCCCTCGAAGGAAGGGATTCGAGCAAACCTTTGGAATATGGATGGAGAGGTTCCCTGAAGAACTCTTTCGCCGGAGATATTTCCACCACTTCCCCGCAATACATAACAGCGATTCTGTCGGAAACCCGTTCCGCGAATTCCAAGTCGTGAGTTATTATAAGCATGGTTTTGTCGATTTTCTCGAACAGCTCCGCTATGTTCTTCCTCTTAGAGGCATCCAATCCCTTAGTCGGTTCGTCAGCTATGAGAAATTCCGGATCAGCCGAGATTCCCATTGCTACGAGAACCCTCTGCCTCATCCCACCGCTGAACTGGTGGGGGTAGTCGGAGATCCTACCTCTTCCCATTCCGAAGAACTCGAACATCCTTGCAACCTTCAGCAGAGCTGATTTTTTGTCAGTTTTGAAGTGCTCCATAACCGGTTCCGCACACTGTAATCCGACGGTAAGAACGGGATTTAGAGAACTCTGGCTCTGAGGAATCCAGGCTATCTTCCTCCCCCTTATCCTCCTCATCTCCTCCTCTCCAAGTTCGAGCAGATTTCTGCCTTCGAATATTATTCTACCGCTCACGTAGGCGTTCTTGGGGAGGAGTCTGAGAATTGATTGGGCTAAAACTGATTTCCCGCTACCGCTCTCCCCTATTAGCGTGAACTTCTCTCCCCTTTCAACTTCGAAGCTCACTCCATCCACAGCCCTAACGACTCCAAATTCGGTTCTGAAGTGGACTCTCAATTCTTCAACTTTTAGCATGGAGTTAAATCAAATTGCGAATAATTAATATTTATCGATAGTTATATATTAAACCTCGGTTACAGCCCGATCATCACACCTCAGCCAGTGACCCGATCCTCATCGGTATAACGGAGTTTGGCATTCGTTCGATAAGCCTTTTCATTCAACCAACCTCTTTCTCCCTATGACCTCCTGCAATCCTTCGCCCAACAAGTTGAACCCCAAAACGGACAGGGCTATGAATAGGCCGGGGAAGAACGTTAGCCATGGGGCTGTTGTTATGTAGTTCTTTCCCGCGTTTATCATCTGACCCCATTCGGGTGTGGGAGGCTGAACTCCCAGTCCCAAGAACCCCAGGCTCGAAATGGTCATGATGACGTTACCCATATTCAGCGTTGCCAGAACTATTATCGGACCCAACGCGTTCGGAATGACGTGCCTTAGCAATATATACCAATCCCCGGCCCCCAAAGCCTTCTCGCATATCACGAACTCCCTTTCCTTCAGCGATAGAACTATGCTCCTCATAACCCTCGCGTAGCTGACCCAGTTCGTAACAACAACTGCCAAAATGACGTTCCAGATCGATGTTCCGTATGCCACGCAGAAAATTCCGACCAGAGCTATGTTAAAAACGAGTTCGGGAATCGCCAAAAACGTGTCTATTATTCTTCCGATGACATCGTCAACAATCCCGCCGAAGTATCCGGCTATAGCTCCCAAAAGACAGCCTACCGTCATCGAAATAATAGAGATTGTCAGAGCTACGAGTAGAGTAGTCCTTGCCCCCCATACTATCCTCGAATAAACGTCTCTGCCGAGCTGATCCGTTCCAAAGAGATGCTTAAGGCTTGGAGGCTTTAGCCTTTCGCTCATGTTCGTCTTGTAGGGATCCCCAGCTATTATCGGAGCAAGCAAACCCATCAAGGCTATGAAAACTATTATCCCCAATCCCAGAGTGCAGAGAGTATTCCTGAATATTCCCATTCTGAACGCGACGACTTCCATGTCAATCACCGAATCTTATTCGTGGATCTATAATCGCGTAGAGCAGATCCACGATCAGGTTGACTATGACGAACACGACTCCCGAAATGAGCACCAAAGCCTGAACTACTGGAAAGTCCCTCTTGAATACCGATTCGACGAGCAAAGAACCCAAGCCGGGCCAAGAGAAGACGACTTCGACCATTATCGAACCGATTATCAGGTGGTGGATCGAGAGGGAGAAGTATGTTATTATGGGAATCAGAGCGTTCCTCAGAGCGTGCCTGAAAACTATGACTCTCTCCTTCAAACCCTTAGCTTTGGCGACTACCACGTAATCCTGCGATAAAGCTTCGACCAAGCAACTCCTCACGAACCTCGTCTTTATCGCCATGAAGGAGAAGCTCCAAGTTAGAACGGGCAGAATTAGATGTTCTATTCCCCCGTATCCGAAAGCCGGGAGGAGGTGGAATTGGACGGAGAATATCCATATCAGAATCAGTCCGAGCCAGAAACTTGGAATGCTTATTCCCAAAAGAGAGAATATTCTGCAGAAGTGATCTATAGCCTTATCCTTACGAACCGCCGATATAACTCCCAAGATCATGGCGAAAGCGACGGATATGGCAAAAGTTGTGAAGAACAGCTCAGCTGAAGCCGGCAATCTCTGCATTATCAGCTTCGAAACCGGTTCTCCCTCAGTCCAAGATACGCCGAAATCCCCCCTGAGAACGTGCGTAAGCCAGTGGAAGTAGTGAATTAGAAAGGGCTCGTCCAATCCCAACTCCCTTCTTACCTTCTCCACTATCTGAGGAGAAGGTTCAACCCCGTATCTAATTTGAGCGACGAACTCCGCAGGATCGCCGGGAAAGAGGTATAGGAGGGAAAAGGATAGAAGAGAAACTCCAAAAAGTGTGGGAAATATTTGAAGTATTCTCCTGATCAGGTATTTCTTCATGCCCTCACTCCTACGTAGTAGAAGAGGGGCTCTCCAAACGGGATTCCGTTGGGATAGTGGAAAATGTGATAGTAATCGGCTACGACATTCTTCGCAGTTACTGCGGTCATTATGTCGAAGTAGAGTGGCACAACTCCGTGCTCGTCGTGAATGGCCTTGTAGAACTCAACGAGATACTGCTTCCTCTTCTTCTCATCGAACTCCTTCAGTATCTTCTTGCAGAGCTCTCCTGTCCTATCGCTCACGTATGCGCTCCACTTCTGCCCGGGATAGAACCTCCAGAACATTCTGAGGTAGAACCTTCTGTCCGTTCCCCCTATGTAGTAGAGTCTCATATCGTATTCTCCGGCATCTCTCCTCTGTCTGTATGCTCCGGTTTCGAGAACCTCCAATTTAACGTTTATTCCAATATCCTTCAGTTTCTGCTGGATCAGTTGGGCAACGAGAATCTGATCGCTCTGATTCTTATCGACGATCATGTCCACGCTCAAACCTTTGTATCCGTTCTCCTCCACGATCCTCTTCGCCTCATCTGGCTTGAACTCGTATATAACTCCCTGAGCTTTCGCCTCCTTTATTCCCGGAGCATCTTCAATGAACAGGGTCTTTGCTGGAAGAACCTGCTTGTCGAATATCTTTATAACGTCATCTCTGTTTATAGCCAAATCTACCGCCTTCCTCAGCTTTACGTCGTTAAAAGGATCCTTTTTGTAGTTGAATGCTATTATCCAAGTTAGAGGTATGTTCCTCTTGAAAACCTTGAAACCCATACCTTCTAAGACGCTCAACTGGTTTCTCGGTGTGTAGTCGCTACCTCCGTGGATGAAGTCGGAAATAGCATCGACCTGCCCGCCCTTTAGTGCCATAACCCTCGTGTCTTCGTCCTTTATGAACTTGACCACGAATCTCTTGAACTTCGGCTTCAATCCAAATCTTTCAAACCAGTATGGGTTGGGTTCGTATATGGCATATTGCTCCTCCTTATAGTCTACCGCCTTAAAACAGCCGGATCCTATCGGCCACACGAAATTTCCTTTCGGATCCCCCTCGGGCTTAACCGATTTCGGCGACATTATACTCATGTGGAATTCGGCCATCTTTGCGAGGTTGAAGAACCCCTCCTCCTTGTATTTTATCGATACCGTGTAGTCTTCGACCACTTCAGCACTTTCAAAAGTCTCCTGCCCGAGGGGATGATTTTTTGCGAGCCACTCCACCGTAAACTTCACCGCATCCGCCTTAAGTTCCGTGCCGTCGGAGAACTTTATTCCCTTATTCAGTTCGAACGTTATTATTTTGCCGTCCTTTTCGATCTCCCATCTCTTTGCCAAACACGGTATGTATTCGTCGTTCTTCAAGTCGTATTCGACGAGCCTCTCCAAAACGTGTATCTTGGGGAAGAACCCTATACCCCACTTTCCACCCTTAAGCCTGTGATCCCTTCCGTATCCCAAGACGAATTCAGCCTTGTATTTCGTCGGAGTTACTGTTTCTACCGGAGTTTCCGTCGGAATTGGAGTCTCCTTTTTGGCACATCCCAACAGAAGGCTTGCTGAGCCCAAAGCTACCAACTTTACGAACTCCCTCCTCGTAAGCATACCATCACCTCGAAATCGTCAGAGTGGTGACGAGACTCCTCATAAAATCGACACCCTCATCGACGTATCTGGCGGAGATGACGTTTATCCCTTCGGCAAGCTTCAAAACTGCTCCTTCCTCACCAGCATCGAACTCGAAAACACCTTTCGAATTCCTCAACTTGATCTTCCCGGCTATCGGCTTTCCTCCGAATAGGATTTGAATCCTAACCTCATCACCAATTTTATCCGGCATTAACTCAAGCTCTAAGCCCAAGGGTTCGATCCTATCTCCCAAATAAGTCTTCGCGGACCCCAGTATCTGCCTTTTCTCCTTAACCCTGTATTTCTGGGGAACATGCCTTCCGAAGATCCACTTTCCGTCTTCGGTTAGCGTATAAATACCTCTGTCGTATTCCACAGCCAACGCTTCAGCCTCTTCGAACTCCAGAAACAGCGCCCCCCTCGATGACGACTCCTTGTCCGTTCCGACTGCGACGGGCAAAACTGCTCCTCCGCTAACCGCGAAAGCCCTGACTATGCACATAGGATCGAGCTTGCCGTCTACTTCTGGATAGTGCCCCCACTTTAGGTAGGCTCTACCATCCACCTCTATCCAAGCCTCGTGGTTCACGATGCTAAGTAAATATTTAACAATATCACTTGTTACCAACATTGATTGGATTCGGTAATAATTAAGTATATTAAAATTGCTATTGTTATTGTCGTAACTACCCATTCTGCAATAATACTTTGGCATAAAATTTTAAAAATTACGATAAAACTTCGCAACAATGGACGTTAAGATGTTGATAAAGGAATACTGGGATTCGAGAGGAGAAAGCTACGACAGAAGTCCGGGACACGTCTGCCTTCCAGAAGTCTGGCGTTCGATACTTAAGGAGGTTTTCGAATCGAAGATGAGGATATTGGATGTGGGAACGGGAACTGGATTTTTTGCATTAATTCTGGCAGAATTGGGACACGAAGTAGTTGGATTGGACATATCTGAGGGTATGCTGAAAGTTGCAAGGAGAAAGGCGAAACAGAGGGGTTTGAAAGTTCAGTTCAAGCTGGGAGATGCCGAAAATTTACCTTTCAAGGACGAAAGTTTCGATGCGGTAATATGTAGACACCTCCTATGGACTCTTCCGAATCCGAAGAGGGCTCTTGCTGAATGGGCGAGGGTTGCCAGAGAGAAAGTTGTTATCGTGGACGGAAGGTGGACCGACGATTCTTTAAGCACGAAGGTCAGGAAATTCTTGGGAAAAGTTCTGATTGGAATCTACGAGAGGAGAAATCCGTTTAAGCATTACAGACAGAAAATCAGTGAGCACCTTCCTTTCTACGGGGGAGCGGACGTAAATGCTTTGATCGAGATCATCGAATCTCTCAACCTAAGACCCAACGTCTGGGATCTCGCATGGTTGAGGGAGATGCAGATGAGAACCCTTCCTCTTCCTTACCGAATCGCTTGGACTAAGAAGGAATACTATATGGTAGAATGCTTTAAAAATGTTTAAAGCTTGGAGCAGAACTTCAGCAGATCCTCCTTAAACCTCTCCGGCCGATCGAGGTATGCCGGATGCCCGGCGTTTTCGTAAACTATAAGCTTAGCATCCAGCGCCTTGGCGAGATCCTTCATCTCCCACTTTGGAACGACTTCATCCTTCTCCCCGTGTATTATCCAAACTTTTCCCCTCAGCTTACCGTATTCCTTCATCAGATCCTCCTCCAATCCTCTCACGGGCGCTATGAGAAGTAACCCCTTGACTCCCTTCTTGACGGCGTATCTCAATGCTATGTATCCCCCCAAACTCGCTCCCACGATTATCGGCTCCTTATCCCCCACAGCTTTCTCCACCACTTCAACGTTCTTCTCAACATCGTCCGTCTTCGGCTGACACCTGCTCTTCGACCCGTATGGCATGTCTATCGCTATGAACGGTATTCCTTTCTCCTCCAAAACCTTGAGAACGTTTATCTCCTTCCAGACCTCGCTGTTGAAAGCGTATCCGTGCAGAAAAACCACAGGATTATCCCCTTCGTTGGCGCTCCTTATGACCCTGCACAAAAAATCGCCGAACCTAACGCTCTCCTCTATCATGTAATTACGTTTGCGGGACGCGTAATTTAACGGTTTTATTTTTCACTCCCTACAAAAGTCGGAAAGGGTCGCCTGAATTTCGAACGATCTCAGAATACCACCCACGACTTCTTCATCCACCTTTTTTCCTCTCTCCAAAGCCCTCCTAACCCCCTCCTCCACCACCCACACACCCAAAGGAGCGTAATATTCGGGCGTTATCTCTCTAACGACGAACACCCTTCCCTTCCTCCCAATCCTCCTGAGAAACTCCAGAACGGGAAGCCTCGCCGCGTAGTATCCGCCTCCCAAATCCGAATACCTCTTCTTCCTCCGAATCGTTTCCGAGTCGATTCCGATCCAGTCCGATTTAGGACTCCAGAAGCTTCCTTTCCTCCATACCTCGATCAAGTTGAAAGAGAACTCTCCCGGAGTTATGAGGATCTTGAATCTGTTTCCGAAGTGCTCGTAGCTGAACAGCATTGAATCGTTCACGGATTCGAACCCCGCTATCTCCCTCTTCAAGCTTTCTCCCAGCAGGTCGTGGACCGCGGTTATGCTCCACCTTGTCGGAACCATTCTCCTCTCGATTCCTAAAATCCCCACCGAAAACAGCTTTTGAATGTAATACGTGCTGAATCCAGAGTCGAAGAGATATCCAACGCCCTCGACGGCCTTCATCTCATCGTTCCAAACCTTCTCGACCTTTTTAGGTATCTTGGGATTCTCGATGAGCTTCAACCCATCTATCTTGGCGGAAACACCCATGGGCTGAAGGATGTCGTCGAAAACTGGCTTTTCCACGACCTTCACTATCCCGCACTCGATTTCGACGTGCCTAATCGACGCTACCGCCTCTCTCAAAGTTTCGACGAATCCGTCTTCCTTCCTGACGTCGCAGACCTTCATCCCTCTAACGAGAGACATCCTCAAAGCCATTACGTCCTCCACGCTACCCTTCCAAAGCCAAGGAGAGTCCAAAAACTCGGGATCGTCGTAATCCATCGCTATCAGCGGGCCCGCGAAGACCTTCGGATATCCGATCCTGCCTACGAATACGGAAGGAGGAGTCGGCCTCTCTATCTCTCCGACCTCCACATTCCTCCTAAATCTGAACTTCACCAAAAAGGGGCACTTCTTCCTCCCGCACAGCAACCTTCCCTTGCACTTAGCGCATATCACATGCAAAATTGGATCGTTCAGAATGAAAAAGATTGTGCGAAAGCTTTGCAAAAACGTTAAATATGTTGATTGTGATGATTATTATCAGGATCAAAAGCGAAGAGGTGTGTGGGATGACTACAATTTACCTCCAAGTGTTTCTCAGGAAGATCGTGGCTACGGTAATCATCGATATTAGCGATAGAAGTTACGACGTCGTGGAATGTTCGAACGACGGGAAGTGCAGAGCTTGCGGTATAAACGGTTGTCCTCCGATTTGCGAGATAGTCGTCGCCGCGAAGGATTACGCGTATCGCAGGAGGATTCCAAAGGCTGAAGTTAAGGAAGTCGAGAGGGTGAAGGTTTAGGGATTAGAATTTTCCCGTCCCTTCCTTCAACTATTTCACCCAATCCTTCGACGTAAAATAAGACGGTCAATGCGGATATCGCCGCGTCTATGGAATCGTGGTCTTTCAGAACGTCGAATTCCAAAAATTTCCTTAAATCCCTTAATATTTCTCTCCTTCCCTTTTCCGTTTTTTTGTTGGCTTTCGGAGCTATGTTGAGAATACATCTCGTGGCGTATGGATAGACCTCGTAAACCTCAACGCCCATCCTCCTCAGTTTCCCGGCGATCTCCATACCCTTCAAAGCCACCCTCTCTATGAACTTGGGCGGTAGAAGTTTTATGCCCATCCTCTGAAGTTTCCTCTCGCACTCCCTAAAACACCCCGATTCGGGAAAGCTTAAGGGAGCGTCGATTCCTGCGAATTCGAAGTCCAATTCGCATTCCTCAAGATCTCCAACGTAAACCACCTTCCTACCCTTAAGGACTACCAAGCTGACTCTTCTGCCCACATCTATTCCGGCTATCATAACCCTCCAAGTTTCTCCAACTCCTCCCTTATCGCCTTTATCCTCTCCCTCGTCTTCTTAGTGAACCAAGCGGTTTCCGGATGCTGTCTTTCGAGTTCGTCCAGCCTCTTCAGAAATTCCTCGAAGGATATTTCCCTATCGCCCTTCGTCACCTTGTCCGCGTAGCAGACTATCTTCTCCTCCAAAGTTTCGGGCATGAAGCTCTTCACGACTTCGAGTCCGAGCATCTTCGCATCCTCCTCGCTAACTCCCGCAGAAAAGTGCCTTTCAGCTATTCTGACTATTTTCTCGTCGAAACCCTCCTTTCTCAAAATTTCCCCGCTGATTATGAAGTGTCTGAAGGGTTCGTGGGTTATCGCCCTTCCTACGTCGTGCAGCAAAGCCCCCTTCTTTACTGCCTCCAAATCAACTTCATGCCCGTTCTTCTTTATTCTTTCAGCTATTCTTAGAGCTATTTCCGCCACCTTAACGCAGTGCCTCCGCACGTTCTCCGGCAATCCGTATTTGTCCCAAACCCTCTTCACATCCACCGGGATATCCATGTCGATAGGTCCAGCGAAAAATTAAAATCCTTAACCGAATATTTGTAAAAAAATCCTTAGGAGGTAATGGGCTAAGATGTCGGAAATCTGTCCGATTTGCGGATTGCCGAAGGATATATGCGTGTGCGAGGAGGTTGCAAAGGAGCAGCAGCAGATAGTGATCAGAGTGGTCAGAAGGAGATACGGAAAGGAGGTCACGATAATCGAGGGCATAGACGGGAGTGAGATCAACTTGGAGGAGCTCGCGAAGTTCCTCAAGACTAAGCTCGCTTGCGGTGGAACGGTTAAGAACGGAGTAATAGAGTTGCAGGGTAATCACGTTGCGAGGGTCAAAGAACTGCTGATAAAGAAGGGATTCAACCCGGACAGGATCAAGGCGTGAGGAGAGAGAAGAGTTTGTATATCGTCCCGTGGAACCTAACCGTCTTTTCTATTCTATGTTGCAGTGTCTTCCAAGCGTATTCGTCCACTTCGAACTCGAAGTCGTAAATGACGTCTTTGAGAATTAGACCGTATGGCGGGGCCGGCTCTATCCTCTCCCTATGCTTTTCCGGATTCAGCATGGATTCGAACCACTTCAGATCCCTGTGCCCACTTCCAACTTCTTCCAAAGCGGTAACTATGCATCGGACCATGTTCCAAGTGAAAGCGTTACCCTCGATCTCCAGTATGAGGAACTCCTTGTCCACCCTTAATTCGACGTTGTAGATCGTTCTGACGCAACTCTCCCCCTCACCGAACTTCTTCGTGAAATTTGAGAAGTCGTGAGTTCCGAGCAGGAGCTTTGCCGCCTTCCTCATCGCGGATATGTCGTAATCCTTCGCGAACAGAACGTATAGGTATATCCTACTCTTGGCGTGCCTCGGGTTGAAATCCTCCGGAACCTTCGCCCAAGCCCAGACCGTGATGTCTTCCGGCAGGTGGGCGTTTATGGCACGGGGAAATATCGGTTTTTCCAAATCGAGCGCTATCACCTGCCCGAAAGCGTGAACACCTGCATCAGTCCTTCCAGCGGATTTGTAGTTGGCCTTTCTGACATCGATCCCCAACTCTTCGAAAGCTTTGAAGAGCTCCCCCTCAACCGTTCTAACATCGGGCTGATACTGAAAGCCGTGGAAGTTAGTTCCTATGTATGCCAATTTGTATGCGATTCTCATGGATGTTGGATTTTGGTCTGAGAGAATATTTAAGCTTTAGGAGATCGAACGGTTCGATCTTTTAAAAGCCAAGACGTCTTCGATTATCCAGTTGTCGATGAAGGCTACGTTAATCCTCCGTTGCTGATTTCCGTCTCAACGGCAATAAAATATTTTAATCCAAAGCCATCTTCAAAAAGAACTCGTGGACCCTCGTATCTTCGGTCAGTTCGGGGTGAAAAGCCAAGCCTAAAACGTTGTCCTGCTTAACGGCGACGATGTAATCCTCGAAGGTCGCCAAAACTTCCACATCCTCCCCTACCTTCGTTATCGCCGGGGCTCTGATGAAAACAGCCTCGAACTCGCCCACGTATTTGACGTTCAACTTAACTTGAAAGCTCTCCCTCTGCCTTCCGAAGGCGTTCCTCTTAATCCAAACGTCCAAAAGCCCCAAAAGCTTGGTCTTGGTTTTTTCAACCTGCTCGTCTCCGTGTTTCGAAAGCAGAATTAATCCCGCGCAAGTTCCCATTACCGGTTTACCCTCCTCCGCAAGCTCTATTATCTCGCTCGCTATCGAATCCCTGAACATCAGCCTGCTTATCGTCGTGCTCTCTCCACCGGGTATTATCACACCATCGGACTTCGAAACTATTCCCTTCCTCCTCACGGCGAGGACTTCTCCATCTATCCCGAGCTTTTGCATCGCCTTCTTAGTTGCCACCACGTGCTCCTCGACTGCACCCTGCACTCCTATAACAGCGATCCTCATATCCCCCTCTCCTGCATCCTGACACTCAGCTGTGAGACTTCCAATCCCTTCATAGCCTCTCCTATCCCCTTGCTTACCTCAGCAACCACCTCCGGCTCGTCCCAGTGCTCGACAGCCTCGACGATAGCCCTCGCATAAGCTTCCGGATTCGAACTCTTGAATATCCCCGATCCGACGAAAACTCCGTCCGCTCCGAGTTGCATCATGAAAGCAGCATCCGCAGGAGTCGCTATGCCACCGGCGGCGAAGTTTACGACGGGCAACCTTCCCATCTTCTTTACTTCGAGCAGAATCTCATATATTCCTCCCACTATTTCCTCGAACGTGTATTCCTCGTAAACAACATCATCAGGCTTTATTTCCTCGGGCAAACCCATCTCCTGCCTAACAGTCCTCGTAAGCTCGACATATCTCTCGGCGTATTTCTCCGCAACCGCATAAACCTTCTCGTCGGGCATCCTCTGAAGCTGGGCTATCGACTGGTTCATGATCCTCATGTGCTTCACCGCTTCGACGACGTTTCCCGTTCCGGCCTCTCCCTTCGTCCTGATCATCGCCGCCCCTTCCCAAATCCTCCTAACGGCCTCACCCAAACTCCTCGCACCGCAGACGAACGGAACCGTGAACTTTCTCTTATCTATGTGGAAGAAGACATCCGCGGGTGTGAGGACTTCGCTCTCGTCTATCATGTCCACTCCTATCGCCTCCAAAGCTCTCGCCTCCGCAACGTGCCCGATCCTGCACTTCGCCATCACCGGAATCGTTACGGCATCCATTATCTCCTGAATCTTCTTAGGATCCGCCATCCTCGCAACTCCTCCGCTCGCCCTTATGTCGGCCGGAACTTTGTGCAGGGCCATGACGGCTACGGCTCCGGCATCTTCAGCGATCTGAGCCTGCTCCGCATTTGTAACGTCCATTATGACTCCGCCCTTTTGCATCTTCGCAAATCCTCTCTTTATTAGTTCTGTCCCGAACCTGAGTTCCTCAAGCTTCATCGTTCTGTGGTGAACGTTTGAGCTATTTAACTCCTGCGGGACAAACTTTCCTTCAACTCTCTCAGCTTTTTCTCGCAGAACTCGAATATCTCCCTTCCCTCCTCCTTGCTCAGTTCCCCACTCGCGATGTAGGAGCCTATGTATGGATAGATTATGTTGTCGAGCTCCCACTCGATCCTCTTCAAATCTACATCCCCCTTTCCCTCCAACTCCTCGAAAAACTTCCTAAGTGCGGAAAGGATTTCGTCTTTCATGATGACGTGGAGAAGGGAAAGCTTATCTAAGGTTCGGTTCAACATCGTTATTGCAGATGAAGGTATACGTGATAGATTCGAGCGTTATATTCATGAGGAAGGCTCATTACGATGAGATGGTCACGATTCCGGAGGTAGTGGACGAAATAAAGGACGAAAATTCCCAGCTTTACCTCTCTTTACTCGACATAAGGGTGGAGGAAGCTTCTAAGGAAAGCGTTGAGGAAGTAATAAGGGTGGCCAAGAAAACGGGCGACATCCACAAGCTCTCGAATACTGACATAAAGCTCCTCGCCAAAACCCTCGATGAGAGGAAGAAGGAGAGGGATGTCGTCTTAGTGACTGACGATTATTCGATTCAGAACGTCGCGATGGTCATGGGCTTGAAGGTTGAGAACATCGTCCAGCCGAGAATATCCAAAGCATTTAAATGGGTTAAGGTGTGTAGGGGTTGTGGGAGAAGGATAGAAGATGACGTTTGCCCCGTGTGTGGTAGCGAGGCGGTGATAAGGAGGGTTAAGAGGTGATTGAGGATCTTATCGAAAGGGCGAAGAAGTTGAAGGAGCGAGGACTCACAACGGGAGAGATCGCTGCGGAGCTGAACGTTTCCAAGGAGACCGCGATGTGGCTTTTGGCGAAGGCGGAGAAGGAGAAGGCCCCTTCAGACGTTTACGTAGACTTGAAGAACATAGCGAGCCCGTTCAGGATGAGGTGCATAGCGAGCGCGATTACGGACATGATACTCGAAAACCTCGACGAGAGGCCGGATGTAGTCGTTGGAATCGCGACGAGCGGAATACCCATAGCCACTCTCGTTGCAGAGGAGCTTGGGGCGGATTTGAGCATGTATTATCCGAAGAAGTTGAAGTGGGAGGGAAAGGAGCAGAGGATAGGAGGAATATTCAGCGAGAACTTCGCCAAGGTCAATGAGAGGAAGTGCGTCATTGTGGACAACGTGATAACGTCGGGATCCACGATAAAAGAGACTGCGGAGCAGATAAGGAACAGGAAAGGAGAGGTTCTCTGTGCGTCCGTAATCATAGACAAGAAGGGGATCAACGAGATGGACGGATTTCCCGTGCTGAGTCTTTTCAAAATAGTCAGGCTCTGATATGGATGTCTGCATACTGATTCCAACTCTGAACGAGGAGAAGAGCATCGGATGGATTATAGACGAGTTCAAACGCTTGGGTTTCGAGAACATACTCGTGATGGACGGACACAGCACGGACAGAACGGTCGAAATAGCGAAGAGCAAGGGGGCGAGGGTAGTAGTTCAAAGCGGGAAGGGGAAAGGGCAGGCGATAGCAGAAGCGTTCCAGATTTTGGAAAACGATGTAGTCGTGATGATCGACGGGGACGGAACTTATCTGCCGGAAGACGTTCACAAGCTCCTCGAACCTATAAGGAGAGGCTCCGCGGATCACGTCATAGGCAACAGACTCGAAAACTTCGAAAAAGGGGCTTTCACGAAACTCAACCTAATCGGAAACAAGATCCTCAACTTCATATTCAGGGTGATGTATGGGGAAGATCTGCACGACATACTGTCCGGTTACAGAGCGCTCACGAAAGACGTATACAAAAGCGTCGAGTTGAAGAAGCAAGGGTTCGAGGTTGAAACGGAGCTGACGGTCGAAACGCTCGCGAAGGGGTTCAAGATAGTCGAGGTTCCGATCAGATACAGAAAGAGGGTGGGAAGGACGAAGCTCAAACCGTTCAGAGACGGGATAAAAATAGCTCTGACGATCTACGATCTGTTAAAACGCTACAGCCCGGGAAGATACTTTTACTTCGTCGGAACCATCTTGATACTATCGGGATTCGCTATCGGCGTTAAGGTCGTAGTTGACTGGATGAGGCACATTACCCACTACTTGATGGCGACTCTGACGGCCTTGTTGATAATAGCCGGACTGCAGATAATGGTTTTAGGAGCTTTAAGCGATTTCGTTGTCAGGAACAACTTCCAGCTCAGGAAGGAGTTATTAGAGCTAAGGAAGGAGATAAAAGCTCTAAGAGAAGGTGAAAGAGATGTGGACGCCTAAGAAGATCGAAGAGCTCTTCCACATGGATCTGCACGAGTTGGGAATGAGGGCGAATTCAATGAACGGCGATATCGTAACGTTCGTCGTAAACAGGCACATAAACTACACGAACGTCTGCGTTTCCAAGTGTCCGCTTTGCGCCTTCCACAGAAATCCGAGCGATGAGGATGCGTATCTGATGAGCGTGGAGGAAGTGGTGAGGAAGGCAAAAGAGGCCGTGAAGTTTGGTGCGAAGGAGTTGCACATAGTCGGCTCGCACAATCCCGAAGTTAGCGTGGAATACTTCGAGGAGATGTTTTCCGAAATAAAGCGCAGGTTTCCGAACGTCGTTATAAAGGCTCTGACCGCCACCGAAATCCACTTCTTGGCTAAGAAGGAGAAGATGAGCGTTAGGGAGGTTCTTAGCAGGCTTAAGGATGCTGGACTGCAGGTTATGCCCGGAGGGGGGGCGGAGATTCTGGTCGACTCTATAAGGAGGAAGATCTGCCCCAACAAGGCGAAATCGGATGAATGGCTTAAGGTCATGGAGATAGCCCACGGCTTGGGAATCAAGAGCAACGCAACGATGCTCTTCGGGCACATCGAAAGCTACAGACATAGAGCAATTCATCTGTATAGGCTTTGGAAGTTGCAAAACAAAACGGGAGGATTTTTGGCGTTCATTCCCTTAGTCTTCCATCCAAAAAACACGAAGCTCGAAAAAGTAGTTGGAGAAAAGACGGATCCCGTTGACATTCTAAAAACGATAGCGGTGTCGAGAATAGTTCTGAGCAACTTCAAGAGCGTTAGGGCGTATTGGGTTATGCTCGGAGAAAAACTCGCCCAAATCGCCCTGAACTACGGTGCGAACGATTTGGACGGAACGTTAATGGAGGAGAGAATTACCCACTCCGCGGGAGCCGAAACTCCGATATACCTCCCAATAGAAAAGATTTTGAAGATAATAAGAGGAGCGGGGAAGATTCCGGCCGAGAGAGATACGTTTTACAACATCTTAAGGGTTCTTGGGAGTTAACTGTTCCACTCGATGGAGCGGACAGGAAATGGCGGGACTTTTGTGTTGTCAGGACAATGATAAATATCCTACGATCTGGTATCCTCGCAGTTCCGTTTGCTTCAGTATGGTATCGAATACCTCTGATGTATCATTATGTTAACTTAGGTTTTTCTCCTCTCAAGAAAGCAGAGGAAAGTTAGACCTAACCGTGTGACCCTATAAACAAACCCCGTATTATCTCAACAGACATTTATTGTTAGTTGGACTAAAGTTTTTTATCCGTTAATCCGCTAATGGAATTAATGAAGTTTAACGTAGTGATTTGGAAGGAAGAGGATATGTTTGTAGTAAAAGAAGTGTTTACGGGGGTAACCACACAAGGGAAAACGATAGAAGAAGCCTTGGAGAATATTAAGGAAGCCGTTGAGTTATATTTGGAGGAACTACCGGAATTAAAAGAAGAACTGGAAAAGAAGGAGATTATCGGTGTTATGAATGTCTAAACTTCCGAAACTCTCTGGAGAAGAAGTTATCAAAATTCTCGTAAAGAAGTTTGGATTTAAAGTAAGCAGACAGAAGGGTAGTCACGTAACTTTAGTAAAACACGAAGCCGGAAGGAAGATCGTAACGGTCGTTCCTCTACATCCAGAGTTAAAGCCAGGAACTCTCCTCGGAATCCTTAAACTCGCGGAAATAAATAAGCAGAGATGATTTCCTGAAAGCTCTAAAGAAGTAAGAGATCTTCCATAAGTAATTCGCCCCGACTTTGGGGATGAATAAGAAACTGTTAGAGTTCTGCGACGAGTTATGGGTTTTCGGAGATGAGATTACAGAGGGAATGAGGAAAGATATTGAGCATTTCAGGAAGATTAAAGGAGAGGATAAGATTATAATGGATTAGGATCGAGCTGATTAATAAAAAAACTTCAAGTCTTTCTTGTTATTGCTAAAGCTACTGTAATTCCTATTATTTCCGTTAATATTTCGAATCCTGGGGTTTTAAGTTTAATTTGAAGTTCTGTCTCATCACTCGCCTTTAATGAGTCAGCTTTGACCTCAAGTCTTAGTTTATACGTAAGTGGAGGAATGTTTTCTGGTATTGGGATTGAAATTTCATTCGTTATTGGGGGGTTGGTAGCTGGAGTTACGGATGGCAATTCAAACTTTCTCTCAAATCCAGCAGCCGATATAACTGCCAAAATCTTCATCTCTCCTTTCCACTCTGGCGGATACCAATCTATGGTTACCGTGTAGTTGATGGAGCTTCCTGGTTCCGCTTCAACGTATTTTGGATATATGCTTACGCTTAGCTTCTCAAGTTTCTTAGACTTAGGAGTTGGCACTGGTGTGATAATGGGAATTGGTGTTGGCGTTATAACGGGAGTTACAACAATTATAGGCTCATATTTGACTGAGACGGTTTACTATTTCTCCGTCCTTGGGCGAATAAATTTCGATCTCTGGTGGAATTGTATCCTTTAAGACATTGATCGTGATGTTAATAGTTTCCGTGATATTAACATTCTCGGCTCCAACAAGGATTAGTCCAACGTATTTGCCAGGTTCAGCATCCTCAGGAATCTTTATCTCACACTTAACTTTCACTTCCCCTCCAGCAGGAACATCGAAATAATTTTTATCGAAGCTAACCCATTCCGGTGGAAGTGGATTTACAGGTGGATAAATAGTAGGACTGACAACATGTGCAACATATAGGTGCACATTTTTTAGTGGAGCTTCCCCTGAAGTTTCTGCTATAGATATCTCAAATCTCGTGCATGCATCTTAGGGCTAATTAAAACTACCTCTAACACCTGAATAGTTTTATTTATTAAACTTTTATATTAGACTATATGTTTCATTATTTACTTCCATCATTACTGGCGCTATCTGAACCTTATTTACTGGCACGAAATCATCTCTTGTTAGCCACTCTGCTCCCGCTACAGGTGATATTAGAAGCAACAAGGCTAAAATAGCGGGTATGAATGACATCCTACCCATGCAGATCACCACATGAGCTATATGTTATATATGATTCTTAATTCTTTCGCTTTTAAATATTTTTCAATGAATAAATACTATTTTTGGTGATGTCATAGCACTGTTGACGAAGTATTTAAGTCATGCACTTTGGTGTGTCACTACCTTTTGGCCGGCGATGTTAAATCACCCAACGGATAGCAGGGGTTTTTGAGGACTAAACCAGTTCGGCAGTAAGGCGTTACGAACTCGTATGAGATTAGCGTAAATTTTCCGAAATTGTCTCAAAAATAGATTTAATTCGACGCGATGCCGTAGTAACATGGATGACGTTATAGAAAAACTGCTGAATGCGAAGGAGAAAAAGGGATTGACGTTCGAACAGATTGCGAAGGAGTTGGGTAGAAATCCGGTGTGGGTCGCGGCGCTTTTCTACAGACAGGCGACCGCATCTGAGGAAGAGGCAAAGAAACTCAAAGAACTGCTGGATCTCGATGAAGAAACGGTGAAGGAGCTTACGAAACCGCCGTATAGGGGGAAGCTTTTGGAGGACGTTCCGAGAGATCCGACGATTTACAGATTGTATGAAATAATTCAGGTTTACGGGATGGCGATAAAGGAGGTAATTCACGAGATGTTCGGAGACGGAATAATGAGCGCGATAGACTTCACGATAGACGTAAAGAAGCAGGAGGATCCGAAGGGGGATAGAGTCGTAATAATCTTCAACGGGAAATTCCTGCCGTATAAGAAGTGGTGATCACTTGAGTAGCGGCAGGTTTCCGGTGACTTTGTCTATTTTTTTCGCCTCATCCGGCCCGATCACGATGGCTGTAACGGTTCCGGGTGGAACTTCCGTCAAACCAGCGTCCACCACAACGCCAGTTGGCAATCCCAATCTCTCAGCTTTCTCCTTTATCTCCATGAGTTTCCGTAAATCTGGAACCTTCAAAACTATCTTCTTCTGTCCCTGCAACTTCCAAGCTTCGACTATGCTTTTATCAGCTCTCTCGTATCCTATTATCGCCGCATGAGCCACCTGAACTGCCAGCTTTCCCCTCGAAAGCTTAAGATCATCTCTGACGACTATAACCTGCTTATACTCCTTCATGTTTCATCCTTTCCAGCTCTTTCAGACTGACGGGTTTTGATTTTTCTACCACCCACACCTCTCCAAGTTCCCTCGCCTCTTCCTCGTCGAAATCGGAAACGTGGATGTTCTCAGCTTCTACCCTAACTATGCAGTTCTTCGGAATCGCTATGAATTTGTCGCCCACCTTCACTATGAGGCAGTTTTCGTAAACGTCTATGCTCTCTCCTACGATCTTTCCGTCCCTTATCACATACTTACAGATGAGATCCTCCATAACTTCCGGCCTATCGGTTAATATATTAACGTTACGAACAGCTTACGAATTTTTGATAGGGTTTTTTTAAGAAAGATTTCCCACACACCTCCTAACCGAATAGTTACACGACCACCCGACTACGGATAAATACTTATCTTCGCATCGCGTAGTATTTTTCATGTCGGAATGGTATTTGGAGTTCGTTCGAACGGGTTACGAGCCAAAGGAAAACGAACTCGTCTGCACTTTTAGAGTGGAACCGGACGGCGTTTCTATGGAAGAAGCAGCTGGAAGGGTGGCATCCGAGAGTTCAGTGGGAACGTGGACTACACTAACCAAGTTACCCAATAGAATAAGAGATCTTATGGCTAAGGTTTTCGAGATAGACGGGGATCTAATAAGAGTGGCATATCCGATAGATCTTTTCGAAGAAGGAAACATCCCACAACTTCTGAGCTCGATAGCCGGAAACGTGTTTGGAATGAGGGCCTTGAAAAATTTGAGGCTCGAAGACGTCGAATTTCCGGAGGAATACGTGAAGCACTTTAAGGGTCCGCAGTTCGGAATAGACGGAGTCAGAAGGAGACTTAAAATAAGAGACCGTCCTCTCACAGCAACGGTCCCGAAGCCTAAGGTCGGATTCGATGCCGATGAATATGCGGAAGTTGCTCTGAACGCTTGGACTGGAGGAATAGATCTCGTAAAGGACGATGAAAACTTAACGAGCCAGAGCTTCATAAGGTTCGAGAAAAGACTTGAGAAGGTTATGAAGGTTAGAGACAGGGCTGAAAACGAAACGGGAGAAAAGAAGAGCTATTTGGTGAACATCACCGCCGAATGCGAGGAGATGAAGAGAAGGGCAAAGCTCGTGGCGGATCACGGGAACGAGTTCGTAATGGTGGACATAATAACCGCCGGATGGTCGGCACTGCAGACGATAAGAGAAGTTTGCGAGGACTTGGATCTTGCAATTCACGCTCACAGAGCTATGCATGCGGCATTTACGAGAAATCCAAAGCATGGAATTTCTTTCGGAGTAATAGTTAAGATCGCAAGGCTCGTTGGAGTGGACAACATACACGTCGGGACGGGAGTAGGTAAGATGGCTGGAAAGGCGGAAGAGGTTAAGGGATACGCGGACCTTTGCAGGAAGGAGTGGTTCCACCTTAAGCCCGTCTTTCCGGTTTCTTCAGGCGGACTCCATCCCGGACTGATCCCGGACGTCATGAAACTTTTTGGAAAGGATGTGATAATCCAAGCTGGGGGTGGAGTGCACGGACATCCAGACGGAACCTACGCCGGTGCTAAAGCTTTAAGGCAGGCGATAGACGCTACTCTGAAGGGGATAAGTTTGGAGGAATATGCAGAAGATCACGAGGAGCTTAGGAAAGCTCTCGAAAAGTGGGGGCATTTGAAGCCTAAATGAAATCCTTAACTTCTATTTTTAAGAAGTTTTTATCTATCATCCTGTATTTGAACTCGCAGAACTTCGAGAGGTAATCGACTATATCCGAAACGCTCGGAAATCCCTTGAAGTTCGGGATAAGCCTGTAGTATAGCTCGAAGAGCTCCGCCTTTTCCGGTTCGAGGTCTCTGAAAACATCGGAGAATACGACGATCGTCCCCTCACCCCTCAAAGCCTCCACAGCATTTCTGAGAGTTGCCTTTAAGTCAGCGTATTGGAGTATCGAGGAGCATATGACGAAGTCGTATGCCCTCTTGAAATGCAGTCTTGAATCTACGTATTCCTGCCTCAAGTTAACCCAGTCAAACCTTTCCTCCTTAACCCTCTCGTGAGCGAGTCCTAAGAGGGGTTTCGAGAAGTCCACGCCCGTGTAAATTCCGTTGGGCCCGACGAGCTCGGCGTAGTATGAAGGCGAAACGCTTCCGCAACCCAAGTCGAGAATTCTGTCGCCGTCCGATGGTGATATTATTTCCGCTATTCTCTCCCTCGCAACTTTAAAGATCCCTTCCCTAAGCCAGAGATCCCAGAGATCCGCGTCCTTCAAAAATCCGAGCGTTATGTTCGGATGATCCTTGTGGATCAACGCGAAGTATGCGGATCTCGTCAGGCAATCGTAGAAGTTGAGGCAGTTGTGCTTGGGAGGGATGGATATCAGTTCGAACGCTTTTCTAAGCATCGAATCGAAGTCTACACGTTTGAAGTAATCCCTCCAAAGTCTCGCGTATTCTTCGTTGGGATAAACTTCGTTGTCGATGTTTGTCCTTATTCTGAAGAAGTAAGCCCCCAGAATTACGTATCCGTATGCGAAGTCTATGTCGTTCACCTCTATCAATTCAAGCATGCAGGAACCCCCTGTAGAACTCCTTTATGTGCTTCGCCACCTTCCTACCCAACTCCGTAATCCTGTAATACTTGTAACCGTCCCTTTCAACTACTTCGACGAGTCCGAGTTCGATCAAAGAGCTGTTACCGTTGTATCTGTTTCCCATCCCCCTGAGACACCCCAAGACGTTAGAAGGATCGCTACCTATCATTCTGGCGATGTTTGTTAGGTAGTCAGCGTTAGGATATATCGAATCTAAATATAAAAGAACTTTCTTTCTAAGGGAGCTTTTGTTTATCGATCTTAGGATGTGCGGGTCTATCGTCAGTATGCACGAGTCGAACACCCCCTCACCCCCTCATTCATCATCATCATTGTAATAATATTCAAAATTATTGAAGGCCTCATACTATAAAAAACTTTCGATGCGAGAAATACAATATGGTAGATAGCCTATATTCGAAGTATTTTTTGTAGATAATAAAATAAAAAATTTCTTAAAAAGTCTTAGTAAGTTATATGTTGCCCATCAGGAAGTGTATCGTCAGTTCTGAAATGTATCCCGTAACTGCGGCAGTCCATATCATACCGACGAGGTGAAGAAATCCGCTCATCCACCTCCCACCGTCTATCATCTTTATAGCGATAGCCGCAATTACGGAATGAATGAACAGAATAGCGAGTATGACCGCGTTGATATATGCGATTTCGGCACTCGAAACCGTATGAAGTATGCTCTGAATGAACCTGCCAGATATGTTTAGGGATGAGAACATCTTGTTCATGACGCTCACGACTCCGAAGGATATGTACAAGGCTATGGCGATTCCTATTATGGCTCCGTAGCATATTCCTACGAATGTATTTGCTGTTCTGTCTCTTCTCTCTCTTAGACTGTTAATTCTCGAAAAGTTCTTGGAAACTATCGTAGCCGCGTCTTTGGGATCTCCTCCAAGGTAGAGTGCCTCGACGAACATATCTATGAACCTGTATATCAGGTTGCTGTTCGTGTTTATGCTGAACTTTTCCCACGCCCTCTTCTTATTTATCCTCGTGCTCAACCTCTTGTAAAGGGATACGATGTCCTTGGTAAGCTCTCCGAAGTCGTGAGCGGTTAGATATTTTAGAGATTCTATGACATTTCCTCCTCTCGCAGACGCGGATGCACCCAGACTCATTATAAAGGAGGGAGCGTTCTTGTCCTTGTTCTTAATCAGCACTTCCTCCTTCCTCGCAAGGTAACCGGGTATTATTAAAGGGGTAACGGAGAGTGCTATAATGAACGGAACGGGTATGCTAAAGACCTTGAAAACGTAATTTACAAGTAGAACGAGCGTGAATACGACCAAACACATTGCGCAGGATATGTAGAACCACTTATACAGCTTCCAATCAACGCTCGTGAGTTCTCCAGAAGTCTGCCATATTGGATCGACTGGAACGACCGTCTTTAGGTAGAAGAGAATTCCCACTTCAATTACCACGAACATGAACAGCATAAGCATCAGCATGAACCTAACACTGAATCCGGCGAGAAACGGAGCGATCATGGCAAAAGCCGTGAAGAACGAAAGGGAAAGTATCAAAGAAATGTAAACTTCCTTGAACACGTCGACGCTGTATAGCTTACCCATGTAAACGTTCGAGAACGCGTCCATTACCGTCTCCTGCTCCCTCTTTATGAATTCCTTAAAGTCCTCTCCACTGTCGATTTCATGAGCCATTCTGTCTAAGAAGTCGGCGAATATCTTGCTCGGCGTTCTCTTAGCTATAAACCTGCAGGCCTGAGCCAAATTCTTGTTCCACTTGTCCATTAGCATGTATATTTTTCTTGTCTCTTCGGCTAAAGCCTTGTACTCCTTTCTTTCGGAGAGTATCTTCATCATCTCTTTTCTGCTAACTTCCGATGTCGCAAGGGCACCCATGTGCGTTATATAGAAGTGTATGTTGTCTTCGATTTCCTTCCTTTTACGGCTCGTTACGATCTTAGGATACAACAGACCGACGAGCTGAACGAAGAGCGGAACGCTGTATAAGAGTATGGCAAAAAGACCGAGCTTCTGGATTAAAGCTCTCAAAGTTAACATCAGGATTACGAATATTAGCAGAGATACGACCGTCGACGGTAGGAGAACGAACTTAACATACCTCCTGTAATCGTAATACATGCCAACCACCTCACAACCTGAAAGGCAAACCTCTAAGCCCCTTCTTGTAGAAAGCCCATATTATCTTCACTACTTCGTAGTAGTTGAATATCTTGAGCTCGACCATCCTCTGCAGTATCCTTGCCCTTAAAAACATCTCCTCGTATATCTGCCTCGGATCTTCGAATCCGGCGGTCTGGGCTATCTTCGTCTCCAGTATATACGAGTTGTACAAACCCCTAAAGATATGCCTGTCGTTCACGGCATCCCACTCGAAAACCGTTCTCGTTATCACACCTCCCACTTCCTCGTAATAGCCTTCTATCTCCTCTACGACGAGACATCTCCTCAGGAACTGCCCCTGCCTATAAACCGCCTGCTGTATTAAAACCACGTTCAGGTTGTCTATGAACGTGATTGGAACGTTTATAGGCTCTCCGGTAAGCCTCTGAATGAGCTTCTTGACACTACCAGCGTGAAACGTCGATAAAACTGGATGTCCAGTCTGCATCGCCTGAAACGCTATGGCTCCTTCCTTTCCTCTGATCTCACCGACTATTATGTAGTTCGGCCTGCTCCTCAGTGCCGCTCTAAGCAAGTCGAACAGGTCTACCCTACCTTCAGTTCCCCTCTCCCTCGTGCAGAGCTGTTGCCAGACTGGATGAGGAACCTGAACTTCCGGTGTATCCTCGGCCGTAAACACCTTCGACTGAGGCTTTATGAAGGGAATTATGGCGTTAAGTGTCGTTGTCTTACCGCTTGCTGTCTCACCGCTAACCCATACGCTCATACCGTATTCCAAGCAGAGCCAGAGGTAAGCGGCTATTTCGGCTGAAAGAGTTCCCCAAGCTATCAGCTGAGTTATGCTTATAGGAACGGCGGTGAACTTTCTTATTGTAAGGGAGGGACCCTTAAGGCTGACGTCCGTGCTGAAGATTATGTTTATTCTGCTTCCGTCTGGAAGGGTTCCATCGACTATCGGATTCTTCTCGCTTACAGGCCTCCCTATTCTCTCGCTGAGGTTCTTCAGGTATTCTACCATGTATATGTCGTCTCTGAAATCTATGTTGGTAGGAAGCATGTCGAAGATCTTGTGGACTATATGGACATTGTGAGGACCTATGACGTGGATGTCCTCTATGTAAGGATCTCTTATAAGAGGTTCCAAAGGTCCTACACCAATTATGTCCCTCTTAAGGAGATACTTGAATTTCTCCACCTCTTCCCTCGTAAGCTTGAGCTTTTCCTCCCTAAAAGATAGCGTGAAAAATCTCCTCTTTTTCTTAAACGGAACTGGCTTTGGAACTATTTCGACTACCTCTTCGACGAGCTTATCTATAAGCTTGCTAAGCTCTTCCTCATCTCTCGGAACTTCCTCTTTGGGAACGACTTCGAGCATTCTGTCCATCAAAGCCTGATACTTCGGCTCCTCGTCCGGCGTTAGCCTTGGTTCTATGGCGATGTAATGCTTGTCCCCCTCCCTATCCGTCCATATGTGGATGAATATGGGATCTCCTACGGGGTATATTATGTTGGGTCTCGGTAAGGCCTTCATGTCCCTGCTAAGCTGGACGACGAAATTCGGGACTACCCCCTCCCTGCGCCTGAATTCCTCTATATATCTCCTAAGATGCGGATTCCTTTCCAAAGCCTCCCTTAAACTTTCGGACTTTACGACCTTCATGCTACCGCCGCTATTTCTACTATTAGACCGATCTTGGGCTCAACTCTAAACGCGATCTGCTTGGAGTAAGTCCCGCCGGCCAAGTTGTATTTCTTAATCATCATGACGTTCTTCAAGTCCGCCCCAAACTTCCTAACGCTCGTTTCGGCTATGAACGTGCAAGCTCCTTCTATTTCGTCCATAACCTTCTTTTCGAGCTCGTCGAGGGCGGTTAATATTACAGACTTACCCAAAGCCGTCAACCTCTTGAAAAAGCCCATCAGCTTTACTGCGGAATTTTCATCCAAATCCGCTCTCAAAAGCGTCGAGAAACAGTCTATTATTATTACATCCTTCTCGAAAAGTTCCTTAGCATTCATGAGCTTGTCAGCAAATCTGTCCCTCTTCATAGGCTCTTGGATTAAGGGATAGACCGGTATGAACAGCAGTCTCATCTTTATCATATCACCGATCACGTCGTAACCCAACGAGAGCATCTGGGATATGAAGTCGGAAGTCGTGAGTTGTGTGGATATGTATGTAACGCTAACGTCGTTTTTTAGCAGTCCGTAAGTTATTCTCTGACAGACTACCGACTTCCCGCTACCGTGTTCACCCTTTATGAGCCCTATCGTCCCTACCGGAATTCCCCCTCCGAGTCTCTTGTGGAATTCGTCGTTCGGCAGTTGAACCGAATACATCCTCATGGCGCATCACCTCATATCTGGAATTCGAGCGTGTCTGATATTCCGTTTGAAAGAATCACGGTAATCCTATGATTTCCCGCAGAAAGAGTCGTTATAACGTCTATTTTCCCGACCTGTCCGGGATAGAGAACCGAAGGAGATGTCGTGAAGTTGGCGGGAGGAATTATGTTGCCATCGATCAGAACCGATATAGACGAGTTGGTAAACGGAAACGGAACATTACCGATATTCTTAACGTAGAAAACGTAGGCGGTATAACCGTTTACGGTCTCCGTCGGAATACTCAGAGGATCGTTTATTATCTTGAAGTTCGTGGCTATCGCGCTCTTCAAATAATCTCCCTGCTCCTTTATACCCAAAGATATCTGCTGTATGGTAACTACCATAACCGCCGAGACCGAGGCGGCTATGAGGACTGCCGTTATGAACAATATCAGTTGCGCCGCGCTTTCTCCAGACAAACCTATCACCCCACGACGAACGACGCATACCTGATCAACCCGTTATCCGAAATTACTGCGAGTCTATGGGAGCTCCCAACCGTTCCGCTCAAACTCGAATTGTAGAACTTCGCATACTGCAAAGGGTAGAGAACCGTGACATTGGTCGTGAACTCGATCGGCCTTCCATCTACGAGTATCGTGAACTTCGTGCAGTTGAACGTCGTGGAACCCGTATCCCTCACTATTACCGTCAGGTTGTATGTTGTGGAGGTTACGTTTTGGGCGGTTACGTTGACTATTTCGAAATCGGAAGTCTTTAGCGATAATTCCGCTTTATCCTTCGCCTTCAGCAGATCGTTTAGTTCCCTGACCTCACTGATCACGGTGGCGGACATTATCCCCAATGCTATCAGTCCCGCTATGAACAAGACCGCAAATGCGGCGGTAGTGCTAAAACCCATTTATCTCCGATACCTCCTTCCTTATCGAATATATTTCTCTCTCCACCTTCAACACGATGTCCTTGTCGAACCTTCCGGTTCTAAGCGCCTCTATGAACAGCAGAGAAGTCATGTGGTCCTTTACGTTCATGTATCCTACCGGTCTCCAGTCAGAGCTCTCATGGTATAGTCTTATTCCCTTGGCGAATCTTAAAACTGTGAACAAAACTTTCTCGCTTATCCAGTTTATGTCCACGTAGTAGTTTAGAACATCCCTAAGTCCTTCGTGTCCGACCCTTTCGAGCATGAATTCGATCCACTTCAGCAGAATCATTATGGCCTTGGTATCGTGAAGAGGGACGTCTTCGAGTCTCGGCTTTTCGGTGGGAAGGCTAGGAAGCAGAGGCTCTTCCATCTGCGGTTGAACGGGTTGGGGTGAAACTTGTTGCGGCTGAATCTGTTGCTGTGGTTGAACCGGTTGGGGTTGCTGATAATACTGCTGAGCCGGTTGCTGTTCCTGTTGCTTTAGGAATTCAGGAAGTGGCTCGACTTTCGCCTCCTTCCTTTCCTCCTTCATTCTCTGCCTTATCAGAGACTCTATGTTTTCGAGTTTCTTGAATATCTCGTCTATCTTTCTCGCGTTCGTTAAGTTCTCCTCTATCTTCTTAACTATCTTATCCACCTGCTCCCTTGTAACCCCCTTTCCCTTGAGCTTTTCGTATAGATCCTCAAGTAAAACCGAAGGAACTCTTCCCTTAAACTTGTTGAGGTATTCCTTGAGCTCGTTATCCTTCAAAACCTGAGATTGATCAGACAAGTCAGCTCACCTCCTCTCCATTATACAAAACATCCGCAATTATCTTATCCAGATCAACATCCAAAATTATCCTGAAGTCCTGCTCCAAATCGTCAACCTTCCTCTTCAACTCCACAATATCCACCACACCCGAAGACGAAACGAACGGATTGATCTGAGAGCTGACAACCTCATAAAGACTCATAACGTCCTTCATAGTATCGTCCATCTTCTGAAGCTTGCTCTTTATCTCGTCTATTTCCTTCTTCGTGTTCTCTATCGCAACGTCGAGCCTCGGCAACCTGTTCTCTATTTCGTTTATCCTGTCCATTATCTTTTCAGTTATATCCTCCCTGCTTTCCGTTCTCTCTTCCTCTTTCGCCTCCTTTTCCACTTCTTCTGGATTCTTTTCTTCTATAACTTCCTCTTCCACCTCCACCTCCTTCTTTTCCTCACCTCCCTTTCTCTTCAGCTTGATGATCTTTCTAAGCATGGAAAATCACCTCCTCGAAGAAAAAAAATAATAGTGTTGTTAAAAAATTGGGAGTATTACTGCAGCTCCATTATGTTTACCGTGTAGGCAGGCGGTGTGGTGAACTGTATTATACCCGGAGCACCGAGCTCCGGTCTGACCTCACCGCTGACCACTGTGTTCGTCGAGAATCCAGATCCAAAGACCTTGGTGACATCGACTGTCAGCACGACCTTGTCTCCGCTGTTGAGCGTCGGTGTGTTCTGGTTATTCGTAAGAGATCCGTCCGGATCGAGCAGGACGATTATACCATAGGAGCTGGCGGTTGTGTAGTTCCAAGCTGCGAGAGATGAATTGAATATGTTGCTACTACCAGATGTGAGGTCCGAGAACGCTGTCGGGTTGTAGTGGAGCGTTGCGGTCTGACCGTTGACGCTGAGAGTTACTATCGTCTTGCTAAGGTCGATGGCTTGTCCACCGGTGTTCGTCTCAACGAATATCGCAAGCTTGTCAATCGTCCCACCGGGAGCATTCGGATCGTATCCGAGGATCCTGTCGATCTTAAGACCGCTCGCTACTTCCTTCGTAGTCTCCCTTCCGGTGGCGGTCGCCTTCTGCTGGAGGTAGCCGACCGTCTGTATTAGAACCGCTGCACTCACTGCCGCTACGAGCACCAACGCAATGAAGACGATCAAGGTCTCAATGCCTATCGCTCCTTTCCTACTCTTCCTCATTGCCGTCAACCAACCCACCTTCTCACCTCCCTCTCGCCGTAAGATCCTCTCTCGAAAATTATACTTAAAATTTTCTTGCATATGATAATCCATTTAACGATGTAGAAAATTTTGTTCGAATTTATGTAGGTGCTTGAGCAAGTGTAGAATATACTAAGCAATAGTCATCTATAGAAATCATCATAGATAAATAAAGATAAAAAGATAAAGCTAAAAATTAAGTCCACCCCTCAACTCCTTAAGTTTGTCCTCGATGTAATCGCCCGCATCCTCGCCATACCTTCCGATTATGTCCACTATCGCACTTCCAACGACGACTCCGTCCGCTCCGGCCTTTATAAGCTCCCTGACGTGTTCAGCTTTCGAAACACCGAAACCCACTGCTAAAGGCTTGGAGCAAATCTTCTTGGCCCTACTGAGCAAATCAAACGCAAGCTGAGAAAGCTTATCTCTCGCACCGGTGGTTCCGTAGAGCGATATTAGGTAAACGAAAGCCGAGCTCGCCTCATCTATAGCCTTAAGTCTATCGTTCGGAGTGTTAGGAGCCGCGAGGAACACCGTTCCCATGTCGTGCTTTTCGCAAACGCTCAAATACTCTACAGCTTCTTCGAGCGGAAGATCTACTACTATCATAGCGTTGGCTCCGCTCTCCTTAGCCTCCCTGACAAACCTCTCGACTCCCATCCTGTAAACCGGGTTGTAGTAGGTCATCAATACCACCGGCGTGTCCGAATACTCTCTGAACTCCCTGACAACGTTGAAAACGTCCCTAACCTTAGTTCCGGCCTTCAAAGCCCGAACGTTAGCCTTCTGAATCGCCTTCCCGTCCGCCATCGGATCGCTGAAAGGAATTCCCAACTCTATCACTTCCGAATACTTGTCGAGCACGAGTAAAAATTCGAGCGTCGCCTTAACGTTCGGATCTCCGGCGGTTATGAACGTTATCAAAGCTGGTTTGCGGAACATGACAACGCCTCCATGACTATTCCCAAATCCTTATCTCCCCTTCCGGACAGATTAACGACTATTATCTCATCCCTGCTCATCTCCTTGGCTAGCTCCATGGCGTAAGCCAAAGCATGGGCGGATTCTAATGCCGGCAAGATTCCTTCGGTCTTCGAAAGCTCTAAAAACGCTTTCAGGGCTTGCTCGTCCGTAACGGCTACGTATTCTGCCCTTCCGACCTCCTTAAGCCATGCGTGCTCCGGCCCTACTCCGGGATAGTCCAAGCCGGCCGCTATGCTGTGGGTCGTTGCTATCTGTCCGTCTTCATCCTGCAAAAAGTAGGATAACATTCCGTGCAAAATACCTTTCTTTCCGGCACAAAGAGATGCGGAATGCTTTCCAGTCTCTATTCCCTTCCCAGCCGCTTCGACGCCTATCAGTCTAACTTTTTTATCCTCTATAAACGGATGGAATATGCCTATGGCGTTGCTTCCACCGCCAACGCAGGCTACGATTGCATCCGGCAGAGTTCCCTCGATCTCAAGGATCTGTCTCTTGGTTTCCTTCCCTATCACGGACTGAAAATCCCGGACGATCGTCGGATACGGATGAGGGCCAACTACAGAGCCTATAAGGTAGTGGGTGTGTTCGAAAGTCGCAACCCAATCCCTCAAAGCCTCGTTTATAGCATCCTTGAGCGTTTGACTTCCGCTTTCCACGGGAACAACGTTCGCACCCAATATTTTCATCCTGAAGACGTTCATCTTCTGCCTCTCCACGTCCTTCGCACCCATGTAAACGTCTACCTTTAAACCGAGAAGAGCTCCGGCTATCGCCGTAGCAACTCCGTGCTGTCCAGCCCCGGTTTCCGCTATTATCCTGCTCTTTCCCATGAACTTCGCGAGCAGGGCTTGGCCTATGGTGTTGTTTATCTTGTGCGCTCCGCTGTGCAGAAGATCCTCCCTCTTGAGATATATCTTCGCCCCTCCCAATTTTTCAGTCAGATTCTTCGCGAAGTAGAGAGGCGTAGGCCTTCCGGCGTAGTTTCTCAAGTAATAGTCAAGTTCCTTCTTAAACTCCTCATCGTCCTTCAGCTCTCTGTAAGCCTTTTCGAGCTCCTTCAGCGGTGGAATCAGCACTTCCGGAACGAACATCCCGCCGAACTCACCGAACTTCATCCAAACTCCTCCAAAGCTTTAACGAACTTTTTAATCAACTCCTCATCCTTCCTACCGTCATTCTCAACACCGCTCGAAACATCCACACCGAATGGCCTAACGAATTTAACAATTTCAGCCACGTTCCGCGGATTCAAACCACCGGCGAGCACGATATCGAAGTTTTCGGCAACAGCCTTGCTGACCCTATGATCGTGGGTTATGCCGGTGCCTTTGCCCGTATCGAGCAGAATTCTATCAACTTCAAACTGCTCGATTCGATCCATCAGCTTTTCGGCATCCTTAATCGGGTCATCGCTCCTTTTGGGAACTTTAAAAGCCTTCATTACGAACACTCCGAATTCGGACTTTATCCTTTCGACATCCTTGGGATTTATCGAGTCGGTGTGGATTTGAACGTGGCTGGCGTTCGTTTTTTCAATTACATTTGTCCAATCATCGAAGTTGTCGAGTGTAGAAACAACGAACACCGGAATTTTTGCAATTTCGATGAGTTCCTTTGCTTTTTCAAGACTTATGCGACGTTTGGATTCGCATTCCACCACAACACCGGTGGCATCGGCATACCTCTCGACCACTCTGAGCTCCTCCCCACTTTTAATCCCGCAGATCTTCACAAACATGCCATCACCCTCATCCTCGCCTCGATCAGTAAATCGAGCTCCCTCTTTAATCCGAGCTTCGACGCCTTGTCTATCATTCCGTCTATGAATCCCAAGAGCATTCCCATCCCGACTTTGAATCCGAAGCCTCCAAACTCCTCCTTCGCTTCATCGATTATCTCCAGCATGACTCCCAACTTCTCATATTCTTCCCTAAATTGTTCGTTCGAGCAGATCTCTTCGAGTATTTCAAAAACTCTACCGATCATAGCCTTCCCCTACACATCTCAACGAAGTTCCTCACGATCTTAAGCCCCTCCCCTCTCTGATACTCCGTAAGAACGCTCTCGGGATGGAACTGAACTCCCTCGATCGGCCTCTTCTTGTGCCTTATTCCCATGATCACGCCATCGTTCAGCGAAATCGCCGAAATTTCGAAGCCCTTAGGAACTTCCAAAACGGCCAAAGAGTGATACCTTCCGGCTTCGAGCGGATTCTTAACGCCGGTAAAGATAGTTTTGCCGTCGTGCTTCACCAAGCTCGATTTTCCGTGCAGAGGCTTCACCCTTCCAACCTTCCCACCGAAGATGTGCCCGATTATCTGATGTCCCAAGCAGACTCCCAAAATCGGAACGTCCATCTCAAGCACTATTTCGGGACTGTTACCAACATCCCTCCTGCTTTCCGGCGAGCCGGGTCCGGGAGATATTATTATCCCGTCGGGATCGATCCTCCTGACTTCCGCAAGCGAAATCGTATTCGGAACGACCTTAACCCTATCGAACATAGAGGCGTATTCTGCCAAATTCCAGACGAAAGAATCCCTATTGTCCACAAGCAGTATCATTCCACCACCCCCAGAGCTTTCATAACCGCCCTCATCTTCCTTTCGGTTTCCATAAACTCCTTCTCCGGCTTGGAATCCGCCACTATTCCCGCACCGGCCCTAACCCTGCAAACGTCATCTATCTCGACCATCCTAATTGCAATGGCCATGTCCGCCCATCCATTTTTCGAGAAGTAGCCGACACAACCTCCGTAAACCCTACGCCTCGATCTTTCGAGTTCGTCGATTATCTCCATCGCCCTAATTTTAGGAGCTCCGGTGAGTGTTCCGGCGGGAAACGCAGCTTCCATCGCATCGAAAGCTGTCATTCCTTCTTCAAGCTCTCCGATAACCTCGCTTTCGATGTGCTGGACATGGCTGTATCTTATCACCTCCATGAACATCGTAACCCTGACGCTTCCAGCCTTGCTAACCCTCCTAACGTCGTTTCTCGCCAAATCCACGAGCATGACGTGTTCAGCCCTTTCCTTCTCATCTGAAAGCAACTCTTCCGCTATTCTTCGATCTTCTTCTTCATCCTTTCCTCTCGGAGCGGTTCCGGCGATCGGATTTATCTTCACGATGTTTCCCTCTACGGAAGCCATCGTTTCGGGAGAAGCTCCAACGACGTCCTTTCCGAACTCCAAGCAGAACATGTATGGACTCGGGTTTATCTCTCTGAGGTTTCTGTATATCTGAAACGCCGAGAGATCTGTATCTATCTCGTATTCTCTCGAAAGAACTATCTGAAAAGCGTCTCCGGCGAATATGTATTCCTTGGCCTTTAAAACCATTTCCACGAACTTCTCCCTATCCGCATCGCACTTCAGAATTTCAGATCCACCTTCCTCATCGTCGAATTCCGTCCTCTTTGCCTTCTCCACCACCTTTTCAGCATCGAAATCCGATTCTCCCAAGAAGTAGAAGTTCCCGGAGACGTGATCGTAGACGAAAACCCCATCGTAGTATCCGAAGACCGAAGGCTCCTCTATGCTACCCTCCACGAAGTTGTGGACCGCATCGTATGCGACGTAGCCTACGAATCCGCCGACGAACCTCTCCCCATCCCCGTCCAATTTCATGAGATCCTTCAAAGCCCTGAAAGGATTCGTCTCCTTGCCGACGAACTTTCCGTCCACCTTGGTTCCCCTTCCGTCCACCTCAACGACGAACTCCGGATTTGCCGACACGTAAGTGAACCTCGCCTTCTTCTCGTGCTTCTCCAAAGATTCGAGTATAAACGGAAAGTCGTAGTCCCTGAGGACGGAGTAAAGCTTTAGGGGATCAACGAAGTCAAGCTTTTGGACACGCATTTATTATCTCCTCCAGTTTTCTAAGAGCTTCTCCTTCCAAAACCGATTTAACGAGTTCGACGCACTCCTTCAAATCTCCAAGCCCCGCGGAATATAAAGCCATACTCGCGTTCGCTATTACGAAATTCCTGTCCTCCTCCCTTCCTCTTCCAGAAAAAACGGCCTTAATTCTCTCTGCACTTTCCTCCGGACTCCCGCACGGGACGATTTTGGCGGGATTTAGTCCGAAGTCCTCTGGTTTGATCTTGTACGTGTCTATTCCTTTGCCGACCTCCACGACCAACGTTTCTTCCTTCGGGCTAACCTCATCAAGCCCGCTCCCGTGAATGACCAACGCCCTCTTAACTCCCAAAAACTCCAAAGCCTTCGCAACCTTATCGATTAAATCCGGAGAACTCACCCCGATTATCTGATATTTCGGCTCCGCCGGATTCGCCAAAGGCCCCAAAACGTTGAATATCGTCTTGATCTTCAGCTCCCTCCTCACCGGCATGATCCTCTTCAGGGTGGGATGGTAGAGGGGAGCGAACAGGAATGCGAAGTTAGTCTTCTCCGCCAGCTTTTTCACTTCATCGGGCTTTAAATCTATCCTCATTCCGAAAGCCTGAAGGACGTTTGCTGAACCGCTTTTGGAAGTTATCGAGACGTTTCCGTGCTTCGCAACCCTCTTAAAGCACGACAGAATTATTGCGCTTGCGGTGCTGACGTTTATCGTCGATGCCCCGTCTCCTCCGGTTCCGCAGGTGTCGCAAACCTCCCCTAAATCTACCTTTACGGCGTTGTCCCTCATCGCCTTGGCGAATCCGGCCAACTCCTCCGCAGTATAACCCTTCATCTGCAACGCCACGAGGAACGCTGCAATCCTGACGTCGCTCTCCTTGAGCAGTATGTTGTATAGCTCGTAAGCCTCCTCAAAGCTCAGGTTCTTACCCTCAACTATCTCCTTCAGCATAGTTTCGCCTCCACGAATTTCCTAACAATTTTCTCTGGATCGTCAGCCTTCATGAATGCCGTTCCTATGAGGGCGGCGTCGGCGTATCTCAAAGCTACCTTCAGATCTTCGATAGATGAGATTCCGCTCTCGCTAACCTTCACGAATTTTTCAGGAATTAGAGGGGAAAGCTTCGCAGTCAGCATCACGTTTCCGTCGTCCTTCTCAAGCCTGCCGATGTCCCTGTTGTTTATTCCTATCATAGTGGAATTCGTTTTGACTGCCATACCAACTTCAGATTCGCTGTGAACTTCCACGAGAGTGTCCAACCCGTGTTCCAAAGCGAAATCCACGAATTCGGGGGTTTTATCCTTCAAAATTCTCGTTATCAACAGTATTGCAGAAGCTTCCGCCTCCGCAGTCCTCTCTATCTCCTCTTTGGTCGTTACGAAGTCCTTCCTCAGCACGGGTAATTCCGTCTCCTTGCAGATCTTTCTCAGCAGGTTGAAATCGCCTCTGAAGTGCTTCGGCTCGGTTATGTAAGAGATTCCTATCGCTCCCGCCCTCTCGTATGCCTTCAAAATCGAAATCGGATCTCTTCCCCTTAAAAGGTCACCGTGCTTCGGAGAGTGAACCTTAACCTCCGCAATTATCGCGTTCTTATCGCATTTCCTAATGGCTCTGCTCAATCCAAAGTCCACCACCTATACTCACCATGTGGGTTTGATTCTATAATTTGTATTTAAGCATTTCCATTGGGATCGATTCCTCATAGAGGGATCGGAGTTTATAAGATTCCACGAAAAAGATTTATATCGAAATCCCGGCACTTACATCGTGGGCTCGTAGCTCAGCCAGGTAGAGCGACGGGCTTTTAACCCGTCGGTCGCGGGTTCAAATCCCGTCGAGCCCGCTCTCATTTAAATTCCGGTGGTGGAATATGAAAATCAGACTGCAAGATCACATACTGGTTCCGAAGCACGAGGTTCTAAGCAAGGAGGAGGCGGAGGAGGTTTTGAAGACTCTCGGCGTTAGGCCCGAGCAGTTACCCAAGATAAGGGCGGACGATCCCATAGCAAAGGAGATAGGGGCTAAGGTTGGAGACATAGTCAGGATCATAAGGGAGAGTCCTACTGCTGGAACATCCATAGTTTACAGACTCGTCATCCCGCCTTCTATTAAGAGCTCGAAGTTGGTTAAGGAAGAGGAGGTTGAGGAGGTAGAAGAGGAGGAAGAAGAGCTTTAGGTATGGCACGGATAGTTTTATATTTCGGACTATTGTCGGGTGGTAATCATGCTGGATAGGAGGGTTTTGGCGAGAGCTTACTTTACCCACGACAGACTCGTCAAGCACCAGATCGATTCGTTCAACAGGTTCTTGGATGAGGGTCTTCAGAGGGTTATAGACGAGCAGAAGATCATCGAACTCGACATACCCGACACCTACGTGAGGTTGGGTAAGATTTGGGTGGGAAGACCGATAGTTAAAGAGGCGGACGGTTCGAGGAAGAAGCTGTTCCCCGCCGAAGCGAGGCTTAGGAACTTAACTTATGCGGCCCCGATCTACTTGGAAGCTCAGGTGGTTGAAGAAGGTAGAGAGCACGAGGAGGAGGTAGTTGAAATAGGAATGCTCCCCATCATGCTGAAATCCAAAGCGTGCAACCTGAACGAGGTGGACGATGTAACTAAAGTCGGGGAGGATCCGCTCGATCCGGGCGGTTACTTCATAATAAACGGGAGCGAGAGGGCTTTGGTTACGCTGGAAGATCTGGCTCCCAATAAGATTCTGTTGGAGAAGGAGGAGAGGTATGGTGAGGAAGTCGAGGTTGCGAAGTGTTTCAGCCAAAGAGCGGGCTACAGAGCTCTTGTGGTCGTTGAAAGAACGAGGGGCAACATACTCGAAGTTACGTTTCCCCAACTCCCCAAGCCCATACAGTTCGTCGTTCTGATGAAGGCTTTAGGTGTCGAGACGGATCAGGAGATCATAGAGATGGTCAGCACGAATCCCGAAATAATGAAGTTCATGCTCGAAAACGTGGAAGTTGCGGAAGTCGAGACGCAGGAGGAGGCGATAGAATACATAGGAAGGAGAGTGGCTCCGGGGCAGAGCAAGGAATACAGGATTCAGAGGGCAAATCAGGTTCTGGATCAATACTTCCTTCCCCACTTGGGTATAGAGCCGGAGGCGAGGAGGGCTAAAGCTTTCTTCTTGGCGAGGATGGCGGAGATGGTATTCGAGCTTCACTTGGGGCTTAGGAGGGAAGATGACAAGGATCACTACGCGAACAAGAGGTTGAAGCTCGCTGGAGATCTGATGGAGGAGATATTCAGAGTTGCTTTGCTCAGGCTGATTAAGGACGTCAAATATCAGCTTGAAAGGGCGAAGGCGAGGGGCAGGCCTTTGAGAATGACGACCGCAGTTAGGGCGGATGTTCTGACGGACAGAATAATGCACCCCATGGCGACCGGAAACTGGGTGGGAGGAAGAACCGGTGTCTCCCAGCTCATAGACAGACACAACTACATGTCGATTCTCTCCCATCTTAGGAGAGTCGTCTCACCCCTCTCAAGATCCCAGCCTCATTTCGAGGCGAGAGATTTGCACCCAACTCAGTGGGGGAGGGTTTGTCCGAACGAAACTCCGGAAGGCCCGAACTGTGGTTTGGTTAAGAACTTCGCCCAATACGCCGAGGTTAGCGTCGGAACGGATGAAGAGGAGGTAAAGAGAATTCTGTTCAATTTGGGCGTTGAACCGATAAGGGGTGGTTGAGTTGGAGAGGAAGTGTAGGGTTTACGTTAACGGGGCGCTAATAGGTTTCGTTGACGATGGACGGAAGTTGGCCGAGCAGATAAGGGAGTTGAGGAGGCAAGGCAAAATCTCGATTCAGATTAACGTTGCTTACTATCCAGATTCGAACGAGGTTAGGATTAATACGGACGCCGGAAGGGCGAGGAGGCCACTTATAGTCGTTAAGGACGGAAAGCCTTTGGTGACGGAAGAGGACATAGAGAAGCTCAAGAGGGGAGAGATAACCTTCGAAGACTTAGTAAAACAGGGGAAGATTGAGTTTTTGGATGCTGAGGAGGAGGAGAACGCATACATAGCCATAAACGAGGAAGACCTCACTCCCGAACACACCCACCTCGAACTCGATCCGGCGCTTATAGCGGGAATATGCTTGGGATCCATTCCATATCCAGAGCACAACGCATCTCCGAGGAACACTATGGGGGCCGCGATGATAAAGCAGAGCTTGGGTCTGCCGTATTCGAGCCTTGCTTGGAGGGCGGATACGAGGGGACACCTCCTGCACTATCCCCAGATTCCGATCGTAACCACCGATACGCAGAAGGAGATCAAGTTCGACGAAAGACCCTCGGGACAGAACTTCGTAGTTGCGGTTTTGAGCTACGAGGGATACAACATAGAGGATGCCCTCATCTTCAACAAGGGAAGCATAGACAGAGGTTTGGCGAGGTCTCACTTCTTCAGGACTTACGAAGCTGAGGAGATAAGGTATCCCGGCGGGCAGGAGGATAGGTTCGAGATTCCTCCCGCAGATGTTTCCGGTTACAGAGGGGCGGAAGCTTACATGCATCTCGACGAAGATGGCTTGGTTCATCCGGAAACCGAAGTCGGACCTGACGACGTTCTGATAGGAAAAACTTCCCCGCCGAGGTTCTTGGAGGAACCCAAATTAGGCATAAGTCCGCAGAAGAGGAGGGAAACGTCTGTCTGCATGAGGAGCAACGAGAAAGGCATTGTAGATGCGGTATTTCTGATGCAGGCCGAAAGCGGATCGAAGCTTGCTAAGGTTAGAGTCAGAGACCTGAGGATTCCCGAACTCGGAGACAAGTTCGCTTCGAGGCACGGGCAGAAGGGTGTTATAGGTTTGATAGTTCCAGAGGAAGACATGCCTTGGACGGAATCCGGAATCGTGCCGGACATGATAATCAACCCTCATGCGATTCCTTCGAGGATGACCGTAGGGCACGTTTTGGAGATGATAGGCGGTAAGGTCGGATGTCTGGAGGGAAGGAGGATAGACGGAACGATATTCCACGGAGAGAAGGAGTGGGACCTGAGAAAGGCTTTGGAGAAGTTCGGTTTCGTTCACACCGGTAAGGAAGTTATGTACGACGGAATAACCGGCAAGAGATACGTCGTGGACATATTCGTCGGAGTTATCTACTACCAGAAGCTTTACCACATGGTTTCGAGCAAGATTCACGCGAGGAGCAGAGGGCCGGTGCAGATCCTAACGAGGCAGCCCACCGAAGGAAGGGCGAGAAAAGGAGGATTGAGGTTCGGAGAGATGGAGAGGGACGTGCTGATCGGGCATGGAGCGGCTTTACTTCTTAAGGACAGACTTCTTGAGGAATCGGACAAGATAGAGGTATGGGTCTGCGGAAACTGCGGGCACATAGCGGTTTACGATTACAGAAGGGAAACGGCATACTGTCACGTATGCGATGACGACAGCAACATCCATAAGGTGGAGATGAGCTACGCGTTTAAGCTGCTTTTGGACGAGCTCAAGTCGATGATGATCGCGCCCCGTTTGGTGTTGGGAGATAAGGCGTGAGGTGGTTTTATGATCCCGAAGAGGATTAAGGCCATCAAGTTCGAGGTTTTGAGTCCTCAGGAAATCAGGAGGATGAGCGTTGCTAAGATCATAACTCCGGAAACTTACGATGACGACGGTTTTCCGATAGAAGGAGGTCTGATGGATTTAAGACTCGGCGTAATAGATCCCGGGCTTAGGTGTAAGACGTGCGGAGGTAAAGCTGGGGAATGCCCCGGACACTTCGGACACATAGAGCTTGCGGCTCCGGTCATCCACGTCGGATACGCCAAACTCATAGCGAAGATTCTGAACGCGATATGTAGGGAGTGCGGAAGGTTGAGGCTGAAGGAATCGATAAGGGACAAGTTCATCGAGGAAATCGAGAACAGGAAGAAGTTGGGTCAAGATTACGAGGAAATAGTGAAGGAGGTTTACAGAAGGGCCAAGGCAGTAAAGAAGTGTCCTCACTGCGGAGCGGAGCAGATAGAGATAAAGTTCGAGAAGCCGACGTTCTACTACGAAGGTGAGCACAGATTAACGCCAAAGGACGTCAGGGAGAGGCTGGAGAAGATTCCGGATGAAGATCTCCCGGCTTTGGGATTGAATCCGAAAGCTGTAAGGCCGGAGTGGTTCGTGCTTACGGTTTTGCCAGTCCCACCCGTTACGGTTAGACCTTCAATAATCCTCGAAACGGGACAGAGGAGCGAGGACGATCTCACGCACAAGTTGGTGGACATTATCAGGATCAACCAGAGATTCCTGGAGAACAAGGAAGCCGGAGCTCCTCAGCTGATTTTGGAGGATCTGTGGGAGTTGTTGCAGTATCACGTAACCACGTATCTGGACAATGAAGTGAGCGGGATTCCTCCGGCGAGGCACAGAAGCGGAAGACCTCTCAAGACGTTGGCTCAGAGGCTCAAGGGTAAGGAGGGGAGGTTCAGAGGATCTTTAAGCGGTAAGAGGGTCAATTTCTCCGCAAGAACAGTCATATCTCCGGATCCTTGCTTGAGCATAAACGAAGTTGGAGTTCCGAAGGTTATAGCTGAAGAACTCACGGTTCCTCTCTACGTTACCGAAAGGAACATCGACGAGGCGAGAGAATACATACTGAGGACGGAACATCCGAAAGCGAATTACGTGATAAGGCCCGACGGGAGGAGGATAAGGGTCATGGACACCAACAGAGAGGAGTTAGCGGAGAAAATCGAACCGGGTTGGATCGTGGAGAGACAGCTCAAAGATGGAGATATAGTTCTATTCAACAGACAGCCCTCACTGCACAGAATGAGCATCATGGCCCACTACGTCAGAGTTCTGCCATATAAGACGTTCAGACTTAATCCGGCTGTATGCGTTGCGGGAGATACGAAGGTTCTGCTCGACGGCGCTCAGATGGAGATAGCTAAACTCGAAGGAAAATGGAAAGATGCGTTAGTGTCCACTGCAGATGATTTCGAAAAAACCCTTACACCTCTAACGCACTACTGGAAGCTCAAAGCTGAAGACTACGGAAAGAAGTGCTACAGAATAGTTACCGAAACGGGTAGGGAAATAATCGCGACCGAGGATCATCCGTTCTACACTTCAGAGGGCGTAAAGCCGGCAGGAAAGCTTGAGGTTGGAGACGAGGCGATAGTCTATCCTATGGAGTTTCCGGAAGTCGTCGAAAGAGATGAGATCGTTCTGAGAGAGGAGGATATAGTTGAAGTGGCCAAAAACTGCAAGATAAAGAAGATTTTGAGGGAGTTGAAGGAAAGAGAGTTGATCCCGCTCAAGCTTAACGATCCAAGGATCACCGCCATCGCAAGGTTGGTCGGACACATCTTCGGAGACGGAACTCTCATAATAGGTAAGAATTCGAGAGCGATTTTCAGAGCCAAACCTGAAGATTTGGAGGACATAATCAGAGACATAAAGCTTTTAGGATACGAAGCTGGGGAGATAAAGGTTCACGAAAACGAGGGAAGAATAAAGAGGAGTGACGGTAGTGTTTTGGTCGTGAGAGGTAAGGGATACAGCGTAGAGGTAAGGAAGAAGTCGTTCTGTTTACTGCTGAAGGCTTTGGGCTGTCCGGACGGAGACAAAACCAAAGTTGGCTACGACGTCCCAGAATGGATAAAGAATGCTCCTTTGCACGTTAAGAAAGAATTCCTTGCATCTTACTTCGGTTCTGAACTGACTAAACCCGCCGTCAGAAAGAAGTGCGGAAAGCTGTTCAAAGACCTGAAGTTCAAGGTTGCAAAGGTTGAGGAGAGGATGGAGGAGGGAATTAGGTTCGTCAACAGCATAAGGGAAATGCTGAAGGAGTTCGGAATAGAGAGCAGCGTTAGAATTGTTGAAGGCAACCTAAGAAAGGACGGAAGCAGAACCAAGATAATAGAGGTTACGATAAGATCTTACAGGGAGTTCTTCGGAAAAATCGGTTACGCTTACAACAGAGAGGCGGAAGTCCTCGCAAGACTCGCATACGGCTACCTCAAGTTCAAAGAGGTATATCTGAAGGAGAGAAACGAATTGCTTGAGAAAGTTTTGAACGCCAAGAGAGGAGAGGTAGTCCAGATCGCTTTAGCGAGCGGGAAGTCAGCTTCGGCTTTATACACTTGGAGGAGCAGGAAACCGGAGTTCGCCAAAACGTCGAACGATTTCCCGAACTTCGACGAATGGGTCAAGGAAAGACACGTCGGAGGAGGGTTCATAAAGGAGAGGGTAGTCAAAATAGAAGAAACGAAAGTCGATTACGTTTACGACATAACCACGGAGATGCACACGCACAACTTCATAGCGAACGGATTCCTAACTGGAAACTGCCCGCCCTACAACGCAGACTTCGACGGAGACGAGATGAATTTGCACGTTCCTCAGAGCTTGGAGGCGCAGGCTGAGGCCAAGATACTCATGGCGGTTCAACAGCACATACTCAGCCCGAGGTTCGGAGGGCCCATAATCGGAGGAATTCACGATCACATATCCGGCCTTTACCTGCTTACGAGAGGGGAGAGGCTGTTCACGAGGGAGGAGGTTATGACGCTGATAAGGCCACTGAACGTCAAAGAACTGCCACCGCCCAAATACGTAAAGGACGGAAAGGAATACTGGACGGGAAAGCAGATATTCAGCCTGATTTTGCCGGATATAACGCTCGAATTCAGGGCGGAGATATGTCAGGGATGTGACGAGTGTAAGAAGGAGGATTGTCCATACGACGCATACGTGATAATAAAGAACGGTGAACTCATCAGGGGAACGATCGACGAGAAGGCCGTCGGAGCTTTCAAGGGAATAATAATAGACGAAATCGTTAGAAAGTTCGGAAACGACAGGGCGAAGGAGTTCATAGACCAGATGACGCATCTCGCTATTAGAGCGATAATGCTGTCCGGGTTCACCATAGGAATCGACGACGAGGACATTCCGGAGGAGGCGATAGAGCAGATAAAGGAGGTAATAAGGAAAGCGGAGGAGAGGGTTGAAGAGCTGATTAAGGCTTACAGGGAAGGTAATTTGGAGCCTATGCCGGGTAGGAGCTTGGAGGAGACTCTTGAAATGATGATAATGAGGGAGCTCGGTAAGGCGAGAGATCAGGCGGGTAAGATTGCCGGTAAATACTTGGGTATGGACAATCCGGCGGTAATCATGGCGGTAAGCGGTGCGAGGGGTTCGATGCTGAACCTAACGCAGATGGCTGCTTGCATAGGACAGCAGTCCGTCAGAGGAGAGAGGATAAACAGAGGATACACGTATTCGAACAGAACACTGCCCCACTTCAAGCCCGGAGATTTGGGGGCTAAGGCGAGGGGGTTCGTTGAGAGTAGCTACAAGAGGGGACTGAATCCGGTGGAGTTCTTCTTCCACGCCATGGGTGGTAGGGAAGGACTGGTAGATACCGCCGTAAGGACTTCGCAGTCAGGTTACCTCCAGAGAAGGCTGATAAACGCTCTGCAGGACTTGAAGGTCGAATACGATGGAACGGTGAAGGAGCAGACATCTGGAACGATAGTCCAGTTCAGATACGGTGAAGACGGAGTGGATCCGATGAAGAGCTTCAGGGGCAAGGCCGTCGATATCGATAGAATAGTTAAGGAGGTTTTGGCGAGGAGGTGATTTTTCGTGAATTACGATGATCTCCTCAAAGATAAACCCCTCCCCCGTAAGGTTAAGGAAGAGATAAAGAAGAAGTTGGAGGAGATTAAGGCTGATGAGGAGACTGCAAAGGAGATAGTGGAGAAGTGCGTTCAGGCTTACTTCAAAAACCTCATGGAACCGGGAGAAGCGGCTGGAATAGTTGCGGCACAGTCCATAGGAGAGCCGGGAACGCAGATGTCCCTGCCATACGATGAGAGGATAATCGTAAAAGAGGGGGAGAACGTTCGAATAATTGAAATAGGTAAATTCGTGGATTATTGCATCGGGAAGTTCGGCTTCACCAAGCAAGGAATTCACGAAATCTGCGATCTACCAGTGGAGATCTACGCACTGAGCTTGGATCGGGACGAGAAGGTTAGGTGGAAGAGGATTTCGAGCGTCATAAGGCACAGGTTCAGAGGAAAGCTGATTAGGATTAAAACGAGGTCTGGGAGAACCATTACGGCCACACCCTTCCATTCGTTCGTTGTAAGGCAGAACAACGAAATCGTGCCCGTTGAGGGGAGAATGCTCAAGGTGGGGGACAGGATTCCGGCGATAAGGAACATGCCTCTTAACTGCATATCCGCAATAGATCTTGCGGAGTTCGTGAGCTATCCATCATCCGAGGACTTAGTTAAGCCCGTGAACGGCAGGGCGATAAGCAGAATCCTTCAGTTGGACTTCGACTTCGGTTACTTCTTGGGAATCTACTTGGCAGACGGATACGCGACGAAGCACTTCGTATCGATTTCCAACAACTGCGGTGAGGTGATAGAGTTCATCAGGAGGTTCGCGGAAAGGCTCGGGATAAAAACTGCAGAATACGACAACTACAGCGGATTTTCGAGGAGCCATGACATCAGGCTTTACTCTTCAGTGCTGAGCGAGTTCGTCAGGAACTTCGGATCTAATGCAAGAGATAAGAGAATTCCCGAATTCGTTTTCGGTGCGGAAAAGGAGTTCGTTAGGGGGCTGCTTAGAGGATACTTCGACGGAGATGGAAGTGTAAGTGCCGAGAGAAAGACGATCAGAGTTTATTCATCATCCAAAGAACTGATAGACGGAATAGCCTTGCTTTTGACGAGGTTCGGAATATTCTGCGTTAAGAGGAGGATGAAAGAGCAATACGGCATCGAGATCTCCTACAGATACGCTAAGAGGTTTGCCGAGGAGATCGGTTCATCCGTGCCTGAAAAGGCTACGAAACTTGAAAAGATTGCGAACTCAAGCTCGGAAATCACATACGACATAATAGACATGATCCCGTCCATAGGAACAGCTTTAATCGAAGCTTCTAAGAAGTTGGGATATCCGTTGAGTAAGGTGAGGAAGTTCGCTAAAAAGCAGAAGGTAGGAAGAACCACGTTGCAGAGACACCTCGCAAGGCTCGAAGAACTCGCCAGAGCTAAGGGGGTCGAAGTAAAGGAGTTGGAAGTTCTGAGGAGGGCCGTGGAGTCGGATGTCGTTTGGGACGAAATAGTATCGATCGAGCACGTCGATTACGACGGCTACGTCTATGATCTCAGCGTTCCAGAAAGCGAAACGTTCGTAACCGCTGAAGGCATCGTAACGCACAACACGATGAGAACTTTCCATTACGCCGGAGTAGCTGAGATAGACGTTACTTTAGGTCTTCCGAGACTTATAGAGATTTTAGATGTTAGAAAGCACCCCTCGACGCCTATGATGACAATAAGGTTGTTGCCGGAATACGCGAAGGATAGGGAGAAGGCGAGAGAAGTTGCAAACAGAATAGAAGCTACATACGTGCTCGACGTTGCGGACGTAACGACGGACATCAGGAGGCTCAGGATTATAATAAACCCCGATCCAAAAGCTCTCGAAAAGAAGGGCTTGACCGTGAAGGACATCAAAAAGAGGCTCGAAAAGAAGCTCAAAATGGAGATCGAGGAGGAGGACGGAAAGCTTATAATCCAGATCCCGCCCGATGTGGACAAGCCATACAAGACGCTGATGGACACTTTCGACAAGCTGAAGAAGGAGGTAATAGCGGGAATAAAGGAAATAAGAAGGGTCATAATAAGAAGGGAGGGCGACGAATACGTGCTTTACACCGAAGGATCGAACCTCAAGAAGGTGATGAAGGTGAAGGGCGTTGACTTCACGAGGACTCTGACCAACAACATCTACGAGATATACGAGGTTCTTGGCATCGAAGCTGCGAGGAACGCTGTCATAAGGGAGGCGATGGCAACGCTTGAGGAGCAGGGTTTGGAGGTCGATATAAGGCACATAATGCTCGTAGCTGATGTGATGACGGCCGACGGAGAGCTAAGGCAGATAGGAAGGCACGGAGTTGCCGGAGAGAAGCAGAGCATTTTAGCGAGAGCCGCTTTCGAGATGACGGTAAACAACCTGCTTGAGGCTGCTGTTAAGGGTGAAGTTGACGAGTTGAAGGGCATTACCGAGAACATAATCGTAGGTCAGCCCATTAAGTTGGGAACGGGAGATGTTGAATTGGTAATGAAATTGGGGGGTAGGAAATGAAGGTCGATCTTGAGAAGGCTTTGAGGAAGGCTTTGAAGACGGGAAAGGTTTACTTGGGAAGCAAGAGGACGATAAAAGCTCTTAGGAAAGGAGAGGCGAAGATGGTCGTAATAGCTATGAACTGCCCGAAGGAGGTAAGGGAGAAGATAAAGAAGTTCAACAAATCGAACGTTCCGGTTTTGGTATTCGAAGGGACGAACATGGAGCTCGGGGCGATATGCGGTAAACCGTTCAGCGTCGCAGCACTTGCCATAATAGATGCCGGCGAATCAGAGATTCTGCAGGTCTGAGGTTTGGTATTATGGAGGTGAAGCTCTCGGCTGAGAGCATCCGTTATTTAACTCTTTTTGAAAGTTTGACCGGAGCGAGCGTTAAGGACTGCATAGTTTACGACGACAAGGTAGTGTTCGTCGTTAAGAAGGGGGACATGGGAATAGCGATAGGAAGGGGAGGAATAAACGTAGAGAGAGCGAGGGAGCTTATAGGCAAAAAGATAGAGATCATAGAACATTCCGAAGACCCGGCCGAGTTCATAGCGAACATATTCAAGCCGATAAAGGTGAACGTCAAGATAGTGGAGAGGAAGGGAAAGAAGATCGCTCAGATAAGCGTGAGTCCTCAATACAAGGGTCTCGTGATAGGAAAGGGAGGGAAGAACATAAACAAGGCGAAGGAGCTTGCCAAGAGGCATCACGACATAGACGATATAATCGTGAGATAAGTTTAAAAATCAGATTCGATCAATTCGATGGGAGGTGATGCTCATGGGTAGGGGGTTGTTTGCCGCGAGAAAGCTAATAGAGAATAGGAAGAAGTTTAGGTGGAGCGACAGGAGATACGTGAGGAGGATACTCGAACTTAAGGAGAAATCCGACCCGCTTGAGGGTGCTCCGCAGGCGAGGGGAATAGTGCTCGAAAAGATAGGAATAGAGGCGAGACAGCCGAACTCCGCGATAAGAAAAGCTGTCAGAGTCCAGCTGATCAAGAACGGCAGGCAGGTTACAGCTTTCTGCCCTGGAGACGGAGCCATAAACTTCATCGACGAACACGACGAGGTAATAATCGAGGGAATTGGAGGTAGGATGGGAAGGTCGATGGGTGACATTCCGGGAGTTAGGTATAAGGTAGTGATGGTGAACGGAGTATCTCTCAAGGAGCTCGTGAGGGGTAGGAAGGAGAAACCGCTAAGGTGATAGCATGAAATACGGATTCACGAAGGAGGAGTTGCTCGTATTCGGAAAGTGGGACGTGGAGGAAGTTGAAGTAAAGGATCCCGCGCTGAAGAACTACATCTGCTTGGAGCCGAGGTTCGTCATCCACACACACGGAAGGCATGCGAACATTCCCTTCGCGAAGCAGAAGGTGTTCATCGTCGAGAGGCTGATAAACAAGGTGATGAGGAAGGGGAAGAACACGGGCAAGAAGATGCTCGCATACGACATAGTCAGGGAGGCTTTCGAAATAATTCACAGGAAGACCAAGAAGAATCCTCTGCAGGTGCTCGTAGATGCTATAATAAACGCCGGGCCGAAGGAGGAAGTGGTTAGGCTTAAATACGGTGGTATCGCCGTGCCGAAGTCCGTAGATACGTCATCGCTCAGAAGGGTAGATGTAGCTCTGAGGAACATCGCAGAAGGTGCTCGCTTAGCGGCTTTCAAATCCAAGAAGAGTATAGCGGAGTGCCTTGCGGACGAGCTCATAGCAGCAGCAAACAACGACCCGAGCAAGAGCTATGCCGTGTCTAAGAAGGAGGAAGTCGAGAGGATCGCCAAGTCCGCGAGGTAACCATTTTTTAATGCTCATTTTTATTTCCGTCAAATTATATATGAGGTGGTGATTTATGGTTAGGGCGAAGAAGATGATCGACAAGATTAAGGAACTGATGTGGAAACCCGAGCAGATCAGAAACATGGGCATCGTAGCCCACATAGACCACGGTAAAACCACATTGAGCGACAACCTATTGGCCGGAGCGGGAATGATAAGCGAGGAGCTTGCGGGACAGCAACTCTACTTGGACTTCGACGAGCAGGAGAAGGAGAGGGGTATAACGATAAACGCCGCTAACGTTTCTATGGTTCACGAATATAAAGGAAAGGAGTATCTAATTAATCTCATCGATACTCCCGGTCACGTCGATTTCGGTGGAGATGTAACGAGGGCGATGAGGGCTGTAGATGGAGTCATAGTCGTAGTCGATGCCGTAGAAGGAGTTATGCCACAAACCGAAACGGTTCTCAGGCAGGCTTTGAGGGAGAACGTCAAACCCGTTCTTTTCATAAACAAGGTGGACAGGCTGATAAGGGAGCTCGAACTCACTCCCGATCAGATGCAGGAGAAGCTGATGAACGTAATTTTGGAAGTTAACAAGCTCATCAAGGCGATGAAGCCCGAGAAATACAAGGAGTGGATGCTCAGGGTTGAGGACGGTAGCGTCGCTTTCGGCTCTGCACTATACAAGTGGGCGGTGAGCGTTCCGGCGATGAAAGAGACCGGAGTGGGATTCAAGGAGGTTTACAAGTATCTGAAGGAAGATAATTGGAAAGAACTCGCAAAGAAATCTCCTCTGCACAAAGTAGTTCTGGACATGGTCATAAGGCATCTGCCTTCACCGATAGAGGCTCAGAAGGAGAGGATAAAGACGATATGGAAGGGAGACATAAACAGTCCGGAAGGACAGGCGATGGTCAGATGTGATCCGAAGGGGCCGGTAGCTCTGATGATCACCAAGATAATAGTCGATCCTCACGCCGGAGAGGTTGCGGTAGGAAGGTTGTTCAGCGGAACGATCAAGCCGGGTATGGAGCTTTACATCGTCGATAGGAAGAGGAAGAACAGAGTTCAGACTGTAGGACTCTTCATGGGGCCGAAGAGGGTTGAAGTGCCCGAAATCCCGGCCGGAAACATCGTTGCAGTTGTAGGTTTAAAGGATGCCGTCGCCGGTTCGACTTGCTCGACGCTCGAAAACTTCGAGCCGTTCGAGGAGATCAAGCACATAAGCGAGCCAGTGGTTACGATGGCCATCGAAGCTAAGAATCCGAGGGATCTGCCGAAGCTCATAGAGGCTTTGAGGCAACTCGCCAAGGAAGATCCGACGTTGCACGTCACGCTGAACGAGGAGACGGGAGAACATCTCATAAGCGGAATGGGAGAGCTCCACTTGGAAGTGAAGGTGGAGAAGCTGAGAAGGGAGAAGGGAATAGAGGTCATAACGTCTCCGCCTATAGTAGTTTTCAGAGAGACCGTCACCACAACATCGCCGGTCGTGGAGGGCAAATCGCCCAACAGGCACAACAAGTTCTACATAGTCGTCGAGCCATTGCCGGAAGGGGTCATAAAGCTGTTCAAGGAGGAGAACATAGATTTGAAGAAGGCGGACAAGAAAGAGCTCAGGAAGAAGCTCGTAGAGGCCGGATTGAGCGGTGAGGAAGCTTCGGGCATAGTAGATTACTACGAAGGAAACGTTCTCTGCGACGTGACGAAGGGTGTTCAGTATCTCAACGAAACTATGGATCTCATAATTCAAGGATTCAGAGAGGCGATGAGCGCGGGGCCTTTGGCCAGAGAGCCTTGCATGGGCGTAAAAGTGAAGTTGGTGGACTGTAAGCTTCACGAGGATGCAGTTCACAGAGGGCCGGCTCAGGTAATTCCGGCAGTCAGAGGAGCGATATACGCGGCCATGTTGCAGGCCAATCCTACGTTGCTCGAACCCTACCAGAAGGTGTTCATAACCGTCCCGCAGGACATGCTTGGAAACGTGACGAGGGAGATTCAGGGAAGGAGGGGACAGATATTGGAGATGAGGACCGAAGGAGACTTGGTAACGATAATAGCCAAGGCTCCGGTTAAGGAGATGTTCGGATTCGCCGGAGCTATAAGGTCAGCAACTGCCGGTAAAGCGATGTGGAGCGTTGAACACGCGGGATTCGAGCCCGTTCCTCAGGCTTTGCTCGAAAACTTCATAATGGAAGTGAGGAAGAGGAAGGGTCTGAAGTTGGAGCTTCCCAAGCCCGAAGATTTCCTTCCGTAATTTATTTTACTTTTTCGACAATTTTCGGAAGAATTTCTCCAGATTTTCCGTAAATTACGACGTCGAACAGCCAGTCCTTTTCCGTCGGATCAGCGTTTATCATTATAAGCTTAGCTCCGCTATCTTTCGCTATAAACGGAATGCTCGCTGTCGGATAAACTTGAAGGGATGAACCGACGACTATAAAAACGTCCGACCTCTTGGCCTCATCTATCGCCTCTCTAAGAACGTCCTTCGGCAAGCTCTCCCCAAAAAAGACTATCCTCGGTTTTAGGTAGGGACTACTGCATTCGTCGCACGCAACGTTTCCGGTTTCGATCTTGTCGATTATGTCGTTCCATCCGAACGTCCTCCCGCAATTCAGGCAATCCACGAATTTCAGGGAACCGTGTAGTTCAAGAACCCTTTTGCTTCCGGCCTTCTGGTGTAATCCGTCGATGTTCTGAGTTATTACCGCCTTGACTATGCCCATCCTCTCAAGCTCCGCAATAGCGTAATGCCCGGCGTTCGGCTCGGCCTTCGTCTTCAGAATCAACTCCTTGGCGAACGTCCAGAACGCCTTCGGATTTCTCATGAATCCGTCGATGGATGCTACCTCCTCAGGATCGAACCTTCTCCAAAGTCCGTTCTCTCCTCTGAAGGTTGGAATCCTGCTTTCGGCAGATACACCGGCGCCGGTAAAAACGACGGCGTATCTGGAATTTGCGATCATCTTCGCGGCTCTGTCGATTGCGTCCATCCTACGGAAAATTTTAAAATATCGTTTAAATACCTTCCGCGATCATCTGGAGCCATTCCACGGTCTCTCTGATTCCTTCTTCTATGCTTATTCTCTGATTCCAACCCAAACCCTTCAACCTCTCGACTTTTTCTTCGTGAAGAGCATGATCGTTTCCTTGGCACTGCCTATCCCGCCTTTCAACTTCAACATGATATATGCGAGCTTCGGAGGTAGGCCGTATCTAACTCTCTCCTACCGCTGAACTTCGCAACTAAATCGATGAAATCCCTCAGCCTTATCGGTTTCTCGTTTGCGGCTATGTATATCCCCTCACCCTTCTCCATAGCTAAAACCAAAGCCCTGACAAGATCTTCGACGTGGATCGGATGTATGTAGTTCTTTCCATTTCCTACTACGAACCTCAGCCTTCCCTTGACGATCATTTCTATCAGCAGATTTAAGCCGTAACTTCCGCCGACGCCGTAAACGAAGGCCAGCCTAACTACAACAGCGTTCAAACCCTCCTTACACATCTCCAAAACGAGACTTTCCGCTTTAGCCTTCGATTCCGCATACGGGTTTGGATTGGGGTTGTATGGACTGCTCTCATCCAACGGCTCCGAATTGGCGTAATCGAATCACCTTTCGGTAATCCTTTCGAAGTGGAACCCTCAGATAATCTACTGTCTTTACTTCAAGCTTCAACGAACTCAGAAGGATTCTGAACGTCAGTTCGAGAGTTCTTTCGGACAAGCTCAAGATACTCGAAGAATACGGGATAGTGGATAGAAAGTCGTTTTTAAAATTCGGAATCCAACACCAAGTATTTCATTTCCCTCAGATAGCCCATCGGAATACCCTCCGATTTCGCCTTCTTCTTGAGCACCTTGTCGTTCGTTATAAGAACGCATCCGCATCTCTTGGCGGTTTCAAGCAAGGCTATGTCCGTTCCTATGGCCTCGACATCCACGACCTCGCAGAACTTCTCCACCAAATTCAAAGCGAACTTCGCCGCCTGCCTCTCCTTGCCCGTCAGAGATACGGACAGATTCCTGAGTTCCTCAACCACTTTGGACGGAACGATGAATTTGTTGAAACCCAACTCCCTAAGCTGGGAAAAGACGTCAACCTTTTCCGTGAACACATACATGAGGACGTTCGTGTCTATTACCGCACACCTCACCTTATCGTTCCTGCACCTATCAGCCTCCATCTCCCACCTACTCTTCTGCTTATCGCCACCCTCCATCCCGACTCCGCGCACACCGGCCTCTTCAGCTTCACTTCAACGACATCGTCCCTCGCGGAGGTAACGACTCCGAGTGTCACGGCTGTCCCGATCACGAGCATCAGCGGTTCGTTCATCTTTATCTTCTCCACCTCCATCTCCTTTTCAACTCCCACGACCCTTTCGAGCAGTCTCACGTCCATCGTGAACTCCGTCAGAACATCGGGCAACTCGTTCGGGTGTCCCAAGACGTTTCCGACGAGTCCGTCGCTCTTCGTCAGCACCGGATCGAGCTTCGTAGCCACTCCGATCAAACCGCCCGGCGTAGCTTCATCCACCTTTCTGCCAGATGCCATTATGCTTACCACTTCTGAGTGGAGGGGTTGCCAGTTTCCCCTTTCGTCCTTTATTCCCGGCCTTATCTCTATCTCATCTCCGACCCTCAGCCTTCCCCTCGCGAGGGAACCTCCCACCACTCCCCCGACCAAGTTTTCGGGCTTGGTTCCGGGTTTGTTCACGTCGAAGCTTCTCGCTATGTGCATCAAAGGAGGAGAATCGAGATCCCTCTCAGGAGTAGGAATCGTCTCCTCTATCGCCTCTATCAAAGCGTCTATGTTCACCTTCTGCTGGGCAGAAATTGGAATTATAGGGGCGTTTTCCGCAATGGTTCCCTTTATGAACTCCTTGATCTCACGGTAGTTCTCAAGAATCCTCTCCTTCGGAACCGTATCTATCTTGTTCTGAGCTATCACGATTTTATCGACTCCAATTATCTCCAGAGCCATCAGATGCTCCTTCGTCTGGGGGCGGGGACATTTCTCGTTCGCCGCTATTACCAAAATGGCTCCGTCCATAAGCGCCGCACCGCTGAGCATCGTCGCCATCAGCATTTCGTGCCCCGGACTATCGACGAAGCTCACCGTCCTCAGAACCTCCGTCTTTATCCCGTGAATCGGACATATCCTTTCGGTGGTGTAGGCCTGAGGAGGTTCGCATTCCGGACATTTCCTAAAAGTCGCGTCCGCGTAACCCAACCTTATCGTAATTCCCCTCTTTATCTCCTCGCTATGTCTGTCAGTCCAAACACCGCTCAAAGCCGCAACCAATGTCGTTTTACCGTGATCAACGTGACCGACCAATCCTATGTTTACCTCCGGAAGAGGAGCGTCCTCGTCTATCATGATTCTCCAAGACGTCAGCGATGTATTTAAATCATACGATGGCGGATTTCCTCCTCCTTCAGATAGCAGTCCGGATCGTCCCCCCAGAGGTCTCCAGCCCTCAAAGCTCTCAGCCTAAAGCCCCCGCAAACGTCTTTGTAAGCACACCTACCGCATTTACCCCTCAAGTAGTTCAGCTTGTTCCTGAGCTTGATCAGCAACTCATCCTTCGGATTCAGCCAGATTTCGCTGAACTTCTCTTTTTTAACGTTCCCGCACGTGTGATCCCACCAGAACTGGTTCGGATGGACGTCTCCGTGCATGTCTATGTTCGCGAGCTGAGCCCCGCTCTTGTCTCCTCCCCTAAACTTCAGGAATTCGAAAGCCTTAACGGCGAGGTCTTCGTCCAACTCCCTAAGCTTGAGGCAGACGTAAACTCCGTCGCATGGGTTATCTACGGTCAGAATTTCCGTCTCACACCCCTCATCGTGCAGTTCGATCGCCTTGTCGAACAACCAATCCACGAGCTCCCTCCTCTCCTTCAGGCTTATATCGTAGCTGAAATCCGCCCTGCCGGAAGGAACCAAGTGATAGAGGCAGAACCTCGGAATTTCGTTTTCCGCAAGCAAATCGATTATCGCCGGAACGTCCTTCAAGTTGAACTTCGTTACGGTAAACCTTATCCCCGTCTGAAGACCCGCTTCTTTCGCGTTCAAAAGACCTTCGAAAGCCTTTTCGAAAGCCCCTTTGACCCCTCTAAACTTATCGTTCGTTTCGGGCATTCCGTCCAAGCTCACTCCGACGTATTCGAACCCAGTCTCTTTAATCTTCTCCGCAACCTCCGTGGTTATCAGAGTTCCGTTCGTAGAAAGGGCGAACTTCAAACCCCCTTCCTTCGCATACTTCGCGATTTCGAATAAATCCTTCCTCAGAAAGGGTTCTCCTCCGCTGAAGAGGATGAGCGGAACGTTCATCTCCGCAAGATCCTCCACGACCGCCTTGCACTCCTCGGTCGTAAGCTCCCCGGTAGTGCTTACATCGGCGGAAGCGTAGCAGTGGACGCATCTCAAGTTGCAAGCTTTAGTGATGTTCCAGACCACTACGGGCCTCAAACCCTTGCTCATCTCGACGAGCTTTTTAGGAACGTCCGAATCTTCTCCTCCGTATGTTATCCTCTTGGATACCGTGGCTTTGCCCGTAACCATCTTCGTTATCGGAATCATGCCAATCTCCCCAGTTTAAACACGAAATCGGCCAAATCTTCCACTTCCGTGACTTCTTTTCCGATTATCGAAAATATTCTCCTCCTTATCTCCACATCCGGCACGACGCCCCAAGAAGAAAACTTCGCGACGAGGTCGTCCTTCAACTTCTCACCTCTCCTATCCCAATCCGTCATTATGATTACCTCCCTACATCCGACCAAATCGACTATTTCGGAGTTTGAATGGTTCGAGGATGTTATGATTTTTCCCCTAACCCCCAACCTCCTCAAAGATTCTACGTCCCTCCTGCCTTCGACTATTATAACTGCCCCTTCCTCCGCCCTTTCCACGAGCTCCTCTATGGCAGCTTTAAGCCTCAGATACGCTTCCAAGCTCAGCTTCATATCACCTCATCGAGCTTCCTCAAATCCTCTTCCCTTCCTATTACGAAGAGAACGTCCCCCTTTTCGAGCCTCAGATTGGGATCGGGAAGGAGGAGATTTCCGTCCCTCGCTATCGCGACCACCATACATCCGAAACGCCTTCTGAGATCGAGCTCCCTGAGAGTCTTACCTATCAGTTCTCCCTTTTCGAGGACGATCTTCTCCAGCAGGAAGGAATCCCCTTTCCTTCCCATTATCGTCTCTATGAACTCCACCGTAGCCGGTCTCATCAGTATTGCAAAGACTTTCTTCGCCACATCCTTGTAAGGGGAAAGGATTAGGTCGACTCCCACCCTCCTCAGCTTCCTCTCCGCGTCGGGATTTCTCAGCACGGCGATGGTGTATATTTTCGGATTGAGGTCCTTGGCCGCAAGCAGGGCGAACGCGTTGCAGACATCAGTCATGCATCCAACGATTACTCTCGCCCTTCTAACTCCCGCCTTCTCCAGAATTGCTTCATCCGTAGCGTCGCCGTGAACCGCCAGATATCCCCTCATCCTCGCCGCCTCGACCTTGTTTATGTCGCTGTCTATTATTACGACTTTATCCTTCCCCAACTCCTTGGCTATCTCCCTTCCCATGAGACCGAAACCGCATACAATGTAGTGATCCCTCATCTTCTCTATCATCCTGTCCCACCTTTTAATCCTCCTTTCAACTAAAACGGGAACGAGAACGTTTATGGAATACATGAATATTCCGACTCCGAAGAACATGAGGAACATGGATAGGATTTTGCCGTAAACTCCCATCTTCCCTACTTCTCTGTAGCCCGTCGTGGTTATCGTTATGACAGTCATGTATAGGCAGTCGAAGAGGGGCCAGCCCTCTATGAAGTGATATGCGAGTGTTCCAAATATTATTACACCTACAAGCAGAGCAACTATTCTTATTACGCTCTTGCGTATTTCTTCCTGCACGTTTGGAAGTTGAAGCATGGAAGATAAAAAATCGACGTAAAAAAGAAGGTCAGATCAAACCTGCCCTCTGAAGTAACAGCAGATCTTCCGTCTCGATTTTCTCTCCCCTCTTGAACATCTCGTATATTTCCCTCGCCCTTCTGATGAGCTCTTCCTTCTCCCTCTCCTCCTTGCTCTTCGTAATTCTGGCCTTTAGAGCCTTTATGACCTTGTCTAGATCCTTCAAATCCTTCCTTATTCTTATTATCTCCGCGTGACATCTGTCCGCTTCCCTCTTGCTTTCAAGATACTTCTCGTGCATTTCATCCGCCAGCTTCCTCTTCTGATCGACCTCACTGAATATCTTTACCATCTCCTCGTGATACTTGTCCGCCTCTTCCACGAACTTCATCATCTCCTGATGGATCTCCCTAACCTGCGCCTTCAGCTCTCTAATCCTGGCGATCAACCTCTTGAACTCCTCGTGCTTCTCCAACTGTTGCTTCCTTTCCTCCAACTCCCTCCTCAATCTCGCTATCCTCTCCACGAGCGCCCTTTCCCTCTCTATAGTCATAACGGTCGTCTGCTGTATGAACTCCAGCCTTCTTATTTCCCTCTCTATCTCGCCGAGCGGTCTACCCCCCCTGTCTATACTCCTCCTCAACTGGTCGAGTTCCTTGTAAAGTGCATCTATCTCTCTGTAAAGCTCGCTCTTCTGACTCCTTAGCTCCTTAGCCTTGGAGTTCAACTCGTCCCTCTTTGCCTTCAACTCTTTGGCCTTCGCTATCAAATCCTTTACTTCCTGATTTAGCTGATCTCTCTTTGCCCTATACTCCTTCGCGGCTTTGTTCAGTTGATCTCTCTTTTCTATGAGCTCCTGCAGTTCCTTCTCCAACTGCTCCTTTCTTTCCTCCAATTTATCTAACGTCATGGTCTCACAACAGCCTTTTTTTGTTCGTTGAATTGGTGAGCTTGCACGAATTATGCCAAGGAATCAATTTAAAAACTTTTCGAGATAGATTACCGTGATTTGGCTTGGCATACTACTTCTTTGAGGCTTTAAGGAGTTCGAACTTGATCGGCTCTCGGGGTGATGTGGCGAGTTTCTTGGCGTATAGGTAATAGAGGTATGCGTAAACGACAGCACTCCAAAAGGCGACCGCCCTTGCGGCCACCATTCCGAAGATCGAGTCGATTATTATTGAAGCGGAGGGAACTATTAAGATAGGTATGCAGAGAACGACCCATGCCTCCATTCTGTCGAACAGCCGAAACTCCTGAGTGATAAAAGCCCACCATATAACGTAGAGAACAACGTACAGAAAAACCTCGTATGGAAGAATGAAATTTATCATGAACAGGTAGAATCCGAAGAAGAACATCGCCACCATTATGGTTTTGATGTAAAACATCACGTTCCCAACCGCAGGAACCTTATATTCTGCAGATTCTATTCTTTTTAATTCATTCTCTATTTCGGAAAGCTTCGTTTTTACCTCATCTATTTCTACGGTGCTGAAAGCTATCTGTTCCAAAAGAGGTTTTAACCTTTCATAGAGAACTTCATCTACAATAACATCCGCCAAAGCTTCGTATGCCAGAATTCTTCTGTATAGTCTTATTCCCCCACCTATCAGGAGAACGCTAAAAGCGAAGAACATGAAGTCGACGGCGTAATACATTACTCCCCTCTCCAAGGAGAGATCGTTGTAAAGGGATGCGAGCGAAACGGTCAGCATACCAAAACCAGTTATGATGACGATGAAAACTACGATCTTTTCGGCTGTCTTCATCAATTCGATTGTAAGAACTGTAAGTATTAATGCTTTATTATTTTATAATGCCGACGGCTTCCGCGCTTCCCGTGCCCTCTCGGAGCACAGTACAACGCGGAACGGGATCGGGCTTAACTTCCGGGTTCGGAATGAGTCCGGGTGTTTCCCCGATCCCTATGGCCGTCGGCAAAATAGCATGTTTCGTTCGGATATTTAAACGTTTTGCGTCGAATTAACGAAGAAATAATCTTTATAATTAAATATAAATTTCACATTCCCAAAACCAAAAACTAAAAATACCCTTCCAACCTGAGTATCTTTAAGCCCGGGTAGCTCAGCCAGGGAGAGCGCGCGGCTGAAGACCGCGTTGTCCCCGGTTCAAATCCGGGTCCGGGCACTCTTTTAAAAACTACTTAAAACTGATTTTGTTTTATATTGATTTGTTTTAATTATAAAAGCATGCGGGGGGTGGGATTTGAACCCACGAACCCCTACGGGACGGGACCCTGAATCCCGCGCCTTTGTCCTGACTCGGCAACCCCCGCTCGAAATCGATTGTTCCTCAAGATATTTGACGTTTTTGCTTAGCGGTCGGCAAAATATTTATCCTAATTAAGACAAAATTCCTCCAATGGAAACCCTCGTCGAAATGGCAAAGAAGGGTAAAGCTCCCGAATGGCTTGAGGATGTTGCGAAATACGAGGGTATAGATCTCAATTTAATCGTCAAGCTCATCGCCAAGGGTGAAGTTGTAGTTCCCAGAAACGTTAGGAAGGAGGACGGATTCAAGGCGAGGGCGATTGGCAGACTCGTTAAGACGAAGATCAACGCTAACGTCGGAACTTCCATCGATTACGTGAACGTAGAGGAGGAAGTAGAAAAGGCGATAGTCGCGCAGAAGTATGGGGCGGACGCTGTCATGGATCTCTCCACGGCCGGAGACTTGGATTACATTAGGAGGAAGATAATGGACGTCGTTGATGTTCCCTTCGGAACCGTCCCGATATATCAGGCGGCGAGGATGGCGAAGGTTGTTGTTGACATGGACGAGGATCACTTTTTCAAGGCTGTGGAAAAGCACGCAAGGGATGGAGTGGACTTCATGACGATCCACGCCGGCGTCAACTGGGTAACCGTGGAGAGGCTCAGGAGGAGCGGAAGGCTTTTGGGCGTTGTGAGTAGAGGAGGGGCGATAATAATCGGCTGGATGCTACACAACGAGAAGGAAAATCCGTATTACGCGAACTTCGACTACCTCCTCGAAATTTTGAAGGAATACGACGTCACGATAAGCTTGGGCGACGCCTTCAGGCCGGGATGTCTGCACGATGCAAGCGATAGGGCGAAGTTCATGGAGTTCATAGTTTTGGGAGAGTTGGTTGAGAAGTGCAGAGAAGCCGGAGTTCAGGCAATAGTCGAAGGGCCGGGACACGTGCCCTTAGACGAGATAGAAACTTCGGTTAAGGCCATGAAGTTCGTAACGAAAAACGCACCCCTCTACCTCTTAGGCCCGCTCGTTACGGACATAGCATTGGGATACGACCACATCGCAGCGGCCATAGGTGCCGCCGTGGCTGGAATGGCGGGAGCGGACTTCATATGCTACGTTACGCCTTCGGAACACCTCGCACTGCCTACGGTTGAAGACGTGAAGGAGGGAGTCATAGCCGCGAAGATAGCAGCACATGCGGTGGATCTGATAAAGGAGGGGCAGAGGGAGAAGGCGAGGCAGATAGACTACCTCATGTCTCTGGCAAGGAAGAAGTTCGATTGGGAGACCCAGTTCAAGCTCGCGATAGATCCGGAGAAGGCGAGGGAAATATGGGAGAGGAGAAGGCCCAAAGGGGAAGGGTGTAGCATGTGCGGAGATCTCTGCGCAATTAAACTCGTTCGGAGGGCTTTCGAAGATCGCTGATTTCGACTATCTCTCCCGTTCTCTCAGTAACTCTCATGCCCGGTAACCTCTTTTCGAGCTCCTTTTCGAACTCCTCGGATCTCAAGGCCTCCAAGAAAAGCCTTACGGATTCCTTTTCGAGCCTGTCCTTCCTTATTACGAAGTCGAACTCCTCGGGCCTGACGGGGATGAAGTCCAAGCCGAACCTTTCGGCGACTGTTCTAATCCCCAATCCCACGTCTGCTTTCCCCATTAGAACGGCGACAGCTACGGCATTGTGTGTTTTCGCCTCTACGTCGTAACCCTTTATCCTTTTCCTTAGCTCATCGAATTCAACGCCCATCTCCTCAGCAATTCTCTTCAGGTTCATGTCCAAAAGAACCCTCGTCCCGGAGCCGGGATTCCTGTTTATGAAGGTGACGTCATCCCTCAGCAGATCCTCGAATCCCCTAATTTTCTTCGGATTCCCCTTCGCCACTATGAACCCCTGTTCCCTGACGTAACCCTTCACCAAAACCGCCTTCCCGCTCAGCCCGTATTTGATCAGATAAGGAACGTTGTATTCGCCCGTCTCCTCATCCAAAAGATGGACTCCAGCTATATCTGCTTCTCCCCTCTTCACGGCCAATATCCCAGCGGTAGATCCGACGTTGATGACCTTCGCGTTAACGTGCCTACCCATCACTTCGAGCAGAACGTCTATTCCCAAGCAGTGACTGCCTATTATCATCAGATCCGCCGGCTTGAGATCTCCGAAGAGCGTAACTTCCACTATTTCCCCTTCCTCGAGGAAAACCCTGTTTTCCGGAATTTCGACGAATCCGTCCGCTTCTGCAAGGGTGGATATCGCTCCGGAGTAGTCGGTGAACGGGTAAGCGACGAATCCCCCAGCTTCTACCAAATTCACTGGTAAAAATTCCCTCCTACCTGTTGCGGACTGAATCCTGAAGGGAATCCTCGCCTTCACAGATTTGGGTTTCTCGTCCTCCATTCCGGCCAGACGTCTTAAAAGGGGAGCCACTATGATGTAGAAAATCATTAGGGCCGAGGTAGGGTAACCGGGCAATCCTATGATAGGTTTTCCGTTAGAAACGGCTATGACTGTGGGTTTTCCGGGTTTTACCGCTATCCCGTGAACTATCACCTCTCCGAACTCTTCAAGAATTCTGTAAACCATGTCCCCCACTCCCGCAGAAGTCCCTCCAGAGAGAAGCACTACGTCAGCCCTCTCAAGTCCTTCGGCTATCTTCTCCCTTATCTCTCTCTCATCGTCCCTCGCGATTCCCAAAAGAATCGGAACCCCTCCGTTCTCAACCACCGCGGAAGCTATCGCGTAGGAATTGACGTCGTATATCTTCCCGAACTTCAGCCTACTCCCCGGACTGACGAGCTCGTTTCCCGTCGCTATTATTGCTACTACCGGTTTTTTTATCACTTCTACCCTCTCAACGCCCACTGCGGCCAGAACACCGATCTCCCTCGCTGTAAGCTTACTACCCTTCCTAACCACCAATTCTCCCGCCATGATGTCCGAGCCGGCAGACATTACGTTCGCTCCGGGGGGCACGGGTCTGTAAACGTAAACGACATTCCCCTTCCTGCTCGTGTATTCCACCATCACCACCGCGTTCGCTCCTTTGGGCATCACCGCTCCGGTCGAGATCTCTACGGCACACCCCTTTTCCACCTCAACTTCCGGCAACTCTCCCGCCTCTACCTTTCCTATCACCTCAAGAGCCACGGGCCTATCCTCCTCGGCCCCGAAGGTGTCTTCGGCCTTAACCGCGTAACCGTCCATCGTAGCTCTATCGAAAGGAGGAACGTCCACGTCGGAGTAATAATCCTTTGCTAAAATCCTTCCGTTAGCTTTTAAGAGGGGAACGATTTCCGTCTTTCGTTCGAGTTTCACTCTTCCGAAAAGCCTCCTCTTAGCCTCATCGATCGAAATAAGTTCTCTGAATATCTTCCGCATGTTCGCATGTTCGGGCTTGGGGATATAGCTTTGACGTAAGCGTAAAATTAAGTCCTCAAGCCATTGAAGCATGGATCCGTCTCTGGCCTTGTTTCTATCGATAGCCCTGATACTCCTTCTGATAGCCCTGAGAGTAAACGTCAGCTTCGCGATATTCGCGGGCTCTTTTCTCCTCGGAATTTTAACGATCGAATTCCGAACTTTCGACAGACTGTTCTACGTCGCGACGAGCTTCCAAACCCTAAGATTGCTGGTAATAGTCCTTTCCGCATTCACTCTCGGCTATTCAATGCAGGAGTTGGGACTGCTAAGGAAGTTGTGCGATTCCGTCTCAAACTCGATCGGAAAACTCAGCCTGTTGATCTTGCCAGCTATAGTCGGATTCCTCCCGATGCCCGGAGGTGCTCTGGTTTCGGCCGTAATGCTCACGGATCTAATCAGGAAATACGAACTGAAGGCCGAAAAAGCCACTTTCGTAAACTACTGGTTCAGACACCTCTGGGTTCCGATATGGCCCCTCTACCCGAGCTTCGTCATAGCCATGGCCGTCGTCGAAGTCGAATTCTGGAAAATACTCGAGTCTTGCTACCCCGTAACGCTTGGAATGATCCTGGCCGGAGTTCTTCTCGCTAAAGATTTGATAGAATCGTCCAAGTTCGAAAGGATCAGTCTCAAGGATCTGATCTCCTCTCTCTATCCTCTGATAATCGTTGCAGTTACGGCTATAGTTCTCAAAGTCGATCTCGCTATAACTCTTCCTATTGCGGTGGCGATCCTATACATCCACAAGAGACCGAAATTCAGCGACCTCAAAAGGATCTTCCGGAGAACGATCGATCCGAAGATAATCCTGCTGATTTTTGCGGTGATGTTCTACAAGGATCTTATAGCCTGCACGAACTCCGCAAAGATATTCTTCTACCATCTCAGAGAGTTCGGAATCCCCATTCCCCTCGCCTCGTTCGTCTTATCTTTCGTAGTCGGATTTGCAGTCGGAATAGAGATAAGCTACTCCGCAATCGCCCTTCCACTGCTCACCGCTTTTACCGGTGTGGGGTATCATCTGATTCCCAAAAACCTCATGCTCGTGTTCGGCGCCGGACTTCTGGGAGTCATGATGTCCCCGCTACATCTCTGCCTGATTCTCACTTCCGAATACTACTCCGCGGAGATGGCGAAGGTTTACAGGTTCCTCGTTCCGGCCGGACTAATTCTGCTCACGGTCGTATGGCTCTTCTACATCCTATGACAAACTTAATTTGGTCTTGCGTTCACGATCTTCCATGGAGCTCGAGAGGTCGAAGAAGCTGTATGAAGAAGCTCTGAAGCTTCTGCCCGGCGGTGTGAGTTCTCCGGTTAGGGCCGTAAAACCCTTTCCGTTCTACACAGCGTATGCGAAAGAATCCAAGATATACGACGTGGACGGGAACTGCTACATAGACTACTGCCTCGCCTACGGTCCCCTGATTCTGGGACACGCCAATCCCGTCGTAAAGGAGGCGATCGCTGAGCAACTCGAAAAGGGCTGGCTTTACGGAACTCCGATAGAGCTCGAAGTGGAATACGCCAAGCTGATAACGAAGCTATACGACAGCATAGAGATGTTGAGGTTCGTAAATACGGGAAGCGAAGCTACAATGGCCGCCATAAGGCTCGCGAGGGGGTTTACGGGCAGAAACAAGATACTGAAGGTGGAGGGAAGCTTCCACGGAGCTCACGATGCTGTTTTGGTCAAAGCTGGAAGCGGTGCGACCACCCATGGAATTCCAAATTCCGCGGGAGTTCCTCCGAATTTCGTTAAGAACACTCTCCAAGTTCCCTTCAACGACGTCGAAGCTCTGGCGGAAATCGTAGAGAAGAACAGGGATGATCTGGCGTGCGTCATAATGGAGCCGGTTATGGGAAACGCCGGGTTGATCTTGCCCGAAAAAGACTACCTCAAGGAGGTAAGAAAGATAACGGAGGAGAACGACGTTCTGCTTATATTCGACGAAGTCATAACCGGATTCAGACTGGCTTTGGGTGGGGCTCAGGAGTATTACGGAGTTAAAGCGGACTTAACGACTTTAGGGAAGATTGCCGGAGGAGGATTGCCGATAGGCATTTTCGGAGGAAGAAGGGAGATAATGGAACTAATCGCCCCCTCAGGCCCGGTATATCAGGCGGGAACTTTCAGCGGGAATCCCCTAAGCCTGATAGCCGGATACACGACCGTGAAGTTCATCATGGAAAATAAAGTGCTCGAAAAGGTTAACAGAACTACCGAAGCTATCGCCGAGGGAATCGCGGATCAGATAGAGGACTCGAATATCGATTGCTCCATCGGATACATAGCCTCGATGTTCTGCGTTTACTTCGGCGAAACTCCGAAGAATTACGCCGACGCTTTAAAGCTCGACAAGGAGAAGTTCCTCAAGTTCTTCTGGGAACTGCTGAAGGAGGGAATATTCTTCCCGCCGTCTCAGTATGAGTGCTGTTTCGTCAGCTACGCTCACAGCGAGGAGGACGTTGAAAGGACGGTAGAGGCTGTGGGGGTATGTCTGAGAAGGTTGTAGTCGGAACGAGAGGAAGCAAGTTAGCTTTGGCTCAGACGGAGAAGGTGGTAAAGAAGCTCAGGGAGGCGGGATACGAAGTAGAAGTGAGGATAATCAAGAGCACGGGAGACATAATGAAGGACAGACCCCTCTACGAGTTCAAGGGGATGGGAGCGTTCGTCAGAACCCTCGAACAGGCACTCGTGAAGGGAGAGATAGACGTGGCCGTTCACAGCTACAAGGACGTTCCGAGCGCTCGGATGGAAGGAACTTCGATAGCGGCAGTGCTTGAAAGAGATAGTCCCTGCGACGTTTTTATTTCGAGAGATGGCTCGAAGCTTGAGGAAATCAAGCCCAACGCCGTCGTAGGAACATCGAGCTTGAGGAGGAGAGCCCAGCTTAAGAGGATCAGGCCGGATCTTAGGTTCGAGAATTTGAGGGGTAACGTTGATACTCGACTGAGGAAGCTCAGAGAGGGGCTATACGATGCCATCGTTTTAGCGGAGGCTGGATTGATAAGGCTCGGGTTGGACAAAGAGGTGGAATACCAAAGGTTGGATCCGGAAACTTTCGTCCCTCCGGCGAATCAGGGGATAATAGCCGTTGAAACGAGAGATGGTGAGGAAAATCTCGTGGAATTCATGAACGACGAAAAGACGGCTTTAGAAGCTGAAGTCGAAAGAGCGGTTCTCAGGGAGCTCGGAATAGGATGTGCGGTTCCCGCGGGGATATATGCAGAATACAGAGGAAAAGTTCGGTTGATATGCCAGATACTGACTCCAGACGGACGCGAAGTTGCGAGTGTAAAGGAGACACTCAATCCTTCGAGCGCGGTCGAGGAGGCAAGGGAGATCGCGAAAAATATAAGAAAAGGTTGGGATCCGAATGCACGATGAAATATTATTTGAATTTCCGAAAAGAGCGGTGGAAACCGTTAAAAATGTGTTAAAATTTCTGAAGGTTGGAGAACCCATAGTGAAAAGAGAGCCGAAAGATGTTCGGGTGGAAATACCCGTGATGTACCTCGACTTCGCTGTGGACAAGGTTCACTACGATCCGTCGCTTAAAGGCCCCTCTCCGAAGGGAAGACACGTAAAGGGTTACGACGTCGATATTGAGGAAGCTAAGAGGGCTGTGGAGAATGCACTCAAAGAGGCGAAGGTTCTCGAAGGCGTAGAGTATAGGGAGGCGGAGAGGGTTTGGGTAGTTCCGGTATCGTGGAGGAAACTCATAGTAATGCATGTAAAGGTGACTTACGACGGTAAGGAGATCGTTCCGGATTATGGAATTACTTCGGAAGTTAGAAGACGTATTTTATAGGATTGCATCGTTTTTGAAAAGGGAACGGCTTTTGTCAATTCTTATACTAGTTTACGTCGCCCTGCTATTTTTCGATTCTTCACTGATAAGGAGAACACCGAAACTCATAGACTACGAAAGCATCGCCACGATATTATCCTTTCTGATCGTTTCGAGAGGTCTGGAGATCTCGGGATTCTTCAGCAAGGTTGCAGGGAAGGTAGTCGAGTTTTCGAGAGGTTCCGAGTTCAGGCTCTTAGTCATTCTAATCGCAGTGGTAACTCTGTCATCAACCGTTATAATGAACGACAACGCTATTTTCGTATTTATCCCCCTAATCCTAACGATTTCCAGCGTTGCGGATATAGAACTTTCGAAGGCGGTAAGTCTCGTGGCGATCGCGGCGAACGTAGGTTCCTCCCTCACGCCGTTCGGGAATCCGCAGAACATAATCATCTGGAGAAAATACGACGTCCCGGCTTTGGAGTTCGTTGTTTCCATGTTTCCGTTCGTTCTGGCGTGGACGACGTTAAATTTAGCGTTCGCGTGGAAGTGTGCGAGGGGATGTATAAATGTCTCGGAGTTCCCGAGCGTTAGCGTGAATAAACGTTTGGTTATGCTGTCCATCACGCTGTTCGTTCTAAACGTGCTCCTCGTTGAAATAAACCTTCCATTTTTGGCGTTTCTTATTACCTTCGTTACGTATTCAACGCTCTCAAGGGAGACGATACTATCCATAGACCTCGCAATAGTAGCCGTGTTCGCGCTGATATTCGTCGATTTCGGAGAAATATCAAGACTGATCTCACCCCACATAGGTGTGGCGGGCTCGAATTTTGAGATCGTGCTTCTTTCCGCACTGCTCAGCCAAGCGATAAGCAACGTTCCGGCTACCGTTCTACTGTCGTCGAGATGTCCTTGGCTACCCCTTGCGATTGGCGTGAATCTCGGCGGAACTGGATTCGTAATCGGATCACTCGCAAACCTAATAGCGGTCAGGATGTCGAAAATAAGCCTGAAGGATTTTCACAGGTATTCTATTCCCTACTTCTTAGCGGCAACGGCGGTAACGCTCATCATTCTTATCGCCTAAACCATCCCGGTCCCAAAGCCGAAAACTTTAAATATCTGGTAAACAATTTTTTACCCAGATAAACTTATTTATAGAGGTGTCGCGGAATGATTCCCCCTTTACCGCCCGGAATGGACGTTCTGCTATGGCTGTTCGTAATGCTCCTTATCGGAATGGGTCTGATGATACTGGTCAAAGATCTCATTCCCGAAATCACACGGTCTTCTTCGGAAAGGGAGGACACCATGAGAGAGTTGTTGCGGGAGATAAGGATGCTTAGAGAGGAGATAAAGGAGTTGAGAAGGGAACTTAGAGAGTGAACCATGCCAACGGCCGAGGAGCTCGCCGAAATATTAAAGGTTCTTGCCAATCCGGTCAGGCTGAAGATTCTCGCCTTGTGCCTTTTTAAGGAAAGGAGTAGCAGGGAACTTAGAGAAATGCTTGGAATATCCAAACCCCTTCTTATAAACCACATAAAAAAGCTCGTAAACGCGAAACTACTCGACGTAAGGATCGCATTCGATGAGGAGAGGATGGTCGTAATGAAGTATTACAAGACGAACGAGTTCAAAGTCGTCATCGACGGAAAAGTTCTCGAGGAGATCTTGATAAACTCTTTAAAGTGAAGCGACTACTGGCATTCGGTGACGGGAAAGGTTTACATAGTCGGAGCGGGACCGGACGGTTTGGATCTGATTACGAAGAGGGCAGAAAAGGTTTTGAAAGAGGCGGACGTGATCCTTTACGACGAACTAATCGGGGAGGATCTGAAGGAGTTTTTAAAGAAGACTAAGGCCAAGCTAATAGACGTCGGAAAGAGGGCTGGAAGGCACAAGAAGGGACAGAAGGAGATAAACAGGTTGTTGGTCGAATATGCAAAGATGGGTAAGAGGGTGGTCAGGCTTAAGGGAGGAGATCCCTTCGTTTTTGGAAGGGGTGGTGAGGAGGCGGAGTTTTTAGCGGAACACGGTATTCCCTTCGAAGTAATTCCGGGGATAACCTCCGCCATAGCCGTTCCGGCTTACGCTGGAATTCCGATTACTCACAGAGCGTTCGATCCCGCGGTGGTCTTCATAACTGGAAGAGAGGCGAGAGAAAGGCTTAACTGGGATGCCTTGGCGAAGCTGAACGCCACGATAGTAATTCTGATGGGCGTATCGAACTTGCGTAAGAACGTCGAAAAACTGTTGAAGCACGGTAAAGATCCCGAAACGCCAGTAGCTATAATAGAGAGAGGTTGCACGAAGGAGCAGAGGGTTATAGTCGCTCCGCTGAGGGAAATAGCGGATGTCGCTGAGAGAGAGAAGGTAAGACCTCCGGCGGTAATCGTAATCGGAGGGGTCGTGAGGTTGAGGGAGAAGCTGGCGGAATTTTTGAGGTTCGATTAGGTGATGAACATGCTATCGGCCATAGCGGATATGATAAAGATCGGAAAGAAGCTCGGACGGCTTAGACTCATAGATGGGGCGAGCGGAAACATGAGTTGCAGGATGGACGATTACGTAGTTATAACGAGAACCGGAGCGATACTGGACGAGCTCACGCCTCAGGACTTCATAACCGTCAAGCTCGGTGAGGAATCCGAAGAGGCTTCGAGCGACCTGATAGTCCACAGTGAGATATACAGTAAGACGGATTACAAAGCTGTTCTTCACTGCCACGGAGTTTACAACGTCGTCCTTTCGCTCCTCATGAACGAAATAGTTCCGATGGACTTGGAAGGAAGGATGTTTTTGGGAAAAGTCAAAGTCGTCGAAGGAGAGTTTAAGAGCAGAGAGCTTGCGGAGAGGATTGCGGACGAGATAGCTGAGAGGGGTGTGGTGATAGTCAGAGGACACGGAATTTATTCCGCCGGCGAGAACATGTGGGAAGCTTTCAACAGAGCCTGCTATTTGGAGCACTCTTGCGAAATCATTTACAGATTCAAGAGGCTCGGAAATGAAGAGGCTTAAGAAAGGAAAGGAAAGAGTTCTCTTCGGAGTCTGTAGCGGGATAGCAGAATACCTGGGAGTAGATCCGACGATCGTCAGGATAATCTTCGTAGTCGCATTCGTCTTCGAACCGAAAATAGCCCTCATCTACATACTCTTAGCCGTAATAATGCCGGACGAAGGGGAGAAAATGGAGAATACGAGGGATCTGATAGCATACGTTTTGATAGGTGTCGGAATCGCGCTTCTGATAAAGGAACTCCTACCTTTAATAGCTTCCGGCCTTTTAGCGATACTCCTAATAGCTGTAGGCGTTAAGCTTCTGAAATCATGATCGTAGCAGTTGCGAGAGCGAAAAAGGATGCAAAGGCTTTGAAGCATGCTTTAAACTGCGAAGTCGTCAGTCTCGGGGGAAGGAGGAGTTTGGGGAATTTCGACTTTTCGATTTTCGAAAAGAAGATTCCAATATTCTTCTTCGGAAGGAGCGAGATCGAACTGGCTTTGGAGATGGAGGAGGAGATAAGGAAGGTTACTCCGATATACCAGGTCGTGATCTTAAGCAAGAAGGCCGTAAGGAACACGAGGATGGAGGAGATCCGCGAAGCTTTCGAGATGGCGAAAGCCAAGCTCAGGCTGGGATTCGAATTCGACGGCGTTTTCGCGTTCACGAACAGGAACAGATTAGGAGTGGAAGTCCATCCAGACTACGATGCTTACTTTGTTATAGGAGAGGGATTCGTTCGGAACACGAAAGAAGTCTTTGGAATAGAGATCGAGGAAGGAAATCTCGTAGTCAGGAAGCTCTTCAACGAGGAGTGGATATACGTCCCCGACCTCAAGGCGGTGATAAGCAAGAAGATCGGAGAGCCTTTGAAAGTTATCCTTCGTCGAGAGGACGTTAGGCCGAAGAGGTTGAACTTGGAGAGGATGGTCGAGAAAAATAGGGCGTGGCTCGAAAAACTCGAAGAGGTTGCGGTGGAGTTCATAAGGAGGAACGTGGAAGGAACGGCCGGAGTCCCTTTCAGCGGGGGAAAGGACAGCACGGCAACGCTCATCCTCGCTAAGAAGGCTATCGACGAAGTTAAAGCTTTATACGTCAAGGTTAGCCACGAGATGCCCTGCACGGAAGAATACGTAGAATACGTCTGCGAAAGGCTGGGAGTCGAACTCGTTAAATCCGACGTGCACTTCGACGTCGAAAAATTCGGATTGCCCACTCACAGCGATAGGTGGTGCACGAAGCTCAAGATGGAAGGATTGCAGAGGATTGCAACTCGAACGCTGATAGTTGGAGACCGAGAGGCTGAGAGCAGGGTTAGGAGGGAGAGAGGCGAAGTGGAGTATAGGGTGGCGAAGGAGATATTTCCGATAAAGTATTGGAGCGGTTGCATGGTTCAGCTTTACGTCCTGATGAACCGTCTGAAGCTCCATCCCCTCTACTACGAAGGATTTTACCGCTTGGGATGCACGATCTGCCCCTCTTTGAGCGATTGGGAGAGAATTTTACTCAAAAGGATTAGGGATGGGTGTATATAGCTCTGAGAATCTCATCGAACGACTCAAGTCTGCAGAAGGCGAACCTCTCGAACTGAACCACGTTGCCGATATCTTTTAACGCGTTTCTCTCCGCAAATCCTTTCCACCTCTCTTCCCCAAAAACTACGCATTCGACCACTCCATCCTTCGGAAGCCAGTGGATTATGTTCCTCCCCTTCTTAACCCCCTTAAGCTCGAATCCCTCGAATTCGAACGTTCCTTTTTCTTTGTCCACCAACCTGACGTTGCAGAAGTCCTTGAGCCTGATCAAATCCCCCTCCTTCAGCCTTTCGAAGTCATCTCCGCAGATGTAAACCCTATTCGATCCGATAAGCTTTCTGTATCCGCCTTTCGTGGGGTTTAGGGGAACTCTTACCTCCACCTCCTCTTCCAGCCCCTCTATCCTGATCTCCACCGGATCCCAGACGAAGAAGTATCTGTTCGCGATCGGATCGATCAGCTTCCTGTTTTCTGCGTATAAATTCTTCACGCTAACGGATACGTCGTTCTCTCCGACCCCAAGCGATAGTATGAATTTCCTTATCGCCTCCGGCCTGAATCCCCTCCTTCTGAGAGCTCGGATCGTTGGTAAGCGTGGATCGTCCCAGCCATCGTATTTTCCCGCCTCTATCTCCTTTTTGAGTTCGCTCGTCGATAGCTTTCCGAACTCGTGGATGCTCACCTTTCCCCAGTGTTTCGTGAGCGGATACTCCCAGCCGAAGTAGGAGTAGATGAACCTCTGCCTTAGCTCCGAGTCTCTCAGATCCTTTCCCCTTATTATGTGCGTAATTCCCAATAGGTGATCCTCTATAGCGGATTCAAAATCTAAAGTCGGCCAGACGCAGAACTCGTCTCCGACGAGGGGATGATCCTCATAGATTATTCTAAACGCAACCCAATCCCTTATGGCCGGATCCCTATGCTTCATGTCCGTCTTTATCCTTATGACTACCTCTCCCTCCCCGAATTCTCCGTTGAGCATCTTCTCCCATATTTCAAGAGCTTCTTCAGCAGAAGTGTTCCTGTGAGGACATTCGACTCCGGCATCCCTGAACTTCTTGAACTCCTCTTTGGAACAGAAGCACGGATAAGCCTTCTCCATCTCAAGAAGTTTTTCGCAGTATTCGTAGTAAATCGGAATTCTCTTCGAAGCGTATATCACCTCGTCCGGCCTCGCACCCAACCACTCGCAATCCTCCAAATACCAGTCGTAAGCTTCTATCATCGGTCTCTTCGTGCGGGGATCCGTGTCGTCGAATCTGAGGATGAACTTGCCTTCGTATATCTTGCAGTATTCGTCGTTAACCACGATACCTCTCGCCGAGCCGAGCGTGGGAGGGCCGTTGGGGTTCGGGGCGAAACGCATGACGACTTTTCCCTTCTCCGCACCTTCGAGCGGTGGCAGTCCCTTTTTCTTCTCCTCCTTCGGCTTCGATTTGGCGGAATATTTTTCGATTAGCTTTCTTCTCTCCTCCTCGCTCAGAGATTCGAACTCCTCTACACATTCTTTAACGATTTCGAGGACTTCTTTAGCTTTACTTCTTAGCTCGGGCATTTCGGCCATTATCTTTCCCATTACCGCCTTCTCGTTCGGCTTACCGTATTTTACGGCGTTGAGAACTACGAACTTCATCACGATTTCCTTCATGTTAGCCGAAACACCGCCGGGATTTACTACACTTTCGCAACTGTGGAGTCTTAGAATGGAGATAGATAAAAAAAGTTAGATAAAAAAAGTAAAAAATAATTAAATTCAATCTACCTTCTCGAACCTGTCCTTTAGCTTGTTCAGAACATCCGGCAACGTCGTGTATTCCATCTCCTCCAAAGGTAACCTGTGTGGCTCGAACGGTCCATGCCTCCTCATGTAATCGCATATCTCCATAGCCTTCATCCTCGTGTATTCGAAGGCTGGATCGTCGAACATATCCACCGGCCCGACGAGCTTTCCGTTGCAAAGCTGGAAACCAGCGGCTACCACCCTCGGAGGGCCGTCGAACCTCGTGCACTTGCTGTATCTGAACGGAACTGGCATCATCGGACCGTTGTGACTTCCCCTCATCCATCCGCTAACGAGCTGAGGGAAGGCGAAAGCCTCAAGAATCTCTCCCACGGCAGGCAATCCGGACTGAGCCCTCACCACCGCAACCGGATCGTCCTTTCCTACGTATTTGTGCGCTATCTGGTAGAGCTTTTCGGTGCTTATTACAGCGACCGGTTCATCAGCCGGTAGCTTGCCTCCCTCCTTCGGATACACCCTCTTTATAACGTACCTTCCCTTCGCCCCTATCAAGGCAAGGAGGTCATACATCTCCTCCGGAGTGGACATGAATACCCTCCTGTGCTCCATTATGTCCCAGACTTCAAACCTGAAACCTTTGTGCATCGATGGATCTATGACAAGCCCGGCGGTGTTGAAAGGATCCGCGAACATCCTGAATATCGGCAGATTAAAAGCCCCGGGCTCGGTCTTGTCCATCATGAAGACTATTATGGGTTCGGCAGGTCTTTCTGTAAACTCCATCTCGGCCACACCGGGGCCGAGACCCCTTATGTTACCGGAAAAAGCCTCAGCAAGTAAATCCTGGCCAGCTGCGTAAAGCTTCAACTCTTTAGCCTTCTTGGCGCAAGCTTCGAACGTTTCCCAAGCGAGTCCGTGGATCTCCTCGCTGTCCACTCCTTTCCTGTGCGTCATTATCAATTCCAAGTCGTCTCCGGCGTTCATCACTCTAAAATCGATTATTATCCCCTTCTCCTTGGCCTCGCTCAGCTTCTTCTCAGCTACCACCTTTATTTCGTCGGGAACTGTGGTATGCCCGGCGACGCTACCGACATCTGCCTTTATAACGCTCACCGTTATCTTTTCGCTCATGATTATTTATATGATGCGTAAACAATTTAAACTTTGGGGTCAAAACTTTATCATCAGAATTATAATGGTGTTCGGTTATGAGGAGGTTGGAAAGATGTCCTACAGGAATTCCCGGATTCGATGAGCTCTGCGAGGGAGGACTCGTCAGAGATCGCAGTTACCTCCTATCCGGACCATCGGGTAGCGGTAAAACTATATTCGCACTCCAGTTTCTCGTGAACGGGATAGAGATGTTCAGGGAGCCCGGAATATTCATAGCTACCGAAGAGAGGCCCCAGCACATAAGAGAGCACGCTTCGGTGTTCGGATGGGAGTTGGAGAAATACGAGGACGAAAACATGCTCGCGATAGTCGACGCTACGTCGACGAAGATAGGGTTACCTTCCGATGAGAAGTACATAGACATAAGGCCTTTCGACACCCGTTCCCTGCTCGATCAGATAATAACGATTCAGGACGAGATAGGAGCGAGGAGAGCCGTTGTAGATTCGACTACGTCGATAGGATTCGCCATAAACGATGTCGCGAAGTTCAGGGTGGAGTTGCTAAAGATCTCAACTACGATGGAAGTGCTCGGTTTAACTTCCATCCTCACGTGCGAGATAATAGAGGGAGAGAACAGGTTTTCGAGGTTCGGCGTGGAGAACTTCGTCACCGAGGGAACGATAGTTCTCTATTACACGAGGATAGAGAACACCAGAGTCAGGAGCATCGAAATTCTGAAGATGAGGGGAACGAATCACAGCAAGAAGATACATCCGTTCGAGATAACCGACAGGGGAATAGTGGTGCACGCGAGGGAGGAGGTGTTCTCGGGAATTTAAAAAAATTTATTTTATAGAATTCCCTTGACTATCATCGATACAGCGAACTCTATCGCCGCCAGCAGAAGGAGGAGCTTGAAAGCCTTCTGATCGGCTTTAGGAATCGCCGCTATCATGCTCAGCAGTGGTGTGATCATCAGCAGTAGGACGCCTATCATGCTCTGACAGTCTGTATATTCGAGATTCGTGAATATCCAGTCGTATCCGTGAACGGTTATCCCTTTAACGTGCTTCCAGAAGTTAACGGTCGATTCGTTCCAGTATTTAGAGGCCATCTGTAGTGAGATGTATTGATTGTAGCCCATGAAGTAGGGTATCGAAGGGGCGACCATTACGGCAATGCCTATTATCGTAAATACCGTCATCACCTTTGCGAACGCTAACGCCATCGGATCGACGCTTATCTTTCTCTCCTCCATAGCCATCACCTCAGATTATGTGAGGTATGTAGCCCAAACCTTCGAGACCCTTTATTATGTTCAAAACACCCGCCAAGAACAGAACGCCTATCACGAGCCATCTGACGAAGGCAGGTCTTATGATTTCGGCTATTTTGGCTCCAATTCTTGCGCCGATTGTTATGCCGAGTATCGACGGGACTACCACCACCGGAAGCACCGCACCCTTGGCGAGATATATTCCGATGGCCGGAGCGTTTGCCGTGATGATCAGCATGCTCGTAGCTGTGGCAACCTTTATCGGCGCACCCATGACCAAGTTGAGAAGAGGAACGTTGGCCCATCCGGCTCCAAGTCCGAACATACCGGCGATGAACCCTATTACACCGAACATTATCATACCCACGGGCAGGTTCTTAATCTTATACTGAACTATCCTGTCTAAGCTCGGTTCATACCATTCCCCAACTATTCCCAGCTTTCTCGACCACGGGTCGACATCTTCGTCCCTCACTTCCGGGAACTCCACTCTCTTCGAGGTTATCATTATGAGGAACACGAGCAGTATAATTATACCGAGCAACAGTTTTACGTAGTATTTTCCGTTGGGTAGAGCGTTCGAAACCCAAAGCCCCACTATACCACCCAAGACCGACGTAATGACCATTATAGGCGCTATTACTGCGAAGAGCCTTATGTTGGCCAATCCTTTCCTGAGCAGGTAGGGAACCGAGGAGAGTGCCGAAACTACTGCCATGATCAGTCCCGCGCCTCTTATGAAGTCGACGTTGAACGGCGTAAGCACCGTCGCCAGTGGAACGTAAAGGACTCCTCCTCCCACGCCGGACACTGGCGATATTATTCCGATCAGCAACGTGAACACGAACAGAAACACGGGCCAAAACCACCAGTCCATGGAGTCACCTCCCCACGTTAACTCCGAATTTTACTCCGTATCCGATACCTTCGTTAACGGCGAATCGATAATAACAATATATAAGATTTGCCATTTATTTTGTAATTCAAAAAGATGTAAAATTATTCGAAGTCAGAAAAAAGTCAGAAGGGTATCTTCGGTTCCTTTCCAGTTGCCTTCGCGTAGGCCATCGCCACTCCTCTGTATATGAGGTGGGCGAACTTCGAGTAGGGTGCGTATGCTATTAGCATGAACACCGCTATCAGATGAACGACGTATAGGTAGTATGCGGCAGTGCTACCGGCCAACCTTGCAAGCTCTGTTATAATTCCCGTTATCGCCACAGCATAAAGCGTCAGAAGGAAGAACCAGTCGAAGTATGAACCTCCCTTAGCATCTGGATTCGTAAGTCTGTTGTATATTACCATCGAACAGCCTAAGAACAGCGCTATGGCACCCAAGTTGCCCAGTATCTTCGCCGGATGCCATATCGGAAGGTGGGGCATTCCGAAGACGTATTTTGCTATCACGTCCATACCGGCAGTAACTCCCAAAGCCAAGAATCCGTAGAACATCAGCAGGTGTGCGTAGTATCTGTTCCTGTTTACCTCACATACCTTGAACCAGCTGTGCTTTAGTATGTCCTTCAAAGCGTAGAACACCGCATCTATGAAGCACATCCCACCCTGAACTTCAACCTCCGCCCCTTCCTTCGGCTCTATAACTACGGTCTTTCCTCCTCCCTCCGTCAGTGCGTTCCAGAACCTCCAGAGGCCTATTGCGGCAATCGCAACAGCGAGACCGCCGAATATGAAACCTCCAGCCTCGACATATTCCATGGGAATGAACCTGCTGTATATTATCTCACCACTCGTAGGAACGCTCAAATTGAACACCGAAATCAAAGCACCTATCAGTATTATCGGTATCAAAACGAACAGCGGGAAGAACACGGGGTTGTTCACTATTTTTGTCATGAAGCTCGGCCACGAGTATTCGGCGATCATCCTCGCCCTCAAAGCTGCTAAGACGTCTCCCGGTCTGGCATCTCTCGGACAGAACTTCGAGCAGTCGTTACAGTTGTGGCAGAGCCAGACGTTTGGATCCCTCAAAAGCTTCTCCTTCAGACCCCACTGTGCCCAAATCATCTCCTTCCTCGGGAACGGGTTGTCTTCGGGGCTTAGGGGGCAGATTACCGAACACGTGGCGCACTGCATGCACTTCTTCAAAGTCTTTCCACCGAGCTTGATAACCTCCCTAACGAAAGTCGGATCCGCCTCAACCGCCATACCCATCACCTCAAAAAAATTTGTTAGAAGCCCTTGTATGGGTTCGGCCCGATCTTCTTGATCTCCTCAACAAAGCCGTCCAATATCTCCGGAATCTTGGGCCAGTCGGATATCTCAACCTCCACGAGCTTAACCCTCTCGGGCTCCAGGAACAACCTCTGCAGAGTTTCCTTAACGTTGTCCATCCTCCTGTTTGCAAGCTCCGAACCTCTTATGAAGTGACACTGGTAGTCCTCTCCGAACTTACAGCCGAGCAACAATATTCCGTCGATACCCCTCGAAAGCGAGTCCGCAATGAATACGACGTTCACGGAACCGAGGCATCTCACCGGTATTATTCTGACGAACGGGTTGAACTTCAGTCCGTTCTTTGCGGCCATGTCTATCGCCGGATAAGCGTCGTTTTCGCACGCAAACACGATTATCCTCGGCTTGTCCTCTTCGTTAGGAACGGAAACCGCCTTGAGCATCGATGAGATCATGTCGACGCTGTACTGCTTGAACGATATTATCTTCTCCGGGCAAGCTCCGAAGCATATTCCGCACCTCCTGCACCTCAAAGGATTCGGCTTCGGCGTTCCCTTCTCATCCTCATCGAGAGAACCGAACGGACACTCTTCGGTGCACCTCTTACACTGCGTGCACCTCTGCAGGAAGAAGTTCGGATAATCTATGTCTCCAGTCCTCGGGAATATGGTCTTTCCTTCCGCGACGAGCTCTACAGTCTGAATAGCCTTCAGAGCCGCACCCCTCGCATCCAACTCGCAGTCCCTTACGGTCATCGGAGCCCTTACGCAACCTGCGGCGTATATTCCAGTCCTCCTGCTCTCGTATGGGAAGCATATGTAGTGGGAATCGGGCATTCCGTAGCGGAGCGTCGGAAGCTCCGGCCCCTGCCTGTATTGCAGGTTGAGAATCCACTCCTTATCCTTCTTCTCGAAGGCGACCTCCTTGGGAACCGCGGGCTTTATGTGAGAATACGGCGGATCTCCTTCCTCCGGATACTCCTCCTTCGTCGTGTATAATCCATACATCGAAGAGAGCATTCCCGTAGCGAGAACTACGAGATCGACTCTAACCTTCACATCTTCCCCGAGCAGAGTGTCCGTGACCTCGACTATCAAATCTCCCCACTCATCCTCGTATATGCTCTTGACGGTTCCCTTGGTGAGGAATATACCCTCGTCGTCCTGTGCTCTCTTATAGAACTCCTCGTAAATTCCTACGGTTCTCATATCTCTGTAGAACACGTAAACGTTCGCATCCTTGTTCATTTCCCTTATGCAGAGCGCCTCCTTGAGCGACGTGAGACAGCAAACCGTGGAACAGTATGGAATATGCTCGGCATCCCTCTGGCCGGCACACAGAATGAACGCCACGTTTTTAACCGGTTTTCCGTCGGAAGGCCTTACCAGATTGCCCTCCTTCAGCATCTTTTCGAGCTCAACGTTTGTGATCACGTTGGCGTATTTGCCGTATCCCAAGTTCTCAAGCTTCGATGCGTCGTAAGGCTTCCAGCCAGTCGCGACGACTATCGCACCTACTCTGAAACTCTCCTCGCTACCGTTTCTGCTAACGACCACGTCGAACATTCCCGGCTGGCCGGATATCGACTTTATTATCGTGGAAGTGTAAACGGTTATGTTCGGATTCTCTTCTACTTCCTTAATCTTCTCGTCCAAGTAAGCGGACGCATCGACCATCTCCTTGTAAGGATACTTGCCCGGAAGGATCTTGGAGAAGTTCTTCACCCAACCTCCGAGCTCGGCCTCCTTTTCAACAAGATAGACCTTGTATCCCGCATTCGCGATTTCTATAGCAGCAGTGAGTCCGGTAACTCCTCCTCCGACTACGAGTATGTCCTTGGAAGTTTCTTCCTTATACGGTTCGGGCTTTTCCGCCTTCTGAGCCTTAACCACACCCATCTTAACGTAGTCCTCTGCCATCATCTGCGTGTTCTCGTCCTTCGGCTCGTGGGTCCAGGCTACTCCCTCCCTTAGGTTCACTCTCTCGACGAAAACGTCTCCGAAGTCGAAAACCTCCTTTTTAACCCTCGGAGAACACGCCGCTATTACTACCGCGTTAAGTCCTTCACCGCTTATGTCGTTCTTTATCATGTTGACTCCTTCGCTCCCGCAGAGGTGATCGTGCACCTTAACCGGAACCTTAAGCTCGTTCTCGACTACTTCCTTGATCTTATCGACATCTATAGCATCTCCAATTCCGCAACCCTTACATATGTAAACGGCAACCTTCTTTTCTTCGGACAATCGAATCACCTCCTAACAATCTGAATTGCCTTAAGAACCGCACCCGTGGCGTCCTGATTGCTCGAAGCTACATCCGCAGGCTTCCTCGCAACTCCGCACGGAATTATTCCTTCCTTCTCGATTACGAATCCGTAGTCGTCGTATTCCAGTCCTTCGATCTTCTGAACCGCAGTCGAAGGTTGCATGCCAGTAGCGAGCACGACCATCTCCACCTCCATGCTCACCTTCTTACCCGTCGAAGTGTCTTCGGCGTGAACTATCAGGTTTCCGTTTCCTGCGTCTTCTATCTTGGCGACCTTTCCCTTTATGAACTGAATGTTCTCGTCGCTCGAAACCTTCGCGAAGAAGTCCTCATATCTTCCGTATGCTCTTATATCGATGTAGAAAACGTAAACCTTCGCGTCAGGTATCTGCTCCCTAACGTATAATGCGTGCTTCATCGTGGCCAGACAGCATATCGCGGAGCAGAAGGGAAGGTGTTTCTCATCCCTACTTCCAGCACACTGGACGAACGCTATCGTCTTCGGCTCCTTACCGTCCGACGGCCTTACTATCTTGCCCTTCGTCGGGCCGTTTGGGGAGGCCAACCTTTCCATCATCATGTTCGTTATCACGTTAGGGTGATCGGGCAGGAGGTTCGTCAGCTTGGACTTGTCGTATGGATTCCAGCCCGTAGCTACTATGATCGCCTTAGCGTTTATCGTTATCTCCTCCGACTTCATGTTCAGGTCTATCGCATTATACTTGCACGCGGAAACGCACTGTCCGCACTTGTCGCAAGCTTCTCCATCTATGACGTATATCTGCGGAAAGGCCATCTCGTGCGGTAGATATATCGCCTTGCACTTGTCCATTCCGAAGTTGAACGGATTGGGGATTTCGACGGGACAGACCTCAACGCATTCCCCGCAGGCGGTGCAAGCGTCTGTCACGAACCTCGGCTTTTTCTCCACCTTAACCGTGAAGTTCCCTGCACTTCCCGATACGCTCTTCACTTCCGCCATGGTTATGTATTTGAGGTTCTTGCAGTTTTGCAGTCTCTTTAGCAGTATTTCCATTCCGCAGTAAGGCGGGCAGATCTTGGGGAAATACCTCGTGAGCTGAACGACCCTGCCTCCGAGGTATGGATTCTTTTCGACCAAAACGACGTTATATCCCGTCTCTGCAGCCTCTATTGCAGCAGTCAGTCCAGAAATACCGCCACCGATAACCAAGATGTCCGCTTCCATAATAACCCTCCTTTAAGCATTTTGGAATAACCTTAAGAAATTTAAAAGCATTTCCATTTATTCCAAAGCTTAACGATTTCGATTTTTTAAATTTAGAATAATTCATTTTTATAATTATTTGTGAATATTTTGTTCGATAAAAATAAAGGAAAAATTTAGAGTTGCCAGTCGACGATCTGGATGTATGGAACCTTCTGAAGCTCCCACTCGCCGGTCTCTGGGTTCTTCCTGCCGACAACGAAGCACTTCCAGTTCTCGTCGTCGAGCTTCGGATAGTCCGTTCTGTAGTAGTATCCTGGCCATCTCGTCTCCTGCCTGAAGAGCATGTGCTGGACGTGTGCTTCGGCTACGATGACTCTGTGCCACATCTCCCAGCATCTCATGAGCTCGTGGAGGTTCCTCGCTGCGAGCTTCTCCATGTCCTCCTTGAGCATCTGGAGTCTCTCCAACGCGATCTTCAGCATCTTCTCGTTCGTCTTGTACCACATCGAAGCACCGGCAGCGTATTCGTCCATGATCTTCTGCAACCTCCAGAGGGCCTGCTTCGGGAACAGGTAGTTCGGGTTGACGTCTTCTCTTGTCGAAGCTCCCTTGAACTGCTCGTATGTTACCATCGGCTGGAAGATCTTCTTCTTCAACTCCTGAACCTTAGCCTCGTCGATCTCCGGGGTCGGGTTCTGCTCTACTACGTATCTCACTGCCTCCTTACCTGCGATCCTTCCTTCCGTGAACGACCCGCTTGAGAACTTGTGCGGGTTAGCTCCAGAGCAGTCTCCTACTGCGAAGAGTCCCTTTATCGTCGTCATCCTGTTGTAGCAGAGCGGGAACAGCTTCTTGTATTCTTCCGGCATCAGATCCTCAGGTCCGCAGACCCACAGTCCGGCACAACCCGAGTGAGATCCCATCATGTAAGGCTCTGCGGTCATTATCTCGGACGGAACCTTCTCTGGCTCGATGTTCAAGGCTGCCCAGAGCAACGCCTGTGAAACCGTCATGTCGAGGAAGTCCTCCCAGGCCTCCTCGATCAGCTTCTTGAGGTCCTTACCCTCCTCGCTGAGCTTCTTGATCGCCCACTCCGTCCTCATGAGGATCGGACCCTTACCCTCGGTAAGCTCTACGAGCATCTGGTGGTTTCTCAACGGAGTGGGCGTCGGGACGGCATCGGCGTATGGCTTGTATTCGGCGATGGTCTCCTTCTTCTCGATGTAAACCTCATCGTAAGCGTTCGTAGCTACCGACTTGAACAGCAGGAACCAAGCACCTACCGGACCGTATCCGTCCTTGAATCTGGCCGGGATGAACCTGTGCTCCATCTGGCACGTGTGAGCTCCGGCCTCGATCGCCATCGCGTAACCGCTTCCAGTGTTGAACACCGCATACCATATCCTACCCATACCCTCTCCGGTGCTCCTCGGCCTGAAGAGTAACGTAGCTCCACCGGTAGCGAGGATTACCGCCTTGGCCTTGAAGATGTAGAACTTCGGCTCTCTCACGCTGAATCCTACCGCTCCAGCAACTCTCTGCGGATCGTTCTTATCCATCAGCAGGTGTGTTATGAATACTCTCTCAATTATGTTCTCCTCACCAAGAGCCATTTTAGCAGCTTCAGCGATAATCGGCTTGTAAGACTCACCGTGGATCATGACCTGCCATCTTCCCTCTCTAACGTATTTGCCGTTCTCGTCCTTCCAGATCGGCAATCCCCACTTCTCGAAGAGGTGGACGGTTCCATCTACGTGCCTTGCATAGTCCGCGACCAAGTCCTCCCTCGCGATACCCATCATGTCGAGGGTAACGTATCTCACGTAGTCCTCGATCGTGTTCGGCTTATCTCCGACCTGCTGGGCCCTGCCGGAAAGTCCAAGATACGTGTTTATAGCGGACAGACCCTGAGCGACTGCACCGCTCCTCTCGATTGCAGCCTTCTCTACGAGCGTTACTTTCAATCCGGCAGCTTTGGCCCAGTATGCCGCCTCGTATGCGGCTCCGCAACCGGAGAAACCTCCACCGATGATCAATATGTCCGTCTCTACCGTAACGTCCTCCACATCCTCGGGCTTGTATGTCTCTATATTCTTATATACCTCAACCGCCATTCAAAACACCTCCCAAAATTACGCCTTCTTCTTAACCTCAGGCAACTTGTCCATATCCAAAATCTGCGGCTCGCCAGCGAGCAGGTTGTTCTTCAAGTTGTCGAGGTTCGGCTCCGGGAATCCCTCGTAGGGCTGGATCGAGCCCCAAGGAGTCGTCCTGATCGGGAACTTGAACCTCAAGATCTTTCCGTTTCTGAACTTTATCGTCCACATTATAGCGTCGGTTCCTCTCATCGGAACACACTGCGCACCAAGTGGAACGAAGTCCACGTAACCTCTCATGTCGATGGCACCCTGCGGGCAGATCTTAACGCAAGAATAGCACTCCCAGCACATGTCCGGCTCTTGGTTGTACGCTTTCATCTGCTCTTTGTCCAACACCATAAGGTCGTTGGGGCAGATGTACTGGCAAGCGGTCTTCTCCAAAGCCTTACAACCGTCACACTTCTCGGGGTTTACATAACTTGGCATGCTTTCCACCTCCAATTCTAAATTTTCGAAATCCCAATACTTCAAACCATTGAATCGCCTAAAAATTTAAAAAATTTACTATTTTTTTCGATCATTCGATTTCTGGCGGGGGTATGTATTCGTCTTCCTTCTTCGCAGCTTCCTGAATTTCCGGCAACCTTTCGAGAACCTTGTCTATAACGTCCAAGGACTTGGCCTTGGCTATCTCCTCGAACAGCGCCCTCTTGAAAGCAACTGGGAGATCCTCGAGGAATCCTCTCGAATCTATTCTCGCCCTGTCGAAAGCCTTGAGGATCTGTTGAGCCTTGTCCTCCGGAACTTCGACGACGAGCATCTTTAGCTGTCCGCCGAAGAGATCCTGTACCTTCTCTTCTAGCGGAGTTCCCTTTATCTGCGCAAGCCTACTCTCATCCAAAATAACACCGATGTAATGCGGCATCTTCACCACCTCACGCCTTAGGTATTTCCATCGGCTCCAGATCGATTTCAAGGTTCTTGTTCAGGTTCTCAAGATACCTGTTGTTCACGAACGGGTAACCGAAGACCTTCCACCACTTAACGATAGCCTTGTAAACTTCCGGCCTCATGACCACTTTGGGCGGCATTACACCCTCTGCCACCATTCCTCTCAGGAAGGAACCGCTGAACTTCTGCTTCTTATCCACATGTCCGCAGTTCTCGCTGTATGCAATCTCTCCACATACAGGACAATACCAGAACTCGGCCATGTTCTGCGGTATTATCTTGAGTCCCTTGTCGACCTCGTTCGGCGGAGCTTCGAATCCGAAGCTCGGAATTCCTTCGCTCCAGAGTATCTGGGTGGCGTATTTGTCGTAGTATTCTCCCACTGCGGCGTGGTCTCTTCCGAACATGTGGTGGGTGCAACCCATGTTCTGCCTTATTATTCCGTGCAACAACGACTCGATCGGGTTACCGTATCTCATGTCCCAGAGCGTGAACGTCACCATGTGCCTTGAAGGCTTTATGTATCCGTATTTGTTCACGGCCTCGTGCCCCTCCAAAATTGCCTCGTTCGGGTAGTCTCCCCTCCTCTTAGCTCCTATGATGGCGTTTACGAGAATACCGTGGCACGGCTCGATGTCACCGGTGTATGCGGCACACTTCATGAGCATCTCGTGGCCCGTATGCGGGACGTTCCTCGTCTGGTGAGCGATGCAAGTCCTCCACTTCTTCACGTGCTTGATAACGGTTCTGCACTCAGCCGGAGGCAACCAGAACCTGTCGTATGGCTCCCTGAACTTCGGCGGGTTTATTATCGTCCACTTTCCGGCTATTACGTTCGGGTTCATGCACCTGTATATCATCCAACCCGGATGCTTCTCGTCGAACGGCTGTCTTACGACTTCGGGGTTCTTCTCCGGAGTTCCGAACGTCCTCGTGGCGACGTCCTTAGGATCGATCTTGTAGATCTCCTCTACATCCATCACTGCGAACGGCTGTCCCTTGAGCTTTAACAACAGCCTGTCGCCCTCTTTAACGTCGAGAGCCTTCAGATCCTCATCGCTCACGTCGAGCAGAATCGGATATGGGAATACCCACCCGCTTTCAAGCCTCCTCTCGTTCAGAACGCTCTCAAGCTCGTTCTGAGTCATCGAACCCTCAACGGGGCTGAAGAAACCGTAGCAGACGGAAACTATCTCTCTGTAAACGTGCCTTATCGGAACGCCCTTCGGATCGGTCGTGGCTTTGAGTTCGAACTCTATGGCACCTGCGGCCATGCTCTCGGCGTAGTCCTTCTTTTCTATAACTCTATAAACCAGCTCTCCACCGTGCGGTGGAGGCATCCTCAATTTGCCCATCTTTCCACCTCCAACGACTCCGTATCCAATACCGTCATTAACGACAGCATATATATTGTTTTCTATTTTTTTCTATATCGTCAATGATGATAATCCTGACGAACCCATATAAGCGTTTCGAAAAAATTGTAACAATAAAATCATACCGTTGGTAGGTAAGCACTATAGGAGCAAATTTGACCGAGACTGAAACGAACTTCTCGATTAATTTTTAACATTATATTTTTAAATAATAATTCCTACCGGTCGGGAAGCCTCATCTGCCTGTAGAGATCCAAGAGTTCGTCGAACTCCAAACCCGAATTGAAAACCTCTTCATCTACCTTGTATCCGTTCTTGGTCCTCTTCAGCATTTCCACCTTCAAAAACCTCCAACCGACCCTCGCAATCCTAACGGCCAAGATCGGTTCCGCTCCGAATATCTCGGAAAACTTCAGCAAGCCTTCCACATCCTCCTTTGAAACGTAAACGGGAAGGTTGGATCTCATCTTCACCTCTATAGCGATGTATCTCCTACCGTTACCGGCGATTATATCCGGAGAAGGATGGCTGATCGATCCGCTCGCGGGGGTTCTCACTGCGGCGAAACCTCTTTTCCAGAGCATGTGAACCAGTTCGAGCTCGTAACCGTATCCCTTCTTCACGGTTCTAAGACTGTCGAGATAATAGAAATCGTTTACGGAACGACCATCGTCCCTATGCCCTTCTTCGTAAACAGTTCGAGGAGAATCGCGTGCTCCCTCGATCCGTCGATTATGTGCGCCCTCTCCACGCCACCCTTCAAAGCCTTCAGAACCGCCTCAACCTTCGGAATCATTCCCCCCACTATTTTTCCCTCCTTCAGCATCTCTTCGAGCTCGGCGACACTCATCTTCGATATCAGAGAGTATTTATCCTTCAAATCCCTTAGAATTCCGGGGACGTCCGTCAGAATTATAAGCTTCTTGGCCTTCATAGCCGCAGCTATGTTTCCGGCTACTATGTCGGCGTTGAGGTTGTAGGTGTTGCCCTCCAAGTCGGTGGCGACGGGAGAAACGACCGGAATGTATCCGTTGTCTATCAAAATCTTCAGGATTTCGGGATTGACGTATTCAGTCTCCCCCACGTATCCCAAATCTATTACGACCTCCCTTCCGTTCTCCTTCTTTTTAATGACCTTCTTCTTCGCCACTATAAGCAAACCGTCCTTTCCGCTCAAACCTACAGCCCTTCCTCCGTTTTTTATGAACGTCGTTACAATTTTCGAGTTTATCTTTCCGTCCAGAACCATCTCGACGATCTCCATCGTCTCCCTGTCGGTTACCCTCAAACCGTCGACGAACTTAGGTTTTATTCCCAACTTCTCCATCTTCTCCGATATCTCCGGCCCTCCGCCGTGGACGACTATGGGCTTTATACCTACAAAATATAACAATAGTATATCTTTAATTGTGCTTTCGAGCACCTTCTCGTTCACCATCGCGTGACCGCCTATCTTTATCACCATGCACGAGCCGTAGAATTCTTTTATGTAGGGCAGAGCCTCTACCAAAACCTGAACTTTTTCCATACGTTCGAGGGGAAAACATTTGTTTAAAAGTTTTGATGACGGGCTATGAGGGAGATTCTGAGAAAGTCAATTCACTTCGTTGGTCTGGCATACATCCCGGCATACGACCTTCTCGGGAAGGAAGGAATGATCGTTACGGTAGGGATTTTAACTGCAATCGCAATTTTAGTCGAATTTCTAAGGCAAAGATACGATTTTATCCCCGAATTCCTTTTAAGAGATTACGAGAAGGAAAGCGTGGGAGCATACGTCTACTTCGGAATAGCAGCTTTCGTTATAACCGCATTCCTTCCGAAGAAAGCGTGCTTCGTGGGAATAGTTACGGGATCTTTGGGGGATGGAGTTGCGGGGATTTTAAAGCATCACTTCAGGCTCGGAAAGAACGTCTCGTCGTTGGGGATGCTGTTGTCATCCTCGGCTATGCTCGGAGCGATCGGCCTTCTTTCCCCGGAATCCTTAACGGCAGTTTTAGCCGGGACTTTAGCGGAGAGGATTGATAGGGTAAACGATAACCTGAGTGTTCCGATAGTTTCCGCCTTCATCTATCGAGCCTTAGAAATCGTTTTATGATCGATCGACCAATCCTCAGCATGGATCGCGATTCCGCCATAGAACTCCTCAAGAAGTTCGTCAAGAATGACAGGCTCGTTAAACACTGCATTGCAGTGGGGGCCATAATGAAGGAGATAGCGAGGGAGTTGGGAGAGGATGAGAACAGATGGGAGGTAATAGGTATTCTGCACGACATAGACTACGAGATCGTCGGGGGAGACATGGAGAAGCACGGAATAGTCGGTGCGGAAATTCTGAAGGAGCACGGATTCGATGAGGAGATATGCGAAGTTGTAAGAAGGCACAATCACAAGATCTTCGGAGATTACGAAAAACCCGTGGAAATAGCTCTCCAGTCAGCGGACGCTCTGTCCGGGCTGATAATAGCCTGCGCCTTGGTTAAGGGTGGAAAGATAACCGAAATTACACCCAAAACCGTTAAGAAGAAGTTCAAAGAAAAGAGCTTCGCCGCTGGATGCGACAGGGATAGGATAAGGATGATAGAAAGGCTGGGAATAGACCTTACGAAACTTTACGAGATCGCAATAAGGGGTTTGGTGAATGTCAGGGACGAACTTGGGCTTGAGTGAGATCTTAGCGGTAGTCTGCTTCGCCTTATACTGGGCGGCAGTGGAAGTTCTCAGGAGAAGGGGGACTCTCGAAAAGTTCAACGTGTCCTCCATAGGCCCTATTCTGATGATCAGAACTACGAAAGGCCTAAAAGTTCTCGAAGCGATATCCAAGCCGAAGAAATTTTGGAGGACTATCGCGACTCTGGGAATTCTGGCGGTTTTCTTGGGAATGGCTTTCATGTTCTCCTTAATTCTCATAATGGACTACGTGATGTTCACGAATCCCCCGAAACCCTCTCCTGCGACCAATCCGAGAAACGCACTTCTGATCCCCGGTATAAACCAGTTCATCCCCCTCGTGTGGGGGCTGATAGGCCTGATAGTCACTCTCGTAGTCCACGAGTTCAGCCACGCGATACTCTGCAGGGTTGAAGGGGTCAGGGTCAAGGCTTTGGGAGTGATACTGGCGCTGATCCCGATAGGCGGATTCGCGGAGCCGGATGAGAAGGAGTTGATGGACGAAAAAAAGCTCAGGAGGATTCAGAGAATAAGGATATTCTCCGCCGGAATAATCAGCAACTTCATCGTTGCCTTCATCGCATTCCTCGCTTTCTTCTACCTCTTAGGCTTTCTTCAACCGCACGCTATCGTTATGGTATCCAACGTGAAGGGAGTCGAGAACGGCAGCGTGATACTCAGCATAAACGGAATCCCGGTTTACGACGAGTCGGATTTGAAAAAAGCTCTGAGTTTGGGAAATGCTATCACCGTAAGATTGGAAAATGGAAAGACCTTAACGCTCGAAAAAGTTGCCGGAGTATATGTAGCTGGAGTTCTGAAAGGCTATCCAGCGGAAAAAGCTGGAATAAAAGTAGGAGACGTGATATTAGCGGTAAACGGTATTCCGACGCCGACAGTTGGAGATTTCATAAAGGTAATGCTTAACACGACTCCCAACGAAACTGCAACCGTCACCTTGTTCCACGACGGAAAGAAGGAAAACGTGAAGATGACTCTCGCGAGGAAGGGAGACCACGGGTTCATGGGCGTGCTGATAGGAGGTGATTACGTTTCGGGTTTGGTTTTGGGATACTCCGGAAGGTTGCTCGAAAGCCTGAGAAACGTTCCGAAGTCCCTTGCGGACGTTAGAGGGTGGCTTTACGTCGTAGCAATGCCCTTCATGTTTCAGGGGTTCAGCGGGGAAGTTATGAAGTTCTTCACACCAAAGATCTTGGGAAACTGGCTCTTCTACATCCTGAACACCCTCTACTGGGTCGGATGGATAAACTTCTACGTCGGACTCTTCAACTGTCTCCCGGCCGTTCCTCTGGACGGGGGAAGGGTTCTTCAGGAGGTTCTGACGGCGGTCTTTAGAGGAGAAAAGGGGAAAGAAATATCTGCGATGGTCGTAAAGTCGCTCGCGATGGTCGTATTTTTATCGATAATCCTATCGATTCTGATTCCAAATTTAAGATTTATTTAAAAATATTTAAATTCTCAAATTTTTAGGTTGACCGAAAAATTGATATAGTCTTGTGAATTAATATTCAATATGCCTTGGGGAGACGGAACGGGGCCTTGGGGATTTGGACCGAGAACGGGAAGGAGGGCAGGACTCTGCTCCGGTTATCCGGTTCCGGGATTCATGAACAGGTTTGTCTGGCCTCCCTTCGGAGGTAGGTGGTTCGGCTGGTGGAGGTTCAGGAGAAGGTTCGGAAGGAGGTGGTGGTGATGCCTTGGGGTTGGGGCTGGAGATGGTGGTTCTGGGCTACGGGAATGCCGGGATGGATGAGATGGGCATACTTCCCGGCCTTCGCACCTTCGTGGTGGGCTTACAGGCCGGAAGACGAACTCGAAATTCTCGAAGAAATAAAGAAAGAGCTCGAAGCGGAGCTTGAGGACATAAAGAGAAGGATAGAGGAGTTGAAGAAGGAAATCGCCAAGTGATTTTTTAATATTTATCTCGACACAGTTAAATACGTTTTTATGACAACGCTTTAACATGGGTATATTCGAGAAGCTTTTGGGCAAGTCGGAGAAGGTGCCGGTCGAAGAATACGAGGAGCTCGATCTGAGCGAATACGAGGCGGAGATAGAAAAGGAAGGAACTACGTATATAAGGGTCGTCGAAGTGACGGGAATAAACGAGATTCCTGAGATAAGGAGGCAGATATACGAGGGGAACATAGTGATAGCGGACGTCGGATACATAAAGCACGACAAGCTTCAGCTTGAGAGGATACTGAAAGATCTCAGACTTCTGGCCGAGGACGTGAACGGGGACATAGCGGGACTGAGCGACGATTACATAATAGTTACCCCCACGGGAATAAAGGTGGACAGGAACAAGATAAAGGGGGTAAGAAGTTAGCATGATCCCCTGTCCGATCTGCGGAAGAGAGCTCAGAATAACGATGACTACATACGAAACCCCGTTCTTCGGAAAGGTTTTGCTTACGTCCATAAGTTGCGAATGCGGATTCAAGCATGCGGATGCTGTAGTTGCGGAATTCAAGGAGCCGGTAAGGTTTACTATAAAGGTTAACAAAGATACGCTATTCGCCAAGGTGATTAGATCTACATCTGGAACTATAAGGATTCCGGAGCTCGGACTCGAAGTGGAGCCCGGGCCGGCTTCTCAAGCTTTCATAACGAACGTCGAAGGAGTTCTCATGAGATTCGTGGAGATCGTGGAGATGGCGAAGAGGTGGAATGAAGAGGATGAAGAGAAGGTCAAGATATGCGAGGAGATACTCGAAAGGCTGAGGAGGGCTATGGAGGGTGAAGAAGAGCTAACGCTGATACTCGAAGATCCTTTGGGGAACAGCGTAATTCTCTCGAATGACGCTTTCAGGGAGAGGTTGAGCGAAGAGGAAGCTTCCAAGCTTAAGACCGGCATGACGATCATGGACATAACGGGTTTGAGCGAGGAGGAGTTGATGAGGCTGGAAAAGTTATGAAAGACTTAATCGACTTCTACGTCCTGAAAAATTTGATGGGAGAAGATTTGGAGTTCGACGAAGCTCTTCGACTTTTCGAATTGCCTTTACCCATTTTGGGAAGGATTGCAGACAAAATCAGGCGTGTGAAGTGCGGGGACTTGGTGACCTTCGTAATAGACAGGAACATAAATTACACGAACGTTTGCGTTTCGAAGTGCAAGTTCTGTGCCTTCTACGCAAAAAACGAAGAAGAGGCTTACGTTTTGAGCAAGGAGGAGATACTGAAAAAGGTGGAGGAGGCTGTCAGTTTCGGTGCCACTCAGATTTTGATGCAGGGAGGAATGAATCCCGATTTGGGCATAGAATGGTTCGAGGATGTTTTTAGATCTGTAAAGGAGAAGTTTCCGAACGTTGCCATTCACAGCCTCTCCGCCCCGGAAATCTACTTCCTGGCAAAGAAGGAGGGAATGAGCGTTAGGGAAGTTTTGGAGAGGCTGAAAGAGGCGGGATTGGATTCCCTGCCGGGAGGGGGAGCGGAAATACTCAGCGACAGGGTCAGAAAGGTGATAAGTCCGAACAAGGTCGATTCGAACGGATGGCTGAAGGTTATGGAGATCGCCCACTCCATAGGAATGAAAACCACCGCCACGATGATGTTCGGCCACGTAGAAACGAACGAGGACATAGTGGAGCACCTGTTCAAGATAAGAGATCTCCAAGCTAAAACGGGAGGATTTACCGCCTTCATCCCTTGGACTTTCCAGCCGAACAGAACCGAGCTCTACGAGTTGGTCAAAGAGCCAGCTCCTCCTACGAGATACCTGCAGGTTTTGGCGATATCGAGGATAGTCCTGCATAACGTGAGGAACATCCAAGCCTCGTGGCTCACGCAGGGATTCGAAATAGCCACCCTCGCTTTGAAGTTCGGTGCGAACGATTTGGGAGGAGTCATGCTCGAAGAGAACGTGGTCAGGGCTACAGGCAAACCGTTCAGGCCTGCGAGGGTCGAGGAGATGGTAAAGGTCGCCAAGTCCATCGGAAGACCCGTGGCGCTGAGGGACACCTATTACAGAATTTTAAAGCTCTTTTAACTCTCCTCAAGTGGTATAACGTTCACTTCAAGAACTTCCCCTTCGATTTCCACTTTGAACTTCCCCTCTATCCTCCCTCCCGGAACGGGGAACGGTTCTTCCTCCATCTCCCCTTTCAAGAATTTCAAGCCAGTCTGAGGGAATAGGGCGTATAGCAAAACATCCTCGTCGCTCGGATTCTCGATTCCAGCCTCAATGAGCTCCTGCCTCCTCTTTTCGAATTCTGGTTCGAGCAAATCGGCGGGACGGCAGTCTATGGGCTTTTCATCACCTAAGATCTTCTTCCTTATCTCTTCCTTTATAGGTGCGGGAGTCCTGCCGTACATCCCCCTAACGAGATCCCTCGTTTCCTTCGTTACCACCTTATACCTCTCTCCCGTCAAAACGTTCAGAACCGCCTGAACTCCAACGATCTGGCTCGTCGGTGTGACCAGAGGAACGTATCCCAAATCCTCCCTCACCCTCGGAACCTCCTTCAGAACCTCGGGAAGCTTGTCGAGAGCGTTGTTCTCCTTAAGCTGGGCAATGAGGTTCGAGAACATTCCGCCCGGAATCTGGTAAACCAAAACGTTCGTGTCGGGAATGGTCGATCTCCAGTCGAGGTATCCGGAATACTTCTCCCTAATCTTCATGAAATACTCCCTAACCTCAAGCAGAACGTCCAAATCGACACCGGTATCGTAACCCAACTCGTTAAGAGCGTAAACCATGCTTTCCGTAGGTGGATGGGACGTTCCTCCGCTCAGAGGAGACATCACAGTGTCTATCATCTTCGCCCCCGCCTCTACAGCTTTAAGCAATGCCATGGAGGCCATTCCGCTCGTGTAGTGGGAGTGAACGTCTATCGGCAATCCGACCTCCTTCTTCAAGGCCTTCACGAGGCGGTAGGCCATCTTCGGAGAAAGAAGCCCGGCCATGTCCTTTATACAGAGAGAATCCACCTCAAGATACGCCAATTCGTTCGCAATTTCTATATATTTCTCGATCGTATGAACGGGGCTTATCGTGTAGCATATCGTCCCTTGCACGTGTGCATCGCACTTTTTCGCGGTCTTTATTGCGGTAACGAGGTTTCTGACATCATTTAAAGCGTCGAAAATTCTGAATACGTCCATTCCGTATTCTGCCGTTTTCTGAACGAACTTTTCCACTATGTCGTCGGGATAGTGTCTGTAACCGACTAAATTCTGCCCCCTGAGGAGCATGGATATGAGGGAGTTCTTTATCCTCTTCCTTATCTCCCTCAGCCTCTCCCAGGGGTTCTCGTTCAGAAATCTATGACAGGCGTCGAAAGTCGCTCCTCCCCAAACCTCGAAGCAGTAAATTCCGGCCTGATCGAAAGTTTCGAGAATGGGAAGCATGTCCCTCGTCCTCATTCTCGTAGCTAAGAGGGACTGATGAGCGTCTCTAAGGGTTAGATCGACTATTTTGACCTTTGCCATCGCGTAACGTAGCGAACAAGATTTATTATACGTTTCGGCGAAACTATTAAATATCTACCGAACACGTGTTCGATGATGAAGTTGATGGAGTCGGCGTTCGTAATAGCGATGTTGATTCCGTTCGCAGTTCAAACGGAATGGACCTACTACTACTGGATCGCGGTAGCCACAGCTTACTTAGCATACATAGCACTTAGGAGGTGGGAGTATGAATGAATTCATAGCCCTAACGATCATCTACGCAATCTTAGGAACGGCAATAGCCATCTACGCGAGGGGGGGCGTTAGGACACAGGAAGATTACTTCATAGGTGGTAGAAACATCGGGGGAATCATATCTGCACTAACCTACGCCGCAACTACTTACTCGGCGTTCATGATGGTCGGATTGGTAGGACTAAGCTACATGACCGGAGTTGGGGCGGCAGGCTTCGAATTGATGTATCTCGTCGGGACACTCTTTCTGCTTTCTTACTACGCTCCGAAGGTTTGGAGACTCGGGAAGGAGAAGGGTTTTGTTTCTCCGGCCGAGCTCTTGGCTTTCAGATACGGAGCCACGACTGCCAAACTCGCCACCATACTTGCGCTAATCGCTCTGATCCCATACACATCGATTCAGATGATCGGAATAGCTCTCATACTGCAGAAGAACGCCGGAATAAGCTTTGCGAGCGGTGTAGCGATTGCATCCATCCTGATAGCCCTCTGGGCTTTCTTAGGCGGGCTTAGGGGAGTGGCTTGGACGGATGCGGTTCAAGGGATCTTCATGCTCACCGTCGCGATATTGGCGGTCCTTTGGACTTTCAACTACGTCGGAGGGTTCGAGATTCCTAAGGAGCTTGCAGTAGTTCCGAACGAGTTCTGGACCCCCCTCAAGTTCGCCACGCTAACGATTCCGTGGTTCTTCTTCGCACTTACGAATCCCCAAGTATTTCAGAGGCTGTTCATTCCGAAGGACGAGAAGGCTATAAAGAGGATGGTCGTTCTCTTCGGCATTTTCGGACTGATTTACACGGTGCTCGTAACGTTCTTGGGATTGGATTTAAGATTTGGAACCGAAGTAGGGAGGTTTCCGTTCGTTGCGGACAGGGATAAGGTCACTCCGACTCTGCTCGGCATCATGCCCGCTTGGATTGCCCTTCCGTTGGCTCTGAGCATAATAGCGGCTGCTGTAACCACCGCAAATTCGATAATCCTAACCCTGTCTTCTATGGTTTTGAGGGACGTCATCGGAGAAAAAGCCAAGGTCGTCGGAGGAAAGGTAATAGTGATTGTTTTGACCGTTCTGGTGGCGATTTTCGCTTTGAAGAGGGTGAGCTATATAGTGGAGTTGGCCGTGCTATCCTCGACGATTCTTCTCTGCCAGCTACCGCTGATTTTAGGAGTCTTTCACTGGAAGAGAGGTGGGGAGAAAACGGGTCTGGCGACGCTGGTATGTGGATTCACTACGGCCGTAGCCCTTTCGGTGATTAAGCATCCTATGGTTTCGATAGCAACGTTCTTGGTTTCCTTCGTCGTGTTCCTTGCGATCGGCTTAATAGAGAGGTAGTGGAACTATGCCCGCCTTCCTACAAGCTTCGATGTCGACTAAGTATCCGTTCCATGGATTTCTATCCGTTAAATTCTTCCAATTCTCGTTCAACTCCCTCAAACCTTCGTTTAAAGCTACGTTAAAGCTCGAATTGATAAGGGTCGTTTCGAGAGCATACATCAGCTTGTTATGAGGATCTTCCCAAGCAACCAGTGCATGATCGGGCAGAAGGACTATGAAAGTCCTTATACCCAAAGCCTCAAGAGCGGATGCGAAGAGAACCGCTCCATCGACGCAGTTTATCGCCTTAAGCTTTAAGGATTCTGATGGAAACCTCACCCTCTGAACGTAATCCCTTCCGTATAGGAAAGGGGTATTAACGTAGCTGACGTTGTATTCGAACTTCAAGGCGTCGAATATCGCCTCCACCTGCGGCAGAACCTTTCCCTCAACTCCCTTAAGCTCGTGGTTCGGAGCGAACTTCTTGGCCTTGGCGAGCAACTCCTGAACTGCCTCGCTGTTTGGAGTCACGAAAACCGCTATGTAATCCTGCATGTTCTTCATCCTCCCGTCCTTAAGCTTTAAAGCCCATACCATGACGTTTATCGGATAAACGTCCACCATCTCCGTCTGTTCGCAGATAACATACCATCCATTCCCTCTCCTGCATTCCACGACGTAATGGAGTGGGATTTTCGTTTCGGATTTTATCTCCTCGATCTTGTCCAAAATGAGGGGGATGGTTTGGTTTATCTCCACGGTCTTTCTCGGAGGAATCGTAACGGTCGTTACCGCCTTGTAGCTAATTCCGACGTATTCCGAGGTGATTCTGACCGTTATCGGCATGTCGGACGGATTGGTCAATTTGAAAGTCACGTCCGGAATCCTCTGCTCCCAGAAGGCGTTGTAGAAGGCTAAGGGGTAGGGGCTGTAGTATGTAACCCTAACGATCGGCTTAACGTTCCCGCTACAGCACGGAAGGCTGAGCAGTATTAGAACCATTAAAAGCTCTCTCCTCCCGAATCTCCACATACAACCCACCAACGACCGAAACGTTTATAATCACTTGCGTAAACGAATTTTTCGGACGGGCCGGTAGCTCAGCCTGGTAGAGCGTCGCCTTGGCATGGCGAAGGCCTGGGGTTCAAATCCCCACCGGTCCACTTTTCCGATGAAGACCATAACCCCTTCTGATTCATGATGACGGAGCCAGGGCTGAGGATCTTATCCTCTCCAAATGTTGCTCCCCCTTCAGAAACAGGATTATTATGAGGAAGCTCGTTATTATCAGCGGTTCGACTCCCAAGAAAACGTGATGGAAGCTCTCCATGAACGCTTTAACGAGCAATTCATACGCCTGAGGCTTACCGATCAATGCGAGGAGTTCGGTCATCTTGAACATCATAGGGCTCGGAATCACGTTCTCCAATCCCGTAATCTCGCTCATCCTTTTCGTGAAGAGTATTGAGCCGAACGTTATCCCCATCGCCCTCGCCAACGAGTTGAAAGTCATGAAAGTCCCTCCGGCCATTCCCGTCTTTTCTTCGGGAACCGCGGTAATCATGACGTTCATTGCCACCGGCATTACGAATCCCATTCCAGAGCCTAAGAACATGAATATCATCGCGAGCTCGTGGTATTCTATGTTTTTGGGAATTCCAGAGAGCATTAGGAGTCCTATCGAGAATATTAAAGGCCCGACGCTCATCAGATACTTGGGATTCACCCTATCGCTGAGCCTTCCGGCTATCGGGCTCGTGAAGATGTTGACAAGCGTAAGCGGTAGGAGCCAGATTCCGCACTCCTCAGCAGTAAGCCCCTTGACCCCCTCCAAGAAGAAGGGGAGGAGGAAGAGGGATGCGGATAGACCCATCGATAGGAAGAATAGTCCCAAAATGCTTATGCTGAAGTTGCCTATCTTGAAGAGCTTCAGATCGAGGAGGGGATGCTCGTAGCTCAGCTCTCTCATGACGAATGCGAAGAGGAACGGGAAGGAGATCAGAAAGCAACATATCGTCTTCTGAGAATCCCATCCCCAGTCCTGACCCTTTATTATCGCGAGGGTGAAGGAGCCCAAGCCGATGGCTATTAAAACGAGACCGACGATGTCGAGCGGTTCTCTCGTCTTTTCACCCATCGGAGGAAGGAGAAGAAGACCCAAAATCACGCCCGCAACTCCTATGGGTATGTTGATGTAGAACACCCAGTGCCAGCTTAGATGTGTGGTAACCCATCCCCCGATTACGGGCCCCAAAGCGAAGGATGAGACGGTCAGAATCGACTGAACTCCCATTGCAACTCCCCTCTTACCCGGAGGGAAGAGCTCCGCTATCGATGCGGAACTGTTGCTCAACATCATCGCCCCGCCTATGGCCTGAACTATTCTGAAGAATATCAACGCCATCAGGCTCCAAGATTGAGCGCAGAGAAAGCTCCCTATCGTGAATAATCCTATTCCCGCCACGTAAACCAAATCCCTTCTGTAAACGTCTCCTATCCTTCCGAAGGTCGTAAGGAGGACAACGAACGTGATAAGATAGGCGTTCAGAATCCACTGGATGTCGGAAGCGGTGGCGTTGAAAGCTTGGGCGATCTTGGGGAGTGCTACGTTCAGAATGCTCATGTCCAGCACTGCCATGAATATTCCCATAGATATTGGAATCATCGACAGCCAAGGGTTCCTCCTCACAGCCCTTGCAGTGATGGGAAGACATTTATATCTTTTCGTAGTTGCAACTACTACATGAGGGCGTCGAGGTTACTGGCTCTGGTGCTTCTGATATTAGCGGTGCAGTGCGTTAAGGCTGAGAGCGCGGACTTCACGTTTCACGTTACTCCGATTAACAGCGTTCTGCATCCCGGAGATAAAACACCGCTTACCATACTCGTGGAAAACCAAGCGGAGCTCAAGAACTTTCCCATGAACGAGAATACGTCTCAAGCCATTCCTATGCTAACGACCGCATACAACGTGAGGGTGGAGTTGGAACCATACGACGTTCCGATAACCGTGGAAAACGTGAATCCTCAGCTTTTAGCGTCGATCCCTAACGGGGGCATGATGAAGGCCGTTTTCATCGTCAAAGTTTGGAACAACGCGAGCGAAGGAGTTTACAGTATCCCGGTGAGAATAAAATACGTCAAATACGACTTCTACCCATCGTCCACGGGCTTAATAATCTCCTCGGAGGAGGACACCTACACCGCATACTTCAAGATAAAGATAGTTAAGAGAGATTACGATTTTTCGGTGAAGCCTTTGAAGAATATAGCTTTCGAGGGAAGGGAGAGCGTTATAGTCTTAGAAGTAACCAACACCGGTAGATACGAGATGAAAAACGTTACGGCGATTCTGAACACCACTCCCCCGCTGAAACCCAATCCAAAGGGGATGACAGCCTTTTTGGGAGACCTCAAACCGGGTGAAAAGAGGAGAGTGGAGTTCAAGGTCTTCTGCGCTGATGGAGCTTTCAACGGAACGTATCCGGCGAACGTAGTTTTAGCGTTCACCACCGAATCCGACAGACCCTTGATTTTAAGAAAGTCGTTTGGAGTAAGGGTTGAAGACGGGAAATTCTTAAAGGTAAAGGTTCTCGAATCTCTAATAACTCAGGGAAAAACTGTGAGAGTTTCGAGTGCAGAAAAGATGAACATTCCGGCATTTCCACCCTTTAAAGTCCAGCAGAAGGTGATTACAACTTCCGGAATAGTAACGATTCCTTCAAAGGGCTTCGTAGTCCTCGAAGTAGAGAACGACGGATACTCCATGAAGAACGCATACGCGGTTCTCTTAACCGACAATCCACTGCTGAAGGCCGAAAATATGGTTTACATCGGAAATTTCAAAAAGGGTGAGAAGAGAATCCTCAGGTTTTACCTGACGTGCTACGCCCCTCCGGGGAGCTACGTGGGTTATCTCGTGATAAAATACAAGAAGTTCGGGGACGAGCTCGTAAGTCCGAAGCTCTACGTTAGATTGAAAGTTTTGGGAGTTCCTGCGTTGAAAATAGAGAATGTCACCTCCAACTTGGCGGTAGGAATGGACGGGGAGATAGACCTCAAACTTCGGGGGAACTACACAAAAGCGGAACTCTACCTCCTCTCTCCGGACGAAAGCGTTCAGCCCCTAACTTCGTTCTCAACCGTAACGGGTGGAATTGCGAAGTTCAGGGTTAAGGTCAGCGGAAACGCCTTGCCCGGATACCACAGGCTTTACGTGGTGGAGAGGTTCGATTGTGGGGATTTGAAGGATCTTTCGAGCGTCGCGGAGTTCGAAGTTTACGTCAAGCCGAAAACCGCATACTTCCAGATAGTTTCCGTGAAAAGCGAGGGGATGTTTCCCGATTCGACCGGAACGGTTTACGTGAGCGTGAAGAACGCCGGAACTTCTGCGGTTTACAACGCGGTCGTTCTGCTCTACGTTCAGAATCCATTAAGCATCGCGGGAACGAGCGAGCTCGGAGGGATAATAGGCCAGTCACAGCCCGGAACTTATTTCATAGGAACTCTAAGACCGGGAGAGGTTAAGGTCGCGAAGTTCAGGGTTAAGGTGGACAAGCATGCGATAGCCGGAAGCTATCCAGCTACGGTGAAGATAAAATACTACGACTCTCAGGGGTATTCCTACACGTCCGACGCTATAACGATATCAGTCGAAGTCGAAAATACCCCCCTAATAAACCCGCTAACTATCACCGCGATGACACTGGCGGTGATAGGAGTGGCGATAGGAGTCCGCTACTGGAGGAAGAGGGCTCAGTAGTGGTAAAGTTCATCACCGTTCAGCGGCTCGCTCTCATCATCGCAACCCTATTTTTTTACATCCGACGATATATCCTTGGCGATGATGAGGGGCCAACGCACTGATTCGTGATGATATGTTCCGCCTCTGAGCAAACTATATCTTCCAGAGATCGAAATTTTCCCGATGCTCGAAAAATATTTGGAGGCAGGAAAAATAGCTAAACAGGTTAGGGAAGAGGCCGTAAAGCTGATAAAGCCGGGAGTAAAGCTTTTGGATGTTGCGGAGTTCGTTGAAAGCAGAATCAGGGAACTGGGAGGAAAGCCGGCTTTTCCGTGCAACATATCCGTAAACAGCGACGCAGCCCACTTCACACCCAAGGCGAACGACGAGAGGGTTTTTAAGGAAGGGGACATAGTGAAGCTCGACATAGGCGTGCACGTCGACGGCTACATAGCGGATACGGCTGTGACGGTCGATTTAGGGGATCACGAAAATCTCGTTAAGGCGGCAGAAGAGGCTCTCAGGAAAGCGATAGAGGTCGTTCACGCCGGAGTGAATACGGCTGAGATCAGCAACGCGATATACGAAACCATAACCGAATTCGGATTCAAGCCCGTCTTCAACCTAACCGGACACGGCTTGGATCACTACCTCGCCCATGCACCTCCTACGATATACAACTTCAGAGTGGAGAAGGGTGTCGAGCTTAAGGAAGGGATGGTGATAGCGATAGAGCCCTTCGTGACGAACGGTGTTGGGAAAGTTACCGAGAGGGGGGAGTGCGAGATATACTCTCTGATAGCGTTGAAGCCCGTCAGGATGAGGCAGGCGAGGGTGCTCGTTGAGGAGATTCTGAAAAAATACAAAACGTTGCCGTTTGCGAAGAGGTGGGTGAAAGTTTCGGAAATAATCCTCGCGAAGCTCGTGAGGGAGGGTATTCTTAGGGCGTATCCCGTGCTCACCGAAGTTTCGAAGGGACTCGTAAGCCAAGCGGAACATACTGTAATAGTCGAGGAAAACGGGGCGAGGGTGATAACTTGATAACAATTCTTTCAGGAGGAACCGGAACTCCGAAGCTTTTGAGGGGGTTGAAAGAGATCGTTGACGATTTCGCGGTCATAGTGAACACGGCCGAGGACATCTGGATTTCTGGAAACAAGCTCTGTCCGGACATAGATTCCGTGATTTACGCTTTAGCGGACATCATAGACGAGGAAAGGTGGTGGGGGATAAGGGGGGATACGTTCAGAACGCACGAGCAATTAAGGAAGCTCGGATGGGACGAGTTCATGGTGATAGGAGATCTGGACAGAGCGACGCACATATTTCGTTCGGAATTGCTTAGACGAGGCCACACGCTGACGGAAGCTACGAGGATTCTGAAGAACGCTTTCGGAGTTAAGGCGGAAGTGTTGCCGATGTGCGAGGAGGAGGTCGCAACGATCGTAGTAACTCCCGAGGGGGAGATGCACTTCCAAGAGTTCTGGGTCAAGCGTAGGGGTGAGCCGGACGTTCTGGACGTATATTTTAAAGGAATTGAGAATGCTAAGGCTACGGATGACGTGATTAAGGCTTTAGAGAAGTGTGATGGTATTATAATCGGCCCGAGTAACCCGATCACGAGTATAATGCCGATCGTTTCGGTTAAAGGGGTAAAGGAAAGGTTAAGGCGAAAGAAGGTCGTTGCCGTATCGCCCATTATAGGGAATAAGCCCGTAAGCGGGCCGGCCGGAAAGTTCATGAAGGCGAAGGGATTCGACGTCTCTCCTTTAGGAGTTGCGGACGTTTATGCTGATTTTTTAGATGTCCTCGTCGTTCACTGCTCGGATACGGATTTTGCAGGAGAGTATGATGGAATAGAAGTCTTAGCGACCGATATCATCATGAGAGATAAAAATGATGCAAAGAATCTGGCAGAATTTTTGCTGGAAATTATGTAAAGATCCTCAGACAGCCATCCTTTCATCATTTCTCAGAAGCTCACCAGCTACATCATCGGTTTGTGCGGGTCGCCCGTATCGGCCCCTCATTCCGAAGTCGGAGCCTAACCCCCATGCGACCCTGACATCTTAGGATACGGGAGGATATAAACGTTCCGCTACGGGAATCGCAGACATCACGCATATCGTTACTGTATCTCCCCTCTTCAACCCCATTCTTATCGCCTTAGACTTTATCGTTTCCGCGACGAGCTCTATTCCGTTCACATCCAGCACGACTCTGACTGTGGAAAGCGTCAGGGGGTACACGTCCAAGACCTCCGCTTCGAACACGTTCTCGCTCCTAAATTTGCAGTTGCTACTGCTTATTATCAGAACATCCTCGGGACGGATTCCCAACACTACATTACCGCATTCGTGCGTTCCGTCGAGGACTATCCTCAACCCTCCTTCGAAAACGTAGCGTCCGTTCTCCCTAACTATCCTCCCTTTGAGCAGGTTCTTGACTCCTACGAACTTCGCTACGAAAAGGTTTTTCGGATTCCTTAGGATTTCGTCCACGCTACCGCACTGCTCTATCTTCCCATACCTCAGAACGGCCATTCTCTCCGCGAGAGATATCGCCTCTATGAAGTCGTGGGTTACGTGAACGAAAGTAGTTTCCGTTTTTTCGTGAATTCTCTTCAGTTCTAGCAGAAGACTCTCGTGCGTTAGTCTGTCCAACGAGTTCAGCGGTTCGTCGAGCAGTATAACCTTCGGCTCCACCGCCAGAGCTCTTGCAAGTGCCACCCTCTGCTGTTCTCCCATGCTGAGCGTGTCGGGCTTTCTCTTAAGCAGATGCTCTATTCCGAGCATCCTCGCAACTTCCCTAACCTTCTCCTTCCTGCTACCTCCCCTAATTCCGTATCCTATGTTCTCCTCGACGCTCATGTTGGGAAAGAGATACCTCCCGTGGCACATCACGATTTTTCGCTCGTTTATCGACTTGTTCGTCACGTCTTCGCCGTCTAAAATTATTCTTCCGGAATCGGGCTTCCTAAATCCGGCTATGATTTCGAGCAACGTCGTCTTTCCCGCACCGCTCGATCCCAAGAACACGAAGTATTCCCCATCCCCAACTTCGAGCCTTTCGATTTCGAGCATGAAGTTCTCCAACTTCTTCCTGAGATTTTCGATTACGAGCATTTTTAAATCGTGCGAATGTCCGATTTATAATTCTAATTTATAATTATTCATAATTTTTATGAAAAAGAGTGAGAAGGTATCTTAAACGGTCACATCGGATCTCAATCACAGTTAAATAGGGATACAGCTCCAAAAGGGAGTATGGAGGAAGGAGAGGTTTGGGTCGAGATGGTCACGTTCATTCCGGTTGAAGACTGGTGGCTCGAAGAGGGTTGAGTTTTTTTATTTTTTAAAAAATTACTTCAGCCTCGCGACGGTTTTTATCGAAAGGATCGTTAGAATCGCCACTACGAGCATTATGAAGGCTATCGCGAGTGCGAGTTCTATGTTTCCGACGGATATGTTCAGAAACACCGCAATTGGGAGTGTTTCCGTCCTCATCTTAGTCGCTCCGGCGAGCATCAGAGTCGCACCGAACTCACCCATGCACCTCGCCCAAGCGAGTATTGCTCCGGCCAAAATCCCCTTCTTCGCCATCGGGAGCGTCACCCTCAAGAAACTCTCGAACCTGCTCGAACCCAAGCTCTGGGCGACGAGTTCGTATTTCGGATCTATGCTCTCGAAAACCGCCCTCGTGGTTCTGACAACGAAAGGCGTGGCGACGAAGAACTGTGCTACTATTATTCCGTATGGCGTGAAAACGACTCTAACGAGGTGCTCCGTTACGAACTTTCCTATTTCGGTCTCTCCGAAGAAAATAAGTAGTCCGAAACCCGTAATCAGAGGAGGAAGAACTACCGGCAGATCTATCAGGCTGTCGAGCACCTCCTTTCCTCTGAACTCGAACCTCGCCAGAGCGTATGCGGAAGGGACTCCTACGAGTAGGGCGAATAGTGTGGCCACTAACGCCGATCTCAGGCTTAAAGATATTGCGAACTGAACTTCCTCGGAGCTAAACGCGGTTTGAAGGACTTGGGGGGATATCTTCCCGGCTATCGAAAGGACTACCGAAAGGACGGCGAATATAAAAAAAGCAAGAGCCAAAGAGGCTAAGGCCCTCATAGGACTACGAATCCGTGCTTTTCGAATATCTTCCTCCCCTTAGTAAGCACGAAGTCGCAGAACTTCTTGGCCAATTCTTCGTCCTTCGTAAACTTCAGTATCGCGATAGGAACAGTCTTTATAACGTTGTAGCTTTCGTTTATCAGAATTATTTCCACCTTGTCCTTGTTTTCGAGCGCATCGGCCCTCCAGACTATGGCCGCATCCACCTGACCCTCTATCGCATACAGCAGAACCTGCTTAACGGTGGCTCCCTTAACGACGACGTTCTTCATTATCTCCTCGCCAATCCCGGGATGATACTTCTCGGCCTTCGCGAGTATCTTCTTCAGCGCAACACCTATCGCTATGTTCTCGTCCCCCACCGCCAACCTGACCCCCGGCTTGGCGAGATCCTCGAAGCAGGTTATGTGCTTCGGATTACCCTTTGGAACGACTATTACCGGTATGTGCTTCGTAAAATTCTTGTATTCGATTATATCCCCCTTGTCGAGCAACTTCTTCACGTAAATGTAGTCTCCGGGCATGAATATGTCCCCGCTCTTCGTCGCCTCTATCTTGGCCAAAAGGTAACCGCTTCCGGCGTAATCGCAGAGAACCTTGACCCCATATTCCTTCTCGAACTCCTTCGCTATCTTGTCCATCGGCTTTCTCATCCCCGCACCGCAGTAAACGTGGATTACCTTTCCGGTTTCGGCCTTTTGAGAACAGCCTAAGAGAACAGAGGTCAAAACTATCAGCACGATACCAAACCAAAACCTCATAACGTGCCAGAGCTTGACAAAATATATAAATTATTTTACGATTTAGTAGAATAACTTTAACAAAAAATCATAAATAATCATAATTCATCCAGCTTCGAGCAGTTCTATGCCGTCTTCCGTAAGTCTGAGCTTTCCATCTTTCTCAACCACGAATCCGTTGGCTATGAGCCAGTCCAAATTGAACTTAAGCTGGAAATCAGAGAGGCCGAGCTCTTCTTTAATCTCTTCTCTCGTTTTTCCGTGAATTCCGATGCAAGCTACGATCTTCCTTCTTATAGGGTTCATGGAAGCCTTGAAGAGCCTCTCGTGATGCTCCCTATCTCTTACATTCTCCGGCATAGTAGTAATTCTAAAATGCTTAATTGAAATCGTTTTTCATCAATAGCGATAGGTATTTCAACGATTAATCCTAAACTACTTCCTAAGGTGTCGTCATGTTCAAGGAAGATAAGATTCTTCTTGTATCCGAGTTGGGAGTAGAGGGTCTGTCGTTGCTCGCGAAGCTGGCTTTGGATTTTGACGTTATAGTTTGGGTATCCTCCAACACATATCTTCCGTCAAAGATTTTGAACGCGAACTCGTATAGGGGAAAAGCCAAGGTTTTCGGATTTCACTCTAAGACGGGAAACGTCGTCGATCCTCTGAATCTGAACGAGATAAGCCTCAAAATTCACGAGGAAAGCTTGGAAAAAGCGTGCGTTATAATCTCCTGCCTTTCGGAGTTGATAATGCACCACGGCATCAAAAAAATACATACGTTCCTCGTAAGACTTCTAAACTCGACTAAGAGGTTGCTCTGCATGCTCATAGACGAAGCTCAGGACAGGAGGGACGAGCTTTTGATTTCCGCCTTATTCGACGCGGTTTTTAAGTTGAAGAGGGTGGGAAGCGATAAGGTCGTTCTGGTGCCGATCTTACACTACTCCCCAAGGGTCATGGAACTGGAATACAGAGACGGGGTCATCTACCAAGCTGTTTCCCAATGATCCTATCCAGCTCTCTCAAAAATTCCTCCTCCGTCCCCTTAGGAATAGTAGCTCCGGCGGCGATGCTGTGTCCTCCACCCTGACCTCCAACCTTTTTGCACGCTTCTTTTATCGCCTCGGCCAGATGGACTCCCCTCTCAACTAATCTCTGCGTCGCTCTCGCGGAAACCTTAACTCCGTCCTCGCAGTATGCGAAAGCTACTATGGGCTTGTTCAGATTCGCCTTGGAAAAGCACATCCCAGCCACTATTCCAACTATCGTATCCAGAATTTCGTTTCCCGCGTGGAAGTATTGGACGTTCTCAAGCTCCACTATTCCTATCTCGTCCACGAGCTTAATCCCGTCGGAGAGGTTCCTCCTGTGATTTCTCAGAAGGCTTTTCGCCTTCCTGAAAGCTTCCCCCCTATCTCCCAAACAAACTTTCAGTCCAACGTCGCAGTAGCCGTATCTCGCAGTCGCGTTCAGCAACGTCGAATATTCCATCGCATCCCTCAATTCCGTTCCCTCCTCCTCATGCAGGAGGATGTATGTTTCCCCAACGAGCCTCTTTATCACGTTTACGGGCATCCCGGCCTCCACGCAAATCCTAACGAGCTCGGAAACGACTGTTCTCTTCTCTTCCGGCGTTAAATCTATCCACCTCCTCCACGCATCCCCATCCTTCAGCGGAATCCCCAAGCTCTCGAAGAATTCTATGGCACCCCTCTCGTTCCCGCTTATTCCCGGAAGGTAGGGATCGAACGTGTATTCGAGCATCTTATAGACCGGGCGGGTCTGCTTTCCGAAGAACCTCAGATCCTTAACCACTTCGATGAATCTTCCCTCCACTGCTTCCTTCAAAATACTGCGGTTCAATCCGATCAGTCTCCCCTCCCTCGAATCCTGAAGGTCCCCCACTGCACCTACGATGGCGATGGAAACGAGATCGTAGTTTAATCCCAAGCACTTGGCGACGAGATACGTTGTGGTGGCCCCGCAGAGGTCGTATGCCCCGTCGTATCCGAAGTCGTGGGGATTTAACTGGTATCTGTAGTGGCAGTTCGCGGGAGTGTGGTGATCGGTTATTACGCAGTCTATGTCCAGCTTGAGTATGATATCGAGCGATCCGCTACCCAGATCTGTGAACCACACGAATCCGTTGGCATTCGCAATCTTCTCCAGAAATTCGGAATCCAAGTTTTTCACGAAGTATATGTCCCCCTCTATCCCCGCCCTCCTCAGCGATTCAATGGCTATAGCTCCCGACGTGATCCCGTCGGCGTCGATGTGAGTTACGACGATCGCCTCATCGTGCTTCCCTATCACCTCCGCTATTTCCCTCGCCCTCCTCAGCATTTCGCGCATCGAAGAGATATCACTCCCAAGACTAAAAGGATGTTGGAAAGGGTTTTATGTGGAGACAATCCTTCCTCCAACATGGAGGAAATAGAGTTCGACTGCCCTGTCTGCGACGACGGAAAGAAGCATAAAGGTATCGTCCTGAAGAGGATCAAAAGCGAGAAGAAGAGGAGGGAGGTTTTGGAAGTCAAATGCAAGGACTGCGGAACCGTCGGCAGGATAATAAAGTTGGGAGACATAGATACCGAGATCTACGAGTTCCCGGCCGATATAAGCTTGTAACCTTCTCTTGCTCCAATCTTTTGAACGCAGAGCGAAGCAACGTAATTTCCGAACTTCCCGCACTCCTCCAAGTCCTTGCCCTTCAAGTAGTAGAACAAAAATCCCGCGTTGAACGCATCTCCGGCTCCCGTAGTATCGACCACTTCCACATCAAACGCTGGAATTTCGAGCTCTACATTTCCATCGGTTACGTAACAACCCCTCTCGCCGAGCTTTACCACCACAACCTCCACACCCATCCCTATTACCTCCATAGCCCCCTCTCTATAGCTCAATCCGGTCATTATTTCCATTTCGATCGCGTTCGGCATGAAAACCGTCGTTTCTTTCACTATCTCCTTAAGCTCCTTCAATCCCCTCTCCGCGTAAACCGCTCCCGGATCGAAGCTTACGATTCCTTCGAATTCCCTCACCAACTTCTTCTGCGACTCGAAAGATTCGTTGGAAATCCGGCAGATGAATGATGTGAGGTGGAGCAGTCTGAACTTCGAGACGTAATCCAAATCTATCTCCTCGAAGCTTATGGTGTCGTTTACTCCGGGATCAACCAATATGGCTCTGTTCCCGTATTCGTCGACGAGTATGAGGGCGTTTCCGCTTCTCCCGTCTGCTCTGATAACGTTGTGGGTATCGACACCCCAACTCCTCAAATCCCCAAGCAGAAAATCCCCGTCCGCATCGTTTCCGACCTTTCCTATGTAACCCGTCTTCAAACCCAACTTTGACAGCCCGGCTATTGTGTTGGAAGCGGAACCTCCGGCGAAAATCTTGACGTCTTTAACGTAAGCCTCCTCCTCCGCCTTGGGAATTTTGTTGATGAGGTATATCTTGTCGACGTTGAGCGCTCCGAATCCTATGGCATCCATGTCAACGCTTAGGCAATAACGCTTTATATTTTGTTGCCGGCCTTTACTCATGGGCGTGATCATCATAAACTTCAAGGCCTACGCTGAGGGTTTCGGGAAGAAGGGATACGAGATAGCCAAAGCGGCTGAAGAGGTTGCCAAGAAGGTGGACGACTACATAGCGATCGCTCCGACGTTCTTAGATCTGGCCGAGTTCGCAAAGCTGGAAATAGACGTTTACGCACAGCACGTGGATGCTGTAGAATTCGGAAGTCACACGGGAAGAATTACGGCGGAGATGATAAAGGAGAAGGGGGCTAAGGGAAGTCTCATAAACCACAGCGAAAGAAGGTTGAAGCTCGCGGACATTGAGTTTTTGGTCAGCAAGTTCAGAAAGCTCGATCTAATTTCGGTCGTATGCACGAACAATGTCGCTACGACAAAAGCAGCAGCAGCGCTGAATCCGGATTACGTTGCCGTCGAACCGCCGGAACTAATAGGAACTGGTATACCCGTCAGCAAGGCGGAGCCGGAAGTTGTTGAAGGTGCGGTTAAAGCGGCAAAGGAGGTAAATCCGAACGTCAAAGTTCTCTGCGGGGCCGGAATTACGAATCACGAAGACTACGTTGCAGCGTTGGATTTGGGTGCTGAGGGGGTTCTGCTCGCAAGTGGTATAGTTAAAGCTAAAGATCCCAAGAAAGCTTTGGAGGAGCTTGTAGGTTTGAGATGACAATCATTTAATTTTTCTGGTCTTCACGACATCATATGAACCTATCTCTTACGTCAACAGTATTCAGTAAAATCTTTAACAGTTCGAATCTCTTCTTAGGATTTGTAGTGGATGTTCTTATGAGTATAACACCGTTTGAAGGTTTACCCAACCTAAAAACAAGTTCTCCAAAGTCTTTGTCGTCTGTAATAGGGTAAATTAATCTTCCTTTGATCATACGAAAGGAGTTCCCATTCGTAAGTAAAACAGCTAAGGCGATTGCACGGTTGCGAGCAGGGGATATTCCCAGCGTTCGGAGAGGTTTTTAACATATGAAAAATTTTTAAATAAATAAAATAAATTTATATATAATTTTTTCAGTCGAAAGACGCTTATATTTTAACCGTGTAATTGGAACGATGAGCCTCAAGTTCCGTGAATTCGCGGAATTCTGTTCGATTTTGGAGAGGATCTCCTCGACTCTCGAAATGACCGCGAGGATAGCGACATTCATCAAGAAGATAGAGGACGATAACGACCTCTACAACGTAATCCTATTCCTCATGGGACAGGTTTATCCTACTTGGGATGAGAGGGAACTCGGAGTCGGAGTCGGGCTTATCTACGAAGCTTTGAAGGTCGTGAGCGGAGTGGATAGGAGAAGAATAGAGCAACTCGTGAAGGAATACGGGGACTTGGGATTGGCTGCGGAGAAGCTCATAAGGGGCAAGTCACAGATGACGCTTTTCGCCGAAGAGCTTACGATAGCGAAAGTTAGAGAGATATTCGATAAAATAGCCAGCCTTGAAGGGGAAGGTAGTCAGAAGAGGAAGATAATGCTTCTGACAGATCTCTACGTTTCCGCAACGCCCATAGAGGCGAGGTATCTGACGAGGCTCGTGCTGGGAGAGATGAGACTTGGAGTAGGGGAAGGTATAATTAGGGATGCGATTGCGAGGGCGTTTTTGGTCGATCCCGAGCTCGTGGAAAGAGCTTACATGATAACGAACGATTTGGGGAGGGTAGCGGTCGTTGCGAAGAACAGGGGGAAGGAAGGACTTAAAGAGCTTAAGATAGAGTTGCACGTGCCGGTTAGAATGATGCTCGCTCAGGTTGCGGAGAGCATAGAAGAGGCTATAAGGGAGATGAAGAACGTGGCCGTGGAGTGGAAGTTCGACGGGAGCAGGGTGCAGGTTCACTGGGGTAACGGGAAGGTCACGATATACTCAAGGAGGCTCGAAAACGTCACAAAAGCCTTGCCGGAAATAGTCGAGGCTGTAAAGAGGTGCGTCAAGGAAGGTGTGATTTTGGACGGGGAAGTCATAGCGGTGAAGGACGGGAAGCCGATGCCGTTCCAGCACGTGCTGAGGAGGTTCAGGAGGAAGCACGAGATTACGAAGGTTATGGGAGAGATATCGCTAATCGTTTACTTCTTTGACATCCTTTACAACGACGGAGAGGTCATAGATCTTCCTTTGGAGGAGAGGAGGAAGATTCTCGAATCCGTCGTCAAAGAAAACGAAATCGTTAGAATAGCCAATCAGATAGTCACGAACAGAAAGGACGAGATAGAGAGGGTCTTCAGAGAGGCTTTGGATGCCGGGCACGAGGGGGCCATGCTGAAGAATCCGAAATCCCCATACATCCCGGGGAAGAGGGGTAAGCACTGGCTGAAGCTCAAGGAGGTGATGGAGACCCTCGATTTGGTAGTGATAGGAGGGGAGTGGGGAGAGGGAAGGAGAAGCCATCTGATAAGTTCCTTCGAACTCGCTTGCAGGGATCCCGTGACCGGAAAGCTCTTGCCGGTGGGTAAGGTGGGGACAGGGTTTACGGACGAAGACTTGGAGGAGCTCACGGAGCTCTTCAAACCCCTCATAGAATACGAGGAAGGGAGGAAGATCAAGTTCCAGCCTAAAATAGTCTTCGAAGTTGCGTATCAAGAGATACAGAAGAGTCCAAAGTATGAGAGCGGATTCGCCCTTAGATTTCCGCGTTTCATAAGGGTTAGGGACGACAAGAGCCCAGAGGAAGCGGATACGATAGAAAGGATCGCGAAGCTATACGAAAGTCAATTAAAAAAGAAAAAAGCCTGAATATTATTCTCCTATTTCCTTCCTCAGTTCTTCTATCATCTTTTCAAGTTCTTCGAGCTCCACGTATTTGTATTCTTTCTCCCCAACTCCGGCGAGTTTCCAGAAGAGCCTCGCGATTATCGGCAACAGCTTTCCGGCGTAACCGGGAGCGTGAGGGAACAACTCGGCCGCGATGTCACCCAACTTCTCCAACTGCTCCTTCGAAAGCTGATCGAGTTTTTCGCTCGCGGAGCCGAGCAAAACTATTCCGGCACCCAAAACCTTTTCCCTCTTCGCGTAATACTTCGCGGCCTCGCTCGTTATTCTATGAACCCCCATCTCGAACACCTCCAATATTTTCTATATTTTTTCTCATATTTAATATTTTCGTCATTTATAAAATCTTGATCAAAATATAGCGTAAACTGAAACATCGTTAAAGAATACAGCCGAACGATAAAAATTTTTCAACAGAATTTATAAAGTTCAAACGTTAAAATTGAACATAGTCGATAAACTTGAGAAACTAAATAAAAATTTCTCAAAATTAATAAAAAAGTTAGATGTCCATATACTTCATGAACTCCCAAGGCGTGATGTAGAGACAATACTGGTTCCACTCGTCCGTCTTGATCTCCATGAAAGCGTCGAATATGTGCGATCCCAAGACCTTCTGCAGAACCTCGTCGCTCGCCAAGTGATCCAGCGCATCCCTTAGGGTCGTTGGCAACTCTCCGACGCCGTATTCCTTCTTCTCCTTCGGCGAGAGCTCGTAAACGTCCTTCATCAACGGATCTCCGGGGTCGATCTTCTTCTTTATTCCGTCCAATCCAGCGGCGAGCATCGCCGGAATCGCTAAATACGGGTTGCAACTCGGATCCGCTCCTCTGTATTCCGCTCTTATCGCGGAAGGCTTCTTGAAGTAAACCGGAACTCTAACCAGAGCGGATCTGTTTCTCGGGCTCCAGCAGATGTAAATCGGAGCCTCGAATCCCGGAACGAGCCTCTTGTAGGAGTTGACGGTCGGACAGCAGAGAGCAGTAAGAGCCTTGGCGTGCTCGAGCAAACCTCCTATGTAATACCTTCCGGTCTGGCTCAGTCCGAACTCGTCGTCGGGATCTGCGAAGAGGTTCTTGCCCTTGAACGGCTCTCCCTCCCAAAGGCTCTGGTGGGTGTGCATACCGCTCGCGTTGTCCAAGTAGAGCGGTTTCGGCATGAAAGTCGCTATCATCCCCATCATCTTCGCCAAGTTCTTCGCCGCGAACTTGTAGATGTAGAAGGCGTCACCGACTTCAACGACCTGCTTAGGCTTGAAGTCCAACTCGACTTGTCCAGCTGTGGCAACCTCGTGGTGGTGGTATTCGACAGTAACGCCCATCTGATCCAAGTAGTGGACGAGCAAGTTTCTGTATTCCACCGTGGTGTCCTCCGGCGGAGGCCTGAAGTATCCCTCCTTTGGCCTTATTATGAAGTTGTTTCCGGCCATCAGTTCCGGACTCTCGGGCATCACCCTCGGCGGACCCCAGCTGTCCCCAGCACCGCCGTTCGGAGATACCCAGAGATCCCAAGCGAGCATCGTCGGATCCAAGCTTTCGAATACGAAGAACTCTATTTCGGGACCGAATATCGCCGACTTGCCCTCCTCCTTCAGCTTCTTCTCTATCCTCTCCGCCACATATCCTCTCGGGTCGCACTCCGCCAACTCCTCTCCTCCGGCCTCGTAAACGTTTCCGAACATTATTGCGCTCTTCTGAATCGGGTCGTCAATCCACGGGATTATTCTCAAAGTGCTCGGGTCGGCCTTCCAAACCATGTCGCTCTGCTCTATCGTCTTGAAACCTCTTATTGAAGATCCGTCGAATCCTATTCCCTCAAAAGCGTCGCCCTCGATGAACTCCCTCGCCGGGATGGAGAAAGTCATCAAATAGCCCCTAACGTCCGGAAAAGCGCAGAGAACTTGTTTTACTTTATTTTCCTCCAAAATCTTCTTCGCCTGTTCTACGTCCATTTCATCACCCTCTCAAATTTTTTCATAACGCTCATATCATAGCTATATAATTTTTTCGATGAATTTCAACGGCGCTAAAGATTCTTCAAAGATGCTTGGAAGAACTAAGGATTTTTTAATCCTTTTAAGACCCGTTCATAAATTTTATGAAACTTTCAATATTTTTATAATCTATACTGAAATATATACTCGTAAGGTTAAAATAGCCATGACGCCAACTTCCCATAGAGATTACCGGGAAAAAGAATTTATAGGTAAAATTGTAGCTCCGCCAACCGACCCGAGATCATGTTTGTCACTCGGGCGTGAGGGGCGGAGCTATATACAGTTGGACGGGATGTATTTAAGGGTAACGGAGAGGTGAAGGTATGGCGAAGGATGCTGATGTTGAAGGAAAGATGTTGGATCTCGAAGACTTGCCCGGAGTAGGGCCTGCAATAGCTGAGAAGTTGAGAGAGGCGGGATACACTACAATAGAGGCCGTAGCGGTTGCATCTCCTCAGGAGTTGAGCGCTGTAGCGGAGATAGGGGAATCGAAGGCTATGCAGATCATAGCTGCCGCGAGGAAGCTTGCCAACATGGGCGGATTCGAGAGCGGGGAGAAGCTGCTCGAAAGGAGGCAAAGCATAGGAAAGATCACCACTGGAAGCAAGGCTTTGGACGAGCTTTTGGGCGGTGGAATCGAGACTCAAGCCATTACGGAGCTCTTCGGAGAGTTTGGTAGTGGAAAGACGCAAATATGTCACCAACTGGCCGTAAACGTTCAGCTTCCTAAGGATAAGGGCGGTCTCGAAGGTTCGGTGATCGTCATCGACACGGAAAACACGTTCAGACCCGAGAGAATAGTTCAGATGGCTGAAGCGAAAGGACTCGATCCGAAGGAGGTTTTGAAGAACATATACGTCGCTCAGGCTTACAACTCGAACCATCAGATGTTGCTCGTCGATCAGGCTAAAGAACTTGCCCAGAAACTCATGAAGGAAGGAAGGCCGGTAAGACTTTTGATAGTGGATTCCCTAACATCCCACTTCAGAGCGGAATACGTGGGGAGGGGGACTCTGGCGGACAGACAGCAGAAGCTCAACAGGCATCTCCACGACCTCATGAGGTTCGGGGAGATATTCAACGCCGCCATAGTCGTGACGAATCAGGTTCAGGCCAAGCCAGATGCTTTCTACGGAGATCCCACGAGGCCGATAGGCGGGCACGTCGTAGCACACACCGCGACGTTCAGGATATACCTCAAGAAGAGCAAGGGTGAGCTTAGAGTTGCGAGGCTCATAGATTCTCCCCACCTTCCGGAGGGAGAGGTGGTTTTCAAGATAACCGAAAGGGGCATCGAAGATAAATGACATTCCAGAATTATTTATTTATTTTTAAATTAATTTAAAAATTAAACACGTCAAACGTTAAAAAACCTATAAATACACGGCGTAACATCCTGATTATAATGAAGTTCAACAACACAAAGAGAGTCAAGACGGGAATATTCGGGTTGGACGAGTTATTGGGTGGAGGATACCACCGAAACACCGTGAACATAGTTTTGGGATCCGCCGGAGTTGGAAAAACGATTTTTGCATTGCAATTTTTGCTTAAAGGGTTAGAAAGCGGAGAGAAGGGGATTTTCGTATCGTTCGATATGGATGAAAAGAGCGTAGTGGAACTGGCGTTGTCCATGGGCTGGGACGATGTCAAAAATTACATAGATGACGGCGATCTGCTCGTCGGTAGCAACTTTCACGTTGAGGACATATCATACCTGAACAGCAATCTATTGGATTTCATACTGAGCAACGCATCCGAAGATAACGTCAGAATAGTCATAGACTCCTTTACTCCGCTGATAGCCTCTCTAAGCTTTGAAATGAGAAAGGACGTTAATTGGTTTTTCTCAAAGTTGAGAGAGGTCGGGACGTCCGTCGTTACCATAGAGGAACCCTTGGACGGAAACCTAAACAACCCTTCGATAACCGTGCCGGTGTTCTTGGGGGACAGCGTGATTCATCTGAAAAACTTGGGTTACGGGGAGGCTTTCAACAGAACCCTGAGAATAATCAAGCACCGTGGCTCCTGGCATGCGGAGGGTGTCTTTCCTTACAGGATACTTAGAGGTTTGGGAATAGTGGTTGAAGGACTGGAATACGTAACCAGAGCAAGGGTTAGAGCGAGCTTGGAGGAAGTTCTGAAAAGTCTGAACGTCAGTTTGAAGGATATTCCTCCGAACATCCTCAAAAAATTACAGAAGCTTATGGAGGAAGATATACCCATTTCGGAGGAAGAACTTATCAGAATACTAAGGAGAGTGATATAAATGCTCTTAGAAATATCGGAAATCGTTAAGCCGATAGTATTCGACAGGAACGTTCAGATGGTAGTTCTATACAGAATCGACGGAATTCCTCTGCTAACCGAAATAAAGGAAAGGAACATGCGCATGCTGAACGTTCTGTTCCACCTCGAAAACCAGATTAAGAGCATGCTCTATTACATATTTAACAGAAATATCGATGAAGTCAGCTTCAAGTTTAAGGACACGGTCATTAGGATGTATCCTATATCGAGAACGTTGGTTCTGGCAATAATGGCAAGCGATGAATTTTCTTTATATAAGCTTGAAGCTGATATAGAATCGGTATGCGATAGAATTAGGGAGCTCGTCAGGTATGAACGTAAAGACGATCTGCACGCCCTTTAGCAGATACGAAGAAATCGTTAGAGACTTAGAATCGAAATTCTCCGAATTAGATTTCGATCCAAAAATTTTGCTCGTATTTCTTACGGACAGCGTTTGGGATGATCACGAGAAGGTTCTCGAATATCTTAAAAGTAAGTTTCCCAATACCAGAATGGCCGGGTGTTTCGTCGAAGGTTACGCGACTCCAGAAAGCTCGTGGATGAGAGGTTTAGTGATTCTGCTCATCGACTCGGATGGAGTGGATGTATTTTGGGCGAAGGGAAGGAACACGGCCGAGACGTTTACCAAACTCGGTAGTGAGATCGGTTCGGGTTGGGATTCCGTGCTGTTGATCTTCCCGGCATTTTACTTCCCCGGAAAGTTCGACGCTCTGAAGGTTTACTTCAACAACATATACTACTACAACCTACGATACAGGAGGGCGAGAACTGTAGAAGAGAAGATCAAGGTTCTGAAAGACTATTCGAGAATGCTCGAATCCAGATATATATTCCCAGTTAACAGAGTCCTCAGATCGATGCCAGAGGGCACGCCGATTATCGGAATGAATTTGATGCCCCTCGAAGCAAAATTCGGAACTCCGAGAATATTTGTCGATTACGAGAATATAGGAAGAGGAGGAGTTGCCGTTTGCTTCAAAGGTAAAGTAAATTCGGTATTTCACGACGTGTTTCCCGAAAGAGGTAACAGCTTTGAAGAGACTGTCGAAATCCTGAAAACATACTTTCCGAACGTTGAAATAGTCGACGTAGTTAAGAAGGGCATCGCAATCGGTGAGATAAACGGTATTAGACCCGTGGACTTTCTGGAGATGAAGGTCAGAGCGTATAAGACGTTAAACAAGGATGCTACGCTGGAAAAGCTTGAAAGTGGCAGATTTCAGACCGTTTCCCCTTACGGAATTGCATTCATAAGCAAGGAGACGTTCGGTAGTTCTGTGTTGGGTTTACTGCCGTATCCCATAAGCATATATCCGTCTCTGTTCGATTTGGATGTTTTTTACGACACCGCCGTATTTTTGGGAGAACAGTTTAGAGATGGAATTAAGAGTTTCGGAAGATTATTCGAAAAGAAAATATTCAGTGATTCGTTCGATTTGTTCGTAATCGACCACAACACGATTCCGATGTTCGGTAGAAAAATTCACAGAATAGTCGACTTTGCTAAGGAATTCTGTAGCAACTTCATGGGTTTATTTTCATCAAATCCATCATTTAAATCGAAGTTATTGGATAGACCATATCTAAGTGAAATCGAAAGAAACCTATGCTTTAACGTATCGGGGACATCGGTCATGATCGAGATAGAACACCTGAGATAATGAACACTATTAGCGAAATGATAGTTGAAAATATCATTACCTTCAAGGGTTTCATAACCTCTCGGGATATCTTCCAGCTACTTTTGAAATAACTTGCCGTAGAATACGACAAGAGCGGTAACGGCAGTAATGCCAACAGAGCTAAGTTGTCATATATTTTTAATAAAATAAACATTAAAATTAATGAATAATATAACCACAGCAAGGCTACCGAGAACTTCAGAAGTTTGCTCGGACTGAAAACTACGGCGAGGGTCTTCAAACCAGCGAGTTCATCGCCGGTCGTATCCTTTATGTCTTTGAGAAACGTCCCGGAAAGCATCAGGAACGTTACAGTGATCGATAAGGCTACGGCTTTAACGTTTATATCTTCGAATAGAGACCAGAGAGTTAGGGTAAACGTTGGAACAGCTATTATGAAAGTCAAAAGTTCTTTGATATAGTGTTCCTTCCATCTCCTGATGAACTTACCGAAGATAATTCTGTCCGAATATATCCACGTCACAAATGCACAAATTAAAAACGGAAGCAATCCCTCTTTCGATTCGAAAAATACAAGCAGAAACGACGTTAAATATAGAAATACGACCAGAACGGCCGTCACTTTCCGAACTCTACGATTTTCGATCAGAATATTCCTTTTACCGGCTAAAATATCTTCTTCGATGTCGTTTACGTGATTCCACAGGTTGACTCCGGCATAAAAGACTGATGAAAATACAACCGCAAGCAACAGCGATTTAACGTCGTGGTTTGACTGCGAAAAGACCAAGAGTGCGAGCAGTGGTATGGGATAGATTATGTTCGGAGGAGTCGCAGAAAGTTTAAGAATTTCTATAACACATTTAATGTTTGGCATAGTAATTAAAATTTTAAAATTAAAATTTTAAATTTTACTAAATTTTTAATACGATCGCATACAAGATTTTAAATTTAACCTGTAAAGTACAATCTTATTCCCTTAAACACCTTCTCGGCCTCTTCCTTCTCCTTCCTAACCTCCACCTTCTTCTCCATTCCGTTCACCCCCAACACATACTGCACGTTACGGATATTTATATTTAACTAAATTTATAAAATAATTATTATAATAATGATGAATTATATGTAACCAATTAGATATTTTATCTTTACTTTTTTGAAAATTTGACGAACTTTCAGCTAACATTTTAGTGATAATATTTATAATCATCATTAAAGGTGCTAAACTTTGCTAATATAAACGTTTCGGTTTTTGATGTTCGAAACACGCTTAAAAGTCAAGATGATAATTATAATAATTATGTAATTACCCATACACCTGCATAAGTTGTGACATATGTATAAAAATAATAAAAAATATTAAAATATTATTTAATAATCTACTATAAAATATAAATTTTTAAAAAAATTAAGCGTATTCTCTCCAAGTCTTCCCACATTTCGTGCATCTGTAAAACCGGACTTCCGGTTCGTCCGCAGCCCTGAGTTGTCTTATCCACCAGTAAGCCTCCTTGTTTCCGCAGGCAGGACAGACGACTCTGACCGTTGGCAACGTCTTTATGTTCTCTCCTTCAATCACGGGCACTTCTTCTCTGTTCTTCTTCGAAACTATGACCATCTCTTCCTCAGAATCCGCCTGCTTCTCGTATCCGCACTTCCTGCACACGACCTTGTCCCCTTTGTATACCATTAAACTTTTACACTTAGGACAGAATTCCACATGATCACCTCCAGCAGACCTAAGGTTGGACGTAAGTCCTTAAAACTTTATCGCCGAAGTAGATCGACCAAATACGGCTTGGCATCTTCTATCATTCTATTGTGATCGAAAGCCAACTTCGGAATTTCGTCCAATCCGAACAGTGCGATCTCCTTGGCGTCGCTGTCCGCTCTGAGCCTTCCGCCCTTGGGAACCGCAATGAAGCATACGGAAACGAAGTGTCCTCTTGGGTCTCTGTTGGGATCGGAGTAAACTCCGACGAGCCTGTGTATCTCCACATCCAATCCGGTCTCCTCCTTCACTTCCCTAACGAGTGCATCCTCCACCCTCTCCCCGTATTCGACTATCCCTCCCGGCAGAGCGTAGTGATCTTTGAAGGGCTCATTCCTCCTCTTTATCAGAACTATTTTCCCTTCTAACGGAATTATCGCATCCACGGTCAGAGTTATGCACCTCATATACCAACCTTCAACTTCGGCGGATTAATAGCGAATTGCAAAATTTTTATATAGTCATATAAACCCACTAATAATGAAGTCATTATAAAGGAGGTGGCAAAATGGCCGTGGAGATTAGGGAAATCGCCCAGAAGTTCGAAAGGATAAGCGCTCATTCCCATATAGGAGGGTTGGGTTTGGACGAGAACTTGAGGGCTAAGGACGTTGCGGACGGACTCGTTGGACAGAAGAGAGCGAGAGAGGCTGCCGGAATAATAGTGAGGCTCATAAAGGAGGGTAAGATGGCTGGAAGGGGAATTCTAATTGCCGGACCCCCGGGAACTGGAAAGACGGCGATAGCTGTTGCGATAAGCAAGGAACTCGGTAAAGACATACCCTTCGTCCACGTTTCAGCGAGCGAGTTTTACAGCACCGAGATGAAGAAAACCGAAGCTCTTATTCAGGCGATGAGGAAGGCGATAGGAGTGAGGATAAAGGAGACGAGGGTGGTTTTGGAGGGTGAGGTCGTCGGCTTGGACTACAACATGGTTCCGAACCCATACAATCCTACTCAGAAGATCCCAGAATCCGCGACGCTGACTTTAGCGACTACGGACGAGCAGAAGACGTTCAGCGTTAGCGGTAGGCTCGCTTTGCAGTTTCTGTATCAGGGGATCGAGGTTGGGGACGTTATAGTCATAGACAAGGAGACGGGGAGGGTTGCGAAGGTCGGAAGGAGTAAGAAGGCGAAGAAGAAGTTCGACATAGGAGATTACGAGCTCGTGGACGTTCCGAAGGGGAGAATAGAGAAGGAGAAGGAGTTCACATACGTCATAACCCTGCACGATTTGGACGAGGCGAACGCGAGAAGGGGCGGGATATTCAGCATCTTCGAGCCCGTAAGCAAGGAGATCGACAACGAAGTTAGGGAGGCCGTGGACGAGCAGGTTAAGAAGTGGGTTGAGGAGGGAAGGGCTGAGTTGGTTCCGGGAGTTCTTTTCATAGACGAAACGCATCTGATGGACATAGAGCTCTTCGCCTTCATGAACAGGGCTATGGAGTCCGAGATGGCTCCGATAATAATACTCGCCTCTAACAGAGGATTTGCAAAGATAAGAGGGACGGACATGGTCGCTCCTCACGGAATTCCACCGGACTTGCTCGACAGACTGCTCATAATAACGACCGAACCATACAGCGAAGAAGAGATAAGAACGATTATCGAGATCAGAGCGGCAGAATCTGGAATAACGCTGAGCAAAGAAGCTCTGGACAAGCTTACGGAGTTGGGCGTTAAGAACAGCCTTAGATACGCAATACAGCTACTCGCCCCTGCGAACGAACTCGCGAAGCTGAGAAATTCTGGAAAGGTCGAGCTTGAAGACGTTGAAAGAGCTTCGCAGCTATTCGTGGATGTCAGTCAGAGCTCGGAATACCTCAAGAGGTGGGAGGAGAGGATGCTGGGTATGTGATTTAAAAATTTTTTTGAGTAAACGTTTTAAGTAGATTCATGTTAAGTTGAAACGTGGCCCGGATAGCTCAGGGGTAGAGCGCAGGACTGTGGATCCTGTCGTCCCGGGTTCGAGTCCCGGTCCGGGCCCTCTTAAGGGTGTTAGAGGCGCGGGGACAAACTTCAACCCCTTAAATGTCTTTTTCGAGAAAGATAACAACGTGAGTCTAAAAGTCGCTGTCGACATGGAAAAGTGGAGATCTATCGATAAAGAAAGCTTAAAAGGCTCGAAAAAAGCAGTATTTCTGAAACCAATAAAAATTAATTATCAAATATCAAAATACTTGCAAACGGTATAAGCGTCGCAAGGGTTTGCAGAGAAATCAAATCTCTGAGTATGTGTTTGAATTTCGGACGATTTTACTTTCGAGAAATTTGCAATCTGATGTTAAAATTTTTATGACATAATATTAATAATTTAAAAAAACTGTAAGATTGTCCCTATTTTATACGAATGTTTTATATTTTCACTCGGTCAGTTGGAAAAATCGTCGCCATCGCAACCCCAAACTAACATGTCTTAAATATTTGGATTTTTTAGGTGTTTAGGATGATAGTCCACTTCACCATAAATTTCGTAGCATCAGAATCGAGATTCTTTTGGATGTATTCTGGGGCTTACGTTAGAGGGTTCCTATACTGGGCTTTGAGGAAGATAAACAGAATTTTAGCTGAGGAACTTCATTCCAGCAAGGGATTGGCGCCGTTTGCAACCTCACCAGTATTTAAAGATGATAACTACTCCATAGAAAAGCTTGTGGAGGGAGAGAAATATACCTTTACGATCTCAGTATTCGTGGAAGAGCTTGGGGAAGCTCTTAAAGAATACTTAATGAGTATCGATCGAATACCCTTTGCGGGCATGCTTAACGAGGTGGACGGAATTGAGGTCAGATACGTTAGCGATTTTGAAAGTGAAGAGGTTAGAAAGTTCAGAATAACGTTTTTAACGCCGTGCTATTTTAGGATTCCAAATTTAGATTACAGATTCGTTCCATTGCCACTTCCACAACTTCTTTTCAGAAGTTTAGCGAGACTCTACGAAGCATATGTCTCAAGCTTACCGAAGGAATACAGAGATTGGCTCGACAAGTGGGGGATTGCCGTGTCTGGTTGCGATATTAGAACTGAAAAGGTCCTGTTGAAGAAGGGTTTGTGGTCCGTTGGTTTCGTCGGTGAGGTAAAATTCTCAATCCCAGACGATACTTTCAACGAAGAATTTGCAATGATCACGTCGAAACTGCTAAGCTTCGGCGAATACTCAAACGTGGGAGGGGGAAGGACATCCGGCTTGGGAATGATAAGGGTATTTAAGTTTAAAACGAAGTAGCTCATACGACTACAGCAGTTCTTCAGGTTTTAGGAGACCCCAGAACTTACAAGACGCTTAGATTCGTGATCGATGGAAATGAATACAGGGAAAATCTGTCAGCCGTTGCAATTTACGAATGGCTGAAGGATCATGGTAGAGATGCGAAAATCATCCTTTTGGCTCCGGACAGTCTCATCACGAGGGTTGAAGATGACGGCGATAACGCCGTCGATCTGCTGAAAGATAGAGAGAAGTTCAAGGAGGGAATACTCGAACTGCTGGACGAGACTGAAGCCGATGTTTTGATGATACCTTCCGTCGGAGTTTATTCCGGAAAATTCGTTGCACGCTTTGAAGGTTCCGTAGATAACACGATAGCGTTCATATTCACCGAACTCGTGAAGCGTGGATACGATGAGATCTACGCGGACGTTTCGACTGGACATAACATCTATGCAACGAGTATGCTCGAAGCTTTGAGGAAGTTCGCAACTTACAGAAAACTCAGAGTTATTTTGCAGGGGAAGCAGGAGGTATCGCTGAAGATAGCCTACGTTTCTCGTTGAGGGGCAGAAGGTGAACATGGACATCGATGTTAGAGAGAGGGAGGAGACATTATTGAAAATTATCGAGGAGATTGAAGGTTCCAAGGAGATAGAGGTAAATGAGGATGGTTTGACCTTACAAATACGTTTTTTGCGATCGCCATGCTTTCGAGTATAATTGACTTCTGGAGAGAAAGGATCGATGAGCCAGAACTTAAGAGCATTCTTAAGACGTTTAGAGAGCTTTACGGGAATTTGGGGACTTGAGATAAATTCGAGATTTCTCGAAAGGGATCTTAGGGGGATCGAGGAGTTGGTGGGGGATTTCGAAGGGGAAGCTTTGCTGTTAGACCTTTACCGAATCGACCTCTTAGCTATCAGACGTGTTTTAGACGAGATGAAGGGCTAAACGATTTTACCGAAAGATAGCAATTATTATTGAAGCTTTGGTCCTATATTTGAGATTCTTCTTCCAGCCCGTTTATGCAAGCCTTATTACAGCACAAACAGTTTTAGTCTCTATTTGAGATCCCAAGGGGATTCAAGTATAAATGTTATGTGAATGTTAATGGAGTTTCAGTCCTCTATTTGAGATTCTTTTACTCACGAGCTTCGATAATCCCAGACGTATAATAGTTTCAGTCCTCTATTTGAGATTCGGGCGGGGTAAGCCCGCGGGGCGGAGAAAGTGGAGGTGGTTGTTTCAGTCCTCTATTTGAGATTCTGGTTGGATATGAAATCGATGAGCCTATCTTTCGTAAACGTTTCAGTCCTCTATTTGAGATTCCTTGTTCATCCACCTGCACCCACTAATGGGTGCAAAGGTTGGTTTCAGTCCTCTATTTGAGATTCATTAATAGTCTTGATCTTGATATTGAGCTACTCAAAGAAAGTTTCAGTCCTCTATTTGAGATTCATACATTGATGCAGAAAAATTCTATGTAAAAGGGATAACAATGTTTCAGTCCTCTATTTGAGATTCGGAACGACTATATAGCCATTGGGGTGCTGGCACAGTCAAAGTTTCAGTCCTCTATTTGAGATTCATGTA